>Ga0256914_1000242_pt1 | contig 52697 bp, 36 predicted proteins | sample HulkmetaG_FD_191571 | JGI IMG/M metagenome (GOLD analysis project Ga0256914, IMG submission 191571) | Hydrothermal chimney microbial communities from Main Endeavour vent field at the Juan de Fuca Ridge, Pacific Ocean - Hulk | ecosystem: Environmental > Aquatic > Marine > Hydrothermal vents ...
CGGCACGGGACCAGTTCGACTTCGTCGTCATCGACACGCCGCCCACCCTCGGCATGCTCACCGTCAACGCGATGGTCGCGGCCACCCACCTCCTCGTGCCGATCCAGTCCAGTTACTACGCCCTCGAGGGGACCGACGACCTCCTCGAGACGTACGAGCGCATCCGGGTCCGCGCCAACCCGGACCTCCAGTTCCTCGGCGTCCTCGTCACGATCTATGACCGCCGCACCATCCTGGCCCGCGACATCGAGCGCCAGATCGAGGAGGTCTTCAAGGACAAGGTCTTCCGCACCCGGATCAGCAAGAACGTCCGCCTCGAAGAGGCGCCCGCCTACAAGGAGCCGATTTTCAGCTTCGCCCCCACGTCCCGGGGCGCGGAGGAGTACTACCGCCTTTCGGAGGAGGTCCTGGAACGTGTCGACTAAGGGAAGGGGACTGCCACCCAACCGGCGCATGCGCGCCGACACCCACTTCGTGGACCAGATCACCTCCGGCCGCCCTGCCACCGTCGGCCGGATGATCCCCATCGACAAGATTCACCCCAACCCCACCCAACCCCGCCGAAACCACGTCGGCATCGACGAGCTCGCCGAATCCATCCGCGAGAAGGGAATCCTCGAGCCGATCCTCGTGCGCCCCCGGGAGGACGGCACCTACGAGATCGTGGCCGGGGAGCGCCGCTGGCGCGCCGCCAACGAGGTCGGCCTCTCCCTCGTACCCTGCATCGAGCTCGATGTCGATGACCAGGGATCCCTCGAGATCAGCCTCATCGAGAACCTCCAGCGACGCGACCTCGACCCGTTCGAGGAGGCCGAGGCGATCGCCCGCCTGGTCGAGGAGTTCGGCTACACCCACGAACAGATCGCCCGCAAGCTCGGCCGAAGCCGAACCAGCATCACCGAGATCCTCAGCCTCAATCGCATGCCCGCCCGGGTCAAGGAGGAATGTCGGCGCGCCGACATCCTGACGAAGAGCACCCTCATGGAAATCGTCCGGCAACCCGACGAACAGACCATGCTCGCCCTCGTCGAGACCATCGCCCAGCACAAGCTCACCCGGGACGACGTTCGCAATCTCAAGCGGGACACCAACCACCGCGCCGGGTCGCAGGCCGACCACAAGGCCCGGCGCCGCCCCTTCGTCTTCCGGTACCGGCCGCCTTCCAAGGATTTCACCCTGAGCCTTCGCTTCGAGAAGGAAGTCGTCGAGCCACGAGAGCTCCTCGACGTTCTCGAGAAGATCGTCGCGGACCTTCGTCGCCAGGTCCAGGAGGACGACCCCGGCACCTCCTGAGCCGGCGCCTCCCGGAACGATCGCATCGCAAGGCCAGCTCGCGCCGGACCCGGCTACCGCCCCCGCAACCGCATGAACCACCCCGACCGCCGCGCAAGCGGCGAGTCGGAAGGCGCGAGCCGGAAGCCGGGAGGCGGCAGGCCATTTCCGGAAGTAGACATAACATGCATTATCGGACCTTCCGGAATCGTCCCCCCGACCGGTCTCCTGGCCGATCCCGGATGTCCGCGACTCCTCCCCCGATGTCGGGTATGCTTGGGCCCGTTCGCCGAAACGGCGCGGGAGGACCGGAGCGAATGCGTCCCTGGGGTCGACTCGACCGGATGATCGCGCGGGAGGTCCGTGGCCCGTTCCTCCTCGGCCTCGGCGGCTTCACGACCGTCCTCCTCCTCAACGTCCTCTTTCTCCTGGTGCGGCAGACGATCGAGAAGCGCGTGCCCGCGGGTCTCCTCTTCGGCTTCGTCCTCTCGGAGCTGCCCCGGCTCCTCCTCTACACGTTCCCGATGGCCGCCCTCCTGGCCGTCCTGGTCGGCATCGGCCGCATGGCCTCCCAGCACGAGATCGTCGCCCTCCGGGCCACGGGAGCCTCCCCCTGGCGCATCGCGCGACCGGTGCTCCTCCTGGCCCTGGCCGTCGCCCTGGTCGGCCTGGTGCTCGGCCACTTCCTCCTGCCCCTCGGCAAGCGCCACGAGCGCCGCCTGGTCCGGGAGATCGTCCGGGCGCGGGACCTCTCCCGCGAGATCACGCCCGGGCTGATCTACGATCGCCTCCCCGGCGCCCCCGTTCTCTACGCGCGCGGTGCCGCCGAGTCTCCCGGCGGCCGTGTCTTCCGGGGCGTGCTCCTCTCCCAGGAGGCACCCGGCGGTGACCTCGCCGGCCTCGTCCTCGCGCGCCGGGGCCAGGTCTGGTTCGACCGGGATACCGGTCGCATCAGCCTGCTCCTGGAGGACGGCGAGCGGCACGTCTGGCAGCCCCTCCATCCCGAGACATGGGACCGGATCCGGTACCGCCAGATGACCCTGACGTTCCCCCCGGATCCCGCGATCCGGGCCCTCTCGAGGGACCGCGGCCGCGATCACCAGGTCGCCGTCGGACTCGAGCTCCTCGCCCTGGCCCGCGAGCTCCGCGCCGAAATCGCCACGGAACCCCGGGAAGGACGACGCATTCACCTCGAGACCCGGCTGCGCAAGACGATGCTCGAGTGGCATCGCCGCACGGCGCTCCCCCTCGCGGTGATCGCCCTGGCGTTCGCCGCGTTTCCGCTGGCGGCCACCACCCAGCGCGGGGGCCGCTTCGTCGGCATGACCCAGGCCCTGATGATCATCTTCGTCTTCTGGGTACTCCTCTCCATGGGCTGGGGGCTCTCCGAGCAGGGCAAGTGGCCGGTCTGGCTGGGCCCGTGGCTGCCCGACCTCGTCGCCGCCGCCTGGGGACTCTACCTCTGGGTTTCCCTGGCCCGCCGCGACGCCACCGGGTCGGGCGTCCTTGCCGGCATCGTGCGCTCCGTGATCGCCCGGTTCCGCCACCGGGAGGTCGCTCCTGCCGCGCGCGGGCGGGTTTCCCGGCGGCCGTCGCGCCGCCGGGAGCCGGGCGCAGCCTGGATCCCCCTCACCCGTCTCGACAGTTACCTCTCCGCCGGCTATGCGCGGATGTTGCTCGCCGTCCTGTTCGTCCTGCTGGTGCTGGCCCTGGCGGTCGAGTTCAACGGCGCACTCGAAGAGGTCGATCCCTCCCTGCCCGGCCTGCCCTGGCGGGACCTCCTGTCTTACGTCTTACTTTCGATCCCCGGTCAGCTCAAGTTCCTCCTGCCGATCGCCACGCTCCTCGGCGGAACCGTCTTCCTCGCGGGGCTCGCCCGGGCCGGCGAGGTGACCGCGTTCAAGGCCTGCGGGATCAGCCCCCTGCGGATCGCCACGCCCCTCCTGCTCCTCACCGTTGGTCTCGGTGCGGCCTACGGAACGATCCAGGAGACGATGGTCCCGGGCCTCGAGCGGGAGTCCCGCCGCGCCCTCGACCGCATCCGCGGCCGGACGTCGGCGGAAGACCTGGCCACGGGTCGTCGCTGGATCCTCGGCGAGTCGAACCACCTCTGGGGCTACCTGGACTGGGACCCCCGCGAACACGCCCTCCTGGACGCCACGGTCCTCGTCGTCGACTTCGAGGAGGCACGCCTCGTCGAGCGGGTGGAAGCGGCCCGTGCCGTGCGAACCGATGCCGGTCACTGGCGGTTTCTCCACGGCTGGCGCCGCACGTTCCTGCCGGACGGCACCGTCCGCTGGGAACCGTTCGACGAGCTGGAACTTCCGTTCCGGGAGGAAGCGGAACTCTTCGGCGCCACCCGGTCCCGCCTCCTCTTCGGGAAGCACCTGGCGGACCAGCTCTCGTTCCGGGACCTCCGGCGGCACCTCAAGAGGATCTCCCAGGCCGGTTACGACCCCTCGGCCCTCGCCGTCGGCCTGCACGAGAAGCTGGTGACGCCCGTCCTCCCGGTCCTCTTCCTCCTCGTCGGCATCCCCCTCGTGATCTCGGGCTGGGCGCGGCGAGGAACCCTGTACGGCTTCGGGATCTCCCTCCTGCTGGTCTTCGGCTTCTGGAGCACGTGGGCGGTCACGACGTCCCTCGGCCGGGAAGGTGTCCTCGACCCGGCGGTGGCCGCCTGGGGCCCGCCCCTCGCCGTCGGCCTGGTGGGTCTCGTCCTCCTCCTGCGGGCGCGATGACCGGCGAGCGACCGCTCCGGGTCACCCGGGTCTACCTCTGGATGCGCCTCGGAGGGACCGAGCGCCAGCTCGCCCGGGTGCTGCCCCGCCTCGAGGCCCGGGGCCGCGTCCGGACACGCCTCGTCCTGACGCGGGAAGGCGGCCCCCTCCTCGGCCCCCTCGAGGAAGCGGGCATCCCCGTCGAGGTCCGGCGACTCCGCGGCCGTCTCCGGCCGGCGACCATCCGCTGGCTCGCCGACCGGTTGCGCGCCACCGGGACCGACCTGGTCCAGGGTCACGCCCACGGTCCCTCGACGACCTCCACCGTGGCGGCGTGGCGAGCCGGCCTTCCCGCCATCGCCACCGTCCACACCCTCGGCTCGATCTCCGGGATGCGCCATCGGCTCCAGGAACGGCTTCTCGCCCCCCTGCGGGCCGCCATCGTCTGCGTCTCGGAGGCGGTCCGCAGGGACTACGCCCGGGCCACCGGGGTCTCCCCGGCGAAGGTCCACGTCCTCTACAACGGTCTCGACGTGGCGGCCATCGCCGGCATCCCCCGCCAGCGGCAGGCCGTACGCCGCGAGCTCGGTCTTCCCGGGGACGCGCTGCTCCTTCTCTGTCCCGCCCGGCTGATCCCCGACAAGGACCACGAGACGCTCCTCGCGGCCTTCGCGCGGGTGGCGGCGGCGCATCCCCGTGCCCACCTGGCCCTCGCCGGGGAGGGCCCCCTCGCCGACGAGCTCCGCACCATGGTCGCCCGGGCCGGGCTGGGAAGCCGCGTTCACCTTCTCGGTGCCCGGGACGACGTTCCCCGGCTCCTCCGGGCCGCCGACATGGCCGTTCTCTCCTCCCGGCGGGAGGGGTTCTCGAACGTCGTCCTGGAGGCCCTCGCTGCCGGGATCCCGCAGGTCGTCACCGACGTGGGGGGCAACCGCGAGGCGATGGAAGGATCCGCCACGGGGCGCCTCGTACCCCCGGGGGACCCGGAGGCGTTTGCCGCCGCCCTCGACGAGCTGCTCGCGAACGCCCCGCTCCGCGAGCGCCTCGGCGAAGCGGCCGCACGCCGCGCCCGGCGCTTCGACCTGGACCGGACCTGCGCCGATACCGAGGCGCTCTACGCCCGCATCCTCGCGCGGGGCCCGCGGGCCTGAACGCAGGCCGGGCCGCGCCGGAAGGCGCGGCCCGGTACTCTCCTCCCCGCTTCCCGGCGGGCGCCGGCTCAGGTCCCCTCCTGCCAGCTCGACAGGTACTCCCTCTGCTCGGCGGTCAGCCGGTCGATCCGGATGCCCATCGTGCGCAGCTTGAGCGCGGCGATCTTGCGATCGATCTGCTCCGGCACCGTGTGCACGCCGAGGGGGACCTTCCCCCGCCTCTTCACCAGGTACTCCGAGGCGAGGGCCTGGTTGGCGAACGACATGTCCATCACGGAGGCCGGGTGCCCCTCCGCGGCGGACAGGTTGACGAGACGCCCCTCGGCCAGGAGGAAGATCTCCTTGCCGTCCGGGAAGCGGTAGATGTCGATCACCTCGCGGATCCGCTTGCGCGACTTCGCGAGCCTGGCGAGGGCCGGGATGTCGATCTCGACGTTGAAGTGTCCAGAGTTGCAGACGATCGCGCCGTTCTTCATCTTCCGGAAGTGTTCCTCCCGGAGGACGTGCTTGTTGCCCGTGACCGTGACGAACAGGTCACCCTCCGCCGCCGCCCGGTTCGCCGGCATGACCCGGAAGCCGTCCATCGCCGCCTCGAGCGCCCGGACCGGGTCGATCTCGCAGACGATCACCTTCGCGCCCAGGCCCTGCGCCCGCATCGCCACGCCCCGGCCGCACCAGCCGTACCCGATCACGACGACGGTCATCCCGGCGATCAGCACGTTCGTCGCCCGGAGAATCCCGTCGAAGGTGCTCTGCCCGGTGCCGTAGCGATTGTCGAAGAAGTGCTTCGTCATCGCGTCGTTGACGGCGATCACGGGGTAGGCCAGTGCGCCGTCCGCCGCCATGGCCCGCAACCGGATCACCCCGGTGGTCGTCTCCTCGGTACCACCGATGACGTCGTCGAGGAGGTCGCGGCGCTCGTTGTGCAGGGTGCTGACCAGGTCGGCGCCGTCGTCCATCGTCAGGTGCGGCGCGAGGTCCAGGGCGGCGCGGATGTGCTGGTAGTACAGCTTGTTCGACGCCCCGTGGACGGCGAAGACGGGGATGCCGTACTCCTTGACCAGGGCCGCCGCCGTGTCGTCCTGCGTCGACAGCGGGTTGCTGGCGCACAGCACGACCTGGGCGCCGCCCGCCTTGAGCGTGCGCATCAGGTTCGCCGTCTCGGTCGTCACGTGGAGGCAGGCCGCGAGACGCACGCCCTTGAGCGGCTTCCGCTTCGCGAAGTCCTCCCGGATCGAGCGCAGCACCGGCATCGTCCGGTCCGCCCACTCGATCTTCTCCTTCCCCTGGCGGGCCAGGCCCAGGTCCTTGACGTCGTACTTCATCGCTCCTCCCTCGCCCCGCGCCTACGCCCTCTCGCGCAGCGCGTCGACCATCCGCGTCGACTCCCAGGTGAACTCCGGCTCGGTCCGTCCGAAGTGCCCGTACGCAGCGGTCTTCCGGTAGATCGGCCGCCGCAGGTCCAGGAACTCGATGATCCCCCGCGGCGTCAGCGGGAAGACCTCGCGGACGATCTCCGAGAGCCGCGACTCGGGCACCTTCCCGGTACCGAACGTCTCGACCAGGACGGAAACCGGCTCCGCGACGCCGATCGCGTACGCGAGCTGCACCTCGCACCGGTCGGCCAGCTCGGCCGCGACGATGTTCTTCGCGATCATCCGCGCCATGTAGGAGGCGGAGCGGTCGACCTTGGTCGGGTCCTTGCCCGAGAAGGCGCCGCCTCCGTGGTGCCCCATGCCGCCGTAGGTATCGACGATGATCTTCCGCCCCGTGAGCCCCGTGTCGCCGTGAGGTCCCCCGATGACGAAACGCCCGGTCGGGTTGACGTAGTACCGCGTGTCTTCCCGGAGCATCTCCGCCGGGATCACCTTCTTGACGACCAGCTCGACGATCTCCTCCTCCAGGGTCTCGTTGCGGACCGCCTCCTCGTGCTGGGTGGAGACGACCACGGTCGTGACGCCGACCGGTCGGTCGCCCTCGTACTCGACGGTGACCTGCGCCTTTCCGTCCGGGCGCAGGTACTCGATCTCCCCGTCCTTCCGGGCCTCGGCCAGCCTGCGGCAGAGCCCGTGGGCCAGCATGATCGGCAGGGGCATCAGCTCGGGGGTCTCCCGGCAGGCATAGCCGAACATCAGGCCCTGGTCGCCCGCTCCCTCGCGGTCCACGCCCATCGCGATGTCCGGGGACTGCTCGTCGATCGTGCTGAGGACGGCGCAGGTCTTGGCGTCGAACCCGTAGCGCGGATCGACGTACCCGACCTTCTCGATGGTCCGCCGGGCGACCCGCTGAAAGTCGACGAACTTCTCCGTCGTGATCTCGCCGGAGATCAGGCACAGCCCGGTCGTGACCAGCGTCTCGCAGGCGACGCGGCCCGCCGGGTCGCCCTCGAGCACCGCGTCCAGGATGGCGTCGGAGATCTGGTCGGCGAGCTTGTCCGGGTGCCCCTCGGTGACCGACTCGGACGTGAACAGGTGGCGCTCCATCGACGTTCTTCCTCCCTTTCCGGGCGCGCCTCCGCACGCCCGCCAACCGTCCGCGGCCCGCGGGCGGACGGGAAGCCTACCCCGCCCCGCCGCCGCCCGGCAACCGCCGGACCATGGCGAACTCAGGCGGGACGGCCCAGGCGGGCGGCCCCGGGCCCGAGTTCACGCTCGAGGATCCTCACGAGTTCCCGGTCGGCCCGGACGCCCCGCGCCTCGTCGGCCTGGAGGATCGCGCGGAAGGTCCCCGGTCGGACGACCTCGAAGTAGACCGGGACCGGGCCGGGATGTTCCCGCAGGATCTCCGCGAGGCGGGCCAGGCGTCCCGCCTCGACCCGGTCCGCCTCGATTCGCACGGTCAGGCCCCGGGCAAAGATCGTCGGCGCCTCCTCCAGGGGATGGATCCCCTCGACGAGGAGCCGCACGTCGCTCCCCGACACCTCGGCCCGGCCCCGCACGACCAGGGCCCGCCCCTCTTCCAGCAGGTGATCGAACTCCCGGAACGTCCGTGGCCAGACGAGACACTCCACCTGGCCCGTCGTGTCCTCCAGGTGGAAGACCGCCATCAGGTCGCCGGCCTTGGTCCGCTTTCGCTTGACGGTCCCGACCAGCCCCCCGACGACCACTTCCCCGCCACCGGCCAGGTCCGCCACCCGGTGCGTCGTGACGTCGGCGAGGCGATCCGCGTGCTCCTCGAGGGGGTGGCCGGACAGGTAGAACCCCAGGGCCTCCTTCTCTCCCTCGAGGCGCTCCCGGTCGCTCCAGGGCGGTACCTCCGGGAGGGGAGGGGGCTCGAAGGCCTCCGCCGCGTCGCCGAACAGGGCGCCCTGCCCCACCGCCCGGTCCTCGGCATGCCGGGCGCCACGCTCGAGGGCCCCGTCGATCGCCGCGTAGAGGCGTGCCCGGTCCCCGAGGGAATCCAGCGCCCCCGACTTCACCAGCGCCTCGAGAACCTTCCGGTTCATCGCGCGGCGGTCGACCTCCCGGCAGAGGTCGTCCAGGCCGCGGAAGCGGCCGACCCGCTCCCGGGCCTCGAGGATCGCGTCGACGCTTCCCTCCCCGACCCCCTTGATCGCCGCCAGGCCGAACCGGATGCCCCCCTCCTCGACCTCGAAGAAACGGCCCGAGCGGTTGACATCCGGAGGCAGGATCTCGATGTCCCGTGCACGACACTCGGCGATGTACTCGACCAGCTTGTCCGTGTGATCCTTCTCGGACGTCAGCAGGGCCGCCATGAAGTGGCGCGGCCAGTGGGCCTTCAGGTAGGCCGTGCGGTAGGCGACCAGCGCGTAGGCCGCGGAGTGGGACTTGTTGAACCCGTACCCGGCGAAGTGGGCCATCAGGTCGAACACCCGGGCCGCGTCCTCCTTCGTGATCCCCCGCTCGACGGCCCGCGAGAGGAACCGCTCGCGCTCCGCCTCCATGACCTCCTTCTTCTTCTTGCCCATCGCCCGGCGGAGCAGGTCCGCCTCGCCGAGGCTGTAGCCCGCCATCGTCGAGGCGATCTGCATCACCTGCTCCTGGTAGACGATCACCCCGTACGTCTCCCGGAGGATCGGCTCCAGGGTCGGGTGCGGGTACGAGACCTCGACCCGCCCGTGGCGGCGCTCGATGAAGTCGTCGATCATCCCCGAGCCGAGGGGACCGGGCCGGTAGAGGGCGTTCAGTGCGACCAGGTCCTCGAACCGCTCCGGCTTCATGCGCCGCAGGATCTCCCGCATCCCCGACGACTCGAACTGGAACAGGCCCGAAGTGTCGCCCCGGGCGAACAGCTCGTACGTCGGGGCATCGTCGAGGGGGACCCGGTCCAGGTCCGGCGGCTCCTCGCCCGAACGCGCGATCGAGTCGAGGGTGTCGGCGATCAGCGTCAGGGTCTTGAGCCCGAGGAAGTCCATCTTGAGGAGGCCGATCGCCTCGACCTCGTCCTTGGCCCACTGGGTCGTGATCTCGTCCTTGGTCGACTTGAACAGCGGCGCGTACTCGATGACCGGCCGCGGCGTGATCACGACGCCGGCCGCGTGGGTCGAGGCGTGCCGCGAGAGCCCCTCCAGCCGCAGGGCGATCTCGAGCAGCTCTCTCACCCGCGGGTCCTTGTCCCACATCTCCCGCAGCCGCGGAACGTCCCGGATCGCGTCCTCGAGGCGCGCCCCCGGTTCGCCCGGGACGAGCTTCGCGATCCGATCGACCTCCGCGTACGGAAAGTCGAGCACCCGGCCCGCGTCCCGCACGACCGCCCGTGCCGCCATCGTCCCGAACGTGATGATCTGGGCGACGTTCTCGCGCCCGTACTTCCGCGTGACGTACTCGATCACCTCGCCCCGGCGCCGGTAGCAGAAGTCGATGTCGATGTCCGGCATCGTGACCCGCTCCGGGTTGAGGAACCGCTCGAAGAGGAGGTCGTACTGGAGGGGGTCGATATCCGTGATCCGCAGGCAGTAGGCGACGAGCGACCCGGCCGCCGAGCCGCGTCCCGGACCGACCGGGATGCCTTCCTCTCGCGCGTGCCGGATGAAGTCCCACACGATCAGGAAGTACCCCGGGAACCCCATCTGGACGATCGTCTCGATCTCGCGCTCGAGGCGCTCCTCGTACTCCTGGAGGGAGTGGCGCAGGATCCCTTCCCGCGCCATCCGTTCCCAGGTGGTGCGCCGTTCCTCGAAGCCCTCTCGAACCTTCTTCCGGAAGACGCTCTCCAGCGTCTCCCCCGCGGGAACCGGGAACTCGGGAACGTGGTGCTTCCCCAGCTCCAGCTCGACCTCGCAGCGGGCGGCGATCTCCGCCGTCCGCTCGATCGCCTCCCGCAGGCCCGGGAATCGCGCGAGCATCTCCTCGCCGGACTTGAAGTAGTGCTCGGGCGTGTAGTGCATCCGGCCGCGCTCGTCGCGCTTCCGGCCGGTCCCGATGCAGATCAGGACGTCGTGGGCGACGTGGTCCTCCCGGGTGAGGAAGTGACAGTCGTTGGTCACGACGAGGGGAATTCCCGTCTCCGCCGCGAGCGCCCGGAGCCCCTCGTTGGCACGGGCCTGGTCCGGGATCCCGTGGTCCTGCAGCTCGAGGAAGAAGTTTCCCTCGCCGAAGATCTCCCGGTACTCCCGGGCCGCCTGCCGTGCTCCGGCCAGGTCCCCCTGGAGGATCCGGCCGGGCACTTCGCCGGCGAGGCAGGCCGAGAGGGCGATCAGCCCCTCGTGGTACTCCCGCAGCAGCTCCTTGTCGACCCGCGGCTTGTAGTAGAACCCCTCCAGGTAGGCGTACGACGCGAGGCGCACCAGGTTGCGGAACCCGGCCTCGTTCTCCGCGAGCAGGACGAGGTGCCAGTACGGTTTCGACCGCCCGCCGCCGGGCGCACCGCTCCGGTCGAAGCGGCTGCCCGGAGCGACGTAGACCTCGCAGCCGAGGATGGGCCGCACCCCCTCCCGCCGCGCCGCCTGGTAGAACTTGACGGCACCGAACAGGTTGCCGTGGTCGGTCATCGCCACGGCGTCCATCCCGAGTTCCTTCGCGCGGCGCACCATCGCGCCGATCGGCTGCGCCCCGTCGAGCAGGCTGTACTCGGTGTGGTTGTGCAGGTGGACGAAGGGAACCGTCACGTCGTCACTCCCACTCGATCGTGGCCGGCGGCTTCGACGTCACGTCGTAGACGACCCGGTTGACCCCGCGAACCTCGCCGACGATCCGGCCCGCCACCCGGGCCAGCAGGTCGTGGGGCAGCCGCGACCAGTCGGCGGTCATGAAGTCATCGGTATCGACCGACCGCAGGGCGATCACCTGCTCGTACGTGCGGCCGTCCCCCATCACGCCGACGGTCCGCACGGGCAGCAGGACCGCGAACGCCTGGCTCGTCCGCGCCATCCAGCCGGATCGCTCGAGCTCCTCGCGGAAGATCGCGTCGGCCTCCCGCAGCACGGCGAGCCGCTCCTCGGTGACCGCCCCGAGGATCCGGACGGCGAGGCCCGGCCCGGGAAACGGGTGCCGGGCGACGAACGCCTCGTCGAGCCCGAGGCGCCGCCCGAGGGCCCGGACCTCGTCCTTGAACAGCCACGCGAGCGGCTCGATAAGGCGCAGGTTCATCGTTTCCGGCAGCCCGCCGACGTTGTGGTGGGTCTTGATCGTCGCCGACGGCCCGGTGATCGCCGAGGACTCGATCCGGTCCGGGTAGATCGTTCCCTGTGCGAGCCAGGTCGCGCCGGTTCGTCGCGCTTCCTCCTCGAAGACCTCGATGAACGTGTGCCCGATCCGGCGCCGCTTCTCCTCCGGGTCGTCGACCCCCGCGAGCGCCCGGAGGAACCGCTCCCGGGCGTCGACCGCTCGGACGTCCAGCCCGTACCGGTCCCGGAACGTGGCCACGACCTGCTCCGCTTCCCCCTTCCGCAGCAGGCCGTTGTCGACGAAGACCGCCGTCAGCCGGTCCCCGATCGCGCGGTGGACGAGCAGCGCCATCACCGACGAGTCGACGCCGCCCGAGAGGGCGCACACCACCCGCTCGCCCGGCCCGACCTTCCGGCGGATCTCCTCCACCGCCTCCTGCTCGTAGGCCTCCATCGTCCAGTCGCCGCGACAGCCGCAGATCTCGCGGGCGAACGTCCGCAGCAGTTCCTGCCCGTGCTCGGTGTGCCGCACCTCGGGGTGGAACTGCACCCCGAACCGCCTCCCCCCCGCGTCCTCGATCGCGGCGAAGGGAGCGCTCTCCGTCCGGGCGACGACCCGCATGCCCGGCGGCAGGGAGACGATCCGGTCCCCGTGGCTCATCCAGACGACGGACCGGGCCGGCCAGCCCCCGAGCAGGCGGCTCTCGCCGACCCGTTCCAGCTCGGCCCGGCCGAACTCCCGCTCCGGCGCCCGCTCCACCTTTCCCCCCGTCCGGTGGACGAGCAGCTGCATCCCGTAGCAGATGCCGAGCACCGGCACGTCCGGCGCCAGGACCGCGTCCTCCGCGTCCGGCGCTCCCTCCTCGTAGACCGAGGCGGGCCCGCCCGAGAGGACCACGCCGCGCACGCCGTCCCGGCGGATCCGCTCCGCCGCCCGCGCGGGCGGCACGATCTCGGCGTAGACGCCGGCCTCGCGGATCCGCCGGGCGATCAACCGGGTCACCTGGCTGCCGAAGTCGACGATGACGATGGTCTCGTGCTGGATCACGACGATGGTCTCCGTGGGCCGGGGGCGAGGGCAAGCACGACGGCCGCCAGGGCCGCCCGGGGCTCTCCCCCGGTCTTGAGCCGCCCGTCCGCGGCGGCGCAGGCGGCAAGGGCCCCGGCCGCCCGCCCGCCCAGGCGGCGCGCGGCCCGAGTGTACTTCTTCGCCACGTACGGGTGACACCCGAGGGCCTCCCGCACCTCTCCTTCCCCTCCCCCCGCGGAGAGGACGCCGGCGGCCACGGCCAGCTTCCGCGAGATCGCGGCGAGGCGGCCCAGCAGGGGCAGGACGGTGCCCGGCCCCGGCGCGGGCCCGAGCTCCCTGTCCAGGGCGGCCAGGGCCTCGGCCCGGCGACCCTCGAGGAGGGCGTCCTCGAGGGCGAAGGCCCCGGCAGCCCGGTGCGGCCCGAGCACCTCCGCGACCAGCGCCTCGGTGACCACCCCCTTCCCGGGCGCCACCAGCGCCAGCTTCTCCAGCTCGCGCGCGGCCAGCCCGGTGTCGGTACCGACCGCGTCCGCGAGCAGCGCGGCGGCCGCCGGAGCGATCCGCAGGCCCCGCTCGGCGGCACGATCGCGGATCCACGCGGCCATCTCCCGCTCCCGGGGCGGCTCGAACAGGAACACGGCCCCGACCCGCTCGATCTCCCGCACGACCTTGAGCCGGCGGTCCACCCGGCGCGCGACGAGGACGAGGACGGCGTGGGCGGGGGGGCCGGCCAGCCAGTCGAGCAGCATCCGCCGCCCCTCTTCGCCGCCCCCGGCGAGGCCCTCGGGATCCCGGGCGATCACGACCCGCCGGCCCCCGAGCAGCGGCATCGTCCGGGCCGCGTCGAGAACGGGCGCCAGGGGCCCTCCGTCGAACCGGTCGACCCCGGTCGCCCGGGTCTCCTCGGGCAGCCCTTCGAGGAGCGCGACCAGCGCCTCCTCCCGCCGCGCGTCGTCCTCCCCCGCGAGGAGGATCACCGGCGGGACTCGCTCCCCCGCGAGGAGCTCCCGGAACCGAGCCGTCGTTCCCCCCGCCGGGCACCCCATCGCCTCAGAAGCCCTCGAGGATCGACGTGACCACGGAGCGGGCGAAGTCCCGCGCGATCTCCTCGATCGCCACGATCTCCCGGTCGACCTGGGAAAGCGGTGTCTCGGGAACGTCGTACTGCTCCTGGAACACGAAGTGGTTCTGGCTCCAGAGAACCTTCTCCGGGTGGACCTGGACCAGTCGCATCCGGGCGGTGATCGTCACCTCCACCCGGTCGTAGCGGCCCCGGGCGGTGAACGTCACCGGGTCCGTCCGAAAGCTCATGATCGTCCCCTCGAGGACGACGTCCGCCCCCTCGCGGCCGGCCACCGCCTCGATGCGTCCGCGGTGCACGAACTCGTCGACCAGCGCCTCGGTGATCCGCTGCTCGATCTCCGGCCTGTCGGTCTCGTTGTGCAGCGTCGGGATCCCGATCGCGTGGACCCCCTCCGGGAGGAACGAACGTCCTCCGCCCATCCCGGCCAGGTGGTACCCGCACCCCGGGCCCGGCAGGACCGTCCCGAGCAGGAGGACGAGCGCCGCGAACGCACGTGCCGGTCGCATCGTCAGCCCTTCACGACGAGGTTGACCAGCCGCTTCGGCACGTGGACCACCCGGACGATCTCCTTCCCCTCCACGTGACGCGCCACCGACGGCTCCGCACGCACGCGCTCGAGGATCGCGGCCTCGTCCGCGTCGGCGGGAACGGTCACCTGGCCCCGGAGCTTCCCGTTGACCTGGACCGGGAGGGTGATCTCCTCGAGGACGAGGAGGGCGGGATCCGCCACGGGCCAGGGACGGCGGGCGACCAGTTCCCGCCGCCCGAGCCGGGCGTTCATCTCCTCGGCCAGGTGTGGCGCGAACGGGGCGAGAAGCCGCACCAGCACGTCGAGGGCCTCGGCCAGCGCCGCCGCGAGGGGTGTCTCCGGGTCGATCTCCCGCCCCTCGGTCAGCCGGTAGAGCTCGTTGACGAGCTCCATCTGGGCGGCGATGGCGGTGTTCAGCTGGAACTCCCGGTCGATGTCCCGCGTCACCCGCTCGATCGTCACGTGGACGAGGCGGCGGAGCGCCTTCGCCCCGGCATCCGCCGCCACCGCCGCCGGATCCTCCGGCGGCACCGGGAGTCCACCGACCACCGGCGCGAGCCGATCGAAGAGCCGCGCCACCCGGTGGACGAACCGGTGCGTCCCCTCGATCCCCTGCTCCGACCACTCGAGGTCCTTCACCGGCGGCCCGCCGAACAGGGAGAACAGCCGCATCGCGTCCGAGCCGTACCGCTCGATCAGCTCGTCCGGGTCGACGACGTTGAGCTTCGACTTGGACATCTTCTCGACCCGGCTCTCCAGCGGCGCCCCGCACTCGGGGCAGCGCGGGTCCGCCGGGTCGACCTTCGCCGGGTCCTGGTAGTCGTGGACGGCACACCGGTACGAGCGGCCGAGAACCATCCCCTGGGTGAAGAGTCGCTCCGCCGGCTCCTCCACCCCGAGGAGCCCGAGGTCGTGGAGGAACATCGTCCAGAAGCGGAAGTAGATCAGGTGGCCGACCGCGTGCTCGACGCCACCGATGTACAGGTCGATCGGCATCCAGTAGTCGGCGATCTCCCGGTCGAAGGGGGCTTCCTCGTTCCGCGGGTCCAGGTAGCGCAGGAAGTACCAGGACGAGTCGACGAAGGTGTCCATCGTGTCCGTGTCCCGCCGCGCCGGCCTTCCGCAGCGCGGGCAGGGCACGTTCACCCAGTCCTCCACCTGGCCCAGCGGCGACCCGGTCTGGCCCTTCCACTCCGGGATCTCGGGGAGAACGACCGGCAGGTCCTCCTCCGGGACCGGGACGGCGCCGCACGACTCGCAGTGGATCACCGGGATCGGCGTTCCCCAGTAGCGCTGCCGCGAGATTCCCCAGTCCCGGAGGCGGTACTGGACGTCCGGCCCGCCGAACCCCTGCTCGCGGGCGAACTCCGCCATCCTCCGCCGCGCCTCGGCGGACGGCAGCCCGCTGAAGGGCCCCGAGTTCTCCAGGATCCCGTCCTCCGTGAACGCTTCCTTCATCGTCGCCGGGTCGGGCAGCTCCCCGTCCACGGGCCGGACCACCGGGCGGATCGCGAGGCCGTACTTCCGGGCGAACTCGAAGTCACGCTGGTCGTGGGCCGGCTGGGCGAAGACCGCCCCGGTCCCGAACTCGGCGAGCACGAAGTTCGCCAGCCACACCGGGACCCGGTCCCCGGTGAACGGGTTCACCGCGTACCGCCCGGTGAAGACCCCGCGCTTTTCCTTCTCCTCGTCGGGACGGGCGGGGCACCGCGCTTCCTCCTCGATGAAACGCAGCCCCTCCGCCTCGTGCTCCGTGCCCGTGACCAGGCGCCGGGCGAGCGGGTGTCCCGCGGCGACGAAGACCGCCGAGCAGCCGTAGACCGTGTCGACCCGCGTCGTGAAGACCTCGAGCGACTCGCCGATCCCGGGCACCTCGAAGCGGAAGCGACACCCCTCGCTGCGGCCGATCCAGTGCCGCTGCATCGCCAGCACCCGGTCCGGCCACTTCCCCTCGAGTCGGTCGAGCCCGGCGAGCAGGCGGTCGGCGTACCGGGTGATCCGGACGAACCACTGTTCGAGCTCGACGGTCTCGACCGGCGTGTCCTCGTGGCGCCAGCAGCAGCCGGCCGCGGTCACCTGCTCGTTGGCCAGGACGGTCTCGCACCGGGGACACCAGTTCAGGGCCCGGCGCGCCCGGTAAACCATGTCGCGCTCGAGCATCCGGAGGAAGAACCACTGGTTCCAGCGGTAGTACCCGGGGTGGCAGGTGGCGATCTCCCGGCGCCAGTCGTACGACAGCCCCAGGCGGCGGAGCTGCTCGCGCATGTGCCGGATGTTGGCCCATGTCCACTCCGCGGGTGGTACGCCGTTGCGGATCGCGGCGTTTTCCGCGGGCAGCCCCATCGCGTCCCAGCCGATGGCGTGGAAGACGTTCCTTCCCCGCATCCGGTGGAACCAGGCCGCCGCGTCCCCGATCGAGTAGTTCCGCACGTGGCCCATGTGGATCCGACCGGAGGGATACGGGAGCATCTCGAGGCAGTAGAACTTCTCCCGCCCCGGTTCCGGGTCCGTCTCGAAGACCCGCTCCTCTTCCCAGCGGCGCTGCCAGCGCCGTTCGACCTCGCGGGTGTCGTAGGACATCGTGCTCTTCCCTCCGCCGGTCAGGCGCCGGTGCCGGGCTCCCCCCGCACCAGGTCGCCGGACGCGAGTCTCCGCCGGATGCCGTCGGCCACGCCGTTGACGAACGCCCCGGATTCCTCGCCCCCGTACTTCTTGGCCAGTTCCACCGCCTCGTCGAGGATCACCGCCGCGGGCGTCGCCGGCTCCTCCAGCAGCTCGTAGAGGGCGAGCCGGAGCACGTTCCGGTCGACCGCCGCCATCCGCTCGATCCGCCAGTGGGCGGAACCCCGGGCGATCAGCGCATCGATCTCCTCCCGCCGACGCCAGGCGCCGCGCACCAGCCGTTCCGCGAAGGCCCGCGCCTCCGGGGCCAGGTCCCCCAGGTCCTCCGCCAGGTCTCCCGCGAAGAACGCGGCGATCACCTCCTCGACCGGGTCCCCCGAGAGATCCGCCTGGTAGAGCATCCGCAGGGCCGCCTCGCGGCCCCGGTGCCGCATCTGGACGTCCATCGCCCGGCCGCCGGCTCAGGCCCCGCCGAGTTCCCGGGCCAGGTTCGCCATCTCGATGGCGGTCATCGCCGCCTCGAACCCCTTGTTGCCTCCCTTGCCGCCCGCCCGGTCGAGGGCCTGGTCGAGCGTGTCACAGGTCAGGACGCCGTTTGCGACCGGGATCCCGCTCGCCTCGGCGATCCGCTCGAGGGCCCGGGTCACCGTCGCGGACAGGTGATCGAAGTGGGGCGTCTCCCCGCGCACGAGGGCGCCGAGAGCAATCAGCGCGTCCGGCGCGTCGTCCGCCGCGGCCAGCGCGCGCAGCCCCTGGGGAATCTCCATCGAGCCCGGGACCCGGACGACCGTGATCGCGTCGTCCGCGGCACCGTGCCGCCGCAGCCCGTCCAGGCACCCGGCGAGGAGGACCTCGGTGATCCGGCTGTTCCACCGGGAGAGGACGATCCCGAAGCGCAGCCGGGAGGCATCCAGGTTGCCGGCGATCTCGCGCATCTCGTTCTCCCGCCGGTCGAGAAGGGCCGCCAGGCGGCACACGTGAGCCGCGCGGCCGGACCGGCCGTCTCTGCCCGGCGGAGTCTACCACCGGCCTCCGGCCCCCTCTACCGGCCCGCCGTCAGCGGATCCCGGCGGCGGAACGGAGGATCCCGGCCCACCAGGGGGACAGGACGATCTTCATCGCCAGGTCGGTCAGCCACAGGAGCAGCCCGACGGCCAGCGCGCCCCGTTCCTCCGCCCACCAGCGGGCGGCACCCGGCCGATCGAGCAGCAGGCGCGCCAGCGACACCCCGAGCACGACGAACGCGGCCACCCGGAAGAGCGACCACGGGTGCCAGCCCAGGACCGCGCCGAGGAGGGGCCGGTCCGAGAGGAGCACGACCTGCCCGACGTAGTACGACATGTAGCCCAGCAGGTACGCCCCGAGCACCAGCGCCAGGAGTCCCCCGCTGGCGGCGGCCAGGACGATGAAGGCCCCGAGGTGGAGCAGGTGCTCCGGGACGAAGCGGGACGGATCCGACTCCTTGCCGACCCCGGTCAGCAGGTAGGGACGCATCTCGTCCCAGTAGGCCGGGCCGTGGGGCACGACCCCCGCGGCCCGCGCCGGGAAGGTGGCAACCAGCGTGACCTGGCTCCCGGACAGCACGGCGGCCCACAGGAGCAGGAAGAGCACGACCCCGGCCCGCGGCTCCCGCCGGGCGAGGACCAGGTAGGCGAACGCGCAGGTCCCCGCGGCCACCGGCCCGGCCCACCCGGCACCGAGCACGTAGGGGAGAACCGCCGTGACCGGGGCGGAGGCCAGGAGAACGAGGCCCGCGGCGAGCCGTCCCCGGCCTGCCGGCAGCTCAGCCATCTCCGCCCAGGACCCGGCCGACCACCGGGCCGAGACGCCGGACGGTCCCCGGCGGGATCCGGTCCCGCGCGGTGATGATCGCGTGCTCGAGGGCCGTCGCGCACGGACAGTCGCGTCGCTCCGGGAGGCGAGCAGCCACCTTCCGGACGACCTCCTTCGCCCGTTCCGCGTTGGTGGCGAGGCGCTCGATCACGGTGGCCACCGAGACCGGCTCCTCGTCGGTCTTCCAGCAGTCGTAGTCGGTGACCATCGCCATCGTCACGTAACAGATCTCCGCCTCCCGGGCGAGACGCGCCTCCTGGTAGTTCGTCATTCCGATCACCGAGGCACCCCAGGAGCGGTAGACGGCCGACTCCGCCCGGGTCGAGAACTGCGGCCCCTCCATGCAGACGTAGGTCCCGCCCTCGTGGACCCGGGCCCCCGCCTCCCGGGCGGCCGCGGCGACGACGGGTGCGAGGTGCGGGCAGACGGGGTCGGCCAGCGAGACGTGGGCCACGATCCCCTCGCCGAAGAAGGTGTCCGCGCGGTGCCGCGTACGGTCGTAGAACTGGTCGACGATGACGAAGTCCAGGGGCGCGATTTCCTCGCGCAGGGAACCGACGGCGGAGGCGGAGAGCAGGAACTCCACGCCGAGGGACTTCATCGCCCAGATGTTCGCCCGGTAGTTGATCTCGCTCGGCAGCAGCCGATGTCCCCGGCCGTGCCGCGCGAGGAACGCGACCTCGACCCCCCCGAGCCGTCCGACGACCAGCGCGTCGCTCGGGGGTCCGAACGGTGTCTCGATCTCCAGCTCCCGGACGTCCGCCAGGCCTTCGATCCCGTACAGACCGCTCCCACCGATCACGCCGAGCCGGGCCCGCACCGTCTCGCCATTCATCGTCGACCTCCTCGCCCGCACGGCGGGCCGGAACGTCAGGGAAGCTTCTTCCCCGCCCGCGGGACACGGGACGGGCGCTCCGGCGGCTTCGGCTTCCGCGCTTCCTCCTGCCGCCGCCGCTTCTCCACGAGGTCCGCGATGGCACCCCGCACTCCCCCCGCGTCGGGGACCCGGAGGGAACGGAGCCCCCCGTAGAAGACGTACATCCCGGGCGAGGGCGCGATGGTCATGTCCGCGGCCAGGAGCACCTGCCGGTCCCGGTCGTTCACGAGGGTCCGCACCAGGGTGAAGGGGAACGGGGACGCCAGCGCCGCCTCCCGGATCGCGTCGGCACCCGGCGCGTCCACCCGCGGGGTGGTCAGCAGCGCCATCACCGGGGGAAAGTGGTACTCGTAGACCGCGAGGCCCCACGCCGGAATCAGCAGGGGAACGCGGTCCCAGGAGTTGCCGAAGGCGCGGAGGATCCCCTCCGCGGCCCGTTTCCAGGATCGACCGTCCGTCAGGTAGAAGAGCCGGACCAGGACCCGGACCATCCGGGCGTTGTCCCGGAGAGGGTAGATCCGCACGCGCTGGAGGGCCGGCCCGCTCGGAACCGGGATCGTGTCGGAGAGGGCCCCGGTCGAACGGTCGAGCAGGTTGCCGAGGGCGACCCGCGCCACGTCCTCGGCGGCCGCGAGCCATTCCCCGTCACCGGTCGCCTGGTACGCGTCGAGGAACGCGAGGGCGGTTGCCGACAGGTCCTCGAGGTGCTGGGGAAGGATTCCCCGGTCCCCGATCACGGCCCGGGCCACCCCCCGGCCCTTCCGCCAGCGGTGATCGCGCAGGAACCGGGCGGCGGCGAGCCCCCTCTCCCGCAGCTTCGCGTCCCCGAGGACCGCTCCCGCCCGGACCAGCGCCGCGGCCGCGAGAGCGTTGCTCGCCGTGATGACCGTGTCGTCCCGCCCGCCGGGGCACGCGTCCGCGATCGCCTCGCCGAACGACCCGTCCTCGTGACCGAGCCTCTCGACGAGGAAGGTCGCCACCTTCCTGGCCCGTTCCGACCAGGTCCGCCGCCCGGTCTCGCGCCAGGCGAGGAGCAGGAGGTCCAGGTACCGGGCGTTCCGGTCGAGGAGCTTCTCCCGCTGCGGCCGCTCCCAGTCGAGGCCCAGGGCCATGCGCCAGAGGGCGCCGTCCTCCGGGTCGGTGAGCTTCGCGGACAGGGTCGAGAGACCGGCGGTTCCGAGGACACGCCACGGATCTTCCTCCTCTCCCCCCAGCGTCAGCATCAGTTCCAGGAGGTCGAACCGCGGGATCCGGGGGGGGCCCCCGAAGTAGCGCCGCTCGGCATCGAAGGTCGCCCTCAGGTTCTGGGCGATCCCCCACGTCAGTGCCTGGTCGACCGGTCCCCGCTCCGGGCGGGCCGTCTTCGCGATCTCGGCAACCCGGTCCCGTGCAAGGCGAATCGCCTCCTCGCGGTGGTCCCGGTACCAGGCGCGCACCGCGACCAGCAGGTCGGCCAGCTTGTCCGCCGGCATCAGCGTCGCCGTCATTCGCCGGGGTTCCCCTCCCTCGAGGGGGGAGAAGAAGAGGGGGCTCCCGTCCGGGAGCAGCAGGGTGATCGCGGGCCAGCCCTCCGCGGGGTACCGCCGGAGCAGGTCCGGATGCAGGTCGGCGCGGACCCGGACGGGGACGTATCCGTCCGCCACCGCCTTCGCGACCGCCGGGTCCGTCCACATCTTCTCGTCCGCGGCCCGGCAGGCGGCGGACCACGGGACATCCAGCACGAGGAGGACGAGCCGGTCCTCCATCACCGCGCGGCGGAAGGCACCCGGCTCCCAGTCCTTCCAGGCGATCGGCGCCGCCGTCGCCCTCCCCGGCCCGCCGGTGGCGCCGGCCGCCGGCGCCTGCCCCGCCAGCAGCAGGAAGAGGCACGCGAGGAACGTTCCACGTCGCAGCAGGTTCATCCTGGTCACCCGAACCTCCGGTCGCCCGGCGACCCCCGCTCAGGGAGGAGTCGCGATCGTGACGACGAGCAGCGTATCCCCGACCCGGATCTCGTCACCGTCCTGGAGCTCGCAGGCCGTGATTCGGCGTCCACCGACCCAGGTCCCGTTCGTCGACCCGAGGTCCTTCACGAGGACGCAGTTGGCCCCGTAGACCTCGAGGCTCGCGTGGCGGCGCGAGACCCGCGGGTCCTCGTCGAGGGGAATGTCGACGCTCCCGCGCCCCAGGATCACGCGCGAGCGGGTCACGCGGAAGCTCCGGCCGGCCATCGGGCCGCCGGTCACGTCGAGGGAGATCTCCCACCCTTCCGGCAGTTCGACCCGGGCGAGATCTCCCTGTGCCGCCTCCGCTCCGCCGAGGCCGGGAGCCCCGCCGGGGACGGGAATCGCCACGGTCTTGCGCGAAACGTCGCCGCAGGCCGGGCATCGTCCTCGCCCGTCGACCGGCCCCCCGCAGGCGGGGCAACGGTTCGTCCCACCGGTCATCGATCCTTCCCCTCGTCCCGCGCGGCAAGGGCGTCCCGCAGTTCCCTGCCGGTCCGTTCCCGGAACTGTTCGCCGAGGGACACGAGCCCCGGGACGGCCTGGTCCGCGAGCAGCTTCTCCACCCGGTGGGCGGGAAGGAACTGCAGGCCGGGCGCGAGCGGACCCGCCTCGCCCCGGGCCCACTGGTTCGTCCAGTCCTCGAACGCCTCGAGGTCGATCCCCCGGATCGTCACCCCCTCCGGGCCCAGGGCCTCGAGCAGGCCCACCAGGCGGACCTTCGGGTCGCGCAGGTAGAGAACGACCACGTCTCCGGGCCGCAGTCCCCGGGGCCCGTTCTTCTCTTCCCCGCCTCCCGGCCGCTCCGACAGCTCGAGGAGCACGCCTCCCGTGTCCCGCGGGTGAAGGAACGCCACGCGGGCCCCGCCCGCCCCGGCCCTCGGGCCCCCGCCGAGGGGCTCGATCCCCCGGGCCGCCAGGCGCGCCAGGACCGCGTCGAGGTCGTCGACCCGCAGGCAGAGGTGGTGGATTCCCTCGCCCCGCTTCTCGAGGTGCCTCCCCACGGGGGAATCCGCGGCGAGGGGCTCGAGCAGCTCCACGTGGGCGTTCCCCGCGTCGAGGAACCAGGTCCGCACGCCCTCCGGGGGGACCGCCTCCGCCCGTTCCAGCTCGAGGCCCAGCAGCTCCGCCCACAGGGGCAGCCGCTGGCGCGGGTCGCGCACCGCCACGCCGAGGTGGTCGATCCCGAGGATCCTCCCCGTCATCGGCTCCCTCCCGCCGCGTGGCCGGCCGCGGCGAGGACACGGTCGGCGGCGCTGTACGGATCGACCCGCCGGGCGGCCAGGTCCCGGACGAGCCCTTCCCAGTCCTCGCTCCCGTATCCCTCCCGCAACTGCCGGAGCACCGCTTCCCGCAGGATGTCCTCGAGGCGCGCACGGGCCCGCTCGCGGCGCCGGGCGGCCCGCCGCTCCGCGCTCTCCGGCCGCGAGAGGTGTTCCTCGATCGCCGCGACCAGCTCGTCGATCCCCTCCCCGCGGGTCGCGATCGTCTTCAGGACCGGCGGGCGGGGCCTGCCGTCGTCCAGGGAGAGACGCAGCATCTGTTCCAGCTCCCCGACGAGCTTGTCCGCCCCGTCGCGGTCCGCCTTGTTGACGACGAACTGGTCCGCGATCTCGAGGATCCCGGCCTTGATCGCCTGGATGTCGTCTCCCATGCCGGGCACGAGCACGACGAGCACCGAGTCCGCGAGGCGGGTGACGTCGATCTCGTCCTGCCCGACCCCGACCGTCTCGACGATGATCACGTCCCGGCCGAACGCGTCCAGCAGGTCGAGGACGTCACCGGTCGCCCGGGAGAGACCCCCGAGGAATCCGCGGGTCGCCATCGAGCGGATGAAGACCCCCGGGTCGCCGCTGTGGCGCATCATCCGCACCCGGTCACCGAGGATCGCTCCCCCCGAGAAGGCGCTCGACGGGTCGACGGCGATCACGCCCACCGTCTTCCCCCGCGCCCGGTACGCCTCGATCAGCCGGTCGACCAGGGAACTCTTGCCCGCCCCGGGGAAACCGGTGATCCCGAGGGTCACGGCCCGCCCCGTCCTCGGGTAGAGCGCCCGCAACAGCTCCGGCGCGGACGGATGATCTTCCTCGACGAGGGAGATCCCCCGGGCGAGGGCCCGCACGTCCCCGGCGCCGATCCTCTCCGCGAGTTCCGCGATCCTGCTCACCCCGCGTCTCCTCGTCGTCCCCCGCGTGGCTCCCCGGGGCCGCTCGCGCTCACTTCTTCTTCCGGTCGAGGCGGCCGAGGACCTGGCGCGCGATCACGAGGCGCTGGATCTCGGACGTCCCCTCGCCGATCGTGTTCAGCTTGCAGTCGCGGAAGAACTTCTCCACCGGGTAGTCCTTGGTGAACCCGTAGCCGCCGAAGATCTGGACCGCCTCGACGGCGGCCTTCACCGATACCTCGCCCGCCATCAGCTTCGCCATCGCCGATTCCTTCGTGCAGGGCTTCCCCCGGTCCATCAGCCAACCGGCCCGGTAGGTCAGCAGGCGGGCCGCGTCCAGCTCGGTGGCGATGTCGGCGATCTTCCACTGGATCGCCTGGAAGCTGCCGATCGGGCGGCCGAACTGTTCCCGTTCCCGGGCGTAGTCGATCGCCGCCTCGAGGGCCCCGCGGGCGGTGCCGAGCCCGAGGGCGGCGATCGAGATCCGGCCGCCATCGAGGATTCCCATCGCCTGCTTGAACCCTTCTCCCTCCTTCCCGATCAGGTTCTCCGCCGGGATCCGGCAGTTCTCGAGGATCGTCTCCGACGTGTCCGACGCGCGCATTCCGAGCTTGTTCTCGTGCTTGCCGGCCCGGAAGCCCGGCGTCCCCTTCTCGACGATGAACGCCGAGATCCCGTGGTGCTTCCTCGGGGAGTTCAGCGACTCGGGATCGGTGCGGGCCATGACGACGAGCAGGTCACCGACCCGGGCATGGGTGGTGAACGTCTTCGTTCCGTTGAGCACCCAGTGGTCCCCGTCCCGTACCGCCGTCGTCCGGGTCCCCCCCGCGTCGGACCCCGCGGTCGGCTCGGTGAGGGCCCACGCCCCGATCCACTCGCCCGTCGCCAGCTTCGGGAGGTACCTGCGCTTCTGTTCCTCGCTGCCGTACTTCAGGATGTGGCCCGTGCACAGCGAGTTGTGCGCGGCGACCCCGAGGCCGATCGCCGGGTCGACCGTCGAGATCTCCTCGATGATCGTGATGTACTCGATGTACCCGAGCCCCGCGCCACCGTACTCCTCGGGCACCAGCACGCCGAGGAACCCCAGCTCTCCCATCTTCCGGAAGACGTCCCGGGGGAAATGGGCCGCCTCGTCCCACTCCTTGACGTGGGGAGCGATCTCCTCCTGGGCGAACCGCCGGGCCTCCTGGCGGATCATCTCCTGGGTCTCGGTCAGCGCGAAATCCATGGCTCCTCCGTCCTCATCTCGTTGCACCGGGTGGGGTTGCGGCGCCCGGGCAGACAGGATCCGCCCGGCTCCGCGGGCCGGCCCCGGGACCTTCCGGCAGCCCCCGGATGATACGGCCCCGGGCCCGGCGGGACCACCGGGGCGGGAGGCGCCTCAGAGAAGGTCGACGAACACCTCGTCGGCGAGGAGCCGACCGCGGCGGGTCAGCCGGACGGTGGCCCCGCAGAACGCCACCAGCCCCTCCCGGGCCGCCCGGTCGAGAACCGGCCGCCGGCGTTCGACCGGGTTCGATCCGTGCCGGGCGGCGACACGGTCGAGGTCGACCCCGGCGATCCTCCGCAGGCCGAGGACCAGGGCCTCCCCCGCGCGGCGGTCCCCGTCGTACGGCTCCCGCGGAACCGGGGAACCGGCGCCCCGCACCACCGACAGCCACGCGTCGAGGTCCCGGGGATTGGTCCAGCGTCGTCCTGCCACGTAGCTGGCCGCCGCCGGCCCGAGGCCCAGGTAGGGCGCATCCGTCCAGTAGCGCAGGTTGTGCCGGCTCTCGTGCCCGGGCCGCGCGAAGTTCGAGATCTCGTAGGCCGGGAGCCCGGCCGCCTCCAGCCGGTCCGCCGCCCGCCAGTACAGGTCCGCCGCCCGGTCCGGGTCCGGCGCCGGCCGGGTTCCGCGCCGGATGCGCCGGGCCAGGGGGGCGTCCCCGTCCACCTCGAGCATGTAGCACGAGACGTGGCTCACCCCCTCGCCCAGCACGACATCGAGGTCCGCGTCGAGCTCCCGGTCCTCCTGCCCCGGCCACCCGATCACCAGGTCGGCCCCGAGGCTCCCGAAACCCGCGGCGCGGGCGAGGCGGAGGGCCCGTGGCCCCTCGTCCGCCGGGGCCCGCCGTCCCAGGGCGCGGATCCCCCGTTCCGAGGTCGACTGGACGCCGACGACGAGGCGGGTCACCCCGGCCGCGCGCCATCCCTCGAGCCGGTCCCGCGTCACGTCCTCCGGGTTCGCCTCGAGGGCGATCTCGGCTCCCTTCGCGATCCCGACCAGCCGGTCGAACCCCTCGAGGAGCGCTCCGACCAGGCGGGACGACAGGCGCGACGGGGTCCCGCCCCCGAGGTGGACCGTGGTCACCGGTCCCCCCGCCTCTTCCCTCCGCGCGGCCAGCTCCCGCAGGACGCCGTCGAGCCATTCTCCGGCCAGGTCGTCCCGGCCGACGGTGACGGCGAAGTCGCAGTAGGCGCAGCGTGCCCGGCAGAACGGCACGTGCACGTAGATCCCGCCCGCCTCCTCCATGGCCCCGTCGTCTCCCGCGGTACGGCCGGACGCCCCGCGGCTCAGCGCAGGGCGCAGGATGCGAGGGCGGGGGCCGGCGCCGCGCACCTGGTTGCCGGGGCCGACCGCTCCTCCCCGGCCGACGTCCGGCCGAAGGACCCCTCCCCGTCCGCGGTTGCCGGGACGACCACGAAGAACTCGGCCGGGTCCTCAGCCGCGGGCACCTCGAGCGACGTCGCGGTGACGCCGCAGCCACCGGGTTCCGGCGTCACGGAGGCCCAGCCGGTCCGCAGGTCTCCCCGGTAGACCCCGTACCGGTCGCCACCACCGCAGTCGCCCGCCCACCGGAGGCGGAGCGACCCGCTCCCGGCCTTCTCCACGCGGAGCAGGCCGGCCACCCCGGGTGGTCCCGGCGGCGTCGTCCCGTGCAACCGGTGCCGGGAGAGGAACGCCCAGGCCTCCCGGGAGCCTTCCACGTCGTGGTCCTGGCGCCCGAGGCCGAGGAGCTGGAGGACCAGCGGGTTCCGCCGATGGTCGATCGAGGGCGTCGCGTGGCCCCCCCCGTGGACGCGGTAGAACGCCACCTCCGCCCCCTCGTAGCCGCCGGCGAAGAGGTCGTGGTGGACGGTGCACCCGTCGTCCGGGTCCAGGTCCGGGTGGTCGACCGACTCGGCCGGTTCCGGGTCGGCGTGCAGCCGGCGGACGAAGAAGTCCCGGGTCTCTTCCGCCGAGATCGCCGTACCCCGGGTGCACTCCTCCTTGTCGTAGATGCATCCCCCGTCCCAGGGCATGTAGCGCTCCTCCGCGTCGCCGTTGCAGATGAAGACCGGGACGACGCGCCCCCCGTCCCGGCACTCGGAGACCGCCGCCAGGTTCGCGATGAACGGCGCCACCGCCGCGATCCGGTCCCCGAGCTCGAAGGCGAGCCGGTAGGACATCAACCCCCCGTTGCTCGACCCGGTCGCGTAGACCCGCTCGAGGTCGACCGGCCAGCGGGCCGCGACCCAGTCGATCAGCGCCGAGACGAAGCCCACGTCATCGGCCCCGGTCTCCACCGCCGGCGCGTCCGCCCGGCAGTCGTTCCAGTTCTGGTCGTCCCCCGCCGTGTCGCCGGTCTCCGGGTTCACCCCGTTCGGAACCACGAGCAGGATCCCCTCCTCGTCCGCGATCTCGGGCCACTCCGCGTGGGTCCCGTTGTCCAGGAACGAGCGCATTCCCCCGCCCCCGCCGTGCAGGACGAACAGGAGGGGGTAACCCCCCGGGGGAGCGGCCACGTCCGGCTCGTAGACACGGAACCACCGCGTCCGCCCCCCGTGCTCGAGGGACTGCTCCTCGTGCCACGTCCCGGCCGTCGCGGGCACCGCGACGAGCCAGGCCACCGCCAGCACCAGCGCCGGGACCACCCGGTCCTTCACCCTCATGCGCACCTCCGCTCTCGCGGGGAAAAGGTACCGCTTCCGCGACCCGGCGGCTGGCCCGGGTCGGCCACCGGGCCCTACGTTGAAGTTGAACACGATCGGCCCGGTGCGGGCCGGTGCGGAGACCGATGCAGGAAAAGCTCGCCGCCTCGTTCATGCTGGTCGCGGCCCTGACCGGGCTCGCGGTCCTCGGGACCCGCCTGCTCGAGCCGACGCTCGGCCTCGGGGCGGTCTTCTTCGCCGTCTTCGCGACGATGCTCGTCGGCCTCTCCGCCGCGGTTCTCCTCTCGCGGACCCTGTCGCGCCGCCTGACCACCCTCGCCGAGGCGGCCCGCCAGCTCGCGGAGGGAGACCTCGCGGTCGAGATTCCCCCGGCGCGGGCCGGGCGGGGCGGGGACGAGATCGACGACCTGACCCGTTCCTTCGCCACGATGCGCGACGCGCTGGTCCGGGTCCTCGGCGAGCTCCGGGAAACCGCCGACGAGGTCCACGAGTCGGCCGGCGGGCTTTCCGAGGCCGCCCGCTCCCTCTCCACCCTCACCGACGAGATCGCCGCGACCGCCTTCCGCCTGGCGGAAGGGGCGGAGCGGACCGTCGACCGGATCGCCAGGGCGCAGGAGGTCACGCGGCGGGTCGCCGGTTCCGCCGAGCAGATCGGGCGCTCGGCGGAGGGCGCGCTCTCCCTCGCCCGCCGCAGCGGCGAGGACGCCCGGCGCGGGCGGGAGCTCGCCCGGCGGGCGGACGAGGAGCTCGAGCAGATCGCGGGCCAGGTCGACCGGATGGCAAGCGCCGTCGAGGGGTTCCGGGACCGGGCCGCGGCGATCGACAAGACGGTCGACCTGATCGTGACGATCGCCCAGCAGACCCACCTCGTCGCCCTGAACGCCTCCATCGAGGCGGCCCGCGCGGGAGAACACGGCCAGGGATTCGCGGTGGTCGCCGAGGAGATTCGCCAGCTCGCGGAGCGGGCCGGTCGCTTCGCCGAGCAGATCTCCGGCATCGTGGAGCAGATCCACGCCGGCTCGGGCCTGGTGATCGCGACGATGCGGGAGACGACGGCCGCGGCACGCCACGGGCGGCAGGTGATCGGCGGCGCCAGCGAGGCCCTGCGGGAGATCGCGGGGGGCGTCCTCCCGCTGGTGGAACGGATGGAGGAGATCGTCTCCCTCGCCCGGCGCCAGGTCGAGGACACCGAGCAGCTCGTCCAGGCGATCGAGGAGATCGCCCAGATCGCCAGCGAGGGAGCCGCCGGCACCCGCGAAACGTCGGCCGCGACGCGGGAGCAGAACCGGTCGATGGACGCGATGGCGCGCTCGGCCGAGGGCCTCGCCCGCACGTCGGACCGGCTCCACGAGCTCTGCTCCGTCTTCCGCCTCTCCGGGAGGCCCTGACATGGCCGGGGCCCCCCTCTTCCTGCTCCGGGCCCCCGGGGGCACCCTTCCCCTCCTGGCGGTGCTGGTCGATCGCCTCGAGGAGGCGGGCGAGCTGATCCCCGTCCCCGGCGCTCCCCCGGCGATCGTGGGCGTCACCGAGGTCCGCTCCGTGGTCCTCACCCTCCTCGACCCGGCGGCGCTCCCCGGCTGGGAACCCGGCGAGCCGACCGCCCGCACCGGTCCCGGCCTGCCCCGCTGTGTCCTCCGCCTGACCGAGCCCTGGCGCCACGTCGCGATCCACGTGCCTGCCGGTTCCCGCGTCGAGCGGGACGCGGGGCCTCGGCCCGGCGTGCTGACCCCGAGGCGTCTCGCGGCGGCCCTGTCCGCCCTCGCAGCCCCCCGGGAGGGGAACCGGTGAAGGACGAGCTCCGCAGGATCTTCGTCGAGGAGGCGTCTCGCCGGCTCGCGGACTGCGCCGATCTCCTCGCGATCCGGGGACGCCTCGGCCCGGAGGCGATCGAGGCGCTCTTCCGGCACCTGCACAGCATCAAGGGAATGGCCGCGTCCCTCGGCCACGGTGACCTCGCGGAGGCGGCCCACGCCCTCGAGGACCGGGCAGCGGCACTCCGGGACGGCGAGCTCCGGGAGGACCCCGCGACCCGGGACCTGCTCCGCTCGGGAATCGACGGCCTGCGGGAGCTTCTCCGGCGGATCGCGGGCGATCCACCCGCCTTGCGCGGCCGTGCGGCCGTGGCACCCCGTCCGCCCGCGGGCATCGATCCGGCACGTCTCGATCGCCTCCTCGAGATCGCCCTCTCGGTCTCCGCCTCGTTCCAGCGGCTCGAGCATCGACTGGCGGGGCACGAGGACCAGGCCCTCCTCGCCCTCGAGCGAAACCTGGCCGAGGGAATCCGCGCGTTCCGCCGGGAAGTCCTGGAGATGCGCCTCGCGCCGGTCCGGTGGCTCGTCCCGCTCCTCGCCCGGTCCCTCGAGCGGTGGGCGGCGGAACGCGGCCTCGTCGCCCGCCTCGAGGTCCGGGGCGACGCCGTCCGGGCGGATCGCCTGGTCCTCGAGCGCCTGGTCTCGCCCCTCGCCCACCTGGCCCGCAACGCCGTCGTGCACGGCCTCGAGTCCCCGGCCGAACGGCGGGCCGCCGGCAAGCCCGAGACCGGCACCCTTCGCCTCGAGGTCACCGGGGAGGGCGACCGCCTGCGGATCGTCCTCGAGGATGACGGGCGGGGCGTCCCGCGGGACGTCGCCGCCGAGGTCGAGGCCGGCCGGTCCCTCACGGACATCCTCTCGAACCCCCGGTTCAGCACGCGGGACGAGGCGGATCTCCTCGCGGGGCGAGGCGTCGGGCTCGGCGCGGTGCGGGCCGACATCGAGGCCCTCGGCGGAACCCTCGAGCTCCGGAGCGAACCCGGGCGCGGGTTCCGCGCCGAGCTGCACCTGCCCGCGCGCCTCACGATCCTCGACGCGTTCCTCGCCGAGACGAACGGGCACCGGCTGATCGTCCCCGCCGGCCCGGTCGCCGCGGTCCTCGAGACCTCCCCGGACGACGTGCCCGAGCTGGAACTCCCCGGGCTCCCCGGAGGGTCGACCCGTCTTCTCCTCGAGCTTCCCGGCCGTCGCGGGGTTCTCCGGGTCGACCGGGTCGTCGACCGCCGGGAAGTGATCGTCCGCCCGCTGGGTCCACCCCTCGCCACCGTCACGGCGTTCGTCGGTGCCGCGTTCCTCGCCGAGGGTTCCCTCGCCCTCGTCCTCGAACCGGCCCGCCTCGCGACCCGCGCGCCGATCCCGGCGTGAGGGACGGCCGGGAGGCTATCCTTCCGCCATGGCGCTCAAGAAGCGACTCGGCCAGCACTTCCTCGCGAACCGGGGGCTCGCCCTGGCCCTCGTCGAGGCGTTCGCCCCGGCCCCCGGGGACGCCGTCGTCGAGATCGGCCCCGGCGGCGGCGCCCTCACCGGCCTCCTCGCGGAGCGCGCCGGCCGCCTCGTCGCCCTCGAGGTCGACGCCGACCTGGTACCGGCCCTCGAGCGGATGCTGGAGCCCTTTCCCCGGGCCGAGGTCCGCCTCGCGGATGCCCTCGCCGTGGACTGGGACGCCCTCGCCGACGAGCTCGGAGGCCGGTTCCGCGTGATCGGCAACCTTCCTTACAACGTCGGGACGGCGATCGTCCGCCGGCTCCTGGCGTCCGACGCGGTGCGCGACATGCAACTCGTCCTCCAGAAGGAGGTGGCGGACCGGCTCCTCGCCGGGCCGGGCACGAAGGCCTACGGGCCGCTGTCCGTGCTCGCCGCGCTCCGTTGCCGGCGGCGCCGCGTGCGAACGCTGCCCCCGGGGGCCTTCCGCCCCCCGCCCCGGGTGACCAGCGCCGCGATCGCCCTCGAGTCCCTCCCCGATCCGCCCCTCCCGGCGGCCGAGCTGCCGCTGCTCCTGGGGTGGCTCCACGCCGGGTTCGGACACCGGCGGAAGACCCTCGCGGGCAACCTGGGAGCCCACCGGGAACGGGTCCGGTCCTGGCTCGCGGCGCGCGGGCTGCCCGCCGACGCCCGCGCCGAGGCCGTGCCACCCGCCGACTGGCTGGCCCTCGCCCGCCTTCTCGGCCGGCCGCCGGGCCCGGCCGGGGACACGGACCTATAATCCCCCGCGCCATGGGCCGGGAACTGCACATCGTCTCCCTCGGCGGGTCGGGAGGCTTCGGGATGAACGCCTCCCTGCTGCACGCCGGGGGAGAGGGCGTTCTCGTCGACTTCGGGATCGGGTTCCCGGCGGGCGTCCCCGCGGGCATCAGCCGTCTCGTGCCCAACGCGGATCCCCTCGCGGAGATCTGCCCCAACCTCCACGGCATCGTCCTCACCCACGCCCACGACGACCACGTGGCCGCCCTCCCGTGGCTGCCCGGCCCCTGGCGCGAGGCCCCGATCTTTGCCCTCCCCTTCCCCCTCGCCGCCGCCCGCGACCGGTTCGACGGCGTGCCGGCACCGGCCGGTCGCTTCCGTCCCCTCGAGTGGAACCGCCCGGTCGACCTGGGCCCGTTCCGGGTGCGGGCCGTCCGCGTGACGCACTCGGTGCCGCAGTCCGCGATGATCGTGGTCGACACCCCGGCCGGGACGATCGTTCACACCGGGGACTTCAAGCTCGACCGGGACCCCTGGGACGGCGCCCTCACCGACGAGGCCTCCCTCCGGGAGCTCGGGCGCCGCGGGGTCCGGGCCCTCCTCCTCGACAGCACCGGCGCCCTCCGGGAGGCCCGCGCCGAGACCGAGCGGTCGGTCTGGCCGGTCCTCTCCCGGGCCATCGCGGAGGCGGAGGGCCAGGTCGTCGTCTCGACCTTCTCCAGCCAGGTCCACCGGATCGACCAGGCGCTCCGCGCCGCCCGGGCCGCGGGCCGTCGGGCCGCGCTCCTCGGCATGCGGATGCAGCGGATGGTCCGCCTCGCGGTCGACCTTCGCCTGCTGCGCCTGCCGGCCGGCCTGCTGCTCCCGCCGGACGAGCTCGCCGAGCTGCCGCCGGCGCGGCGCCTGTGGCTGGCCGGTGGCTGCCAGGGAGAATCCCAGTCCAGCCTCTCCCGGCTCTCGTGGGACAGCGACTCCCGGGCCTCCGTCGGCGCGGGCGACACGGTGATCGTGTCCGCCAGCGTGATCCCGGGCAGCGAGGTCCAGGTTTCCCGGATGCTGGACCGGTTCCTGCGGCTCGGCGCCCGCGTCCTCCACGTCGGGACCGAGCCGGGACTGCATGCCTCCGGCCATGGCAGCCGGGAGGAGATCCTGGAGCTGCTCGACTGGTTGCGTCCCGAGGTCGTCCTGCCGGTCCACGGTGACCGGGTTCACCTGGAGGCCGCCGCGGAGCTGGCCGCCGCCGCGGATCCCGCCCCCCGCGAGGTCGTCGTCGCCGAGCGGGGAGAAACCGTCGTCCTCGGCCCCGACGGCGTCCGGCCGGGAGAGACCTTCGAGCTTCTCCCGTGGCACCACGACGACCTGGGGGCCGTCGACTTCGAGGTCGTCCGGGAACGGCGCCACCTGTCCGAGGCGGGCGCCGCGTTCGTGCGCATCCGCGCCTCCGGCGAGGGCATGCTCGAGGACCTGCGGGTGGAGGCCGTCGGCATCCCGGGGCCGCCCCTCGGCGATCGCGAGGAACTGGTCCGGGACCGGGTCGCCGCCCTCCTGCGCCTCGCCGCCCGGAACGGTTTCCCGCCCCGTGTCCTCGAGGAGGAGATCGCCCGCGAGGTCGCCGCCGCCCTGCGCCGCGGCCGCCAGCGTCGGCCCCGGGTGGTCGTCGTCCTCGACGCCGCCTGCGGCCCGGAGGACCGCCCGTGACCGCTCCCGCCCCCCTCGGCCCCCTCGAGGCCGCCTTCCTCGGCCTCGTCGAGGGACTCACCGAGTACCTGCCGGTTTCGTCCACCGGCCACCTGATCCTCGCCTCGACGCTCCTCGGCCGCGCCGAGGACCCGGCGGTCAAGAGCTTCGAGATCGTGATCCAGGCCGGGGCCATCCTCGCCGTCCTCGGGCTCTACCGGGAACGGGTCCTCGCGATGCTCCGCGGGCTCCTCGGCCGCGATCCCGGCGGTCGGCGCCTCCTGGTCAACCTCGTCGTGGGCTTCGTCCCCGCCGGCATCCTGGGCCTCCTGCTCCACCGCGCGATCAAGACCTGGCTCTTCGGCCCCGGCCCGGTGGCCGGCGCCCTGGCCGTCGGCGGGATCGCCATGATCGCCCTCGACGGGATGCGTGCCCGCCGCCTCGCCGACGGCAGCGGGCTCGAGGGACTCACCTGGAGGGGTGCCCTGCTGATCGGCCTCGCGCAGTGCCTCGCGATGTGGCCCGGAACGTCCCGGTCCCTGGTCACGATTCTCGCGGGCCTCGCGGTCGGCCTGACCCCCGCGGCGGCGGCGGAGTTCTCCTTCCTCCTCGCCCTCCCGACCCTGGGCGGGGCGACCTTCCTCGACCTCGTCCGTGACGGGGCCACGCTCTTCGCCGGGATCGGCCCGGGCCCCTTCCTGGTCGGCCTCGCCGTCGCCTTCGTCTCCGCCGCCCTCGCCGTGCGCGGTTTCGTCGCCTGGCTCGGCCGGCACGGCCTCGTCCCGTTCGGCGTCTACCGCCTGCTCCTCGCGGCGGGCGTCTTCTGGGCGCTGCTTCGCTGACACCCCAGCCACGCCGGGAGGTGGCAGGCCACCGAGAAGCCGAGCGCCGGGAAGATCGGCTCGATCCCGAGGAACGGGCCGTCTCCCCTCCATGCACCCGCCCCCGCCCACCCCAGGGCCAGCAGCGCGGACCCGACGATCGAGACCAGTGTCGCCACCCGGCCGGCGCGCCACCGGGAATGGAACCCGCCGAGGAGGGGCAGGAGGAGCGCCGGCGTGATCACGGACCCGATCGTCTTCCAGAGGGCCACGACCGAGTCGGTGGAGAACGCCAGGGCCGTCGCGAGCGCGGTCACCGCCAGGAGGCCGCGCCGCGTTGCCGGCCGGTCGACCCGGTCGTCGGGGGGAGGAACCGGCGCGCCACGGAGGGCGCGCCAGACGCGCGGCAGGTCGTACCCCAGCGTCGTGGCGGCCACGAAGAGGTACGACTCGACCGTGGACATCACGGTCGCCAGCATTCCCGCGTAGAAGACCCCGAGCAGTACCGGCGGCAGGACCGCCTCGGCGAGGGCCGGGTATGCCTCCACCGCCCGCGGCAGGGACGGAAGCACGACCCGGGCGAGCATCCCCGCGAGGGTCGTCATCCCGTCGAACAGGACCCAGAACGCCACCGCCCAGAGGATGCCGCGGCGCGCCGTGCGCGGATCCCGGGCGGCGAAGCAGCGCTGGTAGAACGTCGGCTCGACCAGGGTCTGGAGGGCGATCACGTACCACACGAGGATCGCCTGTACCCCGAGTCCCCCGTCCCAGGTGAGCATCGCCGGGGGCAGGCTCCGGAGGCCCTCGAGCCCCCCCGCCGCGCGCCAGGCGAACGGGAGAATCACCGCGAACCCGCCGTACATCAGCACGAACTGGAAGGCGTTCGTCCGGACCACGGAGGCGAAGCCGCCTCCCGCCACGACGGCGAAGGAAACCGTCGCCGCCAGGAGGATCCCGGCGACAAGGGAAATCCCGAGGGCACGGGCGGCGAGGACCCCGAGCATCAGCAGGTACGCGCCGGGCAGCATGTTGACGAGGACGAGAAGGCTCCCCGCCGCCGCCACGCCCGGGCCGTGGTCCCGGAGCAGCCGCTCCGGGACCGTCACCAGGTTCGCCTCCCGGGCCCGCCGCGCCAGGAGGAACGCGAACAGGAGGCCCGCGAGGTAGTACGGCCCCCCGAGCGCCACCCAGTTGGAGAGGCCGTGCAGGTAGCTGTACTCCCCGACGCCGAGTACCCCGCCGTACCACGTGGCGACCAGCGTCGCGACGAACGCGGGCAGGGTCAGGGTCCGGCCCGCGAGCAGGTAGTCCCGTCCCGCCCCGCGGCGGCGCGCGTGCGCGAGGAACCCCAGCAGGAGGGCGCACCCGGCGAGGACCACCAGGTCCGCCGCCGACAGAGACGCCCCCCCGCCGGGCCCGCTCACCGGCCGACGCCCACGGGCGTCCACCCGAGGGAAACGAACCAGGTCCGGTCCGCCCCCGGCAGGTAGAGCGGGGTGCCGTCCCAGTCCACGTACCCGAAGGTCTCGTACTCCGCGTCGAGCAGGTTGTCGATCCGCACCCGCAGCGACAGGACCCGGTCACGGGTGCGGGCGACCTCCCAGCGGGCCGCGAGGTGGACCACCGTCCACGGATCGATGGACCGCGCCCGGCTCTCCGAGTTGTCCAGGTAGATCCGCCCCGCGTGGAAAGCGCCGAGCTCGACCCGCCCCCACGCCGGGGTCCAGGCGACCGAGAGGTTCCCCAGCCACTCCGGGAAGAAGGCCGGCCGGTTCCCCGAGTAGTCGACGGTCACGAAGTCCCCGGCCGCGTCGTCCCACGCGAGGGCCCGGAACCGGACGAGCTCGTCGTCGGTCACGGAAACGTTCCCCCGGAGTTCCACGTCCGGCGAGAGGAACGCGGCCCCCTCGAGCTCGATCCCCCGGTGCCGCGACCGATCGGCGTTCCCCGTGATCGGCGCCCCCAGGTCGTTGAACTGCCCGAGGTACACGATCTCGTCGCGGAACTCCATGTCGTACAGGGTGAGGCGCAGCAGGTGCCGCGCGCCCTTCCACTCGACGCCCAGCTCGTAGTCGGTCAGCCGCTCGTGCCGCGGCACGGGATCGGCCAGCGTCCCGTCCGGGCGAACCACGCGGAACGCGGGCGTCGAGTAGACGTCCTGCGGATCGTACAGGTCCTTCACCGCCGGCTCGCGGCCCGAGCGCGAGATCGACGCGAACAGGGTCGTACCTTCCCACGCCCGCCAGCTCGCGGCCACGCGGGGCGCCCACCAGTCGTAGTCCACGTCGTACCGGTAGCCGGTGACCCGGTCCTCCTCGAGCTTCCACGAGGCCGAGACCCGCTGGAGCCCCAGCACGAGGTGGAAGTCCGGCGCCGGCGTCCACTCGTCCTGCACGTACCCCACCCAGCGCGTCTTCGGCACCCGGTAGTCGTAGTACCGGTACGGTTCGCTCACGCCCGGCGGGACCGCCCCCCGGGCCGTGCCGACGTGCCGTCCGCGATGCCGGCGCAGGGTCGCGCCGATCGTCAGGCGATGCGTCGCCCGCCTCCAGGTGACCCGCGGGATCCAGCCCGCGTCCCACTCGTCGACCCGGCGCCGCCGGTAGATCGGTCCCTTCGAGTCGACCGTGCCGTCTCCGTCCCAGTCCCAGTCCGGCAGCCGGACCTCGTAGAAATACTTCCGCTCCCGGAACTGCCGGTAGTAGCCGCTGCCCGCGAAGTAGAAGACCGTGTTCGCGATCTCCAGGTCCTCCCGCGGCTTCCACTCGTGGAGCAGCTCGTAGTGGGGCTGGGAGAAGTGGTCCTTCTCACCGGGCCAGGCCAGGGGGTTCGCCCGCCGGTCCCGCCGCAGCACGTCCCGCGGGACGCCGTCGTAGGCGAGATGGCTCTCCTCGTGCCCCCCGTAGACGTTGATCCGCAGCAGGCTGTTCCGCCGGAGCCGCTGGATCGTCAGGAAGCCCATGCCCATCCGCGACCAGGCGTGCTTCCGGTACCCGTCCGTCGCGACCCGGGACACGCGGGCGCCGACCACCCAGTCCCCCGGCAGGAGGTCCGAGGTCCAGGCCGCGGTCACGCGGCTCGTGCCGTGGCTCCCGTACCCGGCCGCGGCAACGATCCCCTCCCCCGGCCGTAGGTGGGCCGTCTCCAGGTCGATCGCGCCACCGATCGGTGCCGGCACGCCGATCGACGTTCCCGCGCCCCGCTGCACCTGGACGTCCTCGAGGGACGCCGCCAGGTCCGGCAGGTCGATCCACCAGACCTGGTGGCTCTCGATGTCGTTCAGCGGGATCCCGTTCAGCGTGACCGTCACCCGTCGCTGGTCGAAGCCGCGGAGCGAGAGATACGAGTACCCCACCCCGTTCCCGGCATCGGACCACGCGTAGATCGACGGGAGCTCGCGCAGCATCACCGGGACGTCCTCGACCTCGTGGCGGTCCTCGATCCGCTCCCGCGACAGGTTCGACCAGGTCGCCGGCCGCGTCTCGTCGGCGCGCGTCGCGGTGACGACCACCTCCTCGACCAGGGCCGAGCGACCGGGCACGGCTTCTCCCTTCTCCCGCTCGACCTTCCGCGCCTCTTCCTCCCGGTTTCCGTCCCCCGCCGGGGGCCCGTCCCCGGCCCGGGCGGGCGGGGCACCGCCGAGCAGGAGGGCGAGGATGCCGAGGACCAGGAACCCGGGGATGACGGCGGATCGCGGACGCCGCGGCCCGCCCGTGAACACGTGACGACGCATGGCTTGGCCTCCCGCGGCGACGGGACCGGTTCCTGAGCCCCGCCACCCAGCGGGAAACGGGGCCGTTCCGGATGGTTGCCCGCGAGGGCTGCCAGGACCGGTTTCCGTTTCCCTACGCTGGTACGAACCAGATCAGGTTCAAGGGGTCTCTCTCAGCCCCACCCCCGCGGGCGGGGCACCCCCAACGGAACCGCCATCATTCCAGCACCACGCCGGCTCTCCTTCAACCCCTCAGCGGCGGCGGCGGGGTTTCTGGTACCGACGCACCGCGGCGAGGTGCTCGCGGAACGTCCGGGAGAAGGCGTGGGTGCCGTCGCCCCGGGCGACGAAGTAGAGGTACCCCTCGTCCCGCGGATGGAGGACGGCGAGGAGGGAGGCGAGCCCGGGGGAGGCGATCGGGCCCGGAGGCAGGCCCGCGTGGACGTAGGTGTTGTACGGGTGGTCCCAGCGGAGGTCCTTCCGGTGGATTCGCCCGTCCCACCTCCCCTCGAGCTTCTTCGCGTAGACGACGGTCGGATCGCACTGGAGCCGCATTCCCCGGGCAAGACGCCGCAGGTAGACGGCGGCGACCAGGGGGCGCTCGTCGTCCCGGGCCGTCTCCTTCTCGACGAGGGAGGCGACGGTGACGATTTCCCGGAGCGGCATCCCGCTCGCCTCGATCTCCCCGCGGTGCGGGTCGTAGAACCGCCGCCGGAACGTCGCGACCAGCTCCGCCGCCACGCGGCCGGCCGGCCAGCCGGGCTCGAAGTGGTAGGTCTCCGGAAAGAGGTATCCCTCGAGATCGGTGGCCCGCGGGTCGAGACGCCGGACCGGGGCCGGGTCCCGGAAGGCCGCGAGGAGGTCGTCCCGGGATGCGATCCCCGCGCCGGCGAGCACGTCGGCGGTCTCCCAGAGGGTCAGCCCCTCGGGAATGGTCACCCGGACCAGCCGGGTCCGCCCCTCCACGAGGCGCCGGACGACCTCGACGGGAGTGACCGGCGGCTCGAACCGGTACTCTCCCGCCTGGATCCGTCCCGCGACCCCGCCGAGGCGAAGCCACCAGGTGAGGACCCAGGCGGGCCGAACGAGATCCTTTTCCTCGAGGAGCCGGGCGACCTCGCGGGCGGAACTGCCGGGTTCCACCCGGACGACGACCGGCGGGTCCCCCCGGTGGCCCCGGGGCGATCGCGCCCAGTCGATCCAGGCGAACAACAGCGCCAGCGACAGGGCGAGGGCGACAACGAGCCCGAGGAGGGCGAACCGGGCCCCCCTCATCCCCGTCCTCCCGGCGCCGGCGGGATCGGCGGGAGCGAACCGCCGCCGGGCAGGTTCCTCCGGTCGAGCCAGCCCTGGAGGATCAGGGTGGCGGCGATCTTGTCGACCACCTGCTTCCTGCGCTTCCGGGACACGTCGGCCCGGATCAGCATCCGCTCCGCCGCCACCGTCGTCAGGCGCTCGTCCCACCGATGAACCGGGATGCGGCAGCGGGCCGCGAGGGCGTCGGCGACCGCCTCCGCCTCGTCGGCCATCGCCCCGCGCTCCCCGCTCATCTCGAGGGGCAGCCCGATGACCGCCGCGGTCACCCCGCGCTCGGCCACGATCGCCGCGAGCCGCTCGATGTCACGCCGCATCCCGGCCCGGCGGATCACCTCGAGCGGAAGCGCGACCGTCCCGGTCTCGTCGCTGATCGCGAGGCCGAGGGTCTTCGTGCCGACGTCGATCCCGAGGATCCTTCCCATGGGCGGATTGTAGCCCGTGGCCCCGCCCCGTCAGAACGGCTCCCCGATGGAGAAGTAGAACCGCCCGGGAGACTCCCCTTCCCGGCGGTCGAGAACGTGGCCGTACTCCAGGCGGACCGGCCCGATCGGCGTCCGGAAGCGGATCCCGATGCCGGCGGTCTTTCGCCACGAGGAAGCCACGTCCCCGGCCTCGAGCCACGTGTTCCCGGCGTCGTGGAAGGCCACCAGCTCCACGTGCTCCGAGAGGCGCCAGCGGCCCTCGAGGTTGACGATGCCCAGGGACTCGCCCCCGACCGGGTGCCCTCCCGGCCGATCCCGCGGGCCGACGCCGTCCCTGGCGAACCCGCGGATGGTGTCGGCGCCGCCCGCGAAGAACCGCCGGGAGAGAGGGACCCGCGACGTCCCCCCGAACGGAACGGCCACGCCGAGCCGGACGGAGAGCACGGCGGTGAAGCGGCCCCACCCCCGGTAGCCGACCCACTGCAGCTTCCCCCGGGCGAAGTCCGCCTCCGAGCCCAGGATCCCGGACCAGAGCCCGACCTCCCCCCGCCAGAGGTGTCCCCTGCCCGGCAGGAACGGATCGTCCCGGTGGTCGAGGGCGACGTCGAGCACCAGCCCGCCGAGCCGCACCTGGTCGATTCGCCGGCCCTCGTCCCAGAGGAGATCGCCGAGCGCCTGGTCGTCCAGGGTGACGTCGGTGAACCGGCTCCGCTCGAGCACGTAACGCACCTGCCAGCGCTTCCGCTCGACGGGATGCGTCCCGACCTGCAACGTCGCGCTCCAGCCGTCGAGGGTGAACCCGTCCCGCTCCTCCCGGGTCCGGTCGAGGGAGACGAGCCCCTCGAGGTTTCCGCCGCGCAGGTGGCGGTCCTCGAACGTGATCCGGCCGACGCTGCGCAGGGAGGAACGGAAGAGCCAGAAGCTCGCGATCCGGCCCATGCCGCCCACGTTCTCCGCCGAGAACCCGATGGCGCCGCGGGCCTTCTCCTCGGTGTCATAACCTGCCTGGAGGAAGACCGTCTTCGGCGGGCTCTCGGTGAGGCGGATCACGACGTTCCGCTCGCCGGGTTTCCCCGGGACCGGCTCCGGGACGATCTCCACCTCCCGGAACAGGCCGAGCCGGAACAGGTTGCGTTCCGCCTCGTGGAGATCGACGCTGCGCAGCGGTTTTCCCGGCCGGAACGGCACGTTCCGCTCGACCAGCTTTCTTCGCGTGTGCCGGATCCCCTCGATGGTGACCGCCGCCACGGTCGCCCGTTCCCCCGGCTGGACCCGGAACTCCACGTCGACGACGTCGTCCCGCACCGTCGAGTGCACGTCGACCCGGGCGGCGTACCAGCCGTTGTCGTCCAGCAGGCGCAGGAGCCTGCGGCGCGCCCGGATCACGCGCTCCTGCTCGAAGGGATCGCCACTGGCCAGGCCGAGGTGCGACGTCGCCGGGCCCAGCACGTCGGTCGGCCAGTCTCCGGCGACCCGGACGGCGCCGATCCGTGCCAGCGGCCCCTCCTCGACCCGGAAGACGATCGTCGCCGCGCTCCCGTCCACGGAGAGCCGGACCCGGGGCTCGACCCGCGCCGCCAGGTAACCGCGGTTGGCGTAGAGCGTCTCGATGGCCCGGGCGTCCTCGTCGAGGAGCGCCGGATCCAGGACCGGGCGGCGCGCGACCAGCCCCCCCGGACGCGAGAGCACCTGCTGTTCCACGTCCCGCACCGGCACGTGTCGCACACCCTCGTAGCGCACGGCACCGATTCGCACGAGAGGACCGGGATCCACGTGGACGAGCAGGCCGGGACGATCCCCGGGAACGTACCGGATCTCCGCGACGGCGGCCCCGTAGCCGCGCCGGGCCAGTCCCCGGAGGACGACCCGCTCGGCCTCCCGGAGGAGGGCGGGGCGGAACCGCGTCGTCCCCCAGAGGTCGGCCAGTTGCTGCCGGACGATCCGCGCAACCCGGCGCGGGGCCACGACCTCGACCCGGTAACGGGGACCGGGTTCGACCTCCGCGACCAGGGTGAACCCGGTGCGGCCCCGTTCCTCGCTCCGGACCCGGACCCGCGGTTCCAGGTATCCCCCGAGGATCAGCTCCCTCCGGACCGCGTCCCGGAACTGGAGCCGGAGGGCGCGGCCGTCCGGGACGTCCCGGAGGATCCCGAGGCGGCGCAGGCGAGGCCGCCGGAGATCCCGGGGCCAGCCCGGGAACCGTGCCCGTTTCAGGCGGCGACCCCGCCCCGTGTCCTCCTCCCGTCCCGCACCGAGCCTCCGGAGCCAGCGCAGGTCGACGGCGACTCCGCCGAGGGGATCCTTGCCGACCGACACCTGGAAGGAACGCGAGAGATCCCGTTCGACCCGGTAGAGATCGTTGCCCTCGGCACTCAGGTCCCGGGAGTAGATCACCATCGTTCGCTCGTCGATGCGCTTGCCGAGGGTGACCCGGGCGCTCGGCCGCGCCTCGGGACCGACCCTGGACGGCGCGACCTGGAACTGGGTGATCCCGAGGTAGCGCCGCGCCGGGCCCGCGATCAGCAGCTCGCCGAGCTGGGAACCGAAGTAGGTGCCCGCCGCCTCCCCCACCTGGTCCGCGCCGGAGGACCCGAGTTCCGCGCTGGTGCGGCCGGTGACGAGCAGGAGCAGGATGTCCTGCTGGGAGAGCGCCGGGATCGACGACAGGTGGTAGTCGAGGGACGTCTCCGAGGCATCGAGGTCGAAGAGGATCCTGTAGCCCTGGATGCGGGTCTCGCCCCGCGCCACCAGGTGAACGGGCTGACCCCGCGGGTCGTCGAGGACCACCTGGCCCGAGAGAATCCGGTAGTCGAGGCCCCGCAGGCTGAACCGGCCCCCCTCGAGCAACGTGATCGTCCCGGCGAACTCCGGGCTGGCCAGGGTCCCCGTCGCGCGGATTCGCGTGGCCGCGACCAGTTCCGCGACGTCGTTGCGGACCACGAGCGAGTCGTCGGCGATGAACTCCACGTCCAGGGCGACCCGCGCGAGCGGTCCCTCGCTTCGCAACGCGGGCGCCTGCCAGCGCCGGCGCCGGCCGCTCGAGAGAAACGCGAGCGGTCCCGTGTACCGCCCCGCCAGCAGCTCGATGCGACCCCGCACCTCCGGGGACAGCAGTGCTCCACCGACCCGGAGATCCGCGTCGTAGCGCCCGAGGAAGTCCTGGGGCACGGCAAGGGCCACGTCCCTGGCGCGGACCGCGAGGTCGATCGCCCCCGGGCGCCAACCGTCCAGCTCGATCGTCCCCGCGACGGTCACGTCCCCTCCCCCGAGGGAGGCCGTGCCCCGGCGCACCCGGGCGAGCCCGTCCTCGAGGGCCACGTCGAGCTCGACCTGGTCGACCGCGATTCCCGTCGGCAGGTGCCGGATGCGCCCCCCGTCGAGACCGATCCGGCCGGTCAGCCGGGGACGCAGCAGCGGGCCGCGGGCCCGCACGTCGAGGGTCGCCAGGCCCGATGCGACCAGGTCCGGGTCCAGGGACTCGAGGAGGCCGAGGGGGACCGAACCCGCCAGGGCCAGGTCGATCTCCGGGCCGTCCGGGGCGAGGCGAACGCCGCCGGAGAGCGCGAACGATCCACCCCCCGGCTCCTCGAGGCGCCAGGGACGATCGAAGGCCGCCCGGCCCCCTTCCACCGTGATCGTCCCGGGTTCCGGGGTCTCCAGCGTGAAGCCGGGGCCCAGCACCTCCAGGCGCAGCCCGGTGGCCCGGCCCTCCCAGGAGGCGGGTTCCAGGAGCGGGCCCGAGAGTTCCAGGTCCCCGTCCACCGTGCCTGCCAGGCCCGCGGGAGGAGCCGTTCCCCGCAGCTCCGCGATCCGCTCGAGGAGCGGCAGCCGGTGGGCGACGATCCGGAGCCCTCCCCGGGGGGCCTCCGGCAGGCCCACGACCTCGAGCCGGGCCCGCAGATGCTCCGTGCCCGTCTCAGCCGCGAAGCCCCCCGGGATTCCCGCGATCTCCGCCTCCCCGTCGGGGAGACGCCGCCCGCGGACGGCCAGGTCCCGCCACGAGACGCCGCCGCCCGCCGTCCACGCCCCGCCCGCGTCCCGCAGGGCCTCCAGCTCGAGGAGTCCCCGGCCCCGGAGGTCCACCGGCAGGGGAAGCAGGGTGAACGCCCCGGCGTCCGCCTCGACGAGGAGGCGCGGAACGCCCACCAGGAGGTCCCGTGGATCGGGAGCCGGGCTTCCGTTGCCGCCGAGGAGGCCGAGCACCCGCACCCCGAGCCCCGGGACGCCGCCCGTCAGCAGGAAACCCCCGTGCCCCCCCGGTCCCCGGCGGCCGGCCGCAAAGGCGCGGGGCGGGTTCCTCCCGAGGCCGCGCGCCCGCACGACGGCCGTCCCGCGGGGCAGGTACGGGTCGAGCAACAGGTCCAGGGAAGCGTCCACCAGGCAGGGGCCGATCGTCTCTTCAGCCACGCGGACCGGCGCGGCAAACGCGGCCAACAGGGACGAAGGAACCTGCCGGCCATCGAGCCGCAGTCGAACCGGGCGTCCGGGGACCCGGCGCGCCCGGGCGACGATACCGTCCCCCCAGGCATCCGCCAGCCGGCCGCTCGCCGTCCAGCGCCCCGCCCCGCGCCAGTCCACCGCTCCCTCGAGGAGGTGCCACCGGCTGCGCCCGATCCTGGGGCGGGAGACCACCAGCCTCGCGGCCACCTCCAGTGGACGCCCTCCTCGACCCCGCACCGACCCGTCCAGGGAGAGCCGCGCCGCCCCGAGTCGTGCCCTCAGCTCCGCCGGAAGCAGCCCGCGGGCGACGGCGAGGTCCAGGAGGTCCTCGATCCCGTCCCGCGAAACCTCGAGCCTCCGGACGCGGACCCGCCACGGGACACCCGGCCCGGGCGCGCCCTCGAGCACCACCTCGAGGGCGATCGGGCCGCCCCCCCACGCCCCGGCCAGGGAGACCACCCCGCCTTCGTCGCCCAGGTCACCGCGCACCTCCCCCGAGAGGGCAAGCAGCGCGCGGGCCCCCGAAAGCCGGCCGGTCCACGCGACGCGCGGCGGCCGTCCCGGGAGACCCGAGAGCGTCACCCGCGCCCGGACCCGCCCGGACACCGGGATCCCGGCCGGTACGCGCCCTTCCGCCAGGCCCGCCAGGTCCAGGTCGACCCGCCCGGTCCCCTCCCACCCGCCCTCGCGGGTCCAGGTGATCGCCAGGTCCCCGAGCTTCCCCAACCCGGGCACGCGTCCCCGCACGTCCCGCACGACGGCCCGGCCGCGGGACGCCTCGATCGTCGCGGAGAGCCCCTGCACTTCCCGTCCCGCGATCCGCACCGGGGCCTCGCCGGGCAGCACCCTGGCGGTCACCGACCAGTCCCCGGGGACGCGGGCACGGAACCGCGTGTCCGCCGCCAGGACTCCCTCCGCCTCGCCGGGAAGCAGGCGCCCGAGGTCGGCCCGCACCCGGGCCGACCCCGCGACCTCCAGGTGGTCCGGGAGGAACGTGACGACCAGGGCCCCCCGGGCGTCCCCGACGCCCCGGGACGCGCGGAAGGACGGGACTTCCAGCCGGCCACCCCGCAGCGTCCACTCGAGGAAGACCTCCTCGAAGACGATGTCCCGGGCCTCGCCGACCCGCCCCACCCGCAATCGGAAGGGCGCGGCCGCGAGGGTCCCCGAGAGCGCGCCCCCGGGCGGGCGGCTTCCCTCCGCCCGGATGCCGCGGACGTCCAGCGAGAACGGCACCGCCCGGTCGGCCCACCGCAGGACTCCCGTCCCGACCCGGAGCCGGCGAAGTCGCCGAAGGGCCGACAGGTCGATGGCGAGGGGTTCCTTCCTCGGGGGGCCGGCATCGATCCGCAGGTCCAGGGTGTCCAGGAGAACCTCCCGCGGGAGCACGTGCCCGGCGAGGAGGCCCCACCCGTCGAGGCGGAGCCGTGCGCCGGTCGCCTCCACCCGCACCCTCGTCGCCCCGGGGAGGCCGAGGCCCAGGTGCTCCGTCTCCGCGGCCAGGGCCAGGGGACGGAGACGCAACCCCTCGATCTCCAGGTCGATCCCCTGCCGGGCGGCCAGGGCGGCGACCCGCCCCGCGACCGCTCGTCCACCGGCGGGAGTCGCGAGCCAGGCGAGGAGCGCCAGGACGGCGAGGACCCCCGCGGCCGGGGGGGCCAGGAGGGCGGCCAGCAGGAACCGGCGGCGCCGGGTCATCTCCCGTCGGTCCTCAGTCCACCCGCTCGAGGAGCAGGCCCCGGAGGTACCGGCTCTCCGGGACCTCGAGCAGTTCGGGGTGGTCGGCGGCCGCCCCCGGGCGTCCCAGTACCCGCGCGGAAGCACTCGCTTCCTCGATTCCCTCCCGGACGGCCCCCTCGAACGCCGCGGTGTCCACGGCGAAGGAACAGGTGAAGGAGAGCACGCGGCCTCCCCGGCGGAGCAGGTGGAAGGCACGCCGGTGAAGGTCCCGGTATCCCCGGGTCGCACCCCGTCGCGATTCCCGGGAACGGGCGAACGGTGGCGGATCGAGGACGATCGCGTCGAACGTCCGGCCCTCCCGCTGCCAGGCGGCGAGCAGGTCGAAGGCGTTGCCATGGACCCACTCGATCCCGCTTCCGACCCCGGCCTCCTCCGCCGCCCGCCGGCCTCGCTCGAGCAGCCCCGGGGAACGATCGACCGCGACGACCCGCGCCCCCGCCCGGGCGAGCGGCAGCGCGAAGCCCCCTTCGGCGGCGAACAGGTCGAGGATCTCGCCCCCGCCTGCGAACCACGAGGGCGCCCGGCGGTGGTTCTCCTGCTGGTCCAGGTAGAGCCCGGTCTTGTGCCCGGTCCACGGGTCGACGGTGCGGGGCACGCCGGCCTCGATCACGGGCACCTCGCGGGGAACGTGCCCCCACAGGGGCTCCACCCCGCGGCCCAGTCCCTCGTGACGTCGCGCCGGCGCGTCCATCCTGCCGAGCACGGCCCCGGCACCGGACGCCTCGGCGAACGCCCGCGCGTGCTCCCGCGCGACCCGCTCCGCCCAGGCCGTCGTGGGTTGCAGTACCAGGACGTCCCCGTAGCGATCGGCGACGAGCCCGGGAAACCCGTCGGCCTCGGCGTGCAGGAGACGGAGGCACGGCGGGTCGTCGACCCGGTAGTCCCGTCTCCGGTCCACGGCCGCCCGGAAGCGCTCCAGCCAGGTGGCGGGACCCGGTGGATCTTCCTCCCGGGACAGGCGCCGGAGAACGATCCGCGACGCGGGGGAGAAGGATGCCCAGCAGCAGAAGGAACCCGACCGGTCCTCGACCCGGCAGACGTCCCCGGCGCGGAGGTCCTCGTCCGCGGCCAGCACGTCGTCCGCGAAGATCCAGGGGTGTCCCCGCCGGGCCCGCCGGGCCCCCCGCCCGGTGACGACGACCCGCCCGACCCGGTTCACGCCTCCTCTCCGGGCTACTCTTCCTCGACCTCGTCGGCGATGTCCCGCACCGGGAACGACTGGGCGAGTTCCTCGCGCTCGGCGAGCTCCTGGCAGTGGACGCAGTACCGGGCCCAGGGGACGGCCTGGAGCCGTTTCATCCCGATGTCTTCGCCGCACATCTGGCACTCGCCGTAGGTCCCCTCCCGGATCCGGACGAGGGCCTCCTCGACGAGCATCAGCTGGCGCCGGTCCAGGTCCGACAGCGACAGGAGGAACTCCCGGGTGTAGTGGGTGACGGCGTCGTCGACGTAGTCCTCCCCCCCCTCGATCACGGCACCCCGCCCTTCCTCGGCGGTCCGCGTGGTCTTCTGGAGCAGGCTGCGCCGTTTCTCCTCGAGCAGCTTCCGGAACTTCGCGAGCTCTCTCTTGCGCATCTCGTGGTCTCCGGGCCACGGGCCCACCGGGATGGCGAAACCTAACATCGGCCCCCCGGGGCGTCAACATCCGGAGGGCACCCGATCGGAACCGTGCGGGTCCGGATCGTTGACACCACCCGGGGGCCGGCCAAGAATGGGCCATCCATCCGTCCCGGCCAGGAGTTGCACCATGTCCACGTCGACCCCAGCCACCGCCCCCGGGCGGTTCGCGATCGTCCGCGCCGGCCTCGCTGCCGGGCTCCTCGGGGGAGTCCTGTCCGGCCTCGTGCTCGGCCTCGTTCTCGTGGCCGGAGGCTGCGCCCTCGGGCCCCTCCAGGTACCGGGGATCGTCCTGGCGGCCGCGGTGGGCTGGGGAGTCGTGGGGATCCTCGCGGGCCTGCTCTGCGGCCTGCCCGCCGCGATCCTGCCCGCCGGTCTCCGGTCCCTCGGCCCCGGCCTCGCCCTCGCCCTGCCCGGCGGCGTGATGGCCTACTACTTCCTCCGCGCGCAGGGCGAGGCGGCGCTGCTGCCGCCCGTGGCCGCGGGCCTCGGGCTGCTCGCCCTCGGCGCGGCCGTCGGGCTCACGGCGGCCCGTCGCCTCGTCCCGCCGCGACCGGCCCGTCTCGCGGCCCTCGTCGTCCTGGTCCTGGCAGCGGCCTGGGGCCTCGACCTCGCGGGCCGGCCGGTCCACCGCCTCGCGGTGGATCACCGGCCGAGGAAGGTCCGGGCGACGGCGGCCGCGCGCCCACCGTCGGAACTGCCGTTCCCCCGGCCCCGGAACGCCATCATCGTCCTGATCGACACGCTGCGCGCCGACCACCTGTCCTGCTACGGGTACGAGCGCCCGACGAGTCCCGAGATCGACGCCCTCGCCGCGTCGGGCACCCGGTTCGCCCAAGCGATCGTGCAGAACCCCAAGACCAGCCCGTCGGTCGCCACGATCCTCTCGGGAACCTATCCCCACACCCATGGCATCGCGACGATCGGGACCTGGCTCCCGGACCGGGTCCTCCTGCTCCCGGAAGTCCTCGCGCCCCGCGGTTTCACGACGGCCTCCTTCGTCGCCAACGTGAACGTCGGCGCGATCTTCAACTTCGACCAGGGCTTCCAGACGATGGTCCAGGTCGGCGGACGCCGGGTCGACAACGACGCGGCGCGGGTCAACGCGGCCGTGATCCCGTGGCTCGAGGAGCACCGGGACGACGATCGCTTCTTCCTCTACGTTCACTACGTCGACCCCCACGCCCCGTACGATCCGCCGGAGCCCTACCGGGACATGTTCGTGCGGGACGAGCACTGGGGAGCCTGGGACGGCTACGACGTGCCTTTCGGGGACACCCACGTCGGGCGGATCGAGCACTGGCTGGCGATCGACGACTCGACCGACGTGGACCTCTACGTCGCCCGTTACGACGCCGAGATCCGCTACGTGGATGCCAAGGTCGGCGAGCTCCTGAGGGAGCTCGAGCGGCTGGGCCTTGCCGACGACACGCTGGTGGTCCTGGTCGCGGACCACGGCGAGTCCCTGGGAGAGCACGGCTGGTATTTCAGCCACGGGCTCTCCCTCCACGAGACCGACGTCCACGTCCCCCTCCTGTTCCGGCTGCCCGGACGGCTCCCCGCCGGCCGGGTCGTCGACGGCCAGGTGGAGTCGGTCGACATCGCCCCGACGGTGCTCGATCTCCTGGGGATTCCCACGCCACCGACGATGGAGGGCCGGTCCCTCGTTCCCCTCCTGCTCGGCGACCGGCGGGAGGGCGAGCCGGTCACCCACATGGAGGCGGGCTCGCGGATCGGTCGCCAGCGCAAGGGGATCCGCACCGAGCGGTGGAAGCTGGTCTACAACGCCGACGGCATCGACCTCGACCGGGAGCCGTTCTCGCCGTTCCTGTACCTGCGGGTTCACCGGGTGAACCAGCTCTGGGCGACCCGGCGGGGCGGCCCCGGGCGCTACGCCATGTGGTCCCTGTGGGATCTCGAGAACGACCCCGCCGAGGAGCGCGATCTCTACCGGGAGCGGCCCGAGGTCGTCGAACGTCTCCGACCCCTGCTCGTCGACTGGATCGCCCGGGAGCCGGCCGACCGGCGACCGAAGCGCATGCGCGAGGCCGACATGAGCCCCGAGCTGCGCGAGCAGCTACGGTCCCTCGGGTACGTGCGGTAGCGTCGTTCCGGGCCCCGACCGGTCAGAGCCGGTTGGCCGCCATCTCCGCCAGCGGGCTGCGCTCCCCGCGGGTCAGCCGCACGGTGCCCGCGAGCGGCTCGTTCCGCAGCTTGAGCGACGCCCACGACAGGCCGTTCGAGGCGGCATCCACGTACGGATTGTCGATCTGGTCCGGGTCGCCGGTCAGCACGATCTTCGTGTTCTCCCCTGCCCGGGTGATCACGGTCTTCACCTCGTGGGGAGTCAGGTTCTGGGCCTCGTCGACGATCATGTACTGGCCGGGCAGCGACCGGCCCCTGATGTAGGTCAGCGCCTCGATCTCGAGCATCCCCCTGTCCAGCAGGTCGTGCACCGGGTACGGGTCCGCTTCCCGCTCGTCCCGCTGGCCCATGTCGGCGAACCCCCCCGCGAGGATGTACTCGAGGTTGTCGAAGATGGGCTGCATCCAGGGACGGAGCTTCTCGTCCATGTCTCCCGGGAGGTATCCGAGATCCCGGCCCATCGGGAAGATCGGCCGGGACACCACGAGGCGCCGGTACTGCCGCTCCTCCACCGTCTGCATCAGGCCCGCGGCGAGGGCGAGCAGGGTCTTTCCCGTCCCCGCCTTCCCCACCAGGCACACCAGGGGAACCTCGGGATCGAGCAGCAGGTCGAGGGCGAACTTCTGCTCCACGTTGCGCGGCCGGATCCCGGAAACGCTCCTCGGGATCCGGAGAGGCCGCAGGATCGCCTCCGACGGCTGCCGGCGGGCGAGCGCGGTGTGCTTCGGGTTCCCCTGGTCGACGAGGATGACCGGCGTGTTCGGGCCGGGATCGTCGAGTCCCGCCGCACCGAGATCAAGTTCCTTTTCCTGGAAGAAGCGGTCGACCACCTCCGTCGGCACGAGCAGTTCCGTGCGGGCCAGGTTGGTCTCGCTGACCTCTCCGTCCTTCTCCACGTAGTCCTCGGCGTGGATCCCGACGGCGTCGGCCTTGATCCGGAGGTTCGTGTCCTTGGTCAGGAACACGACCGGCGGGTTCGTCCGGGTCAGCTCCCAGGCGAGGGCAAGGATCTTCATGTCCGCCGTGTGGGCATCCTCGAGGAAGGGAAAGTCCCGGGGAGCCGGCACGCCGAGGTGGATCCGCAGCGTCCCTCCGCCCGGCATCCGCACTCCGTCGGTCAGGTGGCCCTCCCGCCGCAGCCGGTCGAGCTGCCGCGACACCTCGCGGGCGTTCCGGCCGACCTCGGTCAGCTCCTTCTTGAAACGGTCCACCTCCTCGATCACCGCGATCGGGACGACGACGTCGTTGTCCTCGAAGCGGAACAGGGCCCGCGGGTCGTGGAGGAGAACGTTGGTGTCGAGCACGAAGGTCTTCTTCATCGCCGGGCTCCCCGGAGGGGAACCCGGGGGGCCCGCAGGCCCCCCGGGTCGCGGTTCACTTCTCGTCGGCCAGCGCCGCCTGCGCCGCCGCCACGCGGGCCACCGGGACCCGGCGCGGGGAGCAGGAGACGTAGTCGAGACCGACCTCGTGGGCGAAGGCGATCGACCGCGGGTCGCCGCCGTGCTCGCCGCAGATGCCGACCTTGAGATCGGAGCGGGTCTTCCGCCCCTTCTCCGTCCCCATCCGCAGGAGCTGGCCCACGCCCTCGATGTCCAGGGTCTGGAACGGGTCCGCGTCGAGGATGCCGCTCTCGATGTAGAACGGCAGGAACTTCCCCGCGTCGTCCCGCGACAGCCCGAGGGTCGTCTGGGTGAGGTCGTTGGTGCCGAAGGAGAAGAAGTCGGCCACCTCGGCGATCCGGTCGGCCGTCAGGGCCGCCCGCGGCAACTCGATCATGGTGCCGACCAGGTAGTCGACCTTCCGGCCCTTCTCGGCGAAGACCTGCCCGGCCACGTCCTCGACGATCTTCCGCTGCCGGGCGAGTTCCTCCCGGTGGGCGACGAGGGGAATCATCACCTCGGGCTTCACCGGGATCCCCTCCGCGGCGACGTCGCACGCGGCCTCGAAGATCGCCCGCGCCTGCATCGCGGTGATCTCCGGGTAGACCAGGCCGAGCCGGCACCCGCGGTGACCGAGCATCGGGTTCGCCTCCGCGAGCTGCTCGACCTTGGCCGCCAGCTTCTCCTCCGGCACGCCGAGCTCGCCGGCCAGCTTCCGGATCCCTTCCTCGTCGTGGGGCAGGAACTCGTGGAGGGGCGGGTCGAGGGTCCGGATCGTGACCGGGCGCCCGTTCATCGCGCGGAAGATCCCGGCGAAGTCCTCCCGCTGCATCGGGAGGAGCTCGTCCAGGGCCTCCTTCCGGCCCGCCTCGTCGTCGGCGAGGATCATCTTGCGGACGGACGTGATCCTGTTGCCGCCGAAGAACATGTGCTCGGTCCGGGTGAGGCCGATCCCCTCGGCCCCCAGCGCCACCGCCTCGGCCGACTGCTCGGGCGTGTCGGCGTTGGTCCGGACTCCCAGCCGGCGGAACCGGTCGGCCCATTCGAGCACCCGGATGTACCGCCGCGCGATGTCCGAGTCCTCGGCCTTCTTCGTGCCGCGGACCAGGACCTCGACGACCTCGGAGGGATACGGCTCCATCCGGCCGACGTAGACCTTGCCGGTCGTCCCGTCGAGGCTGATCCACTCGCCGGCCTTCACGACCCGCTCACCGACCCGCATCTCGCCGGCCTCGTAGTCGATCGCCAGGGCACCGGCACCGACCACGCAGGGCTTCCCCCGCTGCCGCGCGACGAGGGCCGCGTGCGAGGTCATGCCGCCCCGCGCGGTGACGATCCCCCGGGCCGCCTCCATGCCGCCGACGTCCTCGGGACTGGTCTCCACGCGGACGAGGACCACGTCCTCCCCCTCCGCGGCGAGGCGCTTCGCGTCCTCGGCGTGGAAGACGACCTTCCCCGTCGCGGCGCCGGGACCGGCGGGCAGGCCGGTCGCCAGGAGCCTGCCCTCCGACTCCGCCCGGCGCAGCTCCTCCGGCGAGAAGATCGGGGCGAGGAGGTGCTCCATCGCATCGGCCTCGATCCGGGAGATCGCCGTCTTCTCGTCGATGAGCTTCTCGTCGACCATGTCGGTGGCGATCCGGATCGCGGCGAGGCCGGTCCGCTTCCCGTTCCGGGTCTGGAGCAGGAAAAGCTTCTTC
>Ga0256914_1000243_pt1 | contig 52663 bp, 40 predicted proteins | sample HulkmetaG_FD_191571 | JGI IMG/M metagenome (GOLD analysis project Ga0256914, IMG submission 191571) | Hydrothermal chimney microbial communities from Main Endeavour vent field at the Juan de Fuca Ridge, Pacific Ocean - Hulk | ecosystem: Environmental > Aquatic > Marine > Hydrothermal vents ...
CCCTTCCGCCGCGCCGCCGCCCACGCCTCCTGCAGGGCTTCCCCCCGCTCCGGTTCCGGCAGATGGGGCGCCAGCCCCGCCAGCGCCTTCGCCCGGCCCCTCGGCCACCTAATCTCCCGCGCCGCCGCCCACGCCTCCCGCAGGGCCTCCCCTCGCTCCGGTTCCGGCAGATGGGGCGCCAGCCCCGTCAGCGTCTTCGCCCGTGCCCATTCCCACTCTATCTCCCGCGCCGCCGCCAACGCCTCCCGCAACAGCCCCTCCGGCAGCCGGGACGCCAGCCCCGCCAGCGCATACGCCCGCCACCCCTCTTCCTCAATCCCCCGCGCCGCCGCCAACGCCTCCTGCAGCAGCCCCTCCGGCAGATGGGGCGCCAGTCCCGAAAGCGCCTTCACCCGGTCCCTCGGCCACCTAATCTCCCGCGCCGCCGCCCACGCCTCTCGCAACAGCCCCTCCGGCAGATGGGGCGCCAGCCCCGAAAGCGCATACGCCCGGTCCCTCGGCCACCGAATCTCCCGCGCCGCCGCCAACGCCTCCCCCAACAACCCCTCCGGCAGGTGGGACGCCAACCCCACCAGCGTCTTTGCCTTCTGCTCCGGGTCCGGCACCTGGCGGGCGTAGGCCAACCCCGCCTGGGGCGACAGCACCCCCTTCGCCACCGCCGCCGCCAACAGGCCCGGCGGGATGTTCCCCGCCAGGCTGTGGAGGCTGCTTTCGATGAGGGCGTAGCGCACCTGGCGGCCCACCACGGTCTCCAGGGGCGATGTATCCGGCAAGGAGGCCGCTCCCTGCGCGTCGGCGTGGGCCCAGGCCCGCCCCAGGTCGGCCAGGTAGCCGCCGTAGGTCCCTTCGGCGGCGTGGCGGGCCTCGGCCCAGGGCTGGGTCTCCTCCCCCGTCGCCACCAGGGCGTGCAGTTCCTCCCACCACCCGGCCTGTTCCAGATGCCAGGCCAGGTGGGCGTAGAGGTAGCCGTCGTCGGGTAGCGCGGCCCAGCCCCCCTCCCCCGCCCGCGCCCGGTAGCGTTCCAGCAGGGCGGCGTGGGCCTGGGGCAGGGGCATCCGCTCCGCCAGCCGCAGGCGGGCCTCATCGTGCAGCAGGTCGTGGAGGGTGTACCGCTCCCCTCCGGCGGCCTTGAGCAACGCCTTGTTCCGCAGGCGGCGCAACCGTTTGCGGGCGGCGGCCTCCCCTTCGTCCCACAGCACGGCCGCCAGGGGAGGATGGATGGGGGCATCCTCCGGCAGCACCCCCAGCCACACAAAGGCATCCCGGTCGGCGGCGGAAAGCCGCTCCAGGCTCAGGCGGAAGGAGAGGCGCAGGCTTTCGTTGCGAAACCGGGCCTCGTCCAGGTCGAGGACCTCCAGGTCGGCCAGGCCCCGGCGGAAGGCGTCCAGCAGTTCCGCCCAGGGAACCCCCTCCTCAATCTGGGCCGCCGCCAGCTCCAACGCCAGGGGCAGGTAGCCCAGTTCACGGGCCAGGGCCAACGCCTGCTCCCGTGCGGCCCCCCTCAACTCGCCCAGGCGGGCCTGGAAGAGGGCCAGGGCCTGGTCGGCGGTCATCACGTCCAGGTCAAAGAGACGGGCTTGTACCTTGTGGGCTAGGGCCGCGTCGCGGGTGGTGATGAGGAGACGGCAGCCCGGCCCGCCCACCAGGAAGGGCCGCACGTGGGCCGCATCCCAGGCATCGTCCACCACCAGCAGGCAGGCTTTGTCGTGGAGCAGGGTGCGCAGGTGGTTGCTCGCTCCCTCCACGGTGGAGGGGTCAACGTTGTAGTCGCCCAGGGCCTGGATCCACTCGCGCAGGCGGGGGAGCAGTTCCGGTTGCTGGCCCAATGTCACCCACAGGACGCCGTCGGGAAAGGCGGCGACGATCTCGGGGTCGTGGGCCAGGGCGGCGACCAGGGTCGTCTTGCCGATGCCGCCCAGGCCGTGTACCGCGCTGACCACCAACGCGCCGGGGGCGGCGGGTTGGCGGGCCAGGAGGGCTTCCTTGAGCGGTTCGCCCACCTCCGGGCGGGGGACAAAGTGCTCCGGCATCCGTCCGGCGGCCTGGAAGGGGACGCCGACCGGCGGGCGGGATGTGTCGCCGATGACAACCTGAGCGTTGTCGCCGATGGCGATGCCCCGACCCTGTTCAATGTGGATGTGGTAGGTCGGAGCAGCGGGTGGAGGGGCGGGTGGAGCGGCGGATGGAGCAGCGGATAGGCGGTCGGCAAAGCGGGCGTACTGGCGGGGGCGTTCCTTTTCCACCTCGCGCAGCAGGTCGGGCAGCAGGGCGCGGGTGCGGCAAAATTCGATGGTTGTGGCTACCATTGCCGCCAGGCCATCGTTGGGGCCGAATTCCTGGGTCAAGGGACGCAGGGCGGGGTTTTCGGTAAAAAGGAAGAGAGCGCGTAGATCTTTGGCGGTGAAGGCAGCCAGCAACAGGTCCCGGATGGCGGTGATGTTGTATTGCGGTGACTCGCCGGACATGGACTCCTCCTCCTCCTCTTTGTGCTATCGTTCAAACTGCACCCTGCGGCCCTTCGTGGCTGGCAACCTCAGACCCTTCGGGTTTCCAAAACCCGAAGGGTCTTGCGACGATCCTGCCCTGCGCTGCTGCTCAGGTCGGCGGCCAGGTCGTCGCCGTGCTGCTCATAGAGCACCTGGGCCTGGTGGCGCACCTGCCCTTCGGGGTGTCCGGCGCGGAACAGCACCTGGGTCCACGCTTCCCAGCCGGAAGCCAGGGAGGCGGCGGTTGCGTCCCGGCGGCTGCGCAGGACGGCATAGGTCAGATAGGCGGCAAAGAGGCGGCCCAGTTCCGGGTCGGCGGGGGCGACCTGGAGTTCCTGCAAAAAGAGGCGGGCCAGGGCCTGGATGCCCAGCAGGTCGGCCAGGGCGGTGGCCTGGGCCAGGCTGGTCAGCTCCATCAGGGAGGGGGGGCGGCTGGGCCAGGCGGCCAACGCTTCGGGCAGGTGCATGGCCCGCAGGAAATCTTGGGGGTAGGCGTCGGGCAGCAGGACCGCGCCTTCGGTCCCTTCGCGGCAGGGCGCGGGGGCGGGGTAGGGCGAAGGGCAACCGCTCTGCTTCCAGTGGACGGCATGGAGCACGGCCAGGTGGACGGTGGGCCGGGCGGCGGTCAGCTCCGCCAGCCGCTCGTAATCTTCGGCCAACGGGACGCTCACCTCCTGGGCGCGGGCCTCCCAGCCGGGCGAGTGGCAGACGGTCAGCGGTCCTTGCCGGAAGCAGGGCAGGTCCAGGCGGCGGGCCAGGGAGGGCGCGTCGGCGACGGCGGTTCCCCTGGCCTGGGCCAGGGCCGCCAGGACGGTTTTGGCCCACAGGTCGGCCCCCCGGCTGTTGAGGTGGATGCCGTCCAGGGTCAGCCACAGGTGGCGGCGCTCCGCCACCGAATCGGGGGTGACGCCGGGGGAGCGCAAGCGGCGGCGGTCCAGCCAGGCAAAGAGCCATTCGCCGGGCATATAGTGGGCGGAGCGGGGGCGGGCGGCCAGCTCCTCCACAAAGGCCTGCCACACGTCGGCGACGGGAATGCGGCGGTCGGCGGCCACATGTTTGATGACGCCGTTGAGGCGGGCCAGTCGGCGGTTGACCGGCGCGGCCAGCTGCTCGCCGATGGGCGGCAAGGTGCAGGCCAGCACCCGCGCATCGGCCACGGTCCGGGCCGTATCCACCAGGGAGCGGTAGGCGGCGGCGAACCGGTCCAGGTCGGTGGTGCATGTGCGCCCCCGCAGGCGGCGGTAGGCGTTGGAAAGCCGCCAGCCGATGCTGTGTTCGCCCAGCCAGGGGAACCAGACATCGTTGAGGCCGATGGCGAAAATCACCCACCGGGGTTGGTAGCGGCGCAGCGGCTCCTCAATGCGGTCCAGCAGGGCGGCGATGGTGTCGCCGCCGCGCCCGGCGTTGACCACTTCGCCTTCCAATCCGGCCCAACCCCGGTAGAGGGCGCGGGCGATGCGCTCCACGTAGCTTTCGCCGTACACGCCCTCGGTCAAGCTGTCTCCGGCGAACAGGTAGGTGTCCATCAGCGGTAGCTCTCCAGCAGGGATCGCACGTCAAAACTGTGGTTTTCGGTCCGCAGGGGATGGTCGGCGACGCGGACATGTTCTTCCAGCGCGGGGCGGGGGTCTGCTTCGCGGTAAAAGATGCCGACGGGGATGGCATCCTCGCGGAACGCCTGGGCCAGGGCGGCCATCCGGTCGGTGGGGTCGTGGTCGGGCGGCAGCTCCGTGACCAGTTCCCGCCACCGGGCATAGGTGTTGTTGAAGGTGACGCAGGGACTCATCACCTGGATAAAGGCAAAGCCGGGGTGTTGGATGCCCCGGACGATGAGGTCGGTCAGCCGACGGGGGTCGCCGGAAAAACCACGGGCGGCGAAGGTCGCCCCGGCGGTCAGCACCCAGGCCATGGGGTTGATGGGCATATCGGGGGAGCCGTAGGGGGTGGATTTGGTCTTTGTGCCCTGGGGCGAGGTGGGCGAGGTCTGGCCTTTGGTCAGCCCGTAGATGCGGTTGTCCATGACCAGGTAGGTGATGCCGGGGTTGCGGCGCACGGCGTGGATCAGGTGGTTGCCGCCGATGCTGAACCCATCGCCGTCGCCGCCGACGGCGATGACCGTCAGCTCCGGGTTGGCGATCTTGACGCCGGTCGCCACCGGCAGCACCCGCCCGTGGGCCGTCTGGAAGCCGTAGGTTTTCACAAAGAAGGGCAACCGGCTGGAACAACCGATCCCGGAGACGACAACGGTGTACATGGGGTCCAGGTCCAGGCGGGCCATGGCCTGGTAGAGGGCGGCCAGCAGGCCGAAATCGCCGCAGCCGGGGCACCAGGTCGGTTTGACGTGGGATTTGTAGTTGCGCCTTTTCCTAGCCATCGGTTGCCTCCTTTGTCGCTTTGGGCGCGGTCAGGTATTCCTTCACTTTGGCCTGAATCTCCGCCGGGGTGAAGGGCAGGCCGCCGTATTTGTTGAGGGAGATGAGGGGCAGTTCGGTGTGGGCTTTGACCCAGGCGGCGAACTGGCCGGTGCGGTTCATCTCCGGGACGATGATGGCCTGCAGGTTGCGGGCGAAGGAAAGGATGCGGTCGGCGGGCAGGGGGTTGATGACCGCCGGGGCCAGGGCGGCCACGGGGTAACCCTGGGCGGCCATCTCCTCCACCGCCTCGCGGATGACGCCCACGGTGGAACCCCAGCCCAGCACCCCCACCCGGGCCTCCTGCTCCGGGACGCCGTAGGTCAGGCAGCCCAGGGGCGGCTCCAGGCCGCAGAGGGCCTCGGCGGCGATCTCAAATTTGTGGCCGCGCTTGTCCAATTGGGCGGTGTGCATCTGGGGGGTATAGTTGGGTGCGCCGCTTTCGTCGTGCTCCAGGCCGGTGGCGGTGTAGGGGGTGGGGTCAAAGCCGGGGATGCCCATGGGCGAGATGCCGCTTTCGGTCAGGCGGTAGCGCAGGTAGTTTTTGACCTCGTGGGGTGCGGGGCGCAGCCGCGAGACGACGGGGACCAGCGTCCAATCGGGCATGGGCAGGGTAGCGGTGCGGTGGGAAAGGGATTGGTCGGTGAGGAGGATGACCGGCATCTGAAAGGTTTCGGAAAGGTAAAAGGCTTGCATGGTTTGGTAAAAGCAATCCTCCACCGAGCGGGGAGCCAACACGATGCGCGGCGCTTCGCCGTGCCCGCCGTAGAGGGCAATGTTCAGGTCCGATTGCTCCGTCTTGGTCGGCATCCCGGTACTGGGACCGGCCCGCATGGAATCCACAACGACCAGAGGCACTTCGGCCATGGTGGCCAGGCCCAACATCTCTTGCATCAGGGAAAAGCCGGGGCCGCTGGTGGCGGTCATGGCCTTGACCCCGGCGATGGACGCGCCGATGACGCTGGAGATGGCCGAGATTTCATCCTCCGTTTGGAGCACCGCGCCGCCCAGGGGAGGCAGGCGGCGGGCCATCTCTTCCAGGATGTCGGTGGCGGGGGTGATGGGGTAGCCGCCAAAGTAGCGGCAACCGGCGGCCAACGCCCCGGCGACGATGGCCCGGTTGCCCGACATGACCAACCCCGGTTCATGGTCCGGGTCGGGCGGGGCCAGGCGCAAGGGGGCCTCTTCCGGGATGTGGTCGCGCACCCACTGATACCCGGCCAGGAGGGCGATGCGGTTGCTTTCAATGAACTGGGGCCGTTTGCGGCCGTAAATATCGCGGACGGTATCCCGCAGTTTGGGAAAGTCCAGGCCGACCAGCGCGCTCAAGGCCCCCAGGGCGATGAGGTTTTTGCCCTTGCGCAGGTTCAGGTCGTTGGCCATCCGGTCCAGGGGAATGGCGTAGGCCGTGCCGGTAAAGCCCTCCGGCTCGGTCATGGCATCCGGATCGTAGATGAGGATGCCGTCGGGCCGCAGGTCGCCGTGGTGCAGGTCCCACGCTTCCTTGTTGAAGGCCAGCAGCACATCCAGGCGGTCGCCCAGGGAGGGAATGGGGTGGACGCCGATTCGCAGTTGGAACATGACCGGGCCGCCTCTGATCTCGGCGGGATAGGTGCGGAAGGTGTGGACGTGGTAGCCGCTGCGGGCTACGGCCCGGGTGAGCACATCCCCGGCAGAGATGGCATTGTCCACGCCCGATTCCCCGCCCAGACGGATGAGAAGGGTGTTGACGAGCATGTTGCCTCCGGTTGTGAAAGCACAAAAGGTTTTGGCCGCAAGGGCACAAACGCGCCCTTTGCGGCGAAAGGATGGATTTTTTCGGGTTGCGTTACGCTTTGCGCAGGGCTGCGGCCATGGCCGCAATGTGGGCCGGTCCTGTGCCGCAGCAGCCGCCGATGACCTGGGCGCCCGCCTCCCGGAGTTGCAGGGCGATCCGGGCCATTTCCTCCGGTGTGGCGTCGTACACCACATCGTCGCCGACCAGGTGGGGCAGCCCGGCGTTGGGCTTGGCCCAGAGGAGGGCGTCGGGGGCGGCGGCCCGCATCGCCTCCAAGAAGCCGGGGTACTCGGCGGGGTCTTTGCCGCAGTTGGCCCCCACGACCTCCACCAGGGGGCCGATCTGGCGGGCGACCTGCTCCGGCTTGACGCCCATCATCGTCCGCCCGTGGGTGTCGAAGCTAAAGGTGCAGACGATGGGCAGGTCGCCGACGCGGCGGGCGCCTTCAATGGCGGCCTGGGCTTCTTGCAGGTCGCTCATGGTTTCAATGAGGAGGAAATCCACGCCTGCTTCGACCAAGCCCTGGGCCTGCTCGGCGTAAGCGTCGGCGGCCTCCTCGGCGGTCAGGGGGCCAAAGGGCTGGAGGAGTTGGCCCGTCGGCCCCATATCCCCGGCGACAAAGACCTGCCGCCCGGCTGCGGCGGCCATTTCGCGGGCCAGTTCGGCGGCGCGGCGGTTCACCTCCGACACCCGCTCGCCCAGACCGTGCCCTTCCAGGCGGTAGCGGGTTCCGCCAAAGGTGCAGGTCAGGATGATGTCCGACCCGGCTTCAATGTAGCCCCGGTGCAGGGCGCGGATCTGGTCCGGTCGCTCAAAGAGCCAGACTTCGGGGGCCTGGCCCGCCTCCAGGCCCATCGCCTGAAGCTGCGTGCCCGTTGCGCCATCGGCCAGCAGGACCTCCCCGGCCCGCAAACGGGATAGGAAATCGGTTGGTTGCGTCATCGTCCTCCCTCGGAAATAAACCCCTAACTCCTTTTTGCGCCTTCGCGGTTCAGATTTTGGAACCGCCAAGACGCCAAGAGCGCGAAGGCTTTTTTACAGTTTTTTCCTTCCTTTGCGCCCTTTGCGCCTTCGCGGTTCGGATTTTGGAACCACCAAGACGCCAAGAGCGCGAAGGTTTTCTTTTTCTTCCTTCCTTTGCGCCCTTTGCGCCTTCGCGGTTCAGATTTTGGAACCGCCAAGACGCCAAGAGCGCGAAGGTTTTCTTTTTCTTCCTTCCTTTGCGCCCTTTGCGCCTTCGCGGTTCAGACTTTGGAACCGCCAAGACGGGCCGTCCACGAATGGGGCGCGAATACACGAATGCGCCCGGCCCCCGGCCCCAAAGGGGCGATTTCAGGGTTGCTTGCCTGCCTGCTGTCGCCCTATTGTACCACAACTCGGCAAGAATCAGTAGATTCAAAGTTGCTCCCGCCGGACCGCAATCCGGCGGGAAGGGGGGCAGTGGCCTGCTTTGCGCTACCCGCCATAGTGCCACTCGGTATCATCCAGGCGCAAGGGGGGCAGGTCGTTTTGCAGCCCGGCTTCCACGATCTCGGCCAGGAAGAGGGTGTGATCGCCGGCGTTCAGGCTTTCCACGACGCGGCACTCCAGGTAAGCCGGAGCGTCGTCCAGGATGGGCGCGCCGACGACGCCCCTGTGGGTGGCGTATCCTCCCAGGCGGTCGTCCTCCATCCCGGCGACGCCCCGGAAAAAGGCGACGGCCACCTCCTTTTGCCCTGCCCCCAGCACGTTGAGGACAAAGGCCCCCGCCGCCCGCACCCGATGCCAGATGCCGGTCTCGTTGCCCAGGGCGATGGCGATGCGCGGCGGGTTAAAAGACACCTGGCTGACCCAACTCACCAGGGCGGCGTTGACCCCCTGACCGTCGTCGGCGGCGAGCACATACAGCCCGTAAGGGATCATCCGCAGGGCATGTTTTTTGGCTTGTTCGTTCATCAGACACCTCCTTACAGAACATCGCGGTTGAAACCACACTTTGTGGGCCGTGGATCGGTCCGCTCCCTCCGGCTTGTGACCATGATACCATCAACAAAGGAGCAGGTCGGTAAGATCGGTTCCGAATTTGTGTGATGAATCTCAGAAAAATACGTGCGGTGCGTGCGGCGGGTGGCGTATTGCGCGATGTTTCCTTTTCTGGTATACTGCTCCGAGCAAAAGTCGGAAGAACTGCATTAGGAGGGGGTATGCGCGTTCTCATTGCCAATCCGCCTTGGCCAGGCCCCGGTTATGGGGCCAGGTCGGATGTGCGTTGGCCGCACAAACGCAGTGACAAATACATTGAATATCCCATCTACCTGGCCTACACCGCCGCCGTTGTCGAGGAGGCCGGGTTTGAGGTATCCTTCATTGACGCCATCATGGATGAGCTGGACATCGGCGAGTTCGCCCGGCAGGTGGGCGACCTGAAGCCGCGTTTGGCCCTCATAGAAACTTCCACGCCCAGCATTGAGTTTGACCTGGAAACGGCAGCAGCCATCAAAGAGATGTCGCCGGGGACCTTTGTCGCTTTGCTGGGTTCCCACGTGACCTACTTTGATCTGGAAACTCTGGCCGAAAATCCCACCGTGGACGCGGTTATTCGGGGCGAGTTTGAGTACACCGCCGCCGACCTGGCCCGCGCTCTGGACGGCGGCGGCGATCTATCCGGCGTGCTGGGCCTTACCTACCGTGATGCCCAGGGGGACCCTCGCCGCAACCCCGACCGCCCCCTCTTTGAACCGTTGGACGCCATGCCTTTCCCCGCCCGCCACATCGTCAAAGGCGGTGACTACCGGGCCGGTATTTACAGCGGCGGTCATCCGACGGCGATGGTCAGCTCACGGGGTTGCCCCTACCGCTGCACCTTTTGTCTTTGGCCCGATACGATGTACGGCCACAAGTTCCGCGCCCGCAGCGCAAAGAATGTTGTGGATGAGATAGAAGAGGCGGTGCGCACCTACGGCCACGACGAGATCTATTTTGATGACGACACCTTTACCATAGACCGCCAGCGCGTTCTGGATATTTGCGATCTCATCATTGAGCGCGGTCTGGAAAAGGAGGTGGAGTGGATCGCCCAGTGCCGCGTGGATACCGTGGACCGGGAGATGTTGGAGGCGATGAAGGCCGCCAACTGCGGCTACATCCTCTACGGCGTCGAGTCGGGATCGCCGGAGATGCTGAAGCGGATGAAAAAGGGCATCACCCTGGAGAAAGTGCGCCATGCCTTTGAGTTGACCCGTCAAGTGGGCATCAAAACCCAAGCGTTTTTCCTGTTCGGCATCCCCGGCGAAACCCAGGAAACGATTCGGGAGACCATTGAGTTTGCCAAAGAGCTGAACGCCTCCAGCACCCAATTCGCCGTGGCCATTCCCCATCCCGGCACGGCGCTGTACGAAGAGTGCAAGGCCAACGGCTGGCTGACCAGCGAGAATTGGGCCGACTATACCGCCGAATCTTCCCTCATCGAGACGCCCTGGCTCACCGCAGCAGAGGTGGAACAGGCCCGCATCCGTGCCTACCGCGAGTACTATTACCGACCCCAGTACATCGTCGGCGAAGCCCTCAAGGTCCGTCGCCTGGCCGACATCAAACGCCTGGCGCGGGGGGCCGGCTCGGTCCGCTCGCGGATCCGGTTCTTCAACCAAGCCGCAGAGGCCCGGCAGGCCAAAGCCAAATAGGCGGTGGAGGCTGCGCCCTGTGGCCGATGGCCGACACCGCGGCGGCAAACCTTTGCATGGAGGATTCAGAGATGAGAAACTATGGGGTGCTGACTATCATCCTGGTCATCACCTTGACGGCAGGTGTGGCGCCCCCGGCCCTCTCCCGGTCCGCTGCCGGGCCGTCACCCCGGCCTGCCGAATATCGGTCACTCGCCGCTGTGCAGGATAAACAAGGACGGCTATGGGCCGTTTGGGAAGTGGATGACGGAAGCGATAGCGCGCTTTTCTTCAGCTACCGGAATGAGGGCCGCTGGACCGAACCCCGGCCGGTCCGTCGACGCCCGGCTGCGTGGGACCGCGCGCCGACCCTGACCGTCGCCCCCGATGGGACGCTCTGGCTGGCTTGGTCATCGGCGACCAAAGCCGAGCCGGATCGCAGTCGCCTTTATATCAGCCGGTGGGCAGGAGATCGCTGGGCGACGCCCCGGCCCGTGCCGCCGGGGGATGGCGTCCTTGCGGCCAAGCAACCGATTCTGGCCGCCGCCCCCGATGGGACGCTCTGGCTGGCTTGGGTTGGCTTTGACGGCAACGACACCGAGATCTATGCCGTTTCCGGTGATGGCCGAACCTGGTCCCGGCCCCGCCGCGTGAGCAGCGATGACACCGATCCCCTGGCCTACGACACCCATCCACGCTTGGCCGTGGGAGCCGACGGGAAGCCCTGGTTGGCCTGGGTCAGCAGTGAAGGACTTTTTGACGATGTGATCGTTGTCAGCCGGTGGGATGGTACGGGCTGGTCGGCCGAGGAGGTGGTGAGCGCACCCGACGACACCCCCGATGTCTGGCCTTCCCTGGCCCTGGATGCCGACGGGCAACCCTGGATTGCTTGGCAAGATGTGGTCGGCGCGGGAGCAAAAGCCCGCTGGCGGATCCATGTGGCCAACCGGATGGCAGACGGCCGTTGGAGCGATGAGCAGATGGTATCTTCGCCTCCCTCTGTGGCGGTGGATGAGCGACGGCCCCATTTGGCCTTTGACGATGCAGGCAGACCGCATCTGGTTTGGACGGTCGAAGGACGCCTGGAGGGGACGGCCTACGCGACCAGGATGGATGCGGTCTGGACACAACCGGTGCTGGTCTCCCGGCAGAACGGAGATGTGCCGTCTCGCTTAATCGTTGCCGAACGGCCCCGTGTGATCCGGCCCGGCGCGGGCGGCCCTGCGGAGATAACCCTATCCGATGGGCTGTTGAGCGACTCCGAAGCGATCACACCCGATATTCTGCCTGCCGCACCCATCCAACCGGAGGTTCAATGCATCTACAACCGCTACGTTGCCTGGGGGGACAGCATCACCTGGGGAGGGTACGAAGATCCGCCCGATTCGGGAATCCCCGTCGGGGACTATCCCGGTCGTTTGGAAAGCAAGCTGGATACCCGTGTCACCCCTTCCGAGGTCATCAACCGGGGCATCCCCGGCGAAAAGGTGAGCGGGTTGCGGAAGCGGATCGGAGATGAGGCGGAACTATATCTGCCTCAGTTTCCCCTCATCATGGAAGGGACCAACGATGTGACCCACGACCGCCCGCCCAGCGAGGTGGCCGAGGACTTGGCCATCATCATTGACATCCTCAAAAAACACTCCGACATCAAGGGGATCCGTCCCTGGTTGAGCACCATCATCCCCCGCACCGACGGGTGGTACAACGATACCCAAGTGATGAACGATTACATCCGCGGCGTCTCTGTGACCAAAGGCGTGCCCCTGGCCGACAACTGGCAAGCCTTCCTCAACTACGGAGACTGGGTATCGCTCATGTGGGATTCCAAGCATCCCAACAGCGCGGGGATGCAGCTGCTGGCCGATACTTGGTATGCAAGCATCCTCGGCTATTATTCCTGGCTCAACGAGGAAACCGAACCTCCTACCGCTTGGGTTTCCTCTTTGCCCGCCCAGACCGAATGCGGCGTGGGAAACGTAACCTGGAGTGGGCAGGATAACCTCACCCCCGCCGACCAACTGGTCTATGACGTGCAGATGAACATCAACGGCGGGGCCTGGACCGATTGGATGGTCAACACCACGGCGACCGGTAGTGGCTATACGGGTGATCGGTTCGGCGACATACTCGGCTTTCGCGTCCGCGCCCGCGACCTGGTCGGCAATGTGGGGGAATGGAGCGATCCCCTCTACACCATCATCACCGACGGCGATCCGCCCCAGGCGTCTATGGATGCCATGCCCGTCGCCCAATTGCCCCCCTTCCGGGTGAGCTGGAGCGGCAGCGACACCTGCTCTGCCGTCACCGCCTACAACGTCCAGTACAAAATCGGTGCATCGGGCGTTTGGACCGATTGGAAAACCGCAACCTCCCTCACATCCGACGACTTTGACATCTCGCCTTTCCACTACGGCGAGACCTACTACTTCCGCGTTCAAGCCCGTGATGAGGCGGGCAATTGGAGCGCATGGTCCGATGAGGTGCAGACCATCCCCGCCCGTTTTGCGGTCCGTGGCCGCGTCGGCAACATCCGGGGGCAGGCGGTCGTCGCCGCCCAGGTAGATTTCTCCCCCGCGGCCCTGGCGACCGACGCCGAACCGGCGGGCGGATTTGTGACCTACCTGGCGGCGAGCGGCAGCTACACCATCACCGTTGGCCGTGATGATCGCTATGCCTCTCTCTTGCCGATGCGGGCTGTTTCGGTGACGGATCATGTGGACGGTCTGGAATTCATCCTGCCGCCCCAGGACGACGCCGTGAACGACGGCGACTTTGAGGCCGGGACCTGGGGGCGCTGGCAGATCGGCGGTTCCGCCCCGCCCACCCTGACCGCGACCGCCCACACCGGTCTGAGCGCGGTCCGCTTGGGCGGCAGTGGTGAGAATTCATCCTTGAGCCAGTTCCTCACTCCCACGCTGCCGATCACCCTGCCGACTCTTTCTTTTATGGCCCGCCTGGAAACGCCCGGACCGGTCGGCGCCCTGACCGTCCGGCTGGCGAACCAAAGCCTCCTCTCCCCGCCCGTGACCTATACCGTGACCTTCTCGGAGGCCGAGTGGACTCACGTGTGGTTTGACATGACGGGGTTGGTCAGCGCACCGTTGACCCTAACCTTTGTCGTTTCGGATAGTCCGGCGGTGCTGCTGGATGAGGTGCGCCTGGGTTCGGCAGCAGTAGGCGGCTACGCGGTCTACCTGCCCCTGACCGCAAGGGGACGGCCTTGAGTATGGAGGGCAAGAGCCTTGAACCGGGCAGTTCCGAGGGTAAGAGATGAGCCTCGGAATGTGGTTTGCCCGTTTGCCGTCTCCCCTGGCCCGTCGCCTGTTGCCCTTTCTGCGCTATCTCAACCTGATGCGGGCGTTGGAGTTGCGCTTGGCGGCTCCGTGGTTGCGGCAGGTGGCGGGTTGGCGCGTGCTGGACGTGGGGTGTGGGCACGGCCTCTACTCCCTGGATCTGGCCCGCCGGGGGGCCACACTGATCGGCTGCGACCTTTCGCGTTCCGCGTTGGCTGCCGCCCGCCGGACCGCCCAGGGGTTGGGGCTGGATGGGCGCACCTTGTACGCCGCCGCCGACGGCGCGGCCTTGCCCCTGGCCGACGGGCAGTTTGACCTGGTGATCTGCAACTGCGTCCTGGAGCATATCGCCGACGATCAAGCCGCCCTGGAAGCGATGGCCCGCGCCTTGCGCCCCGGTGGCCTCCTTTATCTCACCGTGGACGGTGCAGAGCACGGCTTGGCCCTGGGCTTCTTGGAACGCCTGCCCGCCAGACTCCGGCGGTGGTTGTTGCGCCCCCAAGTCCTGCCGGGAGCCGACCTGGCCGCCGCTTTGGACACCCGCCTGGACGAACTCTATGCCGTGCGGCGGCGATACACCCGCACCGGGCTAGGCCGACGCCTCACCGAGCTGGGCTTGGCCGTCTTGGAGGTGCGGCCCTACCTGAGCGGCGTGGGCGCGGCCCAATACGAAGCCTTTCACCTGCTACGTGGCTTGAACCCTTCTGCCGGGCCGGGACGGTTGCTTTACATGCTTTCCTCCCTGCTCCTTTACCCCCTGGCCGCCCGGTCGGATGACCGACCGGGGGCAAGGGGGCACGGCCTGGCCTTTGTGGCCCGGAAGGGGAGCTGACATGCTCATCGGCGCACCGTCCCTGCGGCGCGGAATCCGGCGAACGTGCTTGCCCCAGGGGGAAGGCTGTGGCCCGTGCCGGGCGGTGTGCAAGCCGGAATCGTGCAACCTGTGGGGTAGCCCATGAGCCGTGCGCGTTGCGTAACCTGGGTTGGCTATAGCTTGGCGGCCCTGGCCCTGCTGGCAGGCTTGGCCTTGCGCTTGACCTATGCCTTGCAGGCCGGCCCGTACATTGATGAATTCACCACCATCTGGGCTGCCCGGCAGGTGCTGATCGGAGGATTGCCCCGCTTCCCGGCGGGTGCGGTCTATACCCAGGGTTTGCTCTACACCTACCTGGATGCTTTGGCCTTGCTTTTGGCTTCCGGGTTTTCCCCCTTTGTGGCCCGGCTGCCGAGCCTGGCTTTGAGCCTGCTCACCCTGGCCCTGCTGGTCTATGCCGCCCGACGGCTGTTTCCCGGCCCGCCGTTCGGTTTAGCCGCTCTGTGGTTGGCCCTGGATTCCCAAGCGATCCTGTGGGGTGGAAGGGCACGGACCTATGCCCTGCTCCAACTGTTGGTCCTTCTGGCCTTTTTGGCCTGGTACCGAGGGGCGGTGGCGGGTGACCGACCCCGCGCCCGCTGGGCAGCCATCGGTTTGCTGCTCCTGGCGTTGGTGGATCAACCCCTCATCCTCCTGCTCTTGCCCCCTTTTGCCCTATTGGCCCTGATGGCACGGGGTTGGGACTGGCTCCGGCAGCCGGTCGTCTGGGTACAGGCCGGAGCGGTAGCCGTCGCCGTTGCAGCCCGTTGGCTCCTCTACGGGTTGATGGTCCCCCAGGGCGCGATCCCTGCCGCCGCACCCCGTTCCTTCGTGGACCTCACCCACCCTTTGGCGGGAGCGAAAGACCTGCTGCTGCCTTTCCTCACCGCACCTAACCGCCTCCTGCCCGCCCTCCTGGTGGGCGTCGGCCTGATCTGGCTCCTGCTGAAAGGGCCGGGCCGCCGGGGGTTGCCCTGGAAACGGCCTTTCCTTTCCCTCCTCTTTCCTGTATTTTTCGTCTGGTTTGAGTTCCTGTTTCTGATCGGGGTGAGCTGGCGAGCGCCCCGCTACCTTTTCCCCCTGTTGCCCTTCTTCTTCCTGGCCGCCGAGGGAGTGGCCGGCGGATTGTATGCGTTATCGGCCCGCCGTCGGTGGGCCTGGCCGTTGCTTGTGGGCCTTTTGGCCTTGTCCTTTGCGGCAGCCGTCCCTTCTGCCCGACGGGCAGCAACCCGCCACGAGTGGGGATACGACCGTGCTTTGGCCTTTGTCGAAGCAGGATGGGCCGAAGGCGACGCCCTGGCCACCATCGCACCGGCGGCGGCCTTTGCCCAACTGGGCCACTGCGACTACCTGGCCGTGGAGGAAGGAGCACAAGCCCTGGTCTTTGAAGAGAACGGACGGCGGGTGGACGCCTGGACCGGCTTGCCCTTGCTCGATTCGCCCCGGCATCTGGCCGAGGCCCTGGACGCCCACGCCCACCTATGGTTCGTCGCCGACGAAATGCGCCTGAACCGCCACTTTAGCCCCGCCTACTTGCATCTTTTGTGGGGGCGATCCGACCTGCTGGCCTTTGAGGGGAACGTCTTTGTCTTCCGTTCCCGCCCGGCGGAGTCGCCGCCCGCCGTGGACCGATCCTTTGACCGGCCTGCCTGGGAAGGCCCGGTGGTGCTGGCCGGTTTTGCCCTGAGCGACGACCGCCCCCGGCCCGGCGAGACTCTGACCGTTACCCTGCGCTGGCGTTCGGGCAAAGTGGCGTCCGGAGAACCTCTCACCGCTTTTGTCCATCTGGTCAACCGGGGCGAAGAAGGGGTAGCAGGGCATGATGCGCCTTTGCTGGGCGGCCTGTACCCCGTCGAACGGTGGCCCCGCTCCGACCGCAGCCAGCCCTTCCCCGACCGTTACTCCCTGGCCCTGCCCGCCGACCTGCCGCCGGACCGCTACCGCTTGGATGTGGGGCTGTACGATTCGCGCACCCTGGAAGAGGTCGTCCCACGTCTTGTCCTGGATTTTGTGAGGGTAGGCGGTTACGAAGAGCCACTGCCGCCCGGCCCGCCGCTGGGCCGTTTCGGTGATGCGGTGACCCTGTACCTGGGAGGGCTGGTGGGGGAAATGAAGCCGGGCGGAGAAGCGACCCTGAACCTGGTCTGGCAGGTCGGCCCCGCCGCCCTGGACGACGATTACACCCTTTTCCTTCACCTCTTGGATGCCGAAGGCGAGATCGTCCAGCAGTTTGATGCCCCGCCGGTCGGGGGATGGTATCCCACCGGTTACTGGCATCCCGGCGAAGTGGTGGGCGATGAGCATCGCCTGGCTTTTGACCCGGCGTTGGAGCCGGGGATCTACCGTCTTGTCGGCGGCCTATACCGGGCCGATGGCCGCCGCCTGCCCCTCGGCGACGGCGGCGATACGGTTGAAATTGCCGTGATTGCGCTGCGACCATGAAAGAGAACGTTTCCCAACCGGAATACAGATCGGCGACCATCAAAGGCGGCCTGCGGGCCAACCTGGTCCGCTACATTGAACGGGTGAGCGGTCGACGGGCTTTGGTTCCCTGGTTGTGGCAAGGGGTTGTTCTCACCCTGTTGAGCGGGTTACCTACGGTGGGCGGTTCGGTGTTGCGCGGGTGGGCCTACCGCTTCGTGCTGGGAGGCATCGGGCCGGGTTGTTTCATTGAAAAGGATGTGCGCTGGTATGTGCCCCGTCGCATCTGGTTGGGCCGCCGCGTCATGATCGGCGAGGGGTGCTTCCTGGACGCCCACTCCCGGAGCGGACGCATCATCCTGGAAGATGATGTGTGGCTGTCACGGGGTTGCTACCTTGTCGCCTACCGCGACGCAGAGATCCGCATTGAGGCTCAGGCGTACATCGGTCACCGTTGCTTGCTCTACGGCCACGGCGGAATCCACATCGGGCGCAACACCCTCTTGGCCAACGATGTGCAGCTGATCTGCGGCAACCACACCTTCGCCCGCCGCGATCTGCCCATCCGCGCCCAGCCGACGGAGGAACGGCCTATCGTCATTGAAGACGATGTATGGCTGGGTGCATCGGTCATCGTCCTGGGCGGGGTGACGGTGGGGCGCGGTGCGGTGGTGGGCGCGGGAGCCGTCGTCACCCATGACCTGCCGCCCTACAGCATCGCCCGTGGCGTTCCGGCGCGGGTGGTAGGGGTACGGGGTGATGGGGCGGATTAAACGCATCGTCGGCCATCCGGCGGTCCGACTCGGCTATTTTGGGTTGCTGCTGGCGGCGGGGGGGTACTACCTTTACCGCTGGGGAGATCGCCTCCCCGACCTGCTGGGCCGGGTGCAACCCCTTTGGGCAGTGGCCGCCTTGATGGTGACGGTTGCCGCGGCCTTTCTCTACAGCTTGATCCAGTACCGCATCTACCGCCGATTGGACGCCCCTGTGACCTATCGGCTCACCTTCCGCATCGTCACCATTTCCCAATTGGGCAAATACCTGCCCGGCAAGGTGATGTTCGCGGGCAATTTCTATCTACTCTCGCGGGCTGCGGGGATCGGGAATGCCCAGATCGGGGCCGCGTTTGTCATCTCCCAAGCGATGTGGATGCTGACCGCCAGCCTGTGCGCCCTGCCGGTGTTGTCCCTGCTCAATCCGACGCTGCGCTACCTGGTGGTGCTCTTGCCCTTGCCGCTTCTCTTGCTACTTTATCCCCGCTTTTTGCGCCGACTGTTGCAGTTGGGGCAACGGCTCGTCGGGCAGAGGCAGGCCGAACCCACCCTCCTTTCCGGCCTGGAGCCGCTCTTTTATCTGCAGATCGCAACCATGTATCTGTTGAACTGGTCTTTGGCCGGGCTGGCGACTTGGTTCAGCCTGCGGGCCTTCGGACCGGTCGGCCGGGACATGTTCCCCCTGGCCCTGGCCTCCGTCGCGCTGGGGACGGTGGCCGGATTCGTGGCCCTCTTTGCGCCGGTGGGGTTGGGTATCCGCGAGGGAGTGGGTGCTGTCGTCTTGGCGCCTGCCCTCGGCCCGGAAGCGGCTCTGTTGGCCCTGCTGCTGCTGCGGGGCATCACCGTCATCGTAGACCTGGGCACGGCCCTGGCAAGTATGGCAACCGGTTCCGGGCGATAACCCCTTTGACCCACCTTCCTTTGTGTGGTATAATCGGGCGCAGGCGGGGGCGAGGCATCCCCGGAAACCTGTTCGTTGTGTGCAATCAGCGATGGGCGGCAACCTGCCGAATCGACAAGTTGCCTGGGATGCCTCGCCCCTGTTGCCAAAGCGATCAAGGAGTGCTGGCCGATGGACGAAAAGTACCGTGCAAAGCAGCGGTTGGTTGTGGGCGGCATGGCCGTCCTTTTGCTGTTGGCCCTTGTGATCGTCAGCGGCACGCTGGCCGCCGAGCCGCAGTTGGTCACGGCGGGGCCACGCGAGCAGCTCCTGTACGAAATCCGTGCCGTCGAGCCTCAGGCCGGTCAGGTGCGGGTTGCGTTGCCCGCAGGGTGGGAATTCGCCGGGCTGGCCCCAGGCAGCCAGGTCGCCGTGCGTCCCCTCCTTGCCGACGGAGGGCGAACGGCGATCTGGGATGGTCCCTTTGCCGATTCGCCCTTGATCCGCTTTTGGCTCGCGCCCACGGGGCAAACGACCGCGCCCGACGCCCTGGGCGTCTCCGGTGCGGGGGCTGCACTGCGCATAGAGCCGGAAGTCACCCTGCATCCCACCTCTGCGCCGGGCCGGGTCGCCCATCCTTTGGGCGGGACGGTCGCGGTGACCAAAACCGTCGCCCCTTCCAAATTGGAGCTGGGCGACAACATGTGGGTCACGTATGAAGTCCTCTTTACCAACACCTCTGCCCAAACGGTGACGTTGGAGCGGATCACCGACACGTTACCGAGCGGTTTCCTGTTCGGCAACCCTGCCGTGGGCGACGAGGTGGGCTATCCGGTGGATGCGGAGGAGCCGGAGATCGTCTGGGTCTCTGCGACCATCCCGGCCAGCGGTACGCTCAAGATGCGTTACAACGTGCGGGCCGTGGAACGGGGCGGGGAATACACCAACCGGGTAGAGGCGGTCGCCGACGGGGAGCGGATCGGTCCGGTCGGCGCAACCCTCACGGTGGAGGGTTTTCGCCTCCTCCTCCCCCTGGTCGTGCGCAACTACCGCCCCCCCGCGCCGGAATGGCAGCTAAGCAAAACCCCCAACACCACCGAGGTCACCGTGGACGAGACGGTGGACTATACCGTGCTGATAGAGAACACAGGGGACCTGACCGGTACCTTGACCACGATCAACGATGCCCTGCCGGAGGGTATGACCTTTGTCGGCATGTTGCCCGACGGCGACGTGACCACCCCGCCGATGGGGACACAGGGCACGATCACCTGGAGCGGCCAGTGGACCGTTCCCCCCTCCGGAACGCTCACCCTCCGTTACCGCTGCCGGGCCGATGAAGGCGGGGCCAAGACCAATACCGTCACCATTTACAGCGGCAGTGTGGCGGTTGGTTCGGCTTCAAGCACGGTGCAGGTGGGGGGTGCCCTGCCGTTCTATGAGGATTTCACCTACCGGGCAATGGAAAATTGGGAGATCTTTCTCAACTATCCGGGCCTCTCGGCGGCCAACTGGTACTGGTCCGGGGATGATGGGGTGTGGGGCATCTACAACTATGAATTTGACCTGACCAGCCCCCCCTATGAAGGCTATGCCCTGGCGGTCTATAACGACCCCGGTGCGCAAGCATGGACCGATTACCGGATTGAAGCCCGTTTCAAAGATGTCAAAGAGGTCAACCTTCTCAAAGGGCTGACCGGCATCTGGTTCCGCGGGACGTACCAGAATTCCGGGGCCATGGACGGCAAGACGGTAGGGGGCTATTATCTGTACATGAAGGCCGGCAATGATACCCTCTACCTGATGCGCACCCCTCCCGATAACCCGATGTTCGCTTCCCAACAGGTCGTATCTAGTTATGTCTATCAGCCGGGGCTGGGCCGCAAACACTGGTACACCGCCTGGATTGAAGTGCGGGGCAATAACATCAAAGTTTGGTTCGGCGATGAAGAGGAGGGCATGATCAAGGTGTTTGATTGGACCGACACGACAAATGCTTGGCCCAGCGGCACCGTAGGTCTCTCCGTCTACAACTCCTCGGCACGATTTGATTATCTGCATGTGACCTCCCTGCCCTAGCGGAAGTTCGCCCCTTTCCGGCCCCGATGCCCGGAGCGGGCCGGAAAGGGGCTTTGCGCTTTGGAGCGTTCCATCAGACATTGAAATTAGGAGGAAACATTTGATGAGACAAAGATGGACAATCCCCGCCGTGGTAGCCCTGATGGCCGTGGCGGTGATGACTTGGATCGCCCAGGGGACGGGCCGGGCGGCGCAGATGCCGACCGCCGGTTTGACCATTCACAAGTCGGTCGCGCCGGAGGTGATCGCCCCGGGGAGGACCGTCCTCTACACGGTAGAACTCAGCAATACGACGGAAACTACCCAGGTCGTCTCTTCGTTGGTAGATGTCATGCCGGAGGATTTCGAATACGCCGGTCTGGCTCCGGGTAGCGATTGGACCGTGGAGCCGTGGGACCAAGTCGGGCCTGAAATCCGGTGGGCCGGGCCGATCACCGTGCCCATATCCGGCACAATGGAGCTGCGCTATTGGGTCTATGTGCCGGATTCGGTACCGCTTCGGGCCGAACCCTATACCAATACCGTCACCGCTACGGTTGGTGCAGAGACCTATCAGGCCCAGGCGGGCCTCCATGTGGCCGTCGGTACGGCCTCCATTGTCAAAACCGCTTCTCCTCCCCATGTGGAGCCGGGGGGCAACGTGACCTACACCATCTCCCTGAGCAACAGCGGTTACGCGCCCTTGCGCCTGGCCTCCGTGACCGATACGCTGCCCGTGAGCGTCACCTTTTCCCGTATGACCACCGACAGCGATGTCACCGTTGCTCCCATGGGCCTGACGGGGACGATTACCTGGACCGGCCCGCTGACCATCCCCGCCCGTGCCGAGCTGCAGATCCGTTACGTAGTGACGATGCCACGGGTCAGCGAGACCTTGCACTTGGAGAACCGAGCCTGGGGGCGGCTGGAAAGCGGCGAAACGGTAGGGCCGGCCGGTGCGGAGGTCAACGTTTCCACCGGTCCTACAATTGCCTTTCTACCTTTGCTGGTGCGCAACTGGGCGCCCGCGGCCTTTGAGATCACCAAATCGGCCGATCCCACCGAAGCCTATGCCCAGGAGGGCGGGACCCCCATTGAGTATACCGTGACCTTGCGCAACATCGGCACCGAAACCGGCGTGCTCGGTGATGTGCGCGATACGCTGCCGACGGGCTTTACCTTCGTCCAGATGCTGCCGGGCAGCGACGTAACCGCCAATCCCGACGGCACGACGGGTGAGATCGTCTGGACCGGGCCGTTTACTCTGACCGGCGGTTCATCGCTGACCATCAAGTACCGGGTGCAATCCGGCGATCAGGTGGGAACCTATGTCAACAGTGCGACGGCAACGGTCAAAGAGGGATACCCGATTGAAGCACCAGCAGCGGCAACGATTGAACTCAAGGAACCGTACCTGCTGATTGAAGAGTTTGAAAACCCCAGTCCCTACTGGGAAGAGTTCCTCAACTACTGGCGGTTGAACGATCAGCAGTGGCACTACAAGCCCGGCGGCGGCGACGATGGTTCCCAAGCCCTGGGGCACACCTTCTGGCTAGGCGTGGACGAGGCGGAGGATGGAGCGCACGACGCGTTGATCATGTACAAAGGGCCGGGTGCCGAACAGTGGACCGACTACGTCTTCCAGACCAGGGCGGTCCTGTTCTTCGGCGACGGAACCGGGCGGGGCAAATTCGGCGTCTGGTTCCGGGGAACGGCCAACCAGGAAAATCAACCGCCGGGGCGGTATGTGACCGGCTACTACCTGACCTTGCAGCCCGGCCCGCCGATGGTTGTGGACTTGTGGCAGATGCGCACCGATGAAGAATGCGGCGATGACTGCGATTACAACTACCACTTTTCCAATCCCCTCCTCCTGGCACGGTTGCGCGGGCGCGAAGACCTGGACCCCCTGGGCTTGAGCATTGACTGGGGCCGCTGGTACTGGATCCGCGTTGAAGTGCAGGGGTCCCGCATTCGCTGCTATATTGATGACGTTTTGGTCTTTGACTACAACGACACGGTGGGCACGACCTTTACCTCCGGGACCGTTGGCTTTTACACCTACATCGCCGGGGATGCCCGCTTTGACCATGTGTCGGTCAAGCCGTTAGAATAGCCTCACGACGGGAAATGTGGTACAATCCGGAGCGACCGACCTAAGGGTTGGTCGCTCTATCTTGTTTATGGGGTTATGGGCAGGGGTGGAAGGCAAAGTAGGGCAAACCGTCAGGTGGCCGGATATACTTTTTGAGGGGATGGCAGCGGTATTCTTCACCCTGTTGGGGTTCGCCTTGCGGTTGGGCTATCTGCTCCGCGTGCCCCCCTTTTTGGACGAATATTCATCTATGCTCACCGGGCTGAGTATTCTGCGCACGGGGGGCATCCCACGCCTGCCTTCCGGCGTGCTTTACCCCAGCGGCTCCCTCTTCTCCTACCTGGAGGCGGCCTTTTTCGGCCTCTTTGGGTTCGGCGATTTCATCGCCCGCCTGCCTAGCTTATTGTGTGCCACCTTGACCTTGCCCCTCTTTTACATCATCACCCGCCGCCTTTTCAACCGACGGGCCGCTCTGTTCGGCATCCTCTTTTTGGCCTTGACCCCGGAAGCGGTCGTGTGGGGTGGACGGGCACGGATGTACGCCCTCCTCCAACTTTTGGTCCTCCTGATGGTGTATGCCTTTTACCGCGCCGTCCTGGATGTGGAACGGCGGGCGATCTCTCCGTGGCTGTGGCCTCTGCTCTTTTGGGCGTCCATTTTTGCCCAAGATGAGGCGATCCTGCTCCTGCCCGTTTTTTGGGCGGCAACCCTGATCGCCCGCGGCCTTTCCTGGTTCCTGCGTTGGCGTATCCTGTTGAGCCAGGTGCTTTTGCCCCTGCTGGGAGTGGGCGTCCGATATTGGCTCAACGAGATTCGCGTGCCCGGCGAGGTTTACACCCTGACCCATGATGCCTTCCTTCGCTTCCCACCCTCCCCGGTCCACGGCTTGGTCAAGATCGCGCCTTTCTTCACCGCACCCTGGGTTTGGCCCCTTGGCCTGCTCTTCCTTTTGGGCCTGGTATGGCTCCTCTACGATGCGGTCGCCCGCCGCCCGGTGCGCCCCGTTGCCTTTGCCGCATGGGTGGTGCTGGCCGTCGCTGCCGCCATCGTCTTGGTCGTCAACGATCCGTGGCAGGATGACCGCTATCTCTTTATGGTCCTGCCCCAGTTGCTGATGGTGGCCGCTTGGAGCCTGGATCGCAGCCTGATCGCCCTGGGACATCGCCGGCCGATATTGGGTGGTCGGAGGGCGACCGCCGTCCTGGCAGTGTCCCTGACTCTGCTCTTGATGCCCGGCGGTCTATCCGCCCTCAATCGTTATGAGCCGGATTACAGCGCGGCTTATCGCTGGGTTGCAGCGCGGCTGGAGGACGACGACCTGATAGTGACGGTCCGGCCCGCTCCGGCTGCCGTCTACCTGGGCCGCTGTGACGTGCTCGCCGCCGAAGACAAGCACCAGGAATTCATCATGCGCCTCAACGGACAATGGATTGATCGCTGGGCCGGGGCGCAGGTCATAGAATCGCCCGAAGCGTTCCGCGACCGGGTGCTCAAAAGCGGGCGGACGGTCTGGTTCGTTATTGATGAGGACCGCTTTGAATCGGTGGCCTATTCGCCCGAATTTGTAGCCCTCATTCTGGAACAGATGGAACTGGTGTACCGCGAAGGGGGTGTTCTGGTCTTCCGGGGGCAAGGTTACACTCCTCCGCCGGAAATGACGGTGGTATCTTCTCTGAACGCCGATTTTGCCGGTCAATTGCTCCTGACCGGCTATGGCCTGAGCACCGACCGCCCCCGGCCGGGCGAGGAGGTCACCCTACAACTCTATTGGCAAGCGGTCCGCCCGGAGCGCAACTATACCGTCTTTGTCCACCTGGTCGGCGCAGACGGTCGGGGCTTGACCCAGGTTGACGGTCAACCCTTCCTGGGCCTCTATAGCATGTCTACCCACTGGCCCCACGACCGTCCCGTGACCGATACCCGCCACCTGACCATCCCCGCCGATACCTTGCCCGGCCGCTACCGCTTGGAGGTGGGCCTTTATGACGCCGACGACCTGGAAGCCGGACCTTTGCCTTTGCTGGATGCCGAGGGGAACGCCATCGGCGACCGGCTGACTTTGGACTTCCTCAAAGTCAACGTCGCACCACCGCCTCCACCGGTCCGGCGGCTGGATGAGGGGACGTTGGGTGGCTTGGTGCGTCTACAGGGCTACGACCCTGCCCTGCCGTTGCAGATTGCTGCCGGGGGGACTCTGCCCCTCACCCTGACCTGGGAATGTGTGGCCCCCATCACGGAGAATTATACCGTTTTCGTCCACCTATTGGCAAAGGAAGGCACCCCGCCCCTGGCCCAGGCAGACGGTCCTCCTTTGGGAGGGTTCTATCCTACCGCTTTTTGGGATGTGGGGGAGCGACTGACCGATCCGCACTCCTTGTCCCTGCCCGATGATCTACCACCCGGTGCGTATGAGCTGCGGGTGGGGCTGTACCTTTTGGCTTCCGGTGAGCGTTTGCCGCTGCTGGATGAGAAAGGGCAGGTGAAGGGGGACAGCATCCTCCTGGGGTATGTGGAGGTATCCGCACCGTGAGCGAAACCCGCCGCCGAGTGCTCTGGAACGGGATCGTTCCGGCTTTGCTGCTGCTTGTGACCTTGCTGCCCCGGCTGGTCGCCTTTGGCGCGCTCAATAACCCCGATGAACTCAAGTGGTTAGATCGCGCCATCACCCAGTACGATGCCGTGGCACGGCGCGACTGGGCGGCAACCTTGCAAGCCTTTCATCCGGGCATCACGCCCGGCTGGGGGTTTGGTGCACTGCTTTGCGCCCGCTACGGGCTGGGGCAACTGCGGGCCTGGCAGGCTGCCGATGCCTTGCCCATGGCCGATCTGGCCCGCACGGCCCTCTTTTTCCCCGTCCTGCTTTCGGCAGTGACCGTCCTGGCCGTGTACGTCCTGGTCCGCCGCCTGGCCGGGAGAGAAGCGGCCCTCTATGCTGCCTTGCTGTTGGCCGTAGAACCGTATTACCTGGCCTTTACCCATGCCATCCATCTGGATCTGACCCAGGCCAGCTTGATGATCATCTCCGCCCTGTTGTGGCTGGTCTATCTACACACCACGCCGCGCCGTCGACTGCTTTGGTTGAGCAGTGGCGTCGTTGCCGGGTTGGCCCTGTTGACCCGCACCGCCGCCCTTTACCTGATCCCTTTCAGCGTATTGGCCGGGGCGTTCTACTTTATTGCCGACAACGTCGGCCGGGCCGGAATCGCTCCCCCGGACCGCGGTTCCGGGGGAGCGGACACCGCGGGCGATTCACCCCACGCAGAAACAACGGACCCGGCAAAGCTCCCGGACCGGGCATTGCGCCTCTCGCCCGGTTGGAAGCGATGGCTGATCCGCACCGCCGGGGCCTGGCTGGGCTGGCTGCTGACCTTGATGGCGACCCTCTTCGCCTGCTGGCCCGCCCTGTGGGTGGAGCCGCTGGCAACATTAGGTCGCCTGTTGATGGGAGTGCTGCGTTCGGTGGAAAACCCTCACGCCGCGCCGGTCTTTTTCTTAGGTCAGGTCATTACCTCCGACCCCGGCGTGTTGTACTACCTGTTGATCCTCCTTTTCCGCCTGCGCCCTCTGACCCTGGTCTTGAGCCTCCTCAGCCCGGTGTTGCCGGCCCTGGCTTGGCGCCGCCTGACACCCAGGCAGCGGGCTGCCTGGATGTTGGGCCTGGCTTACGGGATTTTCTATTTCGCCCAAATGTCCCTGGCCCCCCACAAACTGGAACGTTACCTGTTGCCTTTGATCCCGGCAATGGACATTTTGGCGGGGGTGGGCTTGGCACTGCTCGGTCGCCGATTGGCCCGGTATATCACCCGGCGGGGGGGCGATCCCGCCCGTGGCCGGTGGCGGCCTTTGCCGGTCGGCGCGGCGATCTTGGTGCTCGCCTTGCCCTGGCTGCGGCTGGCACCCTACTTTTGGGCCTATTTCAACCCTTTGGTCGGCGGGGGGCAGGCGGCGGTTGATCTATTCACCGTAGGCGGCGGAGAAGGACTGGACCGGGCGGCGGCCTACCTCAACGAAAAGCCGGATATTGAGGAACGGTGGGCATTGAGTTTCTATTCCCATCTGTTCCGCTACTACTTCCGCGGAAAGACCCGTCCCTCCACATGGGGCAGCTGGGCCGGGTTGCCGGTGGCGGCCCACTATGTGGTCGTCACCCAGGGACAGGCCCAAAGAGAAATCTATCCCCTCGTCCTTGATTTCTTTCGCCCACGTCGGCCCGAATACACCGTCCACATCGGCGACGTGGACTATGCTTGGGTGTATGCCGTGCCGCGCCGGGAACTAGACACCCCGCCGCCCATACAGCACCCTTTGGAGGCCAACTTTGAGCACCGAGTCCACCTTTTGGGCTACGATCTGCACCCCGTGGCCGGTGCCGTGCAGTTGACCCTCTATTGGCAGCCGATCACGCCGGTTCACGAAAGAACCTGGGTGGCGATCTGGGTACTGGATGGGGAAAGAAAGACCGTCGCCCGGGTTCGCGAACCCCCTTGGTCCGGGGATGTGGTCGTGCTCAGTTGGCCGACGGGGTTGGCCGTGCGGGATGAGCATACCGTTCCCCTGCCCGCCGACCTACCACCCGGTCGGTATGAAGTGGTGATTTCCCTCGTCCAGCAGCGAGAAGGAGTGGAGGAAGCGATCCCCTTGGCCGATAGCGGTGCAACGCAGCTGAGCCTCGGCCCCTTTGAGCAAAGCCGTTAGGCGGTAAAGCATCTAGGGCAAGTGCATCTACGTTCCCGATGTCGGCCCGACCGCAGAGACACCGAGGGCGCGGAGAGGAACCGTGCAAAACCGACCGCCCTTCGGTGCGCTTTGCGGTGTGAAACTTGCTCCGGTAAAGCACCTAAGGCGACCAAGTGCAGAATTCATCGCTGGCCGGATGGCTGTGGACGTTGGTCCAGTGCCCGGTGGCCAGGTCCAAAATGAAAATGTCTTTGTTACCGGGCTTGTTGCTGTAAAGCACCAATCGCTTGCCGTCGGGTGACCAATCGGCAAGCCCCTCCGTGCTATCGGGTGCGTTGGTTACGTTCCGCTGGTTGGAGCCGTCGGCGTTCATCACATAAATTTCCTGATTGCCGTCCCTTTTGGTGTTGAAGGCGATCATCTTTCCATCGGGCGACCACATGGGGTAGCGGTCGCGCCCCGGCATGTTGGTCAGGTTCACCGGGTTGGAGCCGTCCACGTTCATCACCCAAATATCGCGGTTTCCCCCCCGTTTGGAAGTGAAGGCGATCTTTTTGCCGTCAGGCGACCAATCCGGGAACTCGTCCTCGCCGGGGTGATGGGTCACTTGGGTCAGGCCGCTGCCGTCTACATTGATGATCCAGATGTCCCAGTTGCCGGAACGGTCACTCATGAAGGCGATCTTTTTGCCGTCGGGTGACCAGGTGGGCCAATTGTCATCCCCTCCGCCGTCGGTCAAGCGGACGACCTTCCCCGGCCTACCTGCTATCGGATCAAAATCCAGCAGGTAAATGCTCCCCGGCCCCAGGCCCCATTTACCGGTAGGTGTATCCCGCAAGGAAACGAAAGCGATCCGCCGTCCGTTGGGCGACCACACAGGGGCCACGTCATCGGCCCAAGAATTGGTCACATTGGTTACGCGCTCCCCTGTGGTGGTCATCACAAAGATTTCATAGTCCCCCAGTTTTCCCCGCTCGGTTTCAAAGGCCAACCACTGAGGGGGCCGGGGTGTGGGAGTCGGGGGAATCGGAGTTGGTGTGGGAGGATGAGGGGTGAAGGTCGGCATCGGCACGGACGGGGAAGCGGTCGGCTCCGGCGTGGGCAAGGGGGATAGATCGGCGGTTGATGTGGAGGTCGGCGGCGTCGGAGGCGTTGCCGTTGGCAGAGGGAGGGGCGTAGATGTCAGGGAAGGGGATGGCGCAAGGGGCGTCAAGGTTGCCGTGGACAGGTCAAAGGTCGGGCGCAGGGTGGGCAAGGGCGTAAAGGTAGGCGGTTCGCCGTAAACCAACCGTCCCACGCCGGGGATGTGGTGTACGGCCCAATAGGCAGCGGCCATGCCGGAAAGACACAGCACGAGTAGCACCACCGTTGCGGCAATTGCAAACTGTCGTTTCCGATTCACAAGCGGTTCGCTCCTTTCAACATGCGGAAGATCGGGCGGTCGGAGTAACCGACCCGTCCGCGAAAACTCCCCCACAGAACAAGGCGGTAGAATCGGCCCTCTGAGGCCGTCCACGAACTGGGCATGAACGCGCGAACGCACCCCGCCCGGCGGCATGGGCTTCCACCCCGCAAGCCGAAGGCCCACACCACGGAAGGGCGGCCCCAGGCCCGAAAAGGACGACTTGAGTCGCCCCCTGCAGCGCGAAACCTTGTAAATGTGCCCACCACACTCTGCAGATCTCCCGATATTGCCAATTCGCACCAGATGGAGTATAATGCCTTTTGCCTTCCCAGGCAAGATCACCAGGAGGGGCAGCAATGACGGTGAACGATGTGCACATCATCCCGGTCACGACCGAGAAGCAGAGACGGACCTTTGCTCGATTCCCGTGGAAACTTTACCGCCACGATCCCAATTGGGTTCCACCGATCTTTATGGACCATCTGGCGTTGCTGACGCCGGGCAAGCACCCCTTCTGGGAACATGCCGAGCAGCAACTCTTCCTGGCCCGGCGGGGGGATGAGATCGTAGGCACCATCTGCGCTCACATCAACCATCGCCACAATCAAGTCCATCAGGATAAAGTGGGCTTTTTCGGCTTTTTTGAGGTCATTGAGGACAAAGCCGTGGCCCATGCCCTGCTCGCCGCCGCCGCCGACTGGCTGCGCGGGCGGGGTATGGAGGCCATCCGCGGCCCGGAGAACCCTTCTCAAAACGAGGAAGTGGGTCTACTGATAGATGGATTCGACCGCCCTCCGGTGGTGATGATGACCTACAATCCACCCTACTACCGGGATTTTATCGAAGAGGCCGGCTTTGAAAAGGCACAGGACCTGTGGGCTTGGATCATCCGTACCAGCATCTTTGATTACGACGTGCGCAAACTACCCCGCAAATTTATCCGCGTTGCCGAAGCCGCCCGCCGGCGGGAAGGAGTGACCGTTCGCAAACTGGACATGAAACGCTTTGAACAGGATGTAGAGATCGCCAAGATCATCTACAACGGCGCGTGGGAGAAAAACTGGGGCTTTGTGCCCTTTACCGAGGCCGAAATTGATCACCTGGCCCAGGACCTCAAAATGATCCTGGACCCCGACCTGGTCTACATTGCCGAGGTGGACGGCAAACCGGCGGGCATCTCCCTGGGCGTGCCCGATGTCAACCAAGCATTGCACAAAATCCGTCCCGGCCCGAACAACTGGAGCCTGCCCCTGACCCTGCTCAAATTCCTGTGGTATCGGCGCAAGATCAACACCTTTCGCCTGTTGATCATGGGGGTTCTGCCCGAATATCGCACATTGGGCATTGATGCCCTCTTTTACGTAGAAACGGCACGGGCTGCCTTTGCCAAAGGCTACGAATATTGCGAAATGTCGTGGATTTTGGAATCTAACGATATGATGAACCGCATCATTGAGCGGTTGGGGGGACGCATTTACAAGACCTATCGGATCTATGAGAAACCCCTCTGAAAACGGTTGGATTTTGGGGCGGACGCTGTGTTGACATCTACCCCGTTTTGCGGTAAGATGAAGACGGTTGATCCTCACTCGCGCCGGGCGGCGCACAGCAGCGAAACGGAAAGGAGCGAAAGATGTTTCATCGGGTGACACTCATCGGGCGGGTGGGGCAAGACCCCCAGATGCGCTACACGACGGACGGCACACCCGTCACGACCCTCAGCGTAGCTACCACGACCACCGTCAGCAAGACATTGCCCAACGGGGGCGAAAGGCCCTGTCCGGAGGGATGGAAAGAATCCTACAACAAGCGATATTGGGAGCTGACCACCTGGTGGCGCGTCACATGTTGGCGCAACCTGGCCGAGACGGTCAACGAATATGTGCGCAAAGGGCAGCTCGTCTTTGTGGAAGGAGAAGTGCGGGGCGAAGCGGTCAACGGCACACAAAACCCCCGCGTCTGGACCGGGAGCGACGGCATCGCCCGTGCCAGTTTTGAACTGACCGCCCGCACCGTTAAATTCCTGGGTGGCCGCGGGGAAGCAGGCGGCCCACCCATCGGTGAGCCTCCGCCCGAAGGGTTTGAGGAGGATGCCTTGCCCTTCTAGGCGGCTCGCCGGGAGCCGCTTTCGCCGTCGGGGCGGTCCGGTCGCGGCTTTGCCCCGGCGGTGTCGGTGACGCAGGTGGATCGGTGCGCCCCTAAAGGGCCAAAATCTCCCGGTGTGTAGGCGTCGTTCGCTTTTGTCCGGTGGGCGACGCCTGTATTTATCTGTCAGCGAGGGAACCCATGAGCCATCACAAACCGCCATCCGGCATCCAACGGCAGATTCAGATTGAACTGCCCGCCGATCTGGAAGCCACTTATGCCAACTTTGCCTTGATCACCCATTCGCCGTCGGAGGTGATCATAGACTTTGCCCGTGTGTTGCCCAACGTGCCCAAGGCCAAAGTCTACGCCCGGATCGTGATGACGCCGATGAACGCCAAGCTACTCCACCGCGCCCTGGGCGAGAACCTGGCCCGCTTTGAAGAAAAACATGGGGAGATCAAAACCCCCGATGCCGGTTTTGAACCGCCGACCGAGCGGATGGGATTCGTGCGGAGCTGATTACCATGCGTCGCGCCTTCGTTGCCCTGGTGGGGCGGCCCAACGTGGGCAAGTCCACCTTGTTCAACCGATTGGTCGGCCGACGGCGGGCCATCGTGGAGGACCTGCCCGGCACGACTCGCGACCGGTTGTACGGCGATGCCGAGTGGGGAAATATCCCCTTTACCGTTATTGACACCGGTGGGCTGGAGATCATTGAAAGCCGGAAGAAACGCCGCCCCCAGGAGGAACCGGAACCGCTCTCCAAAGCCTCCGTCGGCTTTATCCAAGAGATCCGTCGGCAGGCCGAGATCGCCATCGCCGAAGCGGATGCCATCATCATGCTGGTAGACGTGCTGGACGGCCTGACCCCCGCCGATGAGGATGTGGCCGAGGTGTTGCGCCGCACCGACAAGCCGGTCCTGGTAGCGGCCAATAAAGCAGACAACCCCCAACGCGAACAGAACGCTTACGAATTCTACGCCCTGGGCTTGGGCGATGTGTATCCCATCTCTGCCCTGCACGGCAAGGGATTGGGGGACCTGCTGGACGACCTGATCGCCGTCTTGCCCCCCGCCGACGAAACCCCGGAGCCGGAGGCCCTCAAGATCGCCCTGGTGGGACGGCCCAACGTGGGCAAATCCTCTTTGCTCAACAGGCTGCTGGGCCAAGAACGGGCCATCGTCAGCCCCATCCCCGGCACAACCCGTGACGCCGTAGATACCTACCTCACCTGGGAGGGCCAACCGATCCTGCTCATTGACACGGCGGGCATCCGTCGCCGGGGGCGGATTGAGCGCGGGATCGAAAAGTACAGCGTCCTGCGGGCCATGAAAGCCGTTGCCCGCTCCGATGTCACCCTGCTCCTGCTGGATGCCCAGGACTTGGTGACGGCCCAAGATGCCCATGTGGCCGGGTACATTTTGGAAGAGTACCGCAGCATCATTGTCGTCGTCAACAAATGGGACCTCATCACAAAGGATACCTACACCATGGACGCCTACACCAAACAGATCCGCGCCGACCTCAAATTCCTGGATTATGTGCCCGTGCTCTTTGTCTCCGCCCTGACCGGCCAGCGCGTCCACAAAATCTTGCCCCTGGCCCTGCAGGTGTATCGGGAACGGTTGGTGCGCATCCCCACCGGCGAGCTGAACCGCTTGGTGGAAGATGCCACGATCCGCCACCCGCCGCCCCACAAAGGGGGCAAGCGATTGCGCTTTTACTATGCCACCCAAGCCGATGTGGACCCACCGACCTTTGTTTTTTTCGTCAACGACACGCGATTGGTGCACTTTTCCTACGAACGCTATCTGGAGAACCAGATTCGGCGGCGGTACGGTTATTTGGGTACGCCCTTGAAGCTGATCTTCCGCGCTCGGAAGGACAGGGAAAAATGAGCACAAAGAGACCGATCATCGTTGTCGCATTGCTGACCTTTTTGCCGATCCTGGCCTGCGGCTTGGCCCGGCCCACGGCCCCGGTAGATGTTCAGGCGACCGAGGCCGCTGCCCGCCGCCGGGCCACATTGCAAGCCGGTGCGCTCCCTACCGCTACGTGGACGCAAGGGCCGCCGACGGTCCGGCCTTCTGCGACCGTCCTGCCCACCGCAACCCCTTCTCCCTTACCGACCGAAAGGCCGACTGCGCCTGTCCCGGCGACCGCATCGCCGACGCCCCCCTTGCCCTCGTCGCCGTCCCCTCCACCATCCCCTACCACCCCGCCGACTGCTACGGCAACGGCGGCAAAGGCCACCCCCACCTCCACCCCCACACTTACGTCCTCTCCTACCTCTACTCCCACCCCTACTCCGACCGCCACCGCCTTGCCCACCGCTACTCCCACTTTGCCTCCGCCGACCCCCATCCCCCAAGGCGAGCGCATCGCCTTCACCTCCAACCGGGACGGCAACTACGAAATCTATGTCATGGCCGCCGACGGCAGCAGCGTGGTCCGCCTCACGAACGATCCGGGTGACGATCAGCGACCCAGTTGGTCGCCCGATGGGATGCGCCTGGCTTTTGAATCCAACCGGGGAGGGGATTTTGACATCTATGTCATCAACGTCGACGGCAGCGGCTTGACCCGCTTGACCGATAGCCCGGCCAACGACATCTACCCGGCCTGGTCACCCGACGGCTCGCGCTTGGCTTTCCTCTCCGACCGGGACGGCAATTGGGAGATCTATGTCATGAACGCCGACGGCAGCGGGGCCGTCAACCTGACCAACGACCCCGGCGAGGACTGGGACCCGGCTTGGTCGCCCGACGGCTCGCGCCTGGCCTTCGACTCCGACCGCAGCGGCAACTACGAGATCTATGTGATGAACGCCGACGGCAGTGGATTGGTCAACCTGAGCAACAACCCTGCCGGCAACATCAGCCCGGCGTGGTCACCTGACGGAACGCGGTTGGCCTTCGCTTCGGCCCGTGACGGTAACTGGGAGATCTATGTGATGGATGCCGATGGCGGCAATCAAACCCGTCTGACCGACAACGGGGCTGCCGACGATCAGCCGACCTGGTCGCCCGACGGCACACGTTTGGCCTTTATCTCCCTGCGCGACGGTGGAGTTTCGGATATTTTTGTCATGGGGGGTGACGGCGGCAACGTGGTCAACCTGACCAACACCTCCGCCGAAGAGTGGGACCCGGTCTGGTCGCCGGGGAACCGCTGACCCAACCCCGTAAAGGTATTTGCGGCACAGCCCCGGCACAACCCGGCCCGGAGGTTAAAGCAACAGACCGGAGTTCATCCTCCGGTCTTGTTCTTTCACTGCTCCCGGCTCTGTACCGCCTCTGCCACGGTACTTTGCACCTCGGCCAAAGCCTCTTTGACCTCAATCTCTTTGACCAGAGCCAATTCTGCAGCCAGGATTCCTTCGGCCCGCTGCATTAGCTGCGCATCCCGTTTGGTCAGGCCGTAGACCTTGTCGTGCCAGGCGAGATCGCGGACGACATCGGCAACGGCAAAGATGTTCCCATCCCGCAGGCGGTTTTGGATGACCTCCTGACGCTTGCGAAAGTCCCCCGGCAAAGCTTGCGGCGCAGATGTCAGTGTCTCGAACAACCTCTGGACCGAAGCGTCGCTCATGGCCAAGCGCAACCCTACCTTGCCGGCCTGCCGCACCGGGGTTGTCAACCGTCCGCCGCCGGTGAGCATGTCAATCACGTAGTATCGCTTTTCCTCTTGGAGCACCCGACGGCATTCAATGGCGACGATCACCCCAGGCCCGTAGCCGGGATGCACCACCTTATCCCCGACTGCAAACATCGTCCGTCCTTTCTGGGTGCAACGCAGACCCAGATCTGCGCCGCTCCTTGCGATCCGGTCGGCTTAGGACGTAGAAACGGGGCGGGCCTTGAAACGGTAGGTGATCCTGCCCCGGCTGAGGTCATAAGGCGTCAACTCCACCAGAACCCGATCCCCCAGCAGGACGCGGATGTAGTAGCGGCGCATCTTGCCGGAAAGGTAAGCCAACACCTCATGGCCGTTATCCAGCTTCACACGAAACTGGGTGCCGGGGAGACAGTCCACGACCGTCCCTTCCATTTCAATTTTGTTCTTGCTTTCCTTAGCCAAAACTTCTCCTCCTGGCGGAGCGAGCCTGGCAAGCCGGAGCTGCCAGGGGCACGTCGCCCCGCAATGACAAAGGGCCTACCGATACTTTTGTCGCGCTTCTCGTTGCCGCTGTCGGCGGCGGGCGCGACGGATGGCACGCTGTCGCTGGATGCGGCGTTTTTCGCTGGGTGAAATGTACCACCGCTTGCGCCGCACCTCGCTCAGGATGCGTTCCTGCATGACCGATTTTCGGAAACGCTTGAGCAGGCTTTCCTGCGACTCGCCTTCCCGCAAAGTCACCGTTGCCAAGCCGTTCACCTCCTTCCCCTTGCCGGACATAGAAAACCCGGCTTGTACCCACGCACCGGATAGCAGCCGGGTTGATACGACACTGGCCCTGCACTCAGCTTTTGTGCCTGCCGCCCCACACCCAGGGACAGGCGTCGCTCAGTCTACATGGCTTGATCTCTCCTCATCGGCAGCGCCGGAACCCCTTGCTGCCTACTGGACGTAGGTCACAAGCCCATTATAACAGATTCTGGGCAAAGCGTCAAAGAGAACAGGCCCCACTGCATTCACGCCAACCGTTCCCGCGCTTTGGCACTGAGGTAATCCATCGTCCAGACCATGATCACGATGGCCCAGACCGCCATTCCCGCCGCCGCATATTGGTTCATCCCCACCTGCAGGCGGAAAAAATGGCCGATGCCCCCGCCACCCACAAAGCCGATGACCGTGGACATGCGGATATTGATGTCCCACTGGTAGAGGATGAAGGCCAGGAACTTGGGGACCAGTTGGGGCACGATGGCGAAACTCAGCACCTGGGCCTTGTTGGCCCCCGTGGCCGTGATGGCCTCCACCGGGCCGGGGTCAATCTCTTCAATGGTTTCGGAAAAGAGCTTGCCCAAGTTGGGGATGTTGTTGAGGGCCAGGGCCAACACCCCGGCGAACGGCCCGATGCCCACCCAGGCGGCGCAGATGACCACCAGGATCATCGGCTCCACCGAACGCCACAGGTTGAATACGGTGCGGGTAAAGACGTACACCACCCGGCCCAGGGGATGGCCGCCCATGATGTTGCGGGCCGCCAAGAAACTGATAGGGATGGCAAAGAGGGAGCCGACCGTCGTGGCCAACAGGGCCATGAGCAGCGTTACCAGCGAAAGATTGACCACCTCTTTGAACGCTTCGCTGAGTTGCGGCCCGCCGACCACCTCTTTCCAGGTGATGACCACCTTGCCCGGTTCGGCGCGGCCCGCCTCCGGGTCCACCTCCATCAGGGGATGGATTTTCGTCTCCCAGATCAGGTTGCCGTTGCCGTCGGTGGTGCAACAATCCTTGTGCACCCGCAAATAGCCCCCGTCGGAAAAGGCCCAGCGCACCGAAACCTTTTCGTTGGGCGGGAGCTCATGGCCGCGGATGGTCAGCGGCTCGCCCACCTCCCCGCAGGAAAGGGAAAGGTCCACGCGGGGGCCGCTCACCGGCGGCGGTTCCGTCGGGCCGGAGCCGCAGGGGACCGGCAGCGTGGCGCTGACGCTCCGCTCCTCCGTAGGCCGGGTGAACAGCTCCGGCACGGCGAAATCGCGCAGGATGCGCAACCCCTCCGGCGTGCCCCGCGCCAGGTCCACGAAACTGACCTGGGCCACATCCCACGACCAGATGAAGGCGGCGGCAAAGCCGAGCAACAGCAGTCCCGTCGTCGCCGCCCGACGCAGGGGACCGGCCCGGCGGGTGGCGGGCGTGCCCTCAATGATCCGCTTGCGCAGCCAGGCCGAAACATAGTCCAGGATCGCCACCACCAGCACGATGGCGATGATGGCCGTCGCCATAGCCCGCAGGTTGTTGAGCCGCACCCACTGGATGACCAAGAAGCCCAGCCCGGCGTCGCTGATCAGGCCGATGACCGTGGACATGCGGACGTTGATGTCCCAGCGATAGAGGGTGAAGGACAAAAAGGTGGGCACGATCTGGGGCAGGACGGCATAGACGATCACCTGGGGCATGGTCGCCCCGGTGGAACGTATCGCCTCAATGGGACCGGGGTCAATGCTTTCTATGGCCTCGGAATAGAGTTTGCCCAGGGCGGCGATGGTGTGCAGCATTAGGGCCAACATGCCGCCGAACGGCCCCAGCCCCACCCACACGGCAAAGACGATGGCCCACATCAGCGTTTCGATGGAGCGCACGATGTTGAGTACCGTCCGCACCACGTAATAGATGCCCCGCGTGAACGGCGAAGCCCACATCAGGTTGCGGGCGGCCAGGAAGCTAACCGGCAGGGCGAAGACCATGCCCAACACCGTGGCCAGGAAGGCCAGAGCCACCGTCTCGCCGATCTTTTCCAAAACCAGACTCAGGGTCTGTGTTGGCCGGGGACGACCGTAGGGCTTGTGCTGCTCGGCACGGATGACATGGGTTTGCGTTTCGCCGGGGCCGGGGAGCTTATCCAGGGGGACCGATGTGCGCGGTACGATGACCGTCGTTCGGAAGCGGCCCTCGGCGTCGGTGTGGAAGGTCTGGGGCTTGCCGTCCACCAGGAGCATCTGTACGTCGCCGATGGGGTTGACCCAGTACAGCTCCCCTTCAAAATCGGGGAAAAAGCCTTCTCCTTCAATGACTACGGCTTCGTCAAAATCGGCGCAGGGGACCTCCGGTACAAGGCGGGGGTCTTCCGACGGTTGTTTATCCGGCGCGGGCAACGGCTCTATGCAAGGGACCTGGATCGGCGCCGTGCCGACCTTGTCCTCGGTGGGGTATTCCATCAACTCCGGTTGGAGCAAGGCTTTGAGATAGGGCTGCATCTTGGGCCAATCGGAGACCAAACGGCCCAGGTCCACCTCCGTTGCCACAAAGGCCAAGCTGTAGATGATGAGGACCGCCGTTAGGATGGGAACGCCGAGACGGCCTTCCTGCCCCACCGCCAAACGGTAAGCGTCCCAAGCCCCCCACAGCCAGAGGAACAGCAAGGGGGCCAGCAACGCCGTCGTTCCCTGCCAGGCGATCAATCCGCCCAAAACGACGATGGACGCCAAAAAGCCGATGCCCCGCCCTCGTCGGCCCAGGAGAAACTGACCGCTGCCCGGCACGACCAGCGACATCAAGGCCGGCAGCAGCGCCGGTTGTTTCTGCTTGCCTTCATTCATGCCGATTCCTCGAAATAATGCGGGCCGTCCACGAAGTGGACGCGAATGTGCCCCGCCCCGTGGCGCAATTTCCAACTTACAGAGAAAACGCGGTTGGAACCGCCAAGACGCCAAGAGCGCGAAGGTCTTCTTTTTCTCCTTCCCTTTGCGCCCTTTGCGCCTTTGCGGTTCAAACCTCCGGAACCGCCAAAGCGGGCCGTCCACGAAGCGGGCGCGAATTCACGAATGCACGAATACGCCCGGCCCGGTGGCGCAAGTTTCCAACTTACAGAGAAAATCGCGGTTGGAACCGCCAAGACGCCAAGAGCGCGAAGGTCTTCTTTTTCTCCTTCCCTTTGCGTCCTTTGCGCCTTCGCGGTTCAAATCCCCGGAACCGCCAAAGCGGGCCGTCCCCGAATCGGGCGCGAATTCACGAATGCACGAATACGCCCGGCCCCAGGCCCGAAAGGAGCGACTTGAGTCGCCACTATCCCGCGCCGCCGACACCGACCATCTCCGCTTCCTCGCCGTACACCTCTTTGAACCGTTCGTGGGTCAGCTCGGTGGGCAGCCCGTCAAACACCAATTCCCCGTCCTTGAGGCCGATGACGCGGGTAGCGTAACGATGGACCAGATCCAAAAAGTGGAGGCTGCACAGGACGGTAATGCCGTCCTGTTGGTTGAGCTGCTCCAAGTAACGCAAGATCGAATGGGCCAGCACCGGGTCCAGGCTGGCTACCGGCTCATCGGCCAACATCAGGCGCGGCTCTTGCATCAACGCGCGGGCAATGCCAACCCGTTGCTGTTGCCCACCGGAAAGTTGATCGGCCCGGTTGTCGGCCTTTTCGCGGATGCCCACCCGTTCCAAGGCGGCCAGTGCCCGCGCGTGGTCCTCTGCCGGGAAGTGATGGATGAGGCTGGTCCACGGGTTGACATAGCCCAGGCGGCCCGAAAGGACGTTGGTCAGCACGCTGCTGCGCTTGACCAGGTTGAACTGCTGAAAGATCATGCCGATCTGGCGGCGGATGTGGCGTAGCTCCTTGCCTTGAGCAGCGGTGATGTCCACATCGTCCCACAGAACCCGCCCTTCGGTGGGATCAATGAGGCGGTTGATGCAACGCAACAACGTGGATTTCCCCGAACCGGACAGGCCGATGATGGCCAGAAACTCGCCATCTTGGACTTCAAAACTGACGTTCTTGAGGGCGACCGTCCCGTCGGGGAAGACTTTGGTCAGGTTTTCTACGCGCAGCAAGGGCCACCTCCTCAAATACAAACAGACTTTGGAAGTCTCCCGGTGAGGCTTCCAAAGTCTGCAAGTGTGCCGGATGCATAGCTCCTACTTGGCCAGCTCCTCAATGTCAATGCCCGCTTTGCTCAGGTCGGCGCGGAAGCCATCGTAGAAGGAGTCATCCGCCCGCTGCAGCCCGGCAATGGAGTAAAGGTTCTCCAAGGCAGCCTTTCCTTCTTCCGATTCGGCAATCTCCAGCAGGGCATTGACGATCTTTTCCCGCATTTCCGGGTCAAAGTCCTTGATGAAGGATACGCTGTCGTTGGGGATGTCGGTGGTGGTTGCCAAGACCACGACCTTCTCTTTGATGTCGGGAACGTCCTTTTCCACAGAGCTGCGGGCATCGGCGTAGGATACGCCTACGTCGCAATCGCCGTTGTAGACGGCCATCACCGAGTTGTTGTGAGAACCGGCCTCAATGGTCTTGGCAAAATCCTTGTCGGGATCAATACCGTTGGCCTTGAGCATAATGCGGGGGATGATGTAGCCGGAGGTAGAGTTGGGGTCCACCCAACACATCACTTTGCCCTTCAGGTCCTCCAGCGTCTTGATGCCGCTGTCGGCCCGAACGTTGAACTGGCCTTTGTAGGAGGTTGAACCGAACCGCACCGTGACCAGAGCCACGTCCACGCCGTATTTCTCATGGGCCAGGACGTAGTTGAAGGTGTTGAGCCAGCCGATGTGGGCTTTGCCCGCTCCCATTGCCTCGCGGACGGCTGCATAGTCGGTGCCTACATTGGCCTTGACCACCAAACCGGTTTTTTCGGTGATCATCTGGGCCAATTGATCGCCGCTGGCCATGATCTCCTGGGTATCGCCGGACGGCACAAAGGACATGATGATGGGGTTTTCCTCCGTGCCCAGCTTCGGCTCGCCACAACCGGTCAGGGTCAGCATGGCGACGAGCAACAGAACCACCAGGATCAAGAAGTTTCGCTTCATCTTTCCCTCCTTCTCCACTTGGTCGTTTCACGATCTTTACCGCCGGAAAGCCGGTTCGTTTTGAATGCCTCACCTCCTTTGCCGAGTAAAGTTGGCACAACGGGACGGGTTCATCATACCCCAAGATGGATTTCTTGGCAAATTCTACACCGCTCAGGCCCCGGTTTCGCGGGTCCAGGTGAGGAGGCGCAGGCCCCCGGCCCGCTTGATCTGACGGAAGGTAGCCCCTTGTGCCAAAGACAGCAATACCCGTTCCGCATCGTCTACCCGCGTGCCGCTGATGGCGTCCACGCCCAGCTCAAACAGGACCGGCGTCAGCGGCGCGCTGGGTCCCAGGAGCAGGACGTAGGCGTCGGGACGGCACAGGGCTATCAGGTCGTCAAAGGTGTGGTTGAGCAACGATGTGCCGGTCAGGGCCACGATGTCGGCCTGGGGCAGCACATCGGCGGCCCGCTCGGCGGGTAGGTCGCCGGGGGCAGGGCGCAGTTCCAGCACCCAGCACTCGGCGGCGGCAGCCCGCACCCGCTCAATGAAGGGAAAGTGGCCGACGATGGCCACCCGCTTGCCGCTGCCCCGCTCCAGGATGATGTCGGCAGCGTTGATCTCGGTCAGCTGCGTTTCGTCTATTTCCAGCAGGGCGTTGAAGGCGGCCATGCCGATACTGGCTTCCAGCACGCGCTCGGAGCGGAGCAGTTGGGCCAGTTCCCGCCCGCTGCGTTCGTGCAAACGGCCCGGTCGGCGCACGGGGGGCCAGGGGCCGCTGTTTTCGGCCCGCAGGGCGGAAGCCAGGCCGCCCCGGGGAGGATCGCCTTCCAGCACCACCGCCGTCCAAAAAGCCCCGACCAGGATCTGCCGCACCGCCCGATCCTCTTTTAAACTCGCCAGCAACGTTTCTACCGCGCTCATGGTTTCAACCCACCAATTTCCAACTTGCCAACCCGACTCTACCGATTCCTTTCCGCCGCCGTCAGGAACCCACCCAGCCCCCACGCCGCCACGTCCCGTCGCTCCAGTCGGTCGCCCAGGAGCAGGCGGGGCAACGCCAGGTCCATCACGTTGCGTTTGAGACCTTTCGCACAGCCGGGGGCGCAGAGCACGGGGCAGCCGGGCAGGTAGGCCAGGGCCAACAGGTTGCCCGGCTCCACCGGCGCGCCGGAAAGGGTCAGGTCGGCTCCGGCCCGGCGCAGGGCGCGGAGGGTTGGGTCCTCCTCATGGAGCACCGAGGTCTGCCCGGCGATGATGAGCAGATCGGCGGTCTCTGCCAGGCGGGCGGCGGCTTGAGCGATGTCCTCCTCCACGGGGAGCACGGCCTCTGTGGCGACGATCTCGGCCCCCAGCCGCGCCAAGCGGGTGCGGGTCGGCGGCAGGTACTCGTCGCGGGTCCGATCCTGGGCCGGTTCTTCGGCGACAAAGAGCATGGCCACGCGGCGGCCCGCCCGGAAGGGCCGGACCTCCACGATGCCCGGTCGGGCGCGGGCCAGCTCCAGGGCGCGGTCCAGATCGCGGCGGGCGACGGCATAAGGCACGATCTTGAGGGTCGCCACGTTATCGCTTTCCTGGTTGGGACCGACGACGGCGTGCTGACGGCGGGTGGCCAGGGCAAAGCCGGGCAGCATGTTGACGGCCAGCAGCCGCTCGGCATCCACGACCAGGAGGCCGTCTACGGCGGTACGCAGGTTCACCCGCCCACCCCTGGCCCGCGTGGCGACAATCTGCTCCGTCTGCATCGCCTCGGCCAGGAGGAGGGCCGCTTTGTCTTCGTGAACATCGTCCGCCTCCAAAAAGAGGACCTCCACCGTAGCGCGGCCCAGGTCGGTCAGCAGGGCCGCGTGCTCCGGGGTCAAGCGTGTGCCTTTTTTCAACACCCGGCGGCCATCGGCCCCGGCGATGTTGCGGGTCAGGATGGCACCGACCGCTTCGGCAGGTGGGCACTCGGCGTATCGCATCGGGTTCCTCCTTTCAAGGCAAGGGGGTAAGATGCTGTCTCAGAGCGACTTCGGTTGCACCCTCGACCGGCAGCACGATCCTCATGGACGGCCTCCCAGGTTGCCCATGAGCCATAGATCGCGCAAAGTGTATTCGGCCGGCCATTCTTCCAGGTCCGACGTATCGGCCCAGGTCAAGCGGGTGACGCCCTCTTGGTCGGCGACCGGGACCTTTTCCGGTTGCAGCCGGCGGATCAGGTCGGGCGGGTGGATGGCGACGACGACCTGCCCACCCAGGGAGGCATCCTGCAACGGGGCAGTGAACGGCTTTAGCAGTTCCGGGCAAAGACTGACCCGTCGAGATTTTCATCCCTCACCTCGGTTGCCGCCGTGCCGCCGGCGGTTAAGCCGCACCAGATCTGCCCCACGGCGGATCTGAAAGTGGTCCAGGTCGCGGGCGACGATGGTGTTGGCAAAAACGGGCGTCGCCTCGTCCAGGATCTCCCGTTCGGTGTAGCGGCGGGAGATGTGATGCAGGATTAGGTAACGCACGTCCGCTGCCGCCGCCAGCTCCGCCGCCTGGTAGGCGGTGAGATGGCCGAACTCGCGGGCGACATCGGCTTCCAGCCGGGTGTAGGTAGCTTCGATGACCAGGGCGTCGGCGTGGCGGGCCGGCTCCACCAGGTCCTCGGTGCGGGCCGCGTCGCCCACGAACACGAATTTCGTGCCGGGCCGCGCCGGTCCCAGCACGTCATCGGGGCGGACGGTGCGGCCATCGGCCAGGGTGATCTCCTCGCCCCGCACCAGGCGGGCGCGTTCCGGCCCGGCGGGGACGCCTAACGCTTCGGCCCGCTCCACCAAAAAGGGCCGCCGTGCCTTTTCCTGAAAGATAAAGCCAAAGTTGCCCGGCCCCCGATGGGTGACGGGAAAGGCGACAACCTGGAACGAGTCGTCGCCCAGGACGACGCCCGGCTTGAGGTCGCGCAGCAACAGGCGCAAGGGGGGACGGTGGCGGCCAAAGGCGACGCGCATCAACGCCTCTACCCGGTCCAACGCCCATTTGCCGCCAAAGATCTCCATCCGGTCGATCATCTCCCAGCGGGAAAAGGTGGAAGCCAGCCCGGCCAGGCCCAGGATGTGGTCCAGGTGGCCGTGGGTCAGCAGGACGCGGTTCAGACGGCGGAAACCCAACCCACTGCGCAGTAGCTGGCGTTGGGTCCCTTCGCCGCAATCCACCAGGAAGCGGTATTCTCTGTGCATGACGACCGCCGCCGGCAGTCCCCGTTGGATCGAGGGCGCAGAAGCCGAAGTACCCAGGAAGACGATCTCAAACATGGGTGAATTGTAGCACAAAAGGGCCGGTTGTCCAACTTTATCCGGATAGGTTGGGAAGGCGAGAGTGTTCTCTGTTTTTTTTCTCCGTTGCCGTCGGTTTGCCCATTTGACGCCTTGCCCGTTCTGTGCTACAATTGGAGGGTGTGTGCTGCTGACAAGCCACCTTTCCGCCAAGGCCGCAGCAGGTGCGAGGCAGCCGTAAATATCACATAGGAGGAAGGTAGAAATGAGTGAAGGCAAGCTCTCCCGCGAAGAAATGTTCCTCAAGATCCGAGACATCATCGTAGACCAGTTGGGCGTGGACGAGGATCAGGTGACGGAGGATGCCCGCTTCCGCGAGGACTTGGAGGCAGACTCGCTGGACCTGGTCGAGCTGATCATGGCGTTCGAAGATGAGTTTGGCGGCGAAATCTCGGACGAAGAAGCACAGCAGATCAAAACCGTAGGGCAAGCCCTGGACTACCTGGAACAGCGGCAGGCCGAGCTTTAGCCGGTGATGTTTGGCAGACCGCCCTTGTTTGAGGCCAAAGACGCCGGTGATTGATCGCTCATCAATCTCCGGCGTCTTTGTGTATGTGCCAAATGGGCAACGCTCCCTCTGTACCCCAGGTCAGCGCCGTCATCCTGGCCGGAGGGCAGAGTCGGCGGCTGGGCCGCGACAAAGCCCTCTTGGAAGTTGAGGGGCATCCCCTGCTAACGCGCACCGTCCATACCCTTACGGCCCTGAGCGACGATCTGATCGTCGTCACCAACCACGCGGCCCGCTACCGAGCACTGACCCTCCCGGTCCGTTTCGTGGCCGATGTGAGACCGGGGACCGGTTCCCTAATGGGGATCTATTCCGGCTTGCAGGCTGCGCGTTACCCCTATGCCCTGGCCGTGGCCTGCGATATGCCCTTTCTCAACCAAGCGTTGCTGCGTTATTTGCTTTCCCTGGCCGGGGACTATGACGTGGTTATCCCCCGGTACGGCGGTCTGCCGGAACCCCTCCACGCCGTCTACAGCCGGGCATGTTTGCCTGCCATGTGGCGCGTACTGGAAAAGGGCAAGCGGCAGATCGTTGCTTTTTTTGATCGGGTAAAGGTCCGTTGGGTGGAGGAGGCCGAGATCGCCCCCTTTGATCCCCAGGGGCTTTCTTTCCTCAACATCAACACCCCGCAGGACTGGGAGCAGGTGCAGCAAATGCTCAAGCCATCCGCCGCCCGGTAAGACGATGTTCACACCCCATCGGCGCAGGCCGGGGACAACGGAGCACTTGTGCGGCAAAATATCGGCAGGCCCGCACCGAGCAAGGAAGGATTGTTTTGGAAGGATTCCATGAGCGATGATGTAATCTTGCTGGCTCACGGTTCCGGCGGTAAGCTGAGTCACGACCTGATAGTTCGTCTTTTCGCCCACTACTTTGGCAACTCCACCATGGACGATTCTGCAGTCCTGGACTTGGGACCTGGGGGAAAAAACCACCCATCCTCGGCTCCCCGCCTTGCCTTCTCCACGGATTCCTATGTCATTCACCCCCTGTTTTTCCCAGGGGGAAACATCGGCAAGCTGGCCGTATGCGGGACGGTCAACGACGTGAGCATGAGCGGCGCGATGCCTTTGTGGTTGAGTGCAGGGTTTATCATTGAGGAAGGGCTGCCTTTGGCCGATCTAGAGCGGATCGTTGCCTCCATGGCCGAGACTGCGGAACAAGCAGGCGTGCGGATCGTGACCGGCGATACCAAAGTAGTGGACCGGGGCAGCGCGGATAAGCTCTTTATCAATACGGCAGGGGTCGGCTTGATCCCACCCGGTATCACCATTGCCGGCAATCGCGCCCGCCCCGGCGACGTTGTGCTCCTGAGCGGGACCATCGGCGATCACGGGATGACGATCCTGACTCGGCGAGAGGGATTGCAGTTTGACGGCTCCTTGGTCAGCGATTGCGCCCCACTCAACGGCCTGGTGGCCGACCTGCTGGCCGCCTTGCCCGCAGAAGCGATCCGCTGTCTGCGCGATCCCACCCGCGGCGGCCTGGCAACGGCCCTCAACGAGCTGGCCGACAGCTCCGGCGTCGGCATCGAAATTGAAGAGGCGGCGATTCCGGTGCGGGAGGCGGTGCGCGGCGCGTGCGAGCTGCTGGGGCTGGACCCTCTCTATGTGGCGAACGAGGGCAAACTGATAGCCATTGTCGCGCCTACGGTTGCAGAGAAGGCATTGACCGTCCTCCGCGCCCACAAGTACGGACGGGAAGCGGCGATCATTGGCCGCGTGACGGCAGAGCATCCCGGACGCCTTGTCCTCAAAACGGCCCTGGGCGCCCGCCGCTTGGTGGACATGTTGGTCGGTGAGCAATTGCCGCGCATCTGCTGATTCCCACACCGGTTCAGGGCATCTATCCCTCGCCCTCTTGTGGCCGCGATAGATCCTCCAACCGGGCATCGTTGAGCACCGGCATTCGCCCGCCCGGCCGCGGCAATAGACCACATTCCCTTGACCTCCCCCTAACGCCCTCAGTACCCGCTCCGGAAGCACGACGGCGTTGTCACCGCAAATACGGACGCCATCCCCCGCGGGCCATCGTAGTGCCGCCGCGGATCACAGATCCCACCCTGCGTCATCCGGCGCAGGATGTGCTTGAGCCTTTTTTGAGGTATTCGGGAACGTATTCGGAACGCAATAAGCAGATAAGCAGCACTGCCCGATTTTGGATTTGGCGCAGCAGGGCAATGATGGTATAATAGCCCTGCCGCGGAGAGGTAGCATAGTCCGGTCTAATGCGCACGATTGGAAATCGTGTGAGGGTAACACCTCCGTGGGTTCAAATCCCACCCTCTCCGCCAATGGAAACGCCGCAGGGGGTACATCCCTGCGGCGTTTTGCTACGGGCGTGATGCCCAACTTCACTTGGCAGCGCGGATGAGGCGCCCGGCAAGGATCCCGGCAAGCACGGCCAGATCCTCGGTGGGCAGGTAGTGGCCGATGGCTGCGTCAAAGAGGATGTTGACCTCCGCCGGGAATTCCTCATCGGCCAGATGGAGGACGACGGCCAACCAAACGCGGGGCAGCAGGCGGAAAAGAAAAGAGTAGTCGCCAAAGGTCAAAGGCTCACCGCCCAGGGCGCGGGCAGCTGCCTCAAACGCGGCTCCATCTTGCCCAAAAGCGCGGGCCAACCGCAAAGAGGCCCGTCCTCGGAAAGCGGCTTCATACCCCAAACCGCCGGGCAGGTTGCGGAAGGCGATCCAGCGGTCGGCCAGGGGGGTTCCATCGGCCCGAAGGAGGTAGTGAAGCAAGAGGATGCGGGTAGCGATGTCGGCCTCTTGGCCGTCGGCAGCGCGCTTTGCTTGGCCGTCGGGCCAGGTGACGTTGTAGATCCGACCGAAAAAAGGGATCTGAAAATATCCGCCTGCTTGAGGGTTTTGTTCATCGTTGGGGTGATAGGTCACGGCAGCACGGGCGGCAGCGTGCAGAGGGTGCAGGTTGCCCAGCTCCTGCAACGCTTTTTCCAGTGCCGGACCGTATGTTTCCTCCGGTGTGCGTGGTTTAGGTTGCATATTCCTCCTCACGACAAGGGGTGTGTCCGCATAGCAAATGCTTGGCCGCAGGCCCCGGCGGGATGACTTTTCGCGCAAGCCGAGGGGCTTGCTGCTGCCCGGCGCGGGCGGATACCCGGCAAGCCTGCCGGGCAGGGGCGGTCGCGCCGACGGTGCACCTACTCCGACGACTCTTCGCGCAGTCGTTCTGCAGCCCGGAACCCGGCGGCCAGGGCCTTGAGGTTCATCTCCTCCGTACCGGCAGGGGCACGGTCGGCCACGGCCCTCTCCAGGGCTTCACGGCTGACGATACCGGTGATGCCGCCGACCAGCCCCAAGGCGGTGATGCTGGCCGTAATGCGTCGCCCCGTCGCCTCTTCGGCCAGCTCCGTGATAGGCACGGTGATGGCCCTATGGCTGGGGACACGGTGCACGTTGGTAGCGTCTACGATGATGTAGCTATCGTCCTTGACCTGGGTGTAAAACTTGTCACAGGCCGCCTGGCTCATGCAGAGCAGCAGGTCGGCTTCCATGACCTTGGGGTAGTCAATTTCCCCTTGGGCAATGATCACTTCGGACCGGCTGGCTCCTCCCCGTGCTTCGGGACCGTAGCTTTGGGTTTGGACGGCGTTCAGGCCGTCACGGACGGCAGCTTCGGCCAAGATGACGCCGGCCAAAATCATGCCCTGGCCTCCTTCGCCGGCCAGCCGCGCTTCGAAGCGGTCTTGTAACATCCGCCGCGCTTCCTGTCGCTGTTCGTCCATATCAGAACCTCATGACGGCAAATCCCCTTTGCCCCCGCCGGGCTGTAATCCCGGCGAGGGTTCGTAAGGGCAGATGCGCTAGATCCAGCCGCGCCGCACCTTCCGTTTGCGGGGCAAGGGAGAGCCGTTGGCTTTGGCGATCACCCGGTCGTACAACTCGGTGAATTCGGGCTTGTCTACGTCAAGAAAGACTCCCCGCACGATCTTGTTTTGGGGTGGATTCTCCATTTTGGCCGCCGCCTGCAGGGTGATACTGTCCTCCTTGAGCTTCCGCATCATGGCAATCGGCGACCTCATGTTGTTGGCCCGGCCAAAGGTGGTATGACAGTAGCTCACCGCTTCAACGACGGCAAAGCCCTTCTTGCTCACCGCCCGCTCTATGAATTTGTCCAACTGGGTGACGTGGTAAACGGTGCTGCGGGCCACAAAGGAGGCTCCGGCGGCCATTGCCAGTTCGCAGATGGGGAAAGGCTGCTCAATATGGCCGTAAGGAGCCGTCGCCGAGATGGAGTCAAGGGGCGTGGTGGGCGATGACTGCCCGCCGGTCATGCCGTAGATGTTGTTGTTGACAACGATGGCGGTGATATTGATGTTGCGCCGGGCGGCGTGGATAAAGTGATTGCCGCCGATGGCCAACGCATCACCGTCGCCCATGACGACGATGACTTCCATATCGGGCCGGGCCATCTTTAGGCCGGTAGCAAAGGCCAACGCCCGCCCGTGGGTAGTGTGCATGGTGTTGAAATCCATGTACACCGGCATCCGTCCGGTACAACCGATTCCGGAAATGATGGCCACATCGTCTTGGTTCAATTCCAACTTTTCCACGGAGCGCAGGATGCTGCCCATGACGATACCGATGCCGCAACCGGCGCACCAAACATGGGGAAATTTTTTGTGGTGACGTAGATATTCGTACGTTCCCTGGTTGTGTCGTTTCATGATTCGCTCCAAACGCGCGCGTCCCCGCACGGGACCGGGCGCGAGAAAGGTGGAATCTTGGGTGCGCGTTACTCTCTGCTTCGTCGTGACCGCCCGCGACGCAGGGAGGGTGGCTCTTGGGCACGGATCGCGTCCAGGATCTGGTCCGGGGTGACGATAACGCCATCGGCACGGCCCACGCGCAGAACTCGCTCCCGGCCCACAACCCGCTCAACTTCAAGGGCTATCTGCCCCAGGTTCATTTCGGCCACGACAACGCGCTGGACGTGTTCGGCTGCACGGGCTACCTCCTCTTCCGGGAAGGGCCACAAGGTTCGCAACCGCAGGAGGCCCACTTTGCGCCCATAGCGGGCGCGGGCCATTTTGATCGCCTGGCGTGCGGAGCGGGCGGTAGAGCCGTAGGCCACGACCAGCACGCGGGCGTCTTTGATCCCGTCCCTATCCGCCTTGGGAAAGAGGTCTCGGCGACGATCAATTTTGCGAAAGATCCGCTCAATCCACGGCTGCACCTCATCCAAACGGCTGGTCGGAAACCCTCTGGCATCATGGAGCAAGCCGGTGATGTGGTAGCGATAGCCTTCGCCGAAAGGGGCCAAAGGCGGCACATCGGAAGGTGGATTGCCGAACGGTTCGTACCATTCGGGCGGTACGGTAGGCATCTCGCGGTTGACGACCTGCACAGAGGCAGGGTCCGGCAGTTCCACCCGTTCGCGCATGTGACCTACCACTTCATCCATCAGCACGAAAACGGGGGTGCGGAGCTTTTCCGCCCAGTTGAACGCCTCCACCGTGAGGTCAAACGCTTCTCGCACCGTGGCCGGGGCAAAGGCGATGACGGGGTGATCCCCGTGGGTCCCCCAGCGGGCCTGCATCACATCACCCTGAGAGGGGCTGGTAGGCAGACCGGTGCTGGGGCCGGTGCGCATGACATTGACAATGACGCACGGAATCTCGGTCACGATGGCGTAGCCGATGTTCTCCTGCATCAGTGAAAAGCCGGGGCCGCTGGTGGCCGTCATGGCCTTGAGGCCGCCCACCGACGCGCCGATGACGGCGGCGATACTGGCGATTTCGTCTTCCATCTGGATAAACTTGCCGCCCAGTTTGGGCAGTTCGCGGGACATGATCTCGGCGATCTCGGTGGAGGGGGTAATGGGGTATCCGGCAAAGAAACGGCACCCGGCGGCCAACGCCCCTAAAGCGCAGGCGCGGTTGCCCTGGATCAGTTGCGGTTCGGAAGTCATAGGTTCTCTCCTGCAGGCAAAGCCCCTTGCCCGGCCAGTTCTTCCAACTCCTCCAGCTCGGCGATCTCGTCCGGCTCCAAGCGGCGGACGGTGATGGCCATATCCGGGCAGTGGGTGTCACACCAGTGGCAAGCGGTGCATCTTTCCGGGTGGGCGATGCGGGGCCGCCCTCGCTGACCGTTGTGCTCGAACACCTGTTGGGGACAGAATTCAATGCATAGACCGCAACCCTTGCACCATGTGCCAAAGATGCGAACCTGACCTCGGGGACGCGGACGGGGGGATTTTTTAGAAACCGGAACGGCGGATTCCTCCGCCGTTTCTTCTCCAACCATATCTACAACCTCCTAACAACCAATGGGTGCTCCGTTGCAGCCCTGGATCGCGCCTTATTGTACCACCGGTTGCAAGGGTGTCAAGATCGGAGGGCGGGGTGGTTGTCGCAGGTTTAGGTCCGTTGTTGCCAATGGGCCAGCACCGCCTGTCCCAGGCTCAGGCCGCCGTCGTTACAGGGGACCTGGTGGTGGAGGAGGACACGGAATCCGGCCTTTTCCAGGGCGGGCACGGCCAGAGAACACAACAAGCGGTTCTGAAAGACGCCGCCGCTGAGGGCCACGGTCCGGGGGCCGCCCCCGGCGACGATGCCCCGGCAGACGGCGACGAGGATCTCGCTCATAGTGTAGTGGAATCGCCGGGCGATCTCACCCTGCTCCACCCCGGCGGCCACATCATCCCGGATGGCGGTCAGCAGCGGCCCCAGGCGGACGATGCCCTCTTCCACGGAGAAGGGGTAAGGGGGAAGCTCCTCCCATCCCATCTCCTCGGTCCGGCGGGTGGCGATCATTTCCAACTCAATGGCGGCCTGGGCTTCGTAGCTTACCTGCTGACGGAGGCCGATGAGGGCGGCCACGGCGTCGAACAGCCGCCCAACGGCGGAGGTCCGGGGGGTGTTCAGGCCGCGCTCCACCTGTTGACGGACGATGCGGATCTGCTGTTCGTTCACGCCGGGCAGAGGGGGTATTTCGTCGCCCAGGGCATGGAGGTAGCCCACGGCCAGCCGCCAGGGGTTGCGCACGGCGGTATCGCCGCCGGGCAGGGGCAGGTATTCCAGGTGGGCCACCCGCTCAAACCCATCGTAATCCCCCACAAGCCACTCTCCACCCCAGATGTGCCCATCCAACCCCAGCCCGGTCCCATCCCAGGCGATGCCGATGACGGGGCCGTCGTCGGAGGTCCAGCCGTTGTCGGCCAAGCAGGCGGCAATGTGGGCGTGGTGATGTTGAATCGGGATGATGGTAAACCGGGAATTGCCCGCTTGCTCCTTTGCCCATTTGGTCGCAAAATAGTCGGGGTGGAGGTCATGAGCAACGATCTCCGGCTCAATGCGAAAGAGGTGTTTGAACCGCGCGACAGATTGCTCAAAATGCTCCAGGGTTTCCAAGTTTTCCATGTCGCCGATGTGCTGGCTGAGGAAGGCAAAGTCGTCGCGGGTCAGGCAAAAAGTGTTCTTGAGTTCCGCGCCCACGGCCAGGATCTGCCCGACGCGGAAAGGTAGGCGCACGGGGAAGGGTGCATAGCCGCGGGACCGACGGATGAACCGAACATTGAGGGCGGAAGGTTGATCTCCGGGCACCACGTACACCACGCTGTCATCACAGCGGCTGTAGATTTCGCGGTTGTGCAGGAGGAAAACATCGGCCAGGGAGGAGAGGCGACGGCGGGCTTCGTCATTGCTCCGGGCGATGGGTTCTTCGGAGAGGTTACCGCTGGTCATCACCAGGGGGCGGCCTACGTCGCGCAGGAGGATGTGGTGGAGGGGGGTATAGGGCAGCATGACGCCCAGGTAGAGGTTGCCGGGGGCCACGGCCGGGACGATGGGGCGGGGGGCGTCCGCCTGTTCGCGCCGGCGAAGGAGGACGATGGGGCTTTGCTGGCTGTCGAGTAGCTCTGCTTCCGCCGCAGAGACGTGACAGTAGCGGCGCACATCGTCCAGGGTGGCCATCATCACCGCCAAGGGCTTGGCCGGGCGGCCTTTGCGTCGACGCAGGGTCTGTACCGCCTCGGCGTTGGTGGCGTCGCAGGCCAGGTGAAAGCCCCCCAACCCTTTGATGGCCAAGATCTTGCCCGCCAGCAGCATCTCCGCCGCTTGTGCGATCACGTCCTCGCCGTTTTCATCCGCTCCTTCCAGCCAGACGTGGGGACCGCAAACGGGGCAGGCGTTGGGTTGGGCGTGGAAGCGGCGATCCAGGGGGTCGTCATACTCGCGTTGGCAGTCAGGGCACATGGGAAAGGGGGCCATCGTCGTCAAGGGACGGTCGTAAGGGATGTCGCGGATGATGGTGAAACGCGGCCCGCAGTTGGTGCAGTTGGTGAAGGGGTAACGATAGCGACGGTCGGTGGGGTCCAGCAGTTCGCGGAGGCAATCGGCGCAGGTGGCAATATCGGGCGAGATGAGCTGATAGCGGCCTTCTTCGGCGACGCTGTGGCGGATCTCAAAGGCGGTGTAGCCCTGGGGCGGCGCATCGGTCGCTTCTACGGCAACGATGCGGGCCAGGGGTGGGGCTTCCGCCGTCAGGTCGTGGAGAAAGGCGTCCAGGGCCTCTGCCGCCCCTTCCACCTCAATCTCGACGCCGCCGGAGTGGTTGAGCACCCAGCCGGTCAATCGG
>Ga0256914_1000244_pt1 | contig 52565 bp, 38 predicted proteins | sample HulkmetaG_FD_191571 | JGI IMG/M metagenome (GOLD analysis project Ga0256914, IMG submission 191571) | Hydrothermal chimney microbial communities from Main Endeavour vent field at the Juan de Fuca Ridge, Pacific Ocean - Hulk | ecosystem: Environmental > Aquatic > Marine > Hydrothermal vents ...
CAGAAAGCGTTTATCTGAGGCTTCCCCGCCTCCTTTTTGCCCCCTCCCCGGCCCTCCCCTGACACTCGCTACGCTCGCGTTCGAGGGAGGGAGCCCTTCAGCTACAAATTTTTTTTGCTCTCGCTAGGCTCCTCCCCCCGTGCGACGGCTGTCGTAACGGGGGGAGGCTGGGAGGGGGGCCTTAGAGTAACGACAAATTTGAAACTGCTGTCAGATGTCGTTACCGATTTTCACGGCGTCATGTGGCCAATTCATGTTCCAGGGTGTGAGCATCCCTGACCAAATATCGGAGCAAGAAGATGATCCCGCCCAACACCAGCGCCCAACCGATAACCGACAACTGCGTATGCCATACATCCGCGTAGTTGACGCCGCCCATGGTGTGCGTAGGCCCGGCCCAGTACTGCACCGTCAGCGTCAACGCACCGCCGATGATGGCGGCAATGGCCGCACCCGCATTCCCCTCGTCATCATGGTTCTGTGCTGTGTATTTCACCTTTTCCCACAGGCCCGGGATGCGCAGGATGAGGAAATAGATGAGGACGATGAGCGAGAAATCGAAGCGGATATTGGTGGGCGCCACACTACCACGCAGCTTGCTGGAGAAATACATCTTCACCCCGGCAGTGGCCAGGCTCAACAGCAGAATGAGCACCGCGTACAGATAGCTGCGCTCGGTGAAACGCCGCAGGCGGATGGTGATCCACACGCCCAGCAGCCCGGCGATGATGGTGGTGATGGCTGCGACCTGGAAGATGGGTTTGACCTGGGCCATCATGGCCAGCGAAGGATATTTTTCGGGCCAGAAGGCGATGCAGATGGTGCCGATGCCGCCCAGGATCATCAAAGCGGACGCCAGTCCCATGAGGATAATAGCGATGATGCGCAGGATTTTACCTAACATTGGAAGTCTCCTTTATCGAAGTGAATGGCGTTTTCTAACAAACTCTGTAACTGCTAACGTTACTGTCATGTACGCTGTCAAGGGAGCGTCGCCTTTTGCAGAATTTCGTCAAACGTCCTGCGTCAAACGTCAAAAAACGCATTCGACGCAGGCATCACAATACAAAATCACACTGCTTGACGTTTTACGTTTGACGCCTTGATATCCAGAAACACTCATTTCAAGGCGAAAGTTGCGTTCAATCATGCTATCTTGGCAGTTACCAAGCTTTCGCGTTCATTCGCGTTCGCCTCATTTCAATCACAAAGCGATGATCATCATGCTGATGAGCATGTAGATGGAGGCGAACTTGAACAGACCGAAATTTAGTTGTTGTGAGGGGCGCAGAACGCTGGTAAGGGCGAGGATGAGGAGCGCGACCGAGAGCACCAACATCACCGAAAGCCTGCCCGCGGTGACGCCCACGCCCCAGGCCGCTACGATCATAGCCGAAGCTGCCAGCACGCTGGAAATCGCGATGGCCGCGCGGGCGACCCGGAAGCCATACACGCCCGGCACCGTGGGCACGCCCGCCCGGGCGTAGTCAGCCGCGTAGCGCATGGCAAAGGTGAGGATGTGGGTGGGGATCCAGAAGAGAATAGCCGCGGCCAGCAGCAGCCCGACGGCGTCCAGTTGCCCCAGGGCCAGCGCCCGGCCCGCCAGCAAGGGCATGGCGCCGGAGAGGCCTCCCCACACGATGGACCAGGGCGAGCGTCGCTTCAGCCAGACCGTGTACACGATCACATCGAAGAAAAGCCCGGCCAGGACGATGATCCCGAACAGGACATCCAGCGCCAGGGCCCAGCCCACTCCCGCCATTGCCAGCATCAGTCCCAAACCCAGCGCCTCATTGGCTCCCAGCCTGCCCGAAGGCAGCGGCCGCAGGCAGGTGCGATCCATACGGGCGTCGATGTCTCGATCCCACCACATGTTCAGCACTGTGCTGCCGCTGATGGCCAAAAACAGGCCGCCCGCCACGCTCAGCAGCTCCCAGCCGTGCCCGGCCAGCGCATGTCCCACGCTGAGATACCCCACCACGCCGGTGATGAGCAACAGCATGGTCTGCATGGATTTGATCAACGACAGATACAGCCGCAACCGTTCGCGCACGCCCAGCACCCTGGGCGCATCGTGGCACGCGGCGCATTTTTTGCTGACGACAAATGGATCATGACCAACTGGATACTGTCTACGCATCACGGCTCCTTGCTCATCGCGCACAGCGAAAACCGATGGAGATGCTGTAATGATCGGGACTGGCGCTGTTGCGGGTCCAACTGCGCAGGTTGTAGTCGTAATCCATGAAACTGCCGCCCTTCAGGTAGCGCAGATGGGTGGCCTCATACACGCCGCCCGTCCATTGCCACACATTGCCCGCCATGTCATACAGGCCATATGGGCTGGGCGAGTTCATGGTCTGGTAGCCGTTGTAGACCTTGCCGTTATAGAAGCCCACTGGCGTGGTATCGCCCACCTGGCCCGGCTGCTCGAAGGGATCGCCGCTTTTGTAGAAATTGGCGTTGTTCTTGGCGATCTCATCGCCCCAGGGAAAGGCGCGTCCATCCTCACCCCGGGCCGCTTTCTCCCATTCCACCTCCAGGGGCAGACGCCAGCCGTAATACTCGCAATAGGCCCGGGCCCCAAACCATGTGACCATGGTGGCGGGATGATTTTCGTAGCCCGGCTTCACCACGAACTCGCCGCTCTCCTGCTGGATGCGGGCGTCGGGATGTCCCACCGGGAATAGCAGCCAGTCGCCTTCCTTGATCTCCCGCTCATGCTTGTGGCCCGTGAATTTGTCACCGGGATAATAGCCCATGACGCCCTCATCCCCCATCTTCAACGCGTCATCGGCCAACCCATTATTGAGGAAATCTGCGAATTGGGCGTTGGTCACATCGGTGAGCATCATCTCGAAACTGTGCTCCAGGCGCGTTTCGTTGTTGTTCAACCCCATCAGAAACTCCCCCTCGGGGATGGTCGCCCAGGCGTTGGGATCGATGCCCGTGTCGAACGTGGGCGGCGGGCCTGCAGGCGCGGCCTGAGCGCTGCATCCCGCGGCCGTCAGCATCAGCGCCATCGCCAGGATGATCAGGATCAGCGTTTGTGCGCCTTGGCGTGAGATTATTTGCATCAGCCGTATCATGCCTCGACCTCCTTTCCAATGACATCCAGCTCAGGATTTTCCAGCTCTTCCTTCCAGCGGCCCTCCTTTCTGAACAGATCGATGAGCCGCCAGACCATCAGCAGGCCCAACATCAGCAGCACCAGAAACAGCCCCAAATCGGTGAGCCACATGGTCCAGTCCACCAGGGGCTGCTGCGCCGCTTCGCTGACATACAGGCGCTTGGTCGTGAACAAGGTCACCGCAGCAAAGGCCAGATCCGAAGCCAAAATCACGGTCCAGCCGAAGATCGTGCGGGCCCGGCCCCTGAGCCCGGCCAGATCGGCATAGTAAAGCAGGATGATGGTGGCGATGATCCCCGCCAGGATGTGCCAATGCCCGGTCAGGGTCACTCGCTCCTCCCGCCACGGCCATTCGCGGATGACCGGGTCCAGTTCGATGGCCATGTAGATGCCCACCGCTGTCACCACCGCGTTCATGTACATCATCTGCCAGGTCGCGCCCCAGGGTAGCGGGTCATGCAGCATCGCCTTCAGTTTTTGCCCGAAACTTGCCATATCCAGGGGAATGCCCTTTCTGGCCAGGCCCACATGGATCAGCTTGCGCCAGGTGAAGATGGTGAGGAAGAGCGACGCCACCAGCACGGGCAGCGATCCCACATTGATGATGATGTGGGCGATGCGTTCGTAAGGCACCACCGACCACACGCCCATGGTGATGATGATGGTGCCGATGATCATCATCCACATACCCCACGCGTGCAGCCTGCCCTTGAAATCCACCCACCGCCCGATGATCAGCGTCAGCGCCACCGCAATGAGGGTGAGCATGATGTGCAGATGCCCGATGACCGCCAGCTCCAGCGCAGTCTTGTGCGGCTCCCGCACGATGTCCTCGGCCATGAACACCTGGAACTGGGTGCCGAAATTGGCCCCCGCCACCGCGCCGAAGATGGCCGAACCCAACGTAGCCACGGCCATGAAGAAGAAGGCCGTGCGCTCCAGGTCCAGCCCGCCGCGGGTGTGAGCGTAAGGCGAATTGGGCGGAAGTTTGTATTCCTGGCGCCAGGGCCACAGGGCCGCAGCCAGCATCACCCCGGCGAAAAACACCAGCGACTGTCCAAAGATGAACAAACCGTGCCAGATGTAATTGTGCCCAAAATACGCGAACCACATGCCAAAGATCATGGCTGTGATGTAGCCCACGGTGATGGTGGCGTTGATGTTGGTGCGTTGGCGGTCGCTCATCTTCACCAAACCGGTGATGAAATAGACCTCGATGGCCACCACGGCCATGGCGATGGTGTGATAGAGCATGATGATGCGCCCCTCCCGCTCCATGGGGTGCAACTGCATCCCCGTGAACTTCACCCAGAAATCCCGAATGCCCCACTCGGCCATGGGTCCCGACAACATTCCGAAAAAGATGGTTTCCAACGCAATCAGGGCGATAGCGACCAACACCAGCCCCTTGGTGGAACGAAAGAGATAGGTGTAACGGGTTTTCAACGCTTCCATAGCGCCTCCATGTCGTACGGAGAAAAAGAAGAAGTGATCCTCTTAAACCGTAGCACGAAAAGCCCCGGAAGTCATTGATTTTTGTCAATTCGACAGCCGCGGTGATTACCCAAGTCGGCGATGGGACGGGCGCAGGCCCGCATTCGCCGCGAGCGCCCCAAAGTCCGGACTTCAGCCGGCCGGCACCGCCAAACCACCGACTGAAGTCGCGCTATCGACCCCAACAGGCTGAAGGGAAGCCTGCGCCGCGGCCCCTCCTCCTCTCATCGGGGATCGCAACAACGGTCATCGATGTGGGCCAGCCTGGCCAGCCCCGACGGCTCTCGCACCCTGATCTCGCTACGCGAGCTGAGAACATAGCCGTTCAGCTTGAAAAACGTGATGGAGCGGCTGACCGCCTCGGGCGCGGTGCATATCTGCGCGGCCAGGGTGCTGATGGAATGGGCGCGGCGGTCGATGGGGTGCCGCCCGAATTCGCTCAGCTCCAGCAGCAGCTTGGCCGCGCGGGCCCGCACCGTGCGGAAGGAGAGATCCTCAAAGCGGGTCACCAGATCGCGATTGCGTCGAGCCAGGATGGGCAGCATGCCCAGCCCCACCGCGGGATATCTCTCGATCAGGGTCAGAAAACTCTCGCGCGCCGCGCTCCAGATCACCGAATTCAGCGCGGCAATGGCTGTGGCGGGATTGACGCCGCCATCCAGCACCGCCACCTCATTGAACATGGTGACAGGTTTCAGCACCACCATGATGTGCTCCCGGCCCTCGGGCCCCAGCTTGCGCAGATGAATGCTGCCCGAAAGCAGCACAAACAGGCCCGCGCAGGGCTCTCCCTCCCGAAAAATCCGCTCATCCTCGGCAACCTTCCGCACCCGCCCGACGTCGATAATCGCCGCCAGATCCCCCTCCGAGAGCATCCGAAAATGCTCCAGCCGGGCCATTCGGTCAATCAGATCGGGGCGTTTCGGTTTGGTGGGCATGGCGTCAGAAATGTGAGTGGTTTTGCAAAGTTTACCACAAGCTGCCTTTTTTGAGTAGGCCTCGTGGGGAGAGGGATGCGTTTCAAGATTGGGGCGTCTGGCTATCATCAGCAGCACGCCCGAGGCAAAAACCATCGGGCTACCGCTGCGAAGCCCGCTGGGCTCAGGACGTCGGCCCGTCAGGGTCTGGCAATGGTAGCCCAGTGGTTCTACCGCTGGGCAGAAGCTCAAGTGTCACGTCATTGTGACGACCCTGGGGAGGAGAGGAATCTGGCCCGAAGGTCGCTTCGCTGGATTTCTTTACAGTGCTTCAGGACGTGCCTCAATCGCTTTGCTCTTTCGGAATGACGTGCGCAGAACGGTTTTGCCTTAAATTGCAACTTTGAAAAGACCCAGATACGGTGATTACCTGCAAGTCGATGACCGGGCGGGCTTAGATCCGCCTTCGGCACAAAGTGCCCTGCAGAAGACGCGGCGGACCAGATACCTAAAAAATAGAAAAGAGTTGAAGGAATTTGCCCGAAATTCCGAATATTGATATACTGCCACTATGCCCGATCCATTGATCGCATTGCTTATCGGCATTTCTGTCCTCGCTGCCCTGGCGTTTCTGTTGTGGCCCGATCGCGGCCTCTACGTTCGTTGGCAGCAGGCTCGCCGGATGTCCATGAGGGTGTTGCGGGAGGATGCGCTGAAGTATCTCTACACCAATGAGCTGGAGGGGCGTGCGGTCACGTTGCAGAGTCTGGCCGGAGAGATGGGCGTCAATCTGGATCAGGCCGCCCAATTGCTGGCGGATATGACGCGTTCGGGATTGGTGGTGGCGGATGATGACGCCTACCAGCTCACCGATACGGGCCGAGAGGTGGCGGTGCAGGTGCTGCGGGCGCATCGGCTGTGGGAGCAGTATCTCAGCGAGCACACAGGCTATGGTAAGGAGGAATGGCATGCCCGGGCCGATGAAGCCGAACATATGCTGGCTCCAGAAGATGTGGAAGCGCTGGCCATCCGTCTTGGGAATCCGCGCTATGATCCTCATGGCGATCCCATCCCCACTGCCGCAGGCGAGGCCCCCGTCATTCAGACGACTTCATTGATCCAGCTCAAACCGGGTGATCTGGCCCGCATTGTCCACCTGGAGGATCAACCGGAGTTGGTCTATGCTCAGCTGGTGGCCGAGGGGTTGCATCCGGGGATGGAGGTGCTTTTGTTGGAAAGAAGCGATCAGCGTGTACGCTTTCTTTCGCGCGGTGATGAGCATGTGCTGGCTCCCGTATTGGCGGCAAATGTCTTCGTTGTGCCCATTCCTAAAGAGCAGGCCGAAACCGCCATCAAGCCTCTGGGCGAACCTCTTACTAGTTTGAAGCCTGGGGAGGAGGCCGAGATTGTGGCAGTGAGTCGCACCATGCACCCCGCGGAGCGTCATCGCCTGCTGGATCTGGGGGTGTTGCCGGGCGTGAAGGTGCGGGCCGAGTTCACCAGTCCGTTGGGGGAGCCGGTGGCCTATTTGATCCGCGGCGCGCTTATCGCTCTGCGAGATGATCAGGCGGAGAAGATATTCATCAGAAAAGTGTCCGGGCAACCATCCGGAAACGGTAACGAGAAGGAACGCCTTCAGACGACAAGCTCTCAATGAATCGGTATTTCGTATGGCGTCCACAATTGAGTGTGGTATATTTGACATAAAGATATGAGCAAACAGGAAACCAGAAAAAAAGGCCCAAAAATCAATCTCACCCCGCCGCCGGCTGGCGCGGGGTGCCCGACCTGTCCTGTTCACAATCTGGCCAACCTGCAGAAGCTGGGCGTGGATATGACCGATTGGGATTTCGTGGTGGCTTTGGCAGGGAATCCCAATGTGGGAAAGAGCACGGTGTTCAATGAGCTGACTGGCCTTAAACAGCACACAGGCAACTGGCCTGGCAAGACTGTGACCCGGGCCGAGGGCGGCTTCGAATATGGGGGGCATCGTTACAAGCTGGTGGACCTGCCAGGCACCTATTCGCTGCTGGCCACCAGTCTGGACGAGGAGATCGCCCGGGATTTCATTCTCTTCGGACAGCCCGACGTGACTATCGTGGTGGTGGACGCCACCCGGCTGGAGCGCAATCTGAATCTGACTTTGCAGGTGCTGCAGATCACGGAGCGGGTGGTCATTGCATTGAATTTGATGGACGAGGCTAGGCGCAAAGGCATCCAGGTCGATGATCGACGTTTGGCCCGCGACCTGGGCGTACCGGTGGTGCCCATGGCCGCGCGGCAGGGCGAGGGCATTCCCGAATTGCTTCAGGCCATCGACGATGTCGCTACCGGGCGCACAATCGGCAAACCACCGCACATCAAGATCCGATCACCTCAGGTGCGCAAAGCCCTGGAGACTCTGACGCCGCTCATCGAGGAGGCGTTTCCGGGCCTGCCCAATGCGCAATGGGTGGCTCTGCGTCTGTTGGATGGCGATCAAAATATCATTCAGGCGGTGGAATCGGGCGAGTTGGGAAATTTGAACATCGGCGTGGTTGAGGAGGATTTGCTGGAGGGGTCTCGAAAGGTGTTATCGGCCAGACCCGATGCCATCGAGCCAGCTGAGTGGCGGAAACGGATCACCTATCTGCTGGAAACGGCTTCGCGTCTGCGCTGGGATGTCGGCGGCGATTTTCATCAGCAGATCGTCGAAGACATTTTCGCTGAAGCCACTCGCATCGCCAGTCGGGCTGTGACCATGCCTGGCGAGACGCCCCGATTCGATCTGGATCGCACCATCGACCGCATTGTCACCAGCAGGGTATGGGGATTTCCGATCATGATTGGGTTGTTTGCCTTGATTTTCTGGTTGACGATTACCGGGGCCAATTATCCCTCCGATCTATTGGCCGATATACTCATTGGCAAGATGTATCCATTCCTCAAAACTCTAGCCAACGCCGCAGGCTTACCCTGGTGGTTGAGTGGTCTCCTCATCGATGGCGCATATCTGGCCACAGCCTGGGTGGTCAGCGTCATGCTTCCGCCTATGGCCATCTTCTTCCCCCTGTTTACCCTGCTGGAGGATTTTGGCTACTTGCCCCGGTTGGCTTTCAATCTTGATGGTTTGTTCCGCAAGACTGGGGCGCATGGCAAGCAGGCATTGAGTATGATGATGGGGTTCGGTTGCAACGCAGCCGGAGTTATTTCCACCCGCATCATCGATAGTCCGCGCGAGCGCCTGATTGCTATCATCACCAATAATTTTGCGCTGTGCAATGGCCGTTGGCCCACCCAAATTCTCATCGCCTCGCTGTTTATAGGCTCGTTAGTTCCGGCGTACTTGGCGGGAATCGTCTCGGCAGCGGCGGTGGTGGGGGTGGCGTTGCTTGGCGTGGTATTGACATTCCTCGTCTCTTACTTCCTTTCACACACTATGCTGCGCGGAGAGGTCTCCACTTTTAGTCTGGAGCTACCGCCTTATCGCCCGCCCCGCATTTTGCAGACCGTCTATACCTCGCTTATCGACCGCACCATGTATGTACTGTGGCGGGCCATAGTCTTCGCTGCACCTGCAGGATTGGTTATCTGGCTGCTGGCCAATGTGCAGGTGGGCGGTCAGCCTATTGCCAATTATTTCGTCGAATTCCTAAACCCCATCGGCGTTCTCATCGGTCTCAACGGCGTCATCTTGCTGGCCTACATCGTGGCCATCCCCGCCAACGAGATCGTCATCCCCACGGTGCTGATGCTGACGGTGCTGATGGCGGGACTTTCATATGGCAACCCGGAAGGCTCTCACACGATTTTCGAGGTCAACTCCACGGAAGACCTGATGCGAATTTTCCAGGCAGGGGGCTGGACACTGCTAACGGCGGTCAATCTGATGCTGTTCAGTCTTATTCACAACCCCTGCAGCACGACCATTTACACCATTTACAAAGAGACCGGCAGCCGTAAGTGGACGACAGTGGCGGCATTGTTGCCTCTGGTGCTGGGTTTCATCGTTACCTTCTTCGTGGCGCAGATCTGGCGGCTGGTAGCCATGTGGGTGAGGTAAGGGCTAGCAAGAAGGATGGTGCTTCTGGCAGGCAAAAGAAAAGCCGCTCCATTTCGGAGCGGCCATTCTTTGTTTGGGATGTGTCGGATTAGTTGCTACCCGGCGCCAGGCCGAAGTCAAATTCGGCTTCCTGGTTATCGTCGGCCGAGGCTGTGCCGGTGCAATTCAGCGTGCGCAGCTGGTAGTAGTAGTTGGTGTCCGGGTCTTTGATGGCAAAGTCGGAATCGTAGTCGATGGTGCTGAAGTCGTGGCCTTCCCAAATCATGGTGCTGCTGGCGTCACCTGGTGCGAAATAGGGCGATTCACTGCGCCAGAGCTGATAGGAGACATAGATGTTGCCGTCAGCGGTCCAGTCGAAGCCAGTGTATTTCTGGTTGCCAACAAAGGCGATGTCGGTATCCGCTGCTGTGACATTTGCGTCACACACATGGGTCAGGGCCATCGCGTTGTTGGTGGTGGTGTCAACAGTCACGGTGGCCTCGTTGATGATATTGTTCCCCGCACCAGCACTGACACTGGCCTGGTAACCAAAGGTCTTGGTAGAGGGCTTCAGACCTACCCACACATCGACAGTGCCATTTGGCATAGTGCCTGAGCCGTTGTAGTAGTAAGTGGCTCCAATGGTGCCGGTATCGTCTTCACCGCCGATGGTGGCATCGGGCACGGTGGAGCCGTTGAGGGGGCCGCCGCTGGGATATGAGAACCAGACGTTGTCGCCTCCCTTTTCGATCCACATCTGAACTGTGACGGTGGTGTCGTTGTGGTCCTTCAACGGTATGGCGTTCCATTCCATTACATAATGCGGCTTGCCGTTGTACATCACGCCCGATTCGTAGTATATCTGGCCGCCCGCCTCGGGGTCTAGGTCCGTCCAGAAGGGCGCGATGAGATTGTCCCAATCATTGATAATATCATGCTTAGGGAAGTTCTGATTGGTAGTGGGAGGACATGCCTGGTATTGGCCGACGCCGGCGCGCACCACACCATTGGTCGACAAAATCATGTTGCCGTAATGCTTGTTGACGTAGTAAAAATCAACAGGAACCAGGTAACATGAATTTTCACCATCTCCGGTGCTATAAATGCCAATACCCGTATCTTTGATGCTCTGGAACCCAGAACGATTCTGCTCCTCTGTTACATATTGTGCAGCATTCATGCTTCCTGACCAGCTTAGTGCATTCGCACCGCCATCATAACTCCACCCGCCACTTTCCGAGCCGCTAATAAAGGTGGCTCCGGCAGGAATTGGATCTGTGAGGCTGAAATTTTTGGCTGTAGTCTCATAATTCTTGATGGTGACGCTGTAGCTCAAAGTGTCTCCCGTGCTGGCGCCCGAGGTGTTGACCGTTTTGACGATCATACGATCATTGGTACTCTCCGCCACTTTGACGGCAACCGGAAAGTGAGCGTCCGGAGCCAGCCCATTGGCCTCAGTCCAGGTGACCTCTCCAAAATACCATTCACCCGGAACCAAACCCGTTACATCCACACTCAGGCTGAAGGAAGTAGCGCTATTAGCCGGAAGCGCCAGCGTGGCGGTGGAAAGATTGCCGCTCAGCCCGTTCTCTCCTTGGAACACGCCATTCCAGGTCATGGCTTGGCCTGTGGGATTGTGAACCGTGCGGGTCCAGGTGCACGTTCCATAACACGAACCATTGCCAAAGCTAGCGATGTTCAGGGTGGTGGGATCTCCGCCCGAATCAGGATTGGTGGCATCGTAATTCGCCCGGGTTTCCTTCAGCAGCATAGCCGCATCTTTGGCTTTATCCAGCGCCACCCTGCCAGCGCCCGAAGCAAAAGGCGTGGTCGGCGTTGCACCATCAGCCTCCATCAGCCCGGTATCTTTCGAGGTGGTCATAATCGCGGATTTGATTTCATCTGGATTCCAACTTGGATGCGCTTGCTTCATCAGAATGCCAGCCCCCGCCAGGTGAGGACTCGACATCGACGTACCGCTATATGAGTCGAAGTCGGGGCCATTTCCTGCGTTCCCATCATCCGCCACAGCTGCGATGATGTCTACGCCAGGGCCAATGATATCTGGTTTGATGATGCCGGGGACTGCAGGGTTGGGACCGCGAGAACTGAAGGAAGCCATGTGATCACCAAACCGATCACCCACAGCCATTGAAGTTCCGGTGATGGTCGCCACATGACCAGACTCGCCATTGGCCAGCCAGTTTTTCAATTTGACGCCATCCTTATAGCTGATGTGAACTGAAGGAATCGAGTGCGTATCGGAGATAATGCCATCGCCTTCCGCCTCGCTATTGGCCAAGATCATACCGCCGCCGCCAGCCGCCGCCACATTGGCGCTTTTGTCGACACGGGCGATTTCACCACGGTCGCAAACTACAATTTCTCCGCTAAATTGATTCGAAGGCCAGATGCCCGCCTTGCACAAAGCATTGCCATAATCCCCGGCATAAACGATAGAAGCGGGTCCGTAGCCCGAGGTGATGCTGCGTCCCTCGATATCAGGCAGCTTTGTGCCTGCATCGGTAGTCATATCCACCAGCGAGTTGAGAAACGCTCGATCGTGGGTGGCGGCGCCCACCGACATCACCCAGGGCGCGTCCGCTGGCGAGCCAAGCGTGGCGGCCCCAGGGCCACTGTTGCCTGCCGAGGTCGCAACGAATATATTGGCTTCCCAAGCGTCAAGAAAAGCCTGAGCGTCTTCATCATTCCAAGGATTGCTGGAAGGCCCGCCAATGGAATAGTTAATAACGTCTACGCCGTCGGCAACAGCCTGGTTGATGGCATCGGTCAGCGCAGATCCGGGGCAACCATCATGCCCGCAAGCCCGATACGCAATGATGTTGGCGTGCGGCGCCACACCTGAGATATCGGTAGTGAAGCTGATCGTGGGCGCATTGAGCGTGGCGTTATCGACGAAATTGCCAGCAGACGTGCTTGCGGTGTGACTGCCGTGTCCATCGGCATCTCGCGGCCCATTACCATCCTTCACAAAATCATACATGCCAATGAGCTTATCATTGCATTGCAATGAGCTGTCATAATTCGAATCAGAAGGGTTGCACCATCCTTTGTATGTGCCACTCCCCAGGGGATTGGTGTGATCATATCCATCCCCCCCTATATCGGCAAAAGAGGGATGCCCATCATTGATGCCTGTATCGACGACGCCGATGACAATCCCTTCACCGCAAAATCCTCCAGTTGTACACCCGGTCGAAGAGCCCCACATGCTCGAGGCCCCAATCCAACGTGGGCCATGATCGGTGAGTGGGTATTTCATATAATCTTGCCGCACCTTTCGCACCATGGGCAACGAGGCGATGATGGCCGCTTCTTCTGCAGTGAGTTGCAGCGTCAGACCATTGTACACGACGTCAAATACCCGGTCGGCTGTCAATGGACGCCCAATCTTTTCCGAAGCCTGCTGCAAGAACGCCTCACGCTGCTGGGCGAGATATGCAAGATAGCTCTGGCTAACAGGGGAATTGACATCCAGCTTTTGAGCGCCTGTGACTCTGGGACTGGTGGGTTCGAGCCCGGCAATGCCGCCGCGATAAGCCGCCAGGGAAGGATCGGATAATCGGATGATATACGTGGCCAATCCTTCGCTAGAAAACGATGGGAATGGGGGCTGATGTGCAGGCCCATCCTGGGCGTAACTGACGCCTCCAGCCACGAAGATGACGGTTAGGATTAGCCCTACCAGTAGGGACATCCTCAATATACCCTTCATTGAAGCCTCCTTCAAAAGAGATAAGAAAAACGAAATATACCTCGACAACGTAAACTCGGGAGGAGCGACGCGTACAAAAAACTCTGCCCATAGATTACGAAGCCTGTAGATGAATGCCCACGACAAAACGAGTGGGTCGCATCCAGAACGTCACCGTTCCTCTCATTCCATCTACATTCATCTCAATCGTCGATATTGAGCAACCTTTTTGCGTCCAAATGGCTGATAAAGAGGAGCCGCACTCCGAATTGACGTTTGCATAACCTGTGAAAAATATTTTTCGAAAAATGTATTGGATAAGTTTACTGCAAAATGCAAAAATCGAAAAAACAATGGATGTTTCTTATGGGGGGGTGTGTTTATGATCGTTCAACTTTCATCTCTGGCGACGGGTTGTGCTAAAATAGAATGTCAGCGTTCGACGGCTGTGGCGGCATTTGTGCTGTTGGAGAGAAGATCAACATCTTTTTCGACAATACAATCAAAATTCCGAATGGTTCCGCGCGAAACGCCCCTTCATCGATAAAAAACAAAAAACAATTTTACAAACATACAAAGGCTTTATTGAAATGTCCGACTTCAACATTACAAAACAAATTTTAGAAGATTCCCACGAGATTTTACTCACTGTGCAAGTGTCGCCCGAGCGCATCGAAAAGGAGATTCGGGTCAAAGCCAGAAAACTGGGGAAGCGCGTGCGCATTCCCGGCTTTCGACCGGGCAAGGCGCCAGTCAGCATCATCATCACCCGCCTGGGACGAGATTACATCTTGCAGGAAGTGGCGGATGAGCTCATCGACGAGGCGCACCAAGTCGCCATCGAAACCGTGCAAGATGAAGTTTCCAGCGGAGCGGTCCTGCGCGATCTGAAACTGGAGCCCCTTACCTACGAGTTCGTGGCCCCGATGAAGCCAGAGATCAACTTGGGCGATTATCGCGCACTGCGCATACCCACGGAAGAAGTGGATGAAGCTGAAATCCTGAAATTGGTGGATCAGGAGATCAAGGCTCTGTTGGAGGAGAACAAGATCTGGACGCCCGTGGAAGACCGTCCTGTGCAATATGGCGATCTGGTTACGCTGGGCATCAAATTAACGGTGGAAGATGAAGTTGCATTGGACGAAGATGAGTGGGACTTCATTCCCAGCGAGACCGACTACACCATGTCGCCCGAATTCGACGCAAACATTGTGGGAATGAAATTGGGTGAAAAAAAGATCTTCACCCTGACCTTCCCCGAGGATGCAGTGTCGAAATGGGCGGGCAAGGAAGGTGAATTCGAGGTGGAGATCAAAGCCATCAAGGCGGCGGAACTGCCCGAGCTCACTGATGAGTTCGTGGCCGAACATGTCGGACAAGACACCGCGGAAGAATTCAAAGCAGCGTTAGAAGAAGAAGTGCGAGCGTATCTAAAAGCGCAAAAAGAGGGAGAGTTTGATCAAAAACTGTGGGAGGCCCTCAAAGAAAACGCCACCATTCGCTATGCACCTGCCACACTCTTTCATGAGGTGGAGCGTTTGGAAGCAGAACGGGAAGATGTCTATAAGTCGTATGGTTTTGAATCCATCGATGAACTGCTGAAATTACAAAATAAAACCCGTGAAGAGTTCCGCCAGGAGTTGGAGCCCGAAGCCAAGGCCCGATTGGAAGAAGAGCTGCTGTTGGACAAAGTCGCCGCGGAGGAAAAGCTAGACGCCAGCGAATATGAGCTGGCACAGTACATTCGCGGGGCCGGGCTCAACGAAGAAGACGCAAATCGGTTGGTTGACCGCTTGAAAGAAGATCTGTATTATCAGCTTTATATCAAAATGCTGGTATTGCGCCGAAAGGCCCGTGAGCTCCTGACTGCCATTGCCAAAGGCGAAGACGTGCCTGAGCCGGGGCAGCATCCCGTGGAGGAAGCGCCCGAAGAGCCGGGACCGAAAGAAACGACCGAGACGGAAGCCGAGAGTGCTGAGCAAAAAGAGCCAGCCGCCGCCGGAGACGCCGAGGGCAACATCATTGAAGATGATATCGTCCAGGAAGAAACCGAAGAGACTGACGAAGCATCTGAGTAATTACTAATTGCTAATTGCATATCTGAATCGAGAACAACAACTATGAGCGAATCCAAATCACCTCTTCCCCAATCCTTGATCCCGATGGTCATCGAGCAGACGGGTCGTGGCGAACGAGCCATGGACATCTACTCATTACTGCTCAAGGAGCGCATCATCTTCCTAGGCACGCCCATCAACGATCAGGTAGCCAACAGCGTCATTGCCCAATTGCTTTATTTGAATCACGTGGACCCGGAACGGGACATTCAGCTGTACATCAACTCGCCCGGAGGGCATGTGTACGCCGGTCTGGCCATCTACGACACCATGCAAATGATCCAAGCCCCTGTTTCCACCTGGGCTGTGGGCATCACCGCCAGCATGGCCACAATCTTGTTGGCCGCGGGCGCCAAGGGCAAACGCTACGCCCTGCCCCACAGCACCATCCACATGCATCCCGCTGGCGGCGGCGCTCAGGGCTACACGCCCGATGTGCGCATTCAGTTTCGCGAGCTGGAGCGCCTGCAGAATGCCAACTTCTACTTGCTTTCCAAACACACCGGTCAGCCCATGGAGCGCATCGAACAGGATTTCGATCGCGATCATTACATGCATCCTCAGGAAGCTCTAGAGTACGGCCTTATCGACCATATCTTTGGTGAACCTGACCCCATGCTTGAAAAGAGCGACGAGGAATGAGCAAACAAACCTGCTCTTTTTGCAACCGCCCCGAAAGCGAAGTTCAACGCCTCATTGCCGGGCCCGAAGGCGTGAACATTTGCGATGAGTGCGTGGCTTTGTGCGTGGAAATTCTGGAAGAGGAAAACATCACTCCCTCCACCGAACAAAAGCCCCCCCTCACCTTCAGCCTAGATCTCATCCTTTCTCCACGTGAGTTGGTGCGCCGGCTGGATGATTATGTCATTGGTCAGGAGCGGGCCAAGAAGGTGCTTTCAGTCGCGGTCTATAACCACTACAAGCGCATTATCTCTGGCGCAGATGCCGAAGATGTGGAACTGCAGAAAAGCAACATCATGTTGTTGGGACCGACGGGCAGCGGCAAAACCCTGCTGGCCCAAACACTGGCCCGCATTCTAGATGTGCCTTTCACTATCGCCGACGCCACCAGTCTCACCGAGGCAGGCTATGTGGGCGATGATGTGGAAAACATCCTGGTGCGGTTGTTGCAGGCTGCCGATTGGGATGTACAGCGGGCCGAGATTGGCATCGTCTACATCGATGAGATCGACAAAATCGCACGCAAATCTGGGGGCAATCCCTCCATCACACGTGACGTGTCGGGCGAAGGCGTGCAACAGGCGCTTCTGAAGATCATCGAAGGCACAGTGGCCAACGTACCACCCCAGGGCGGGCGCAAACATCCCCAATCAGAATTGGTGTCCATCGATACCAGCAACGTGTTGTTTATTGCAGGCGGCGCCTTCGCAGGCATCGAAGACATCATAGCCAAACGGGTGGGCGCTCAGGGGCGCATCGGCTTCAATGGCGCTCCCAAGGAAAAGGCGGATCTGGAAAAACGTCGCACCGAACTGCTTGCCCAGGTCAGTCCCGAAGACCTGCTGGCCTACGGCCTTATTCCCGAATTCGTGGGGCGCCTGCCTGTGACAGTGAATCTGGAGCCTCTGGACGAAGCATCCCTCATTGCCATCCTCACCCAACCCAAAAACGCAATTCTGCGCCAATACCAACGTCTGCTTGAGCTGGACGACGTGCAACTCATCTTTACTGATGAAGCATTACACGCCGTGGCCAAAGAAGCTATGCGCCAAAAAACCGGAGCCCGCGGGCTACGCACCATCGTGGAACGGGTGCTGCTCGATGTGATGTATGAAATTCCTGGGCGGGATGATGTGACCCGCTGCATTGTCAACGCAGAAAACATCACTCAGGGCACGCGCCCTCTGCTTTTCAATGAAAATGGCCAAGTCGTCTCCTGGTCCAGCGATGATCTCCTGGCCAAAAGCGCATAGATGAGCGAGGAGACCTTACATTTCACACTTCACACTTCACGTACTTGAACACAGACAATCGCCCCATGTCGCTTCCTCCCCTCACCATCCACGCCAACATCTGGTTAGAAACCGAAGCTGGTCATGTGGCTCTAAGCCGCTGGCGACTGGAACTGCTGGCGGCAATTGAGCGCACCGGCTCCATTAGCGCCGCGGCCAACGCCATGGGCATCCAATATCGTCTGGCCTGGAACCGCATCCATGAGATGGAAGAGCGCCTGGGGTTGCCCCTGGTGCAGACTACTGTGGGAGGCAAGGGAGGCGGTGGGGCGCAGCTCACGTCTGAGGCCCGCGTCATCCTGCAACAACTACGGGCCATGTTTACAGCCATCGACGCCGAAGTGCAAGAACTGGGGATGGTGCATTTGCAGCGTCTGCAAAAAGCATTGCACCCATAAATTTCATTTTTGTAATCTGGAGTTGGCCAATGACCAAACATCGAACCCGGCAACGATTTTTTGGGAATGGCGATATGTTCATCCAGCATATCGCCTTCCTACTATTGCTGACTTTGATGGTATTGACCCTGACCTCATGTCGGCCCCCAGTGGGCGAACCCTCTTCCAGCATCGCGGCTTCGGCTTCCGAGTTGGTGCTGGCCACTACCACCAGCACCTATGACAGCGGCCTGCTGGATGCGATTTTACCTGACTTCGAGCAAAAGACCGGCATCAAGGTGGATGTGGTGGCCGTGGGCACGGGCCAGGCCCTGAAGCTGGGACAGGCCAAAGATGCCGACGTGCTGCTGGTGCACGCCAAAAGTCGCGAAGAGCAGTTCGTGGCCGATGGCTACGCGCCCTATCGTCAGGATGTGATGTACAACGATTTTGTCATCCTTGGTCCGGATGATGATCCTGCAGGCGTTCGCGGCGAGCATAGCGCCGCCGACGCGTTCCGCAAGATCGCTGAACGCCAGGCCCTTTTCATCTCTCGCGGTGACAATTCAGGCACACATATGAAGGAGATGAGCATCTGGGAGTCTGCCGGCGTGGAGCCAGGAGGGGCGTGGTATCAGAGCGCTGGTCAGGGGATGGGTGCAGTGCTGACCATGGCCAGCGAAGAACAGGCCTACACCCTCAGCGACCGTTCCACCTATCTCGCCCGCCGCGATGGTCTGGACCTGGAAATTCTAGTGGAGGGCGACCCCATCCTCTTCAACCAATATGGCGTATTGCCCATTGCGCAGGATGACGCCCACCAGGATAAATTCGCCGCCGCCACCCAATTCGTGGATTGGATCACCAGTGCGGATACACAAAAGCTCATTGCCCGGTTTGGCAAAGAAAAGTATGGCCAGCAGCTTTTTTATCCCAACGCAACCGACTAAATCGCTTGAAAGTGCTTTCCGCCCAATTTTGAACCGCTCACCCCATGGATACATTTCTTCAGGGCTTTTTGCAAGCCATCCGCCTTATCTTCGCTCGCGATCCCGCATTGATGGAGATCGTGCGGCTGTCGTTGGGCGTCAGTGGTCTGGCCTTGCTCATCAGCGCCATCTTGGGATTGCCCGCTGGCATCGTCCTGGGCCTGAAAGATTTTCGGGGTAAAAAGTTGTTGGTGGCCCTGGTTTACACCGGCATGGGCTTGCCACCAGTGGTGGTGGGCCTGACCATCTACATTTTACTCTCCCGGCAAGGTCCCCTGGGCGGGCTTGGCTGGCTTTTTACACCTAAGGCCATGATCGTCACCCAAACCATTCTCTCTCTGCCTCTGATCATCGGCTTTACCATGACCGCCATCGCAGCTGTGCCCGCGGCCCTTTCACTACAACTGCGCTCGCTCGGCGCGACCCAACGCCAGATCATCTTCACTCTGCTTTATGAGGCCCGAGCTGGGGTGTTGGCCGCGCTCATCGCTGGCTTCGGAGCGATCATTTCTGAAGTGGGCTCGGTGATGATTGTCGGCGGCAACATCGAACACAAAACCCGCGTGCTCACCTCGGCCATCGTACTGGAAACCCGCAAGGGCAACTTTGCCATGGCCATTGCCCTGGGCGTCATCCTGCTGAGCATCACTTTTTCCGCCAACTGGCTGTTGCTGCATTTGCAGGGTCGACTGGATCCCCGCCAATGATCTCTGATCCCATCATGCGCCTGGAAGATATCGAGCATCGCTATCGCGAGCGCGTGGTGCTGCGCGTGCCTGAGTTGAATATCTTGCCCGGAGAGATTTTTGCAGTGGTGGGGCCCAGCGGCGCGGGCAAAAGCACGTTGTTGCGGTTGATGAACTTCCTTGAAAAACCAACTCGGGGGCGGGTGGTGTATCATGGTCGGGCATGGACGCCCCATACGTTGCCCATTGCCCTGCGCCGTCGGATGACTACTGTTTTTCAGCATCCGCATTTGCTAAGCGCCAGTGTGGCCCGTAATGTGGCCTATGGATTGAATGTGCGGGGGATGCGTAACGGTCGGGAGGAGATTTGGCGGGCATTGGCGGAGGTGCGTCTGACCCATTTGGCCGAGCAGCCCGCGCACACCCTCAGCGGAGGTGAGGCTCAACGCGTTTCGCTGGCCCGAGCTCTGGTGTTGAATCCTGAGCTACTTTTTTTGGATGAACCCACCGCCAATCTAGATCCGGGCAACGTGCGGCTCATCGAGGAGAGCATTCGGCGGGCCAACGAGACGCGTGGCGCTACGGTGGTATTAATCACCCATAATGTGTGGCAGGCGCGGCGCCTGGCCCAACGGGTGGCGCTGCTCTACGAAGGTGAAATCATCGAGATTGCCTCGGCCCATGATTTTTTCTCTCATCCTCGCGATCCTCGCACCCAGGCCTTTCTCTCTGGCGATTTGGTGTACTAAAATAAAAACCCATGGCACGCTGCAATTTGCCAATGGAACAGAAAGAACACATGCGTTTTTCCATTTTATTCATATCCATACCGTCCTGAAAGTAGGTTACGAATCATCATGTCCGAACTCACCCATCTTGACGAACGTGGCGCAGCCAAAATGGTGGATGTCAGCGCCAAACCCATCACCCAGCGTACTGCTCGGGCTGAAGCCCACATCGTCATGCACCCAGACACCCTGGCCGCGATCAAGGCAGGGGATGTGAAAAAAGGTGATGTGCTGGGCACGGCCCGGGTGGCGGGCATCATGGCTGCCAAGCGCACTCACGAGCTTATCCCCATGTGCCATCCTCTGCTGCTGACCAAGGTGGCCGTGGATTTCGAGTACGAGGAATCGGGTATTCATATTCTCACGTTGGTCAAGACCCAGGGGCAGACGGGCGTGGAAATGGAGGCGCTGACCGCGGCTTCGGTGGCCGCACTCACCATCTACGACATGGCCAAGGCGCTCGAAAAAACAATGCGCATCGAAGGAGTGCGTTTGCTTTATAAACATGGCGGCAAGAGCGGCGAATTTCGCGTCGAATCATCCTGACCTGGCAAAGCCAGAATCGAGAGATATGCACACGCCAAGGCGCTAAGCCGCAACGAAAAGAGAACGTGATGTTGTGACTTGGCGAGAGATCATTTGTTCGCTCGACACTCAAAAATCTTATTGGCATGGCCCCCCACACTACTTCACACACAAGGAAGGTTCTATGAAAGTCAATGTTCGTCTGTTTGCCTCGTTACGCGAGATATTCAAATCTCCCTATCTGGAAGTTGAATTGCCCGAAAACGCCACTGTCGCCGATCTGGTGGAGGTCATTCGCCAGGACGCGCCTCATCTGGGGCGGGGCGGGCGTTTTCATGTCACCATCAACAAAGATTTTGTGGATGAAGATGCCCTTTTGCATCATGGCGATGAGGTGGCCATCTTTCCGCCGGTGGGCGGCGGTCAGGTGGTGAAGAAGTTCCGTATCACCACCGAACCGTTGACCCTCGATCAGGTGGCGAGCCTGGTGACCACGCCCGTGGTGGGGGGCGTGGCTCTATTTGCAGGGACAGTGCGGGGCGTCACCGGTGATATCGACACCGAGTATCTGGAATATGAAGCCTACGCAGAGATGGCCGAGGCCAAACTGGCCGAGATTGGGGAGGAGGTGCAACTGCGATGGCCCCAGGTGCTGGATGTGGCCATCTTCCATCGCGTCGGGCGGCTTCAGGTTGGAGACGCCGCGGTGGTGATTGCCGTGGCCGCGGCGCATCGCGAGGGGATTTTCGACGCCTGTGCGTATGCCATCGACCGCATCAAGCACATAGCGCCCATCTGGAAGAAGGAGGTGACCAGCTCTGGCGATTTTTGGGTGGAAGGTCCAGTGGATGAGAGCAGTCCGCCAGTGGTGGCCATTTAGTTGAGATTTCATCTTCAGGACGCGCCTCGTGCAAATTCCCCATACCTTGACCTCCCCCCAAAAAGAGGCTGCATTCCGTAGCCTGCACCCCGTGGTCGCACTCATTGGGTTTTTGTTTGGCCTGGGAGCCGCGGCTGTGGTGGGCCACACCATGCCGCTGTCTTTATGGCCACTGACTCAATGGGGCGGTTTGATATTGGGGGGCGTGGTGGGCACAGGCATGCTCTTGGGAATGCGATTTCTAATTTTGCATCGAGTCGCAGCTGTAGCCCAGGTCGATGTGGCCCGGGCCCGCACGGCGTTGGTTTGGGGATGGCTGCCCTTGCTATTATCCCTGGCGCAGTTCTTCTTCCCGCACATCGATTTGGTGCGAGATGGCGCGTTGGCGTTGGGAGGGCTGTTGTTGACTGCCGGCTTGTTGGGCCAATGGTTGCATGAGGCCAACGCCATCTCGCTGCCCGATTGGCTTTTTCCGGCGGGCGCGGGCCTGGTAGCGGGGTTTGTATATCTGTTGACCATGGGCAGGCATGTGGGGCAGGCTGATTCCTTTGAGTTTCAAGTTACCGCTTACTCTCTGGGCGTCGCCCATCCCACAGGTTATCCGCTGTATGTGATGTTGGGGCATCTGCTCATCAAACTACTGCCCTTTGGCTCAGTAGCGTGGCGAGTCAATCTGAGTGCTGCAATTCCCGCGGCCCTGGTGGTGGCCGGACTGGTGCGGTTGGTGCACAAATCGAAAGGAGATGTGTTGTCGGCCTGGATTGCCGCCCTGGCTCTAGCTTTTGGTCTTACGTTTTGGCAAGCCGCCACCGCGGCCGAGGTGTACGCGCTGAATGCATTGTTGGTGTTGGGCATTCTGCTCGCTTTGCAACGGTTGTTGGCGCAGCCAGAGGATCGTCGAGCCGTGTATTGGATGGCTTTGTTGGTGGGCTTGGGGTTGGCGCATCATCTGACCATCCTCCTCACCTTGCCCGCGATCATTCTCTCTGTGGCCATCAGCCGTCCTCGCTTGTCGATGCGCCAATGGGCCACAGCACTGGCCCTGGCGCTGCTGGGGATGACGCCCATCATCTACATCCCGTTACGTTGGCCTGAGATCACTGGCGAGCCGATGTCGTGGCAGTCGTTTTGGACTTACATCACAGCGCGTCAATTTGCGGGCTCCTTACAGTGGAGCGATATCTTCCAGCTTGAGCGTTGGCGCATCCTGGCGCGCATTACTGTGGGGGAGATGACGTTGTTCGGACTGGCATTGAGCGGGCTGGGGTTAGGGACGTTGTTCAGGCAACGTAGCGCGTGGGGTGTGGTCACGCTGGTTATGGCGGGCGCATATTTGTTCTATGGCGCTGCCTACAATGTGCCCGATGTGGCGGTGTTTTTGATTCCCGTATTCTTGTTGGTTTCTTTGTGGGCCGCAATGGGCTTGACTCAGGTGCGACGTTGGCTGCACAGAAGTGCGTTTGGGGATGCCTTGACGCTGACATTGGCGGCATTGTGGCCCATTGTTTTGCTGGCCTCCAACTGGGGGGTGGTGGATCGTTCGGGCGATGATGGCGGCGAGGCGTGGGCGAGACGGGTGTTCGCGGCGGTGGCAAAGGATGCAGTCATTTTGGCCGACAGCCTGCGCATCGCTCCTTTGGAATATTTGCACCGAGTGGAAGGTCTGGGGCCGGAGATGGACATCACCGTGCAGGGCGATGAGGCGGGATATCGGCAGGCGCTGTATGCCGCGCTGAACGCGGGGCGGCACGCGTATGCGGCCCGCACATTGCCTGGTCTTGAGGGAGAATTTCATCTGCGCAGCGCTGGGCCGGTTGTGGAGATCTCGCGTCATCCCCTGACCGCTTTGCCTGCGGATTTTGGCGGTCAGAAGGTTCGTTTCGGCGATGAGGTCCGCCTGGTGGGGGTGGATCTAGATGCGAAGGTCTGGCGCGAAGGCGACATCTTGCCCCTAAACCTGGCCTGGCAGCGTTTGGATGCGTCGGTGGGGCGCTACGAAGTGCGTTTGCGTTTGCGCTCGCTCCACTCAGGGCGCATCGTGTGGGAAGAAAGGCGTTTTGCCGCCAATGGGTTTTATCCCACCAATGCCTGGAAGTCCACCGAGATCGTGTTGGATTATCATGAGATTCCTCTGGAATTCGGGTGGGCGTGGGCCGGGCCTATTGTGCTGGAGGTGGGCGTGGGAGAGCCTTATGCCATGAACGGTCTGGCTACGGCATCGGGGCAAACGTGGCAACCGCTGGGCGTCATCGATGTTTCCCCTGGTACGCCTCCGCATCCCCAGGTACGCGATGATGTCTTGCTGACTTCGGGGTTGCTATTGATGGGGCATGAGGCTCCAGCACATCTCTACGTTCATCACAATTCCTCCCAAATCCTTCTTTATCTGCTGGCCCGGGCAGATGGCGATTATCATTTGCCGGTGCGCATCGATTCTCCTGATGGAGTGGTGGAAGATATATTGGCGGTGGGGAGACTCCAACGGGGCGATTATCGCGCCATTCCTTTGCCGTTTAGGTTGCCGCAAACTGCGGGCAAGATAAGCATCTCTTTGAATGAACGCCAGGTGACCACGTTAGAGGTGCGCGCCGTCTCGGCCCAGCTGGCCAATTTCGGTGGTATCTTCGCTCTGGATCAGGCTGAGCTGGCCACGCACACTGTCACACCAGGCGACGTGGTGAGGGTCTCGACTCAGTGGAAGACGTTGAGTCAACCGCAAGAGGACTACACCATTTTTGTGCAGGCCATTGGCCCTGATGGACTCCTGCACGGCCAGATTGACACTTATCCTCTGCAAGGCACCTTGGCCACTTCGCAGTGGCCCGCGGGCGTCACAATTCAGGATGCGTATCAATTTCCGCTACAGGCCGACGCTCCCGCCGGAAGATATCAGATTATTTTGGGGTGGTATCTGTTGCGCACCGGAGAACGCCTGCCCCTGTTGGACGAAAATGGCAATCCCATGGGCGATTATTACGTCATTGGCGAGGCGCAGGTGCGCTAGATGTTGTTTGCATGGCGTTGATCCGGCAAATCCCCCTCATTGTCGATTGTGGTCTAGTACTCAGTCAATTGTGGTTTGATGGAAATCCTTTTGTAGCCGTGGCCTTTACCATCGAGTAAACTCGGACTCTCCAGGCGCTTTGCGCCAGCGGTCGACGGAGGTCGACCGTCTCTGGTTGGTGAAGGGACGGCGTAGGTCGGCCGTTGGCCAGAGACCTAACGAGACCGACTTCAGTCGGCCTGTCGGCGCAGGCTGAAAGGCGACCGGAGGCCCTAGCCCTGATTTCAATCGGTGGACCATTGGGCATGAAATTTGTGTCTGCTTGCTAGGATCATGGTCAGAATTTGGCCGTCGTCATCGGAAGTGAGCGATTGGCTCCTATCCACACTCAGGGGACGATGGACCAGGGATGGTAGATGGTTCGCGCCATTAAATTAGCGATTTTCGTCCTCCATCGTCCGTCGTCTATCGTCAAATGCTTTAAGATCGCACCATGGCAACGAGCTGGAATGCAAACATCAGTCAAAAATAACCACTCCCCATTTTCCCTTGCCAATAGCCACCAAAACATCGGTTAACTTCAATTTAGCTGCGTCCAAACACGCCATTGTGCCGGGCGCAGCAACAAGCCAGGAGCAGGCCTGACCGAGCAAGGATAGCGGTTTTCCTGCAAAATGTCAAACTTTTGGCCCAAAGTTGAGCGTTTCAAAATGGGAGCTTTTTTGCTTTCCAAATCCAGTCAAGTCGGGGACTTCAGGCCTGCGTCGTTCTGGCCGCAGGGCATGTTTTGAGCCCGCCCGAAAAGATGGCCATTGGCGCGGACTGAAATTCCTTTTAGTTTGTGCCGGGCGTCAACGGAACATTGTAAATGCCGACGATATTAGCGTCGGTGGTTTGGTCGCGAGTGAAGTGGCTGCGAATGACATAATAGTAATTTTCTCCAGCCGTGTTCACAACGCCCGCATCGACATAGTCGTAATCATGGGTGCTGTTGGTGGCCACATCGCTCAACTTTGTAGCCTGGGAGAATGTGGGATTGAAGTATGGGATCGGCGCACGCCAGACTTCGTAGTGGGTAATACAGCAGGTGTCATCATGCCAACTTAGCTTGATGTCGGAGCCATGAAGCGCAGGACTGATGGCCGGAGGCGCAGGCGTACCAATGGTCAGACGGCCAAAACGATTGACCGCTTGGGCCTCCACCCAACAGGTATAGCCGTTATCGCTCTGGCACGCCACACTGGTTTCCGAAAACGTGAAGCCTTCACCCTCTTGTCGCCACTGATAGGCAGGAAGCCCACGTCGCCAAACGGTGAGATTGTTGGCGTCTTGCTTGTTCCGCTCTGTTTCGGAGTAGTAGAATTTGATGGTGGAGCTAACCGGATGTTCAGGTTGGATGCGGTAACATCGGGTGAGCAAGGAGTCGCTGGGTACATCGGTGCAGCCATCGTTTTGGTTGCCGCTGATGCTAACGGTGACCTGGCCCAGGCTGCTGATGGTGGGAGTGATGACAAGACCGTTGTATTTGTCGCTATCTCCCGCCTGATTGGTGATGTGAAGAAAATCGACCGGTGTATTGACGGCGGTGACAGGGAGCGTTTGGGTGATGACGCCATAATTATCCATGTAGTCCTCGACATAAAGTTCGTGGTCCCGTATATCGAGCTGTGCGTCCTCTTGCAAGAGCAGATTTTCGATGATGACGCTGCCATCCAGCACCGGGAAATACCCACCTTCGGGCGCGGTGGGAATGATGGCGTACTCGGTCGTTTGAGGTGCATGTCCTTTGCTCCAGTTGTTGGCGTGACTCCAGGCGTCATCGTATCCCAACCAGACGTTGGCTTCTTCAACAAAGAGCGTCCACTGGCGCAACGCGCCGGTGTCCACCTGCGCTTCGTCGCAGATGCGCAAAGTCCATTCTCCCTTGGCGGGATGGGCGTCGAAGGGAGAGAGTGGACTGCGATGATCGTCGCCGCCAGGCGGTCGGGCCAGAATTTCGTAATAGGGCGCGTCGACATCGTGACTGTTTTTGGCAAGTGCGTCTTGCGAGCCTCGATCTGCAAAACGGGCGTCGAGATTTTCGTTGCTTCCACCCTGGCCTGTATCCACCGAGACTGTTTCTCCCCACGGCGCAATTAGATCGATGAGCAGATCAGAACGCATGGTGTGTTTAGCTGTCACGCCGGCTTCAATGTCACCAATGTAGTAATCGTCGTCGACATAAACCGTGGAGCTGATGGGCGTTTTACAGCCAAAATGCCCGTCAGGGATGACCATGTCTGTCTCGTTGGTGTAAATGTGCAGGGCGTCGGTAAAGACCTGTCCTATGATGGTGGGATGTAGAGGTTCTGCCAGGATGGGATGGGTGATGGTGGCGGTGTTGGTGATGAGGGCGGCGTGGTCGATGGCGACATCGCTGCCAAAGGTGAGCGTCACTGTGTCGCCGCTGGCGAGGTCTCCCTGCCAGGTGATGATGCCGTTGGATTCGGAAGCGTTGCCCGTGGAAGCCTGTAAGCTACCAGGCGTGTAATTGACGCTGGCGGGTACGACGTCCTCTAACCGCACATTTTCCAGCTTTGTTTTGCTGTGGTTGGTGAAAATGATGGTATAGTGCATGGATGAGGTGGGCAGTAAGATGACTTTATCCGAGCGTTTTTGCGCCAGTAGCGTGGCGTCTTGCAACACTAAACGGCTGCGATTGTATTGCCCATGATGTTGGGGCGAAAACTGGTCGCAGATCTCAAGCGTCCATACCCCGTGTGCGGGTTCGCCGATGAATTCCGTCAGCGGGCGGAAGGGGGCAGCATCTCGATCGTAGTATGGGGGGGCGGTGTCATCATCATCGCCGTCATCCTGGGGATTCGAGGATGAATCATCCAGCATCATGTCGTAGTTATTGTCGGGATCACAATTGATGCATTCGGTGGTGAGCACGACCTGTGTGCCGCGCGGCGAGGTGAGGAACGCCCAAATTTCGCTTCGGAATGTGTGGTCGATGTTCAAGCCGATGTTGACATCCCCCACAGTGAAATCTTCGTCTACGGTGAATGTGCGAGTGATCATGCCACTGGAAAAGCATTCTGTATCCAGTTTGATGGGAATGGGTGCGGTGGGGATGTCGTCGTAGATGAAGGTGGAGGGGGTGATGTCCACCCGGGCTGAGTCGGAGGCTTCGATGGATTCACCTGTAGTGATATTTTTTCCTTTGACCGTTGCTGTGTTGGTGATATCATCGTCGTAGGCGGCGCTGCATTGGTAGGTGTGGCTGGCGTTGGGGGCCATATCTCCAATATCGCGTTCGCAGGAAGCGGCCAAGGGATCGCTCACACTGACGTTGGTTAGGGTAATATCGCCGGTGTTGGTGATCGCCAGGGTGAAGGTTATCGTTTGCCCGGTCCGGGCTTGTTGAAAGTCGGGCCCTTTGGTGATGGTGATGCTTGCTGTTGTTGTAAAAGGGCTCGCCGCGTGGCCTGGATGATGTTGTCTGAAAACAGGTTGCCCTGCCGGGAACGACGCCTGGACGATGACGGATGTGAGGGAGAGCATGAATATCGAGAAGAGGCTGAGTGCCGCCAGTGTGAACTTGAGTTTTCTCATGGTGATGTGCCTCACTGCTTGTGAGCGATTGAATTGGGCGCTTATGCGGCATCTTAATGGAATTGGCATGAAAAGACAAGCCTTACCTGATGTGCGACTTTTCGGTTCTAAAAAGCAGGCGTTGATGCTTTAATCTGCAATCCCACAAACAGACGAAGGGACGACAGGACGAAAATGGACGAACAAGAGGCTTATTTCGTCCACGTTATTCACTTTTCGTCCATGTTCGTCGGCTTGTTCAGCGGTAGATGCTTGATAAGCCCGTCGACGCCCCAGAAAGTTGCACATTGGGTAAGCCTTTATGCAATGTGTAACTTTTCCATCTTTTGTCACAGGCCTGCCTTGGGTATGCTTTGGCCGATGAACGAATGCCCCATTTTGAAACGCTCTCGCGCCGATCGGCTGATTTGAAATTGACCAGCGCTTCGAGTATGATCTCTACATGATGTTTCTACGAGACCTTCGGCTTTTTCTACATCGCGTAGCGATTCTTGCTGTATTGGGGGTGGCTGCGGGGCTACGCTGGATGCACCCTGGGCTGGTGGAGTTCAAATATGATGAGGCGCACATTTTGGGTATAGCCCAGGGGATAGCGGCAGGACGTTTTTGGCCTGTGTTCAGTGGGGGCACCAGTATTGGGGTGCAGCGTTCTGCTTTTGATGCCTACATCCTGGCATTGGCGTTGATTCCCGCCCCTGGTTCGCCTCAGGCCGCTGTCATCTGGTTGGGAATGTTGGGGGTGTTGGCGGTGGCGCTTACGTATCTGTTGGGGCGTTTGGTTGCTGGGCGCTGGACGGGTTTGTTGGCTGCGTTGTACATGGCGGTCAATCCCTGGTTGGTGTTTTATGATCGCAAATTTTGGGCTCATATTCAGGTGACATTCAGTGTGTTGCTTCTGCTTTTGGCCTGGCGAGTTGTGGTGGATGAGGATCGTCGGGCGCGATTTTGGTTCCCAGTGGTGGCGGCGTTGCAGTTGTTGACTCATGTGCTGGCGTTGGTGCAGGTCTTGAGCTGGCTGGCCGCGTGGCTGTTGGCGCCGCGACGGTGGCTACGGCGTCAGACCCTGTGGGGTGGGCTGGTGGGGTTGGCGTTGATGTCGCCTTATCTTTGGATGTTGGCTTCTCGGCTGGCATCTTTCCCGGAGAGTGCGGTTTCGGCGTGGTCACAAGGGTCTCCTGCATCGGCCGCGTGGTCTGTTTTAGCGACGCGCTTGTCTCTGGCCTGGCAGCTGTGGGGCGGGGATAGGATTTTCGAACTGGCGGGCGTGGGCGCTCCTGTAAGCGCTTGGGATGCCATGTTGCTGTGGGTGCGTTGGCTAGCGTTGGGAATGATGTTTTTGGGGGGGACGCGCGTGGTGCTGTGGCTGGGAAATATTCGCCGGAGGCGTGAGGCCGGTTTGTTGCTGGGATGGGCTTTGGGGCCAGTCCTGGCCCTTTGTTTGGGCCCATTGTCCATCTATCTGCAATATTGGACGGTGTTGTTGCCTCTTCCTGCCCTTTTCTTGGCGCTGGGTGCGACCTGGCCTCTGGTCCTGGTTCGGCGTATGGTTGTTACACGGACCTGGACTCCGCTGCTGGCCCGTGGTTTTGCTATGGCTGTGGCGCTGGTTCTACTCATTTTTTGGGGAGGCGCTTATGGCGATGTGTTGGCCAGAATCGATGCCGGGGCGGGCATAGACACCTTTGGTCATCCTCTACGCGATTGGCAAGCCGCGGCCGATGCTGCCGTCACATGGGCGACGAAGTTGGATGTGGATCAGGTGAAGACGCCCATCTTCGCCGACATTCCCGAGGTGAGTTCCACTGCTGCAGCTGTCAGCGATCTCCTTCCCCATCATCTCCATCCTCGATTTTTTTATCCGAAAATTGATGCGCCAGCGCTGTTGCTCCATGCCAGCGAGCCCAGCCTCTATCTTGTTGAAACGTCTGACATGACGCCTGTGTTGGCGCAGTTGGGCCAGGAGGTCTGGCGCGGTCAGGGAGATGATCCCCTTCTGCTCTATCTCCTCCCTGCCGCCCCGAAGATTGAGCTCTCCACCACCTTATTGCCTGATCGTCCGGTCTTCGATGTTGGCATGGCCTTGCAAGCCTACGCCTTTCCGCAACCGTGGCCCGCGGGCGAATCGGTTTTAGCGACCCTGGTTTGGCGGGTCACACAACCTGCGCCCGATGTTTTTGTACGAGATATAACCGCATTCAATCACATCTTGCGCCAAGGAAGCCAGGATCGAGCGGCCCAAGTAGATGGTTTGGCTCTGCTCAGTCGTGATTGGCAACCTGATGATGTGCTTTATCAGGGCTATCGTATCATCATTCCTGAGCCAGGGCGCTATGAGTGGTTGGCGGGGCTATACAGCCGCAGCGATGGCGCTCGCGCGCATTTGCCTGATGGCGGTGATGGCGTGCGGCTTCCCCTCTTGGTGACCCCACCATGATCTCTGCTATCTTTCCAACAACACAGGATGTCCGGTGCGTTTGTCTTGTTCAGGGCCGATGACGCCTTCTGCTTGCAACTCTTCGATGAGCCGGGCCGCTTTCGGAAAACCGATATTAAGCATTCTTTGCAATGCTGAGGCCGAGATGCTCTGTTTTTCCCGGAGGGCTTCCACTGCCAGATAGAACAGATCATCCTCGTTGGCCTCTTCCTCCATCATGTCGGTCCAGGGGCGCTGAGCTGCGGTGGGCTCGTGCAACTGAGTGGGCGTTTGTATCTTCCACCAGTCTACCAGCGCTTCGATTTCGCTATCGCTGACAAAACAACCCTGGATACGCCGGAGTTGGGGACGATCGGGAGCCATGAAGATGCCATCGCCGCGTCCCAGCAGCTTTTCCGCGCCTGGTTCATCCAAGATTACCCGTGAATCAATCTGGCTGGAGACGGCAAAGGCCAGACGGGCCGGGAAATTGGCTTTGATCAGACCGGTCACCACATCCACCGAAGGGCGCTGGGTGGCGATGATCAGATGAATACCCGTGGCTCGGGCCATCTGCGCCAGTCGCACCAACTTGGCCTCGATGACTTCGGGGGATGTCATCATCAGATCGGCCAGCTCATCGACAAACATGACGATGTAGGGGAGTTGCTGTTCGGGAGGCATTTTCTCATTGTAGCCGCCAATGTTACGCACCCCCGCCTCTGAGAATTTGCGATACCGCTCATCCATTTCCACCAGAAGCCAGCTCAATGCGCCACTGGCTTCTTCTGGATCGGTCACTACGGGCGCCACTAAGTGGGGAATGCCATTGTAGCCGGGGAATTCCACCCGCTTGGGGTCCACCATGACCATCTTGACGCGTTCGGGAGGATTGTTGAAGAGCAACCCGCAGATGATGGCGTTCATAGCCACCGATTTTCCCGAGCCTGTGGCGCCCGCAATGAGCAGATGTGGTAGCTTGTGCAGATCGGCGGCCACCGCTTCTCCGCTGACATCCCGTCCTAAGGGGATGGCCAGGGGACTGTCGATTTCTTTGAAGATGGGATCATCCAGCACCCCACGTAGACTGACCAGCGTCGGCTCGGGGTTGGGCACTTCGATGCCGATATACGCTTCGCCAGGCACTGGCGCCTCGATGCGCACCGGACTGGCGGCCAGGGCCAGCGCCAGGTCATCGGTCACCGCCACAATCTTGCTGATACGCACTCGCACGGTCTGCCCATTTTTTTCATAGGTCCCCGGTTGCACGCCAAACTGGGTCACTGTAGGGCCAACGTTGATTTGCACAACCCGGGCGGGGATATCGAAGCTGGCCAGAGTGTCTTCGATGATTTTTGCCATGATGCGCGCTTGCTCGTGTGACGCATCGCCTTCGTCGGAGGCTTCCAAAAGACTCAGTGGCGGGAGAGGACGGTCGGAAGGTTGAGCGCCAATGCTGGGGGAGGCGGGCTGGGATTTCCTTGCTGGTTTCCGTTTGACTCTGCGTAGTTTTTTCTTGGCTTTTTCTTTTCTGGATGCAGGACGTTGCGCTGGCGTGGAGCGCGTGCGATTCGGCGTGGATGGCAGGGTTTGGGGTTCAGCGATGACGGGGGTTGACGAAATGGGGGACGTTGGCGCAGGCGTGTCTGAAGTTTGTTCTGCAGGTTCGGGCTCCACCCAGGTAATGGAAACGCCTGGTAAGGTGAGCAGGCGCAACGGCGTATAGATGTAGATCAGGTACAATCCACCTGCCAATAGTGAGATGAAAAGAGCCCAGGAGGGCAATCCGCCCAGATAGGTGAAAGCAAGCTGCGATAGCGCCCATCCCATCATGCCTCCGCCTTTGCCAGCTCTGGCGGCCACGAAGGGATCGGGCGCTTTGTGCAAAGCGCTGGCCAGGGTGATAACGCTCAGAAAAACCAATAGCAGCCCCAGTATCGCTTCGGGATACCAGTAACTGCCGATCCTCTGGCGCAGTTGTGGCCAGACGACCATGGCGAGTCCTAACAGCGTGATAAAGATGGCAAAAGGCCATGCCCCAATGCCTAATAGCGTATGTAGGAAGTGTTTTCCTGAAGGATCGGTGAACAACTCATACCATGCGGCTATCCCGAAAATCATCAGGATTGCACCCAATATCGCAGTCTGATGACGTCGAGCCGCGCTTCTTTTTGTTGACATGATGGGGGAAAGGTGGGGGAGTGAGCCGTAGTCAGAAAACTACATGTGTATCACAGATTGCATCTCGACGGAAGGCGCACAGTGCTGCGCACATCCTCCTGATGGTTATCTTTTCCTTGGCGGAGTCCGTTTTTTCTGCGTCATCCGCTTGTTACAAGTTTTTTCGAACCGCATCTACGCCTCAACGCCCTCTGGGGTTTCGGGGGATTCGGCGGCGTCAGCCTCCATCTCGGCCAGAGTGCGCGCTACTTCGGCAATGGCGATTCGTTGTTTTCGATAGAGGTCCGATTCGCTGATGGCTAGTTTCTGAGCCACTTCGCGCACTTTCTTACCCTGAAGATACTTCAAATCCAGGATATTGTAAAGTAACCACTCCGAGGTGGTCATCTGACGTGCGCCAGGCGGGCGTTGTTGTTCGATGGCTTCTTGTAAGATCGCTCGCAGGGCTCGGGTGGGAGAGTTTTCGTAGTCGGCCATCTTTTGCCGCACCAGGTTCATATTGAGCAGCGGGCTCTGGCTGAGTTTGGGGCCGCCCCAGAAATGTGTCAGTGCGCCGCGCACCCATTCGTAAAATTCTGGCTGTTTGGCCAATTCTGGAACGGCATTTTCGTTTTTGGGGCGGATGACATAAGGCACGGCGCCGCGCAAGGCCTGCATGACTTCAATTTCGGGCATAATGGGCCTGAGCGCTTCGAAAACATCCATCTGCAAACGTCGATCTTCCACCGCAATTTCTGCTCGTCGCACCAGATGTTCGATCACGGCAGCAGTTTCATCATTGATGTCGCTTTCTTCGGCGCAATTGGCGTTGAGGGCCAGAATGCCCATCGTTTCATCGGTGTGGCGATTGATGAGCCGGCGAACTTTGTGTCCATTGATCTTCTGAAAGCCATTTTCGGCCTCGGTGGTAGTGAGCAGACGTTGAATCTCGGGCAGCGCCAGGGCTCGACGCGCCTCCTCTTCATCCCCAACGACTGCCTCCAACCGCACTTCGTGCTCGCCAGGCAGCGCGACAAAGCCTTGATCGACATCACAAACATTGCACAAGGTGACCAGCACATTTTCAAGAAACTGGCTTAAGTCTCCACTGGTCATCAGGCGCGTTTCCAGCGTATGAAGCCACTCCACTTCTTCGATGTCGTTGCGGTAAAGGAAACGATCGATCCAGGGTTGGGCCACATGTATCACGATTTGTGCCAATACCACCGTCATGACCACGGAAAAGGTCAGCGCTGTATCGGGAGGCAGCCCGAGAATGGCCTCGACTCTGGGGATGATGAAGATCAACGCCACCACGATGGACGCAACGATGGGACCCCGGAGGATGAAATAGAATAGTTGTCGCTTGACGACTCGATCGGGAGCAAAGACGCCATAATATGCCACGCTGTAGGCCATAGCAATAAGCATCACGCCCACGGCAACATTGGCGATGCTGGCAAGAATGAGCACCAATTCGGGGCGGGCCTGGCCTGTTCTGGATGCCAGGATCAGGTAGGGAAAGACGCCCACCGCGGGGGCTGCGAAGCTCCACAAGAGATAGGTGAGTCGTCGCCTGGCGGTGTGGGTGCGGACGTGGGCGCGGGCCAGAAGCAGATTCCATCCTCCGGCCAAGGTGGCGACGATGAAGTAAAATGTGAAGAGGGGGAAGAGCAGACCCGGTCTCAGATTCGAGACGGGGATTTCACCCACCGGGGGTTGAACCAGGACGTTGGTAAACAACGCCAACAGAGCGAAGAGCAGGCTGGCCCCGTAAGCGCCTCGCACGATCCAGCGCCAGCGGAAGCGGTCAGGCCGCAACCACACGGCCAACAACACCGACCTGGTGAAATGTAGATAGGCCGCGGGCACCAGCGCAATGCCCAACCACTGAAAACGCAACCAGCTTTCCGCCCAATCCACTTGCGGCAACACCACATCGCCCGAATAGACGATGACCATCCCCAGCAGGAGCGCAGCGAAAGCCCGCCCCACTTTGCTGTGTAGGTTGAAGGTGAGGACGTAAACAAAAAGCGAGAAGCTGAGGATGAGGATGGCGGCAGAGAAGATCTGATTGCCGATTTCCAGAACGCTCAGCCAAGAAGGCAGTTCAGACATGGTAGGAGTCATTAGCTATTATTTTCCGAATTATCCCATACTTTTGCAACTTTTGCCTCTGTGTTCGGACGCGTTTCAAAAAGGGGGCATGCGCTTTTCAGCCAACGTAGGAGCAGCGCCGTCAGCGCTCCCATAGGGTGAGGACTTCAGTAGCTGCGAAAGTTTTTTTCAAGCAAAGAGCAAAATCAAGATTTTTGCATCTTGACAATCATCATGGGCAGTGCTATAATGCCCAACGTTGAAGCACTTTGACATGATCCGGACATCCAAAAATGAATGGAGCGCCGCCGCTGCCGGTTTCGAACCGGTAGAGGAACTTCCCGACTCCCCACCACCTCTGGGTGGTAAGGTTGCCTCACGAAACAGCAAGTGAGGGCGTCTGGCTGGCAACGGCCCGACGACTACAACCGCAACAGAGAGTAGTCCCGCCAGCGGCCTGCCTGTGGCAGGTGCGGGTAAGGGGTGAAAGGGTGGGGTAAGAGCCCACCAGCGGTCGCAGAGATGCGGCCGGCTAGGCGAGCGTGCAACCGGGAGCAAGGCGAGTGGGCCGGGCCCGGCAACGAGTTCGGTCTCGTCGCAGTGGCGACGGTGAGGTCGGGTAACGCCCGACAAGCCAGGAGCCACCACATCCCTGTCGGGGTGTGAGACAGATGGCGGCTTCGAACAGAATCGGGAGTACTCCCATTCATTTTTGGATGATACATCGTGCCGACGTGCGCCGACGTGGCGGAATTGGCAGACGCGACAGACTTAGGATCTGTTGACCGAAAGGTCGTGGAGGTTCGAGTCCTCTCGTCGGCACCATCATCGCCCGGCGCGGGCCCGTGGCCTAGTGGGAAGGCGCCTCCTTTGCACGGAGGAGATCGTCGGTTCGAATCCGACCGGGTCCACCTCTACGGGCGCCATCCCAGCCGGTTCCTCATCGCTTCATCGATATGCGGGCGTAGTTCAGCGGTAGAACGTCTCCTTGCCAAGGAGAAGGTCGTGAGTTCGAATCTCATCGCCCGCTCTCTCACCGAGGGCTGCCCGTCAGCCCTCTCTTTTTGCCGAGGTAGCTCAGTTGGTAGAGCACGCGACTGAAAATTGCGGTGTCGGCAGTTCAAGTCTGCCCCTCGGCACCTTTTTGCCTTTTTTGGCGGGTCGTCTAATTGGCAGGACGGCGGACTTTGGATCCGCTAGTCGGGGTTCGAGTCCCTGCCCGCCAGCCATTAGACGCCGGGGTGAGTTATGCTCGCTCCGGCTTCTTTGCATCCTGGACGACTTCATACATGGTGGCCATAGCTCAATAGGCAGAGCACCTGGTTGTGGCCCAGGAGGTTACGGGTTCAAGTCCCGTTGGCCACCCCACTATGCCAACTCTCAATGCGCCTCGCGTCTGCTGCCGGGCGCATTTTGCTTTTCGGGGGGATGGGCATGAATGCTGAGGTGTTGGTGTTGAATGCCAGTTACGAACCACTGCATCTGGTCTCGACCCGGCGCGCCGTGTTGCTGTTGCTCAAGGACAAAGCGGAGATCATCGAGGCCGCGGATCAGGTGATTCGCGCTGCTTCGGCGGAATTGCCGCGGCCTTTGGTTATCCGCCTGCGGCGCTACATCAAACTGCCCCGTAATCTGGCTTTGCCTCTGACGCGGCGGCTGGTGTATGCCCGCGATCAATACACCTGCCAGTATTGCGGCGGGCATTTTGGCGCGGCGCAGCTGACACTGGATCATGTCATTCCCAAGAGTCGGGGCGGGAGAAAGACCTGGGAGAATATCGTTACCGCCTGTCGGCGCTGTAATCAGAAGAAGGGCAATCTCACGCCTGATGAGGCCCATATGCGCCTGTTACGTCCGCCCTATCGTCCCCGCTATGTGGCGTTGGTGTGGCTGAAGACGCCCAACAATCGGCCGTCGGTGTGGGAGAAGTACATTGCCGGCAACTACTAACCCGGTCAAGCCGGAACCCAGAAGACATCTCACGCCAAGAGGCCGCGCTGCAAGGAAAAAACACACCTACTAAAGTCTCTGGTAACTACTCAGGTCTCCGCCATGTACGCTGCCGAGGGCGCGCCTTTTGCAGCATGTCGTCAAACGGCACAAAACACGTCCGCCGCAGGCGCCCCCTACCAAGTCACACCGCTTCACGCCTCACGCCTGGGCATCCAAAAACACTCATTTCAAGACAAACGTTACGTGTAATCATGCAACCTTAAGTGGATGCGTTTCAAAATGGGGCGCTTTTTTGCGTTCCTGGCCGACTCAAGTCGGGCGCTTCAGGCCTGCGGCGACCGTTGGCGCGAAGCGCCTGTAGAGCTCGAGTTCACTCGGCCAGTGCACCATTAGACAAATTGCCCCAAAATTGAAACGCACCCACCTGAAGTAGCTGCCTTTCAGATGATTCAAAAATGCGAAAGCCCCTCCCGAACCGGTCGAGAGGGGCTTTTGCATGGGCGCCGTGGCGATTATCGCAGAATGCGAGGTGATGCCACGGCGCTGGGTTTACGACTTAAATCCATTAGCATCACCTCCTTGCGTTTAGGATGGCGATTGTGAAAGGAAACAGTATTCGGCGCTCTGATTACTGGCCAGCACAGGCGTATTTTCGCGCAGAAACCGAAGGCTGTCAAACAGCTCTTTCACGGCGCTGCGCCTGCAACATCCACCGGTATTTCTTCTGCTCGTAGCGGGCCATGATCAAACTCAGGCGCAGACCATGCCATCCATCTTTGTAACCCTTCCAGGTGACGAATCGTCGCCAAAATTCCTGGCCGGGCCGGGTGATGAGATGCCGGGGATGGGCGCGCACGCCCTCTTTGAGCAGCGTGCTGGCGCCGTAACGGGTGTAGCGCTCTTGCTTGGCGTGGAATTGCTCCCAGCTATCGTAGTTGTAATGGATGAGATGCTCCCGCAGATACCCCTCCTGGCCGTCGATGATGGCCAGCTCATGCACCTCGCGGGCCTCGTCGTAGTGGGCCCGCTCGCGCAGCATCAGCCGCAATTGGTGGTCAGGATACCATCCCGCGCCCCGCATCACATGTCCCACAATGTAGTTGTATCGAGGAATCCACCAGCCCGAGATGGCGTCATCCTGGATGACCTGGCGCACCTCTCTGGCCAGCTCAGGCGTGACCCGCTCATCCGCGTCCACAAATAGCACCCAATCCGCGTCCAGGTGGGTCAGGGCGAAATTGCGGGCCTGAGAGAAGTTGATGAATGGCGTGCGAATGACCTGGGCTCCTGCGGCCCGGGCCGCGTCCCGAGTTCCATCCGAGCTATCGGTGTCGAACACCACGACAGCATCGGCGAAAGCGCAGCTTTGCACGCAATCGCCGATGTGGGTGACGACATCTTTTGCCAGGATGGCGCAGGCCAGGGTGGGCATGGTATGATCGACGCGATTATTTGTAATGCCCGGTGATGATTAATTTGTCGGGTGAAATGGTAACGCTTTCTACGAAAAATTGCTCTTCCACTAGCTTGAGGTTGGCGAGTTGTGGGGCAATCAGACGCTCAATTTCGTTGCGGATGAATCCTGTTGCGGGACTGTCGTTGACATAAATTTCTTTGATGCTGATTTCTGCTTTACCCTCCTTTGCCGTGACATCGACTAGCAGGCCGATGTTAAGGGTGAAAAAGCCGATTTTTGTATCGCCCGAAAGATACATTTCATCCGCACGGAAATCCACCTTCACATGATCGATTTGGATTTCTGATTGGTTGGCCAGGGCTTGTTGCGCCATCTCGTTGGCCTGCGCTTCGCTAATGATAACGATGAGGGTTTCGGGCGTGGCGGTTGCTTTCGGCCCCATTGGCGTGGGCGTGCTGGTGGGGTGGGGCGTAGGCGTGGGCGTAGGCGTGCTGGTGGGGGCGGGTGTGGGTGTTGGGGTGTTGACGACTTCCATCACCTTGGTTGCCAGCTCGGCGGAGGCAGGTAGTTCAGATGTCGCCTCGCAGCCGCTCAGGAAGATAGCCATGAGCATTATGAGGATGGAAGTTAGCAGGAGGATTCGCAAAGAGTTGTTGTTCATTGTTGTTGAGTAAGCTCTAATAAGTTGTTTGATTTTCATGGACTTGTTCTGTAACGATGCCAAGAAGGAAATGGATGAAGAAAATCGTCTACGTTCGTCATGGGGTAGGTCGCCAGTCTCCTATCAGGAATTATGACAGAATTAAGTAGGTTGATGATGTGAATTAAAAATAAACCTTGGAGGCGATGACCATTTATCAGACGAAGATAGAGGAAAAGACAAAGGTGGACGAAGCGAACCATTGTCTATCTTCGTCCATGTTCGCTGAAATGCGTAGCACTTTTCTCAAGTTTCAAATGCGCATCTTCTTGAAACATCTTCTGGTGGTTGTTTAATCGTGGTGTAAGGCAAAAATCGACGCAAGGTGTTTGGAGACGTGTTTGGTGAGTTAGTTAGAATGTCCTTTTGAGTTGCGCCTTAATCGAAGCTGAGAGGTTTTCGCCTGTAAGACGCATATAGGCGATATTGAGCATATTTTCCAGCTCTTGGCGTTCAGGATAGGTGACCAGAGCCAGCTCATGCGCCCGGATGAGCACGTAGGGATAGTCGATGCCGTCGCAGTCGCTATAAATCGCCCGATGCACGCGATCGAGCATGCCTGGTTGTTCGGCCGCCCATCTAGGAATATCCACCCGGGCGATCTGGGGGATGTGTGCATCTCGGGCGACGTTGATGTAGAAAAAGCAGATTTCCTGGTTGGCTGCGGCGAATGTTTGGTTGACCTGTGCGGTGCTGCTGAAAAGCGCTGTTCGCTGGTTGGGCTGCAGATCGTGGAATAAGGTGGCGTCGGTGAGCGCTCGATAGCGAGAGGCGCGCACATTCGCTTTGGTTATCTCCGGCTCCTCGAGTTGGGCCACATGGAGCAATCGCAATACATTGGCTGAACGAGGGCGGGCCACATAGCCAATAGGAACGGCAAGACTGTTTTTGATGCGATGGAGTTGTTGCAGATAAGCTTGCACGCGTTCCTGAGCAGCCTTCTCTCCAGCAGCGCTCTTCTCTTCTTCGCTGATCCAAATGAGCAAGGGGCCGTCGGTCATCGCCAAGATAAGACGATTTTGATCGTCATTCCAGTACGCCCGCTCCAATTCCGACCAGCGCGCCAGCATGCCCAGCTCCTCCGATTCTCGCATGCTGTTGACAATTTGTGTATGGATCAAATTGAGATTGTCGTCATAAAGATCATTCTCGGTGTAGAAGACTTGAGGGTGCGTATCTACCAATGGTGCTTCTTCCGAGCCTTGCCGCAGTACGATGACGCCCGTGTTAAGCAGGTAATAAAGCGCGGGACCGTGACGATCGGGGTAGATTTGCGAGCCGTCCACGCCGATGAGACTGGCGTTTTCGTCTGCCGGGATTGGCGTGATTCGGGCATTGAGCGATTCGCCGCATGGGCGGGCGCCGCGCCAGGTGGGGTCAACTTCTTGCGCTCGTTGGATTTTTTGTTTCAGTTGCTCATCCACATGGTCAAAATCGACAAGCGCGCGGCGCGCCTTGGCCACCAATTGCTGATAGCGGGCCTGACGGCGAGCGATTTCCAGGCTCATGGCGTCTACTTGAGCCATAACCTTACTGAGTTCGAGCATAAGCGTCTGGAGCGTGATGGGGGCGGAGCGTGTGCCTGCAGATTATATCACACCCCTGCTTCCATTGTCTTGCCTGGCTTGTAGGGAGTGCAGTTCAATTTTGGCAATTTGTCTCTTGGTGTCCTGGCATAATGACCTCGAGGAGTTGTTTTGGGCAATATGAAGCAAACGAGATGTTAGTGGGAGACAACCGTGTTGCAAATAAAAAAGAGATGCCAGAAAAATGACACGGCATCTCTTTTGAGGTGAAAGAGTTCAAGGAAATCAGCGACGAAGCTGTTTGAGTCTGGCCTTTTTGCCAACCCGATTGCGTAAGAAGTACAGCTTGGATCGACGAACTTTGCTATGACGAACGATCTCGATCTTCTCTACGCGAGGCGCATGAAGTCGAAAGATGCGTTCCACGCCCACGCCATGTGCGCCGATCTTGCGCACAGTAATGGACCGGGCCGGCCCTTCACCTTTGATGGCGATCACTGTGCCTTGATAAACCTGGATGCGCTCATTGCGCCCTTCGACAATACGATTATGCACCTTGACGATATCGCCAATCCTAACTTCAGGCACATCTTCTTTTAGATATTCATTTTCCAATGATTTCAACAGGTATGACATGACATTTCCTCGACTTTTGAAATTGGTTCAGGAGCGGACGGGCGTTGCAAAACAACTGCCCCGTCATCCCGAACAAGAAGCATCTACCAGACAAAATGAAAGCGCCCCAGGGCGCCGATGTCACTCATCTGAACAACAAATGATTTTAACACGATTGACAGCGCTGCGCAAATTGGGGAATGCTTCAGGGTGCGTTTCAATTTCGGGACAGTTTATCAATGTCGTCGGGTTACAGTCCCGGCTGGAGAGCAAAAATGTGCACATGCGAGTCTATGACTCGCTGACCTGACCACCTCAGTCGGTCTACATCCAGTGAATGCATCTATTTTGAACCGCACCCATTGTCAGAACATGGTTCAATGTTGGATGCTTTTCTATTTTGCCGGGCGGATTGCGAATCCGCCCTGGGGAGCTTCGCTCCGGAGCCAGATTCATCAGGCGGGATGGCAATGGTTGCCCCCATTTTGCCACGCATCTCTAACTAATAGCAGTTTCAAATTTGTCGTTGCTCCAAGCCGCCCTCCCAGTCTTCCTCCGTTACGACAGCCGTCGCACGGGGGGAGGAGCCCGGCGAGAGTAAAAAATCTTTGTAGATGAAGGGCTCCTCCCTTGAACGCGAGCGTAGCGAGTGTCGGGGGAAGGCCGGGGAGGGGGCAAAAAGAAGGCGTAGAAGCCTCAGATAAACGCTTTCTGGCCGGTTTCCCCTAAATTTGGAATTGCTGTCTAACCCAAAAAAGCATTGACGGCAGAAGGAAAATTTCGTATAATTTAGTTGTCGAAAACTGTCCTTTTATGCGTTCTTTGCAACTCATCCACGCGAGTGCGTCGGTGAGCATGGCTTTAGCGAGCCAGGAGGATTATGATGAAGCAGGGATATTGGGGGTTGAATTGGGGTAAGAAAACGTTTCTTACCTTGCTCCTTCTTCTATTTATACTATTCGGGTACAGCCGTGTTATCGCGCGGGCCCAGGGCGGGCTCGGGCCTGACGGCGCCACGGACTGCACCGAAGTCACAGAAATTCCACAAAGCGAGTGTGAAGATTTACTCGCGTTCTATGACGCCACCGACGGCGATAATTGGACCAACAACAGCTATTGGAAAAAAACCAATACGCCCTGTTCGTGGTTCGGCATCACATGCAGTTCGGGGCACGTGACGAAAATACAACTCGACGACAATAATCTAGGGGGACACCTCATCGATTTGCCCCATCTCCCTGAGTTGACGGATCTCTGGGTGAGGACAAATCATATTAGCGGAACGATTCCAGATTTCACGAATTTTCCTAACCTGCGATACTTTCTGGCCAGAAGCAACCAGTTGACTGGCACAATTCCTGATTTCAATATGGGAGCCGCAATAAAGCTCAACTTCGAAAATAACCAATTGAGTGGCGCACTCCCTGATTTTTCGCATATGCCTTTAATTTTGGAACTTTTTCTAGACCATAATCAACTCAGTGGTTCGATCCCTGACTTTTCTAATCTACCTGATTTGAGAAATCTTTTTCTATCATATAATCAGCTTAGTGGTTCCATACCAAACTTCTCACATATTCCCAATCTCGGCCGACTGTATCTTGATTCCAATCAGCTCACCGGGGCCATTCCTGATTTCTCGAATTTGCCATCCCTGGAGGTGCTCGAGTTGCAATATAACCAACTTGACGGTTCGGTGCCCAATTTCTCCCATATTCCCAATCTATCGTACCTCTACCTGAATGATAATCATCTTACCGGCGCCATCCCTGATTTTTCCAATCTACCGAATTTGGAGTATCTACATCTCGAACATAATCAGCTGGACGGTAGTATTCCCGACTTTTCAAACCTTCCCGATTTGAGAAGTCTTTATCTGCATGCCAACCAGCTCAGCGGGCCTGTTCCTGGTTTTTCAAACTCTCCTTTACTGCTGACGCTGTGGCTGCAATACAACCAACTCAGTGGCGTCGTCTCCACTGGCCCCACCGACGGCATCTGTGATTTGCCTTTGAATGATGTGGAGCTCGGTTACAATAAACTCGATATTTACGATGCCGACGCCTGTGTGGATTCTCTGGATAGCGATTGGAAGGACACGCAGACAACGCATCCCATTATTACTCATATGTACACGTTGTCCAGCAAATCCATCCGCCTGGAGTGGAATACCATTCCCTATACAGCGGATGGCGGTTATTATGATGTGTTATGGGGAGAGACTCTTGGCGGTCCCTACACCTCTCATGCAACCACATTGAACAAGCTGGTTAATGAGATGACGATCAGTACTCTTACGCCCGGACACACCTATTATTTCGTCGTTCGCACCTTCACGCCCGCCCACGGCGAGCAACAAAACGATTTAACCAGCGACGACAGCAATTTGGCTACCGTGATGCTTGTGGCCATAGCAACAAATGGGAGTGATGTGAAGTTGCTCTGGACGCCTCGAGCGTATGTCGATGACTATCAGGTTTTATATAGTCATGATTTTTATTTTCAACCCGATGATGCTGGCGTCACTCAAGTATGGACGAATTCCCCATGGTACCATACCGGGGTGGCGGCCGACGTGGCGAATAATTACGCATATCTGGTGCGCGGTTACGTCGATGGAAGCTATTACGGCCCCTTCAACCGCGTAGGTGAGTTCACCTTCGAGCTTGTCCCGGGGAACTGAGGTAGCTTATAGTCGTTCTATGGTTTCTGCCGCGTGAGCGGGCCCGCCCAGCGCCCAAAAGCCCTCGGCCATGGCCCGAGCGTTTTCTCGAAATTCCGGGTCCCACAGGATGTCGGCCAGGATGAGGGGGGCGTTCTCCATGGTAAAATCCTTGGTCCGAATGCCATAGCCCACCCGGGCCTGGGTGACGCGTGCCGCCTGGGGATATTGATCTCCCGCGTGGGGGACGACCACCTGGGGAACGCCATGCACCAACGCCGCGTGGGTGGTGGCCATGCCCCCATGATGCGCAATCCCCCCCAGGTGCGGAAAGACCCGGGCGTAATCGATCCAGTCGCGGAGGATGGCGGGGCCGGGGCGGGCCTCTTGCAGGCTGGATAGCACCTTGGGAATGCGCTGTCCCGTGACGATGAGGGGCAGGCCCACGGCCAGGAGTGCGCTTTCGGCGGCGATGCGAAAGAAATGCTCATCGTTGGCGAAGGTCGTGCCCAGAGTGATGAGCAGCAACGGGCGGGCCTCTGCAGGAAAATCCAGGGGCTGCGTAGGCGCGGGCCTGCCGCCACAGAAAATGGTCTGGGGCTCGATGGCTGGCAGGTCTGCATACCACGCGCGATTGAAGAAATCGAGATGCAGGGCGGGGCTGCGCGGCTGGCCTCGATCCAAATCCCAATAGCGCCCCTCCAGCCCCGCCGCCTCCAACAGGCGTTGGACAAAGGGAGTGGCGGGATTGGGCAGGCGTCGGGGATTGGGCGCTTTGGGCGGTTGGGCTGGTCGCCCCACCACCACCAGGGGCAAATTTCGTTTTTCAGCCAGCAATGCGCCTGCGGCCGCAAAGGGTTCGATGAGGATGATATCGGGCCGGAAGTCATCCGCCACTTGCTCCAGCTCGGCCAGCGCCCGTAGCACGCGCTGCGGGTTCAGCCACACGGTCAGGGCGCGACGACGGCGCTCTAGCTCCCGCTGCTGTGGCGAGAGTTTGGGGTCCAGGGGAGGCGTCACGTGCCGCCATCCCGTGGTGGGCACGGGCGCGAATGCAACGTCCGCCTGACGCACTGCGGGCTTGACCATCGGCCCTGAAACCCAAAGCACATCATGCCCGCGGCGGGTCAGCGCCGCCGCAGTCTGCAAATATCCTCCCCAATCCAAATGTCCGGGAAGATCGATGGAAAAACAGAGGATACGCATGTCACACTGTGCGGATGTCTTCGATCTCGACGCTGAGATCAGAGAGGGCTTCCTCCACCTGATTTTGATTCACATCCTGCACTTTGATGGTCACCATCTCGCCGCGCCCCTGCGGATCGGGCAGGCTGATGAGGCTGACGTAGTATGCGCCCAAATTAGTGAGCGCGTTGACCACATCGGCCAGAATGCCCCGCATATCGGGCAGAATAACGGTGACCCGGACGCCATGTTTACGAGCGCCCAGCGCCTGAATTCCCGCCTTGAACAGGTCTCTCAGGGTGATGATGCCCACCAGACGCTCGTCCTCAAGCACGGGCAAGGCGCTGATCTGCTTGCTGATCATCAAATCGGCTGCTTCTTCGATGGTCATGTCGGGCGTTCCTGTGATGGGGTCTGTGACCATGCAGTATTTGACCGGGCCTTGTCCCACCAGGCGATGCCAGTTGACAAGCCCCACCAGATTATCACCCTCCATCACGGGCACGCGATGAAAGTTGGAATGGGCCAACAGATTCTTTACTTCTTCCACGGTGGCGCTGCTTTGCACCGTCACCACGTTTTGGGTCATAAAATCTTTGATGAGCATGCGCATCTCCTGCTTTGAAAATAGACGGTAGAGCATGGAGGTATAGTCGATGAATTTTAGGTCGTGACACGAATTTGACTGACGCCATCGGCAGTGAAAGGCTCTTATCAATGCTCAGGGACGATGGCCCAGAGACGACGGACGATTCACGCCGCCAAACAGCTATTTTCGTCGTCCGTCGTCTATCGTCCTTTCATTGGTATCGCGCGAGCAAGTCTGCTACCTGTGCATTTTGCTTCCGCGGGCTGACGCCCCTGGAGCCTACTTGTAGCCCATTTCCTCGAAGACCTGCCTTCCCAAATCGGGACGATCGGTCATAATGCCATCCGCGCCCAGCTCCAACAGCCGACGCATTTCATCTGCATCGTTGATGGTCCAGAAATGCACTTGCTGATTCATCCGATGCGCGTGGTTGATGAAGACCGACGTGTCGAACCTGGCGCTGCCTTTGCGCAGCGGCACTTGATACGCGTCGGCGTGTGGGCGATGGAATCGCCAGAGATGGAGCAAACCTAAAATGTAAAAGGTGCGAGTTTCGCCCGGCCCCGCGGCAGTGGCGACATGGGGTTGCAATTTACGGAAGTACGAAAGCGGCCCGTCGTGAAAACTGACGACGACCACCCTGTGTCGGGAGCTGTGGATCGCGAGGACCTCCGAAAGTCGCTCAGCGGCGCGTTTATCGTCATCTTTGATTTCGATATTGATGCGATAATCTGGAAATTCGGTGAGCACCTCGTCAAGCGTTGGAATGGTGATGCCCTGGCCGCGATACGGGTAGGTGGCGCCATCGTCGGGGCTGAAGTTGTAACCGGCATCCAGCTCTTTGAGTTCGGTCACGGTCATATCGCTAATTTTGCCGCTGCCGTTGGTGGTTCGATCCACCGTTGCATCATGAATGACGACGAGGTCATCATCCGCAGTCAAATGCACATCCAGCTCCAAAATGTCCACCCCCAGGTTGGCGGCATTCTCAAAAGCCAGCAAGGTATTTTCGGGCCACAAATCGGCCCCGCCGCGATGGGCAAAGAGCAAGGGGGGGTTAGCCAGAGCGGGCTGATCGGGGCGTGGCCCCACAGTCATGAACCGATGCAGAGCAAAGATAAGAATGAAGATGAAAAGTGTGGCGAGGATGCGATAAAGAATGTCTTTGCTCATGATTCATCCTGAAAGAATTCCCGGAAAATGTGTTGGTAGATGTTGTAAGTGGGGCGATCGTAACAGACGAAGATCACTTTCTGGATGCTGTCGTCTTGCTCAAGAAAGCGTTTGACCTCGCTTAAAGCAATCCGAGTGGCCCGTTTCAGGGGAAATCGATATGCGCCAGTGCTGATCGCAGGAAAGGCGATGGTGCGTACGCCATATTCCACCGCCAGCTTCAGACTGTTGCGATAGCAGTCGGCCAGCAGTTCGTCCTCATGATGACTGCCACTGCGCCAAACCGGTCCCACTGTGTGGATGACATATTTCGCGGGCAAACGATACCCTTTCGTGATGCGAGCCTCGCCCGTTGGGCAACCACCCAGGGGGCGGGTCTCAGCCAATAGTTCGGGGCCGGCCGCCCGGTGAATCGCCCCATCGACGCCGCCGCCCCCCAACAGGCTGCGATTGGCTGCATTGACAATGGCGTCAACCCTCTGTTGGGTGATGTCGCCCTGGATAATTTCGATGCGTTCGCGAATGCTAGCGTTTGGCATATTGTTGGGTCTGGTGGGGGGGCGGAAGAAAAACAGTACAGGTGCATTATAGCATCAGCTTCAGGGGAGACTCAACTGCATTTCTGGCGATGGGAGCGCTTCATAATGGGGACGCTGTGCGCAATCCTCATTTCTTCGCGCTAAGACGGACGGAGAAGAAGCGAAGGAGGGGCGCAGTCCCCTGAACCGAATTTCAGTAGATCACGATTTGCCATGATGCGCTGAGCCGGATCCGTGATCCGGCGGTGCATCGAGCGTCAAACCCGCCGGATTGCGAATCCGGCTGGACACATACCCTCACAATCGTGATCTACTGAATTTATTTGGCCATCTGGGGATAGAGGCAAGAATGATCAGTCTACCAGCTGGCATCGTCTCAGGCTGAAGGCCCACAAGTGTTTCTTATGCACTGCAACAGGTTTTTTGTGTGGCCATCGCATAGAGAGGTCTATCTCATAACGCAAAGTGTGGGCAAAGAAAAACAGGACGTTGGCGCGCCACGTCCTGTTGATATAGAAACAATGGGGAGACTTAGTTCCCAAACAGCATGGTTCCTGCTCCAAATGCTCCGATGCCCAAAATCATGCTCACAATCGCAAACAGCACAACCATAATGATCCAGGCGATGATGGCGGTAAGGATCGCCTTGCCGGTGTCGAAATCCATGGCCTCGCGCAAGGCGACAACGCCTGCAACCAGCGACCAAATGCCAGCCGCCATCGCAATTGCCCAGCCAACACAGGGAATAAATGCCAGGATCGACAAAACTTGAGGGCTGTAAGAATAGCCGAACGTACGAAGCACCTCGCCTACATCCGCTTCGCCGCCGAAGAACTTGGTACCGATGTAAAAGGCGAGGTAAGACCAGATGTAGTAACCGGCAAGGATCATCACCAGTCCAAAAACGGCGCCGAAGAGTCCGCTCATGATGCCATTGGCGAAAATCCCGAGAATACCATTGCCCAAAGCACTGGCAATGGCGGCGATGATGACGACTGTTAGCGCTTCTTGGTTTTTGCTTTCGTCATGTTCTACAGCGCTGAAAAAGTTGGTATCCAGCTTGGCCGCGCTAATCATGTTTTGAATGAGAGTGTCGGTGTTCATTTGCAAACTCCTTGAGAATAAAAGCGTTGATCGTCACAATGATCTGGAAATGGCGTCACAATAACAGTTAATTGATCCGATCATTTTACGATCGTTAGGGTGTGATGGATGATTGTTGTGAGCCTATATACATTTTATCATAGATTGCCCAATGATGATGAGTCTTATGAGGACGATATTAAACCTCATCTCACAATTTTGAAAAGCGGCGCCATCCAAATTCAGTAGATCACGATTTGCCATGATGCGTAGAGCCGGATCCGTGATCCGGCGGTGAATCGAGCGTCAAACCCGCCGGATTGCGAATCCGGCTGGACACATACTCTAGCAATCGTGATCTACTGAATTTACCCAATATGCAACTTTTTATGGCGCATCAACAGGCTTAGCAGCATCTTCCGCTAAACAGGCCGACGAACATGGACGAAAATTGACCAAAGGGAACGAAACCTGCATTTTTCTTCGTCCATTTTCGTCCTATCGTCCCTTCGTCGGTTTGTGGGACGGCAGATGAAATCATCAACGCCCGCTTTTTCGAGCAGAAAAGTCGCACATCAGGTTGAATTTCTATTTGGGTGGCGCGAATCAGGCGCGTCGCGCTCCAACATATGCAACGCATCTTCCCGCTTGGTGAGATTTTCATTCGTGACCGCCGAAATCGATCCAGCATCGGGCTCGGCCCGTGGGTCATGCCTGGGTGCGTTTCAAAATGGGGGCGCTTTTCGCGTTCATGGCCACTCAAGTCGGGCGCTTCAGGCCTCCGTCGTCTCGATCGCCGCATGGCGACCATTGGCGTTATCAGAGCACCTTTCCATAACTCCTCCCCCGTCCGTCTTGGAACGGGCGAGGAAACTAAGCTGGAGACCGGAGCGGCGCCTGCAGAGACCGAGTTCATTCGGCCCGTGCATCTTTAGATAAATTGCCCCGAAATTGAAACGCATCCAAATGCAATTTCCACATTCTGAGATGATCGCTTTTGTGATATGATATGGATCGTCTTTCGTTGTTCATGCTTGGATGGTTTCATCGCTCATTTGGCCTCGGGCAAGTGCTTTCAGGCCATCTGAGGTTTGGTTTTCTCATCCAGTTTAGATTGGGCGTACATTCTCAGGAGGCTTCTTTTATGCGAAAAACAGCTATTTTTTTGACAGTTTTATTAATATTTACCATATTTGTTTCAATATGCTCACTACCATCGACTTTTGCCCAGGCGGGACAGGAGGAAACAAATGCAGTTGAGCGTTACATTATTTTGTTGAACGATGCACCTGTCGCCACCTATCGGGGGGGAATAGTAGGGTTAGAGGCCACCAGTCCGTTGGTCACTGGCGTTCGCAAGCTCGATGTAAACACCCCGGCAAGTCGAGCCTATTACGATTATCTTGCCCAGGCGCAAGCCACATTCCAGCAAGTTCTGCAAGATCGGTTGGGGCGTGACGTTTCATTCGAGGCCGTCTATCGTTGGGCATTGAATGGTGTGGTCGTACGGCTCACGCCCGCAGAAGCCGTCCTGGTCAGTCGGCTTCCCGGAGTCAAGGTTGTAGCGCATGATCAAGTCCGCGAACCACTGACCGATCATGGTCCCGAATGGATCGGAGCACCCGCAATGTGGGGGTCCGAAACAGGCTGTGCTGCCGGAGGCTACTGCGGCGAAGGTGTAATTGTTGGTATTCTGGATACGGGGATCAATCATGATCACGCCTCTTTTGCCGCAGTGGGCGGCGATGGTTATCATCATGTCAATCCTTATGGTAGCGGCGTTTATAAAGGGGTTTGCGTCAACACCCCCGCACGATGCAACGATAAACTGATCGGCATTTATGATTATTCTGGAGGTAATGGCGAGGATGACAACGGTCATGGCAGTCACACCGCCAGCATCACCGCGGGCAATTTCCTCTCTGATGTGACCCTTGAAGCACCCACCACCACCATGCAAGTCGACATTTCGGGCGTGGCGCCGCATGCCAACATCATCGCCTTTCGTGTTTGTAATGGTGGCTGCTATAGCTCTTACGCCGCCTCAGCCGTCGAAGACGCCATCCAAGATGGGGTTGATGTCATCAATTATTCCATTGGCGGCTCTCCTAATTATAGCCCCTGGAGTTCATCCAATATAGACGCCCAGGCATTCCTGAACGCCCGCACAGCAGGCATCTTCGTGGCGGTGGCAGCCGGCAATTCCGGCCCAGGCGCCGAGACCCTGCTCAGTCCTGCGGTTTCTCCGTGGGTGCTAACTGTGGGCGCCAGCACCCACAATCGCGCTTTTTCCAATTCACTGATCAACCTGCACACCGGTTCAGGAACCACTCTGCCCGATATGGAAGGGCGTAGTCTTACGTCGGAATATGGTCCGGCAAACATCGTCTATGCCGGTGATTATAGCGGCAACAACTATTGCAAATCGGGCATCTGGAGTGCGGGCACATTCTCTGGCGAGATTGTGGTTTGCGATCGGGGTCTCGTTGCCCGCACAGAAAAAAGCGACAACGTCTCAGCTGCGGGAGGCGGAGGCATGGTGCTTGCCAATGACGCTACCAGCAGCGATAGTCTTCTGGCAGACGCCCACGCTATTCCCGCCACTCACATCACCTATGATGATGGCGTCACATTGAAGAATTGGCTGCATAACTCAGAAAGCGGGCACACGGCCACCATCTCTGGCACCATGATCCTGGTGGCGGATCGTTATGCTGATATCATGGCCTCTTTTAGCTCTCGCGGACCCGACGAGTCCAACGCCACCCAAAAAGTGATCAAGCCCGACATCGTGGGGCCCGGGGTGGATATCGTCGCCGCCGTCAAGACCGATGGTGCATTGACGCCTCCTGAACTTGGCGTCAAGAGCGGCACCTCCATGGCCAGCCCCCATTTGGCTGGTGCAGCCGTCCTCCTAGTGCAGGCGCATCCCGATTGGACGCCCGCTGAGATCCAATCCGCCTTGATGAGCACCGCCTGGACGCAAGATCTTTACGAGGAGGATAGTAGCACGCCAGTTGATCCATTCGATGTGGGCGCTGGTCGGGTGGACCTGAACGTGGCCTCTAGCGCTGGATTTTTGCTGCATGTCACTCAAAGCGAATACGAGGATGCCGATCCGACCAGCGGTGGCGATCCAAGCGCACTCAATATCCCCAGCCTGGCAACCGATGCCCTCAACAACGCCTGGACATGGACGCGCACCCTGAAGGCCACCCGCGCCGGAACGTGGGACATCACGTTCGACCTGCCTCCGGGCGTCTCGATGACCGCCTCACCTTCCTCCTTCAACTTCAGTGGCGTGGGCGCCACTCAAACCATCACCTTCACGCTGCATGGATATGGGTTGTCGAAAAACCAATGGTATTTCGCTCAAGTGAATCTTACCGAGAGATCCGACGCTTCGCCTGCGGCACATTTTCCGGTAGCGGTCAAAAGCACCTGCGCTGTGCCGTCAGCGCCCGCCGTCGATGTCGACCATAGCGGCAATGATGTGATCCTTTCCTGGAACGCCACCAGCGACTCCTACGAAGTCTGGCGTAGCGAAACCCCTTATTTCACGCCGGCAGACGCCTCCTCCGTAAAATTGACTGCCGATGGCTATACTTCGACCAGCTACATCGACACTGGTGCAGGCGACGGACAAACAGACTATTTCTACAAGGTGATTGCCCGCAACAGTTGCGGCGGCGCATCATCAGATCGCGAAGACCATGACGCCATCTTTTCCTACCCACTGGTGCCGGGCGCTTCTTAAGGTTTCATATCGCCCAGCGCCCGGCGCGACATGAGCCGTTTTTCGAGCAAGTCTTCACCCGAAAAACTAGCAGTTTCAAATTTGTCGTTGCTCTAAGCCCCCCTCCCAGCCTCCCCCCGTTACGACAGCCGTCGCGCGGGGGGAGGAGCCCGGCGAAAGCAAAAAAACTTTGTAGATGAAGGGCTCCCTCCCTCGAACGCGAGCGTTGTGAGTGTCGGGGGAGGGCCGGGGAGGGGGCAAAAAGAAGAAGGAAGGGGCGCAGCCCCCAGAACCGAATTCATTTGGCCAGTGACAGCAAACAAAGCCAATCTGTGTCAGGTAACTAGTACTCAGTCAAATGTGGTTTGATGGAAATTCTCTTGTGGCCGTGGCCTTTACCATCGAGTAAACTCGGACTCTCCAGGCGCTTTGCGCCAGCGGTCGACCTCCGTCGACCGTCTCTGGTTGGTGAAGGGACGGCGTAGGCCGTCCGTTGGCCAGAGG
>Ga0256914_1000245_pt1 | contig 52556 bp, 53 predicted proteins | sample HulkmetaG_FD_191571 | JGI IMG/M metagenome (GOLD analysis project Ga0256914, IMG submission 191571) | Hydrothermal chimney microbial communities from Main Endeavour vent field at the Juan de Fuca Ridge, Pacific Ocean - Hulk | ecosystem: Environmental > Aquatic > Marine > Hydrothermal vents ...
CCACGTGGCCAACGGTGACATGGTCACCCTCACCCTCATCCAGGGGGTGGTGAACACCTTCGTCTTCTTCCTCTCGCGGGTGATCGGCCACCTGGTGGATCGCGCCGTCTTCGGCAACCGCGAAGGCTATGGCGCCGGTTACTTCATCACCTCGCTGGCGGCCCAGTTCGTGCTCGGCATCCTCGCCACGATGATCGTGGCCTGGTTCTCGCGCTGGCGCGAGTTCCGTGCCGACGCCGGCGGCGCCGCCCTGGCGGGGCGCCACAAGATGACCGCCGCCCTGCGCCGGCTGCAGCAGGCGCAGCCCGAGCCCCTGCCCGACGAGATGGCCGCCTTCGGCATCGCCGGCGGGGGGCTGCATGAGCTCTTCGCCAGCCATCCGCCGCTGGAGAAGCGCATCGAGGCGCTGCAGCAGGCGGCCTGAGGAATCTGCCTGCAGCGGCCTTTGACCCTGGTGGGCCTACGACGAAGCTGCCCCCGGGTCAAAGGCCGCTTTCGGCGAATCGGGGCGCAGGAGAATCACTCCCCGCCAGCGCCTGCGTTCCGCTCCCGCGCCAGCTTCTCCGCCGCCTGTGCATCCACGGACCAGAGTTTCTCCAGCTGGTAGAAGTCCCGCACCCGCGGCTGCATCACGTGCACCACCACGCCGTTGAGGTCCACCAGGGCCCACTCCCCCTCGTCGATCCCCTCGGTGCCCAGGGGCGGCTCGCCCTTGAGCTTGGCCTGGAAGGCCACCGCCTCGGCGATGGACTTGACGTGGCGGTCGGAGGTGCCCGATGCGATGATGAAATAGTCGGTGATGTCGGTCTTGCCCTTGACGTCGAGGACGGTGATGTCTCTCGCCTTCATGTCTTCGAGGACCTGGACCACCAGGTCACGCAGTTCTTCGGTTTCCATGAATGCCCGGTTCGGATTGCAGATGGTCCCATGATACCACCGGCTCAGGAAAAGCAGGCCGCCAGGCCGGCCTCCAGGGTGGGATAGCGCAGCTCCACGCCCAGCTCGCGCAGCATCCTGCGGTTGTCGATGCGGCGCGACTCGGCCAGGTAGGAGCGCAGGCCGGCGGAGAGTTCACCCTCCGCCTCCGCCGGGTCGATCACCGGCGGGCGCGGCAGGCCGGCGGCGTCGGCCACGGCGTTGAAGTAGTCGGCCATGTTGCCGGGGTGGCCGTCGCTCACGTTGTAGACGGCGCCGTCACGACCCCGTTCCATGGCGGCGACGAGCACCTGAACCAGGTCGTCCACGTGGATGCGGTTGGTCCAGGGCGCCTGCTCCGGGGCGATCATGGGTCTGCCCGCCTTGAGCCGCGCCAGCGGCAGCTTGCCCGGGCCGTAGATACCGGCCACCCGCAGCAGCACCAGCTCACCGCCGCCCCCTTCCCGCCATGCCTGCAGGCGCGCCTCGGCGTCGGCCCGGCGCAGGGCGCGTTCCGCCCGGGGGGCGATGGGACGGTGCTCGTCCACCCATTCGCCGTGGCAGTCCCCGTAGACGCCGGTGGTGCCCAGGTAGACCAGCCGCCTCGGCCGGCCGTCCCTTGCCAGCGCCTGGAGAAAATGTTTCATCCGGGTCTCCTCCACGCCGTGCTTTGGCGGCGGCGCCAGGTACCAGATGCGGCGGGCCTCGGGCAGGGGATCGGGTAGCGGCCGGTCGAGATCCAGCACCCGCGGCGCGATGCCGGCCGTCTCCAGTCTGCGCGCTCCGTCGGCCGAGCGCACCAGCCCTGTCACCCGGGAGGGGCCCAGCGCCCGCGCCAGCCCGGTGCCCACGTGGCCGCAGCCGACGATGAGCAGGTCGCGGTTACCTTGTGCTCGCACGGTTTTATTGAAGCAACAAATGGGAGACAATCGCGCCATTATGTCAAACGAGAAACGGAATATCCCATGAGCTTCGAGGTCACCATCGCCGGCAGCGGCCACCGGTTCGAGGTGGACGAGGACGAAACCATTCTCGATGCCGCCATCCGCCAGGACATCGGCCTGCCCTACGGCTGCCGCAACGGCTTCTGCGGCGCCTGCCTGGCCACCCTGGTGGAGGGAGAGGTGGAGTACCCCGACGGCGAGCCCGACAAGCTCCTCGACGCTCCGGAGGATGCCTGCCTGCCCTGCCAGGCGGTGCCCCGTTCCGACCTGGTGCTGGAGGTGGAGGAGATCGAGACGCCGGAGGAGATCAAGCCCCGCACCATGCCGGTGAAGGTGGTGAAGATCGACCACCTGGCCGACGACGTGGTGCGCCTCTGGCTGAAGCTGCCGGAGGAGCAGCGGCTGCAGTTCATGGCCGGCCAGTACCTCGACTTCCTCCTCGACGACGGCCGCCGTCGCGCCTTCTCCATCGCCAACCCGCCCCACGAGGACGATCTCATCGAGCTGCATATCCGCCACGTGGACGGCGGCCTCTTCACCGACTGGGCCTTCACCCAGATGAAGGACGGCACCATCCTGCGCATCGAGGCGCCCCTGGGCACCTTCACCCTGGACGAGGAGTCCGACCGGCCCATGCTCTTCATCGCCGGCGGCACCGGCTTTGCGCCCATCAAGTCGCAGATCGAGCACGCCTTCCATGCCGGCCTCGACCGTCCCATGGTGCTCTACTGGGGCGTGCGCTCGCAGGAGGACCTCTACCTGCCGGACCTGCCACGCCAGTGGGAGAGGGAGCACGAGAACTTCCGCTTCGTTCCCGTCCTCTCCGAACCGGACGAGGGCTGGCAGGGGCGCAGCGGCTGGGTGCACGAAGCGGTGCTGGAGGAGCTGGGCGACGAGCTGCCGAAGTACGACGTCTACATGGCCGGCCCTCCGCCCATGGTGAGCGCTGCCCGGGACGCCCTGCTCGAGCGGGGCGTGCCCGAGTCACAGCTGCACTACGACTCCTTCGAATACGCGGCCGACTGAGACCGCCGGCCCGCGGCCATGAAAAAGGGGCAACGTCGCCGCTGCCCCCTTTCTCCATCGGGTGACGATCAGTAGCCGCCCTTGCGCTTGGTCTCGGGCAGGCCGCCGATCTTGGCCGCCTGCTTGGAGGGGCCACCGCCGCCGGGGAAGAGCATGAAGAGGTCCTTGGAGCCCACCTTGCGGCCCCAGATCTTGCTCATGGCCTTGACCATCTCGCGGTTGTTGGGCTGGTGGCCACCCTCCTCGAAGTAGGTGTCGCGCAGATATTTCATCACGTCCCAGTGCTCCTGGGTCAGCTCCACGCCCTCGGCCTCGGCGATCACCTTGGCCACCTCCTCGTTCCAGTCGTTGGGGTCGGCCAGGTAGCCGTTGTCGTCGGTCTCGATGGTCTGGCCGTTCACTTCGTAAGGCATGCTCTGTACCTCCTGCGGATTGGGGCGCCGGCTCCGCGGCGCCCGGGTTACAAGGGAATCAGAATGTCACGAGATTCTAAAACAGAGCAGGGGGAAGCGTCACCTCAGGTGAGGTGGCCGCCCACCACCAGGGGCGTGATCCAGTAGTGCACCTCGCTGCCGGCGAACTCCTCCTTCAGGCGGCGTAGCAGCTCGCAGGCCGCCTTCTGCGGCAGGTGGGTCTGGATCATCCATCCCTTGCGGTAGCCGGCCACCTTCTCGGCCGCCGTCATCACGTGCTCGGAGCCGCCGTGGCCGTTCACCGGCAGGCTGATGAAGCCCGCCACCTCGGGCTGCTCCAGCAGCCAGTCGATGAGGGGATCGGAGAGGCTGGGCGGCACCACCAGCGAGAGCAGGGCCTCCTTCTTCTCTTCCTGGATCGGGTCGAGGGATTCAGGGTTCATGATCTCTTCTCCTGGGCGAAGGCGAAGCGCCGGTAGAGAATGGGCAGCAGGATCAGGGTCAGCGCCGTGGCCGAGATGAGCCCGCCGATGACCACGATGGCCAGGGGCCGCTGGATCTCGGAACCGGGGCCGCTGGCGAAGAGCAGGGGCACCAGACCGAAGGCGGCGATGGAGGCGGTCATGAGCACGGGGCGCAGCCTGCGCCGGGCCCCCTCCACCACCACGTCGTGCAGCGGCTTGCCCATGGCGTGGAGCTGGTTGAAGTAGGTGACCATCACCACGCCGTTGAGCACGGCGATGCCGAGCAGCGCAATAAAGCCCACCGAGGCCGGCACCGAAAGGTACTCGCCGGTGAGCCAGAGCCCCACGATGCCCCCCACCATGGCGAAGGGAATGTTGGAGAGCACCAGCACCGCCTGGCGCACCGAGCGGAAGGTGGAGAAGAGGATCAGGAAGATGAGGCCGATGGCCACCGGCACCACGATGGAGAGCCGGCGGGCGGCGCGCTGCTGGTTCTCGAACTCGCCGCCCCACTCCAGGTAGTAACCGGTGGGCAGTTTCACCTCTTCCGCCACGCGCTTCCTGGCCTCCTCCACGAAGCCCACCAGGTCGCGGCCGGAGACGTTGGCGATGACCACCGCCATGCGCTTGCCCTTCTCGCGCTGGACCGACACCGGCCCCTCGGTGCGTTCCATCTTCACCAGGGTGGAGAGGGCCACCTGGCGGCCGTCGGGCAGGGCCAGGTGGAGGCCGGCGAAGGTGGCGGGCGAGTTGCGCACTTCCGGCGGCCCCTTGATGACCAGGGGTACGCGGCGGGTGCCCTCGTAGATGGTGCCCAGGCGGAGCCCCTCGATCTGGGCGCGCAGGGCGTCCTCCAGGGTCTCCACGTCCAGCCCCAGGCGGCCGGCGGCGAGGCGGTCCACCACCAGCTTGAAGTACTGGGCGCCTTCGTTGCGCGGCGTGTAGACGTCGGTGGCGCCTTCGATGCCCTGCACCGTCCTGACGATGGCCTCGGCGGTGCGGTTCAGCGCATCCTGGTCCTCGCCAAAGATCTTGATGGCGAGGTCGCCGCGCACGCCGGTGAGCATCTCCGAGACGCGCATCTCGATGGGCTGGGTGAAAGCGTAGGCCACGCCGGGAAAGTCCTCCAGCACCTTGCGGATCCGCTCCTTCAGCGCCTTCTTGTCGGGCACCGTCCACTCTTCCACCGGCTTGAGCACCAGGAAGCTGTCGGTCTCGTTGAGGCCCATGGGATCCAGGCCCAGCTCGTCGGAGCCGGTGCGGGCGATGACCGAGATCACCTCCGGCACCCGCCGGATGAGCTCGCGCTGGAAGGCCTGGTCGATCTTGATGGACTCCTCCAGGTTGATGGAGGGGAGCTTCTCGAGCTGCACGATGAGGTCGCCCTCGTCCATGGTGGGCATGAAGGTCTTGCCCACCTGGGTGTAGAGGAAGCCCGCCGCCGCCAGCACCGCCAGCGCCACCGTCACTACCGGCTTCACGTGATCCAGGCACCAGGCCAGCATCGGCGTGTAGATCCGGTGCAGCAGCCGCACCAGCAGGGGCTCCTCGTGGGAGACCCGGCCCAGCAGCCAGGAGGAGAAGACGGGAATCACCGTGAGCGAGAGCAGCAGGGAGCCCGACAGGGCGAAGACGATGGTGAGCGCCACCGGGATGAAGAGCTTGCCCTCCAGCCCCTGCAGGGTGAGCAGCGGCAGGAAGACGATGATGATGATGAGAATGCCCGAAGCCATGGGCAGGGCCACCTCCCGCGCGGCGCGGTAGATCAGGTGCAGGCGCGGCAGCCGGCTCTGCCCCTTCTGCGCCAGGTGGGTGATGATGTTCTCCACCACCACCACGGCGGCGTCCACCAGCATGCCGATGGCGATGGCCAGTCCGCCCAGGGACATGAGGTTGGCCGACATGCCGAACTGGTGCATCAGGATGAAGGTCACCAGCGCCGCCAGGGGCAGCACCAGGGCCACGGTGAGGGCGGCACGCAGGTTGCCCAGGAAGAGGAGCAGCAGCACCACCACCAGCACGATGGCCTCGGTGAGCGCCTTGGTCACCGTGCCCACCGCCCTGGAGACCAGCTTGCCTCGGTCGTAGAAGACGTTGATCTCCACCCCCTCGGGCAGGCCGGGCGCCAGCTCCTCCAGCTTGGCGCGCACGCCGCGCACCAGCTCATTGGCGTTGGCGCCGCGCAGGCCCAGCACCAGTCCTTCCACCGCCTCGCCCCTGCCGTCCTTGGTGACGGCGCCGTAGCGGGTGAGGGAACCGGTGCGCACCTCGGCCACGTCGCCCACGCGCACGGGTCGGGTGGGGTCGGCGCGCACCACGATGTCGCGGATGTCGTCCAGGGTGGTGATGGCTCCCTCGGTGCGCACCAGCAGCACCTCCTCGCCGTCGTTGAGGCGGCCGGCGCCGTCGTTGCGGTTGTTGGCCTGCAGCGCCTCCCGCAACTGGGCCAGGGAGATGCCACGGGCGGTCATGCGGGCGTTGTCGGGCACCACCTCGAAGGTGCGCACCAGTCCGCCCAGGGCGTTGACGTCGGCCACGCCGGGCACGGTGCGCAGGGCGGGGCGGATCACCCAGTCGAGGAGGTCGCGCCGCTGGCGCAGGTCCAGGTCGCCGCCATCCACCGAGAACATGAACATCTCACCCAGCGGCGTGGTGAGCGGCGCGATGCCGCCGGAGATGTCCTTCGGCAGGTCGCCCCAGATGCCGGAGAGGCGCTCGGCCACCTGCTGTCGCGCCCAGTAGACGTCGGTGCCCTCCTCGAAATCCACGGTGATGTCGGCCAGGGCGTACTTGGTGATGGAACGGAGCATGTTCATGCGGGGGATACCCAGCATCTCCACTTCCACCGGTGCGGTGATGCGCGATTCCACCTCCTCCGGCGTCATGCCCGGCGCCTTGATGACGATCTTCACCTGGGTGGTGGAGACGTCGGGAAAGGCGTCGATGGGCGTCTTCTGGAAGGCCACCCAGCCGCCGCCGGCGAGCAGCAGCACCACCAGCAGCATGAGCAGGCGCTGAGTGAGGGCGAACTGGATGAGCCGAGCCAGCATCAGCCCTCTCCCTCCAGCCAGGCGGCCTTCAGCGCCGCGGTGCCCGAGGTGGCCACCTGGTCACCGGCCTTCAGGTCGCCCTCGATCACCAGGCTGTCGGGCTCCTCGGCGGTGATGGTGACCTGGACGGGGCGGAAGCCACCCGCGGTGCGCACCATCACCCAGCTCTTTCCGCCGGCCCGCATCAGGGCCTGGCGCGGAATTCGCCATGAAGTGCCGCTGCCCGCCCTGACGAGCCGCGCCTGCACGAACTGGCCGGGACGCAACGCACCTTCGGGGTTGGGCACTTCCGCCCGCACCAGCACGCTCTGGTTCTCGCCATGAATCATGCTGCCGATGGTGACGATGCGCCCCTCCACCGCCAGCTTGTCTACCTTCACCGCGGTGCCCACTGCCACTTCGTCCAGTTTTTCATGGGGTACCTGAATCTCGAGCCAGAGGGGATCGAGGCGGCCGATGCGGTAGATGGGGCTGGCGATCTCCACCCGCTGGCCGGGCGTGGCGAGCTGTTCCAGCACCACCCCGTCCATGGGCGAGCGCACCTGGAGGGTGGCGGAGAGGCGGTGTCGCTTCTCCAGCTCGCGGAGGGCGGACTCGTCCATGCCGGCGAGCATCAGAGCCTGGCGGCGCTGCTCCACCTCGGTTTTCGCCTGGGTGTAACGGGCCCTCGTCTCCAGGAAACGGCGTTCGGCGATGATGCCTTCCGCCTTGAGCTGGCGGTCCCGGTTGAGCTCCGCCCGGGCCAGGCCGAGACGGGTGAGCGCTTCGAGATAGAGGCGCTGGTCCTCCACCAGCCGGGGGCTCTGTATGGTGGCCAGCACCTGTTCCCTGACCACCTTCTCGCCCTCGGCCACCAGCAGACTGGTGAGAAGTCCCTCCTGGGGTGCCGTCACCACCCGGAGCTGGGCGTTGGGCACCCGAACACGGGCGGGGTAGGCGGTGCCCCAGGCCCGGGAGACGGGGGCTACGGTCGTAGTGTGGATGCCCAGCGCTTTCTCCTGTTCCGGCGCGATGTCGATGCGTGGAGCCGCGTGGGCGGTGCCGCCCAGCAGCAAGGCGAGTGCGAGAAGTGTCTTCTTCATCGGGGGATCACTCCTGAGACATGATTCTTGCGGGCCAGGGCACGAGCCTTTTCCAGTTTTCTCAGCCGAAGTTCACGGGTGGCCTGGTAGGACTGCCGTCGCGCCAGCAGCAGCTGGTAGAGATCCATCTCTCCCAGCTCGAATGCCCGCTGCGCCAGCTTCAGCCGGGAGAGGGAGAGGCGGTGGTTCTGCTCTGCCAGCAGGTGGAGCCGGGTGGCTCGCGCCACCTCCTGTTCGGCCTTGGTCAGCTCCAGCTGCAGTTCCCTGCGGGCGAGTTCGAGGGAGGCTTGGGCCCGGGTGAGCTCGGCCTCCGCCTCGGCAATGGCGGGTGCCGCGGGTGCACTGGTGCCAAGCGGCATGCTCACCTCCAGGCCCAGGGAGTCGGTATAGTCCTGGTTGCGGTCGCCGCGATCCCGTTTCGCAAACAGTGAGACCACTGGCGAGGCGCGGCGCTGGGCCCGGGCGTCAGCGGTCCTGGCGCGGGCCGTCTCCACCTGGGCCACCAGTGCGGCCAGCCGGGGGTGCGGGGCGGGCTTCTCCTCCACCTTCCTGGCGGAAAAGGTTTCCAGGTCGTCCGGGAAGGCGTCCAGGCCGGTGTAGTTGCGCCAGGCGATACGTGCCTTCTGCAGGGCGTTTAGTGCCTCTTGGTAACCTGCCTCGGCAGTGATCAGGTCCTGTTGGGCCAGCAGAAGGTCGTTGCGGCTCACCTCGCCCACCTCGTGGCGATGCCGGATGTCCTGGACCAGGGCCCTGGCCGCGGCCCACTGCTTCGTGGACTCCTTGAATTCGGCATGGGCGATACGCAGCTGCCAGGCCCGTTCCAGCACTTCGCCAGCCACCTGCCAGAGCAACCTCTTCCGGTCGTCGTCGGCGAGGCGCCCCATGTTGTCGGCAATGGCCACCTTGGCGCTGCGTTGGCCAGGGAGCAGCACCGGCAGGGAGATGCCCACCACGTACTCCTCGTAGCCGAAGTCGCTGCCGACGGTGTCCCCCGTGGCCGAAAGGGTCACGGACGGGTCGCCGCCAAGAAAGGATTCTGCCTGCTGCCGGTAGCCGGCCTCCACCTTGTGTCGGGCCTCCGCCAGTCGGAATTCGGGATGTCGCTCCAGAGAAGCCTGGACAGCCTCGGCCAATGTGACGGCGTGTACGGGCAGGACCGCCAGGAAGAGGATCGCCAGCAGAGTGGTATGAACCAGGTGTCCGGTATGCATCGGATGATGTCGGAGTCGGTGACCGTTGGAGGGGGCAAGTGTACGGAGTTGGACTGAATCCAAACTGAAAATGGTGTTCAGTTTGGGTTCAGTTCCTGCGGCTAGAATCTGCCCAGGCATGGGCTCCGCCCTTCGGTTATTGTTCTCGTGATGAAACCTTTTTCTTTTCTTGTCGTGGCTTTCCTGGCATTCCTGCTGGGTGCGCTGGCCCTGTGGATGGCGCGTGAACAGTGGGAAAGTTACGAGCACGACGTGGAGCACGAGGGATATCGGGACGGAGGTGATGCCGTGGAAACGGCTGGGCTGCTCTCCCTGGAGGAGATCGTCCGACGCCTGGAGCTGCCGGCAGAGAGCCGTATCCTGGAGGTGGAACGGGAGCTGGAGTCTGGGCGGATGTATTACGAGATCGAATTCCTCCTGCCGGATGGCCGCATCGAGGAGGTGATGGTGGATCCGCGCACCGCCGAGGTGGTGAAAAGAGAGCGCGAGGAGGGGGAAGATTGAGGCTGCTGCTGGTGGAGGACGACGAAGCGTTGGTGAAGGGGTTGCTGCCCCGGCTGCGCCAGGCCGGCTACGCCGTGGACGTGGCCACGGACGGGCGGGAGGCGCTGTTCCTTGGAGAGACCGAGAGCTACGACCTGGTGGTGCTGGATCTCGGCCTGCCGGAGATGGGCGGGCTCGAGGTGCTGACACAGTGGCGTGCGCGGGAGATCCCGGTGCCCGTGCTGATTCTCACTGCCCGGGACAGCTGGATGGAAAAGGTGGAGGGGCTCCGCGCCGGTGCCGACGACTATCTCACCAAGCCCTTTCACACGGAAGAACTGCTGGCGCGATTGCAGGCACTGCTGCGGCGCAGTCACGGCCGGGTAGAGGGGCAACTGCGGGTGAACGACATCCTGCTGGACGAGGAGCACCAGCAGGTGCGCCTGGACAGCGGCGAGACGGTACCCCTCACCGGCACCGAGTTTCGCCTGCTGCGATACTTCATGATGAACCCGGGCAAGCTGCTCTCCAAGAGCCGCCTCACCGAGCACGTCTACGAACAGGACTTCGACCGTGACAGCAACCTCATCGAAGTCTACGTGCGGCGCCTGCGGGAGAAGGTCGGCAGGGAGCGCATCGAGACGCGCCGGGGGCAGGGTTATGTCTTCCGCGGATAGCCGGCCGGTCTCCCTGGAGGCCAGCCTCAGCCGGCTGCTGACGCTCCTGCTCTTCCTGGTGCTGCTCCTGCTGCTGGGCATCGCCGCCTGGATCGGGCGCGAGAGCGCCATCCAGTTCGCGCTTTCCCGGCTGCACCACGATGCCGAGGCCATCATCGGCAACCTGGACGTGGGTGGCAGGCGGCTGGCAGGCGACATCCAGCCCATCTACCGCCAGCCCCTTTCCGGGCACTACTACCTGGTCCGCTTCCGGGACGGCACCTCCATCAAGAGTCGCTCCCTGTGGGACGAGGGGCTGCAGGTTCCGGAGCGGGTTTCCCGGCTGCCCCGTTACTGGCTGATGAACGGCCCACGGGACCAGAAGCTGCTGGTGTGGCAGAAGTCCTACGAGAAGAACGGGGAGACCTTCACCATCGCCATCGCCGAGGACGTGGCACCCCTGCTGGCCGCCATCTGGCGCTTCGTGGGTATCGGCGTGGCGGCTTCCGTCGCCGCGGTGCTGTTCATGCTGCTGTTGCAGCGATTCATCATCCGCCGCGCCTTCACCCGGCTGGACCGGATCGGCGAGGAGGTTCGGGAAGTGCGCAAGGGAAGCCGGGAGGAGGTGGGCACCGACGTGCCTGCCGAGGTGCTTCCCGTGGTGGAGGAGTTCAACCAGTTGCTGCACGCCTGGCGACAGCACCAGGAGCGGTCGCGCAACGCGGTGGGCAACCTGGCCCATGCGCTCAAGACCCCGCTGCAGGTGATCATGCGTTTCGGCGAGGCCCGGAATGAACCCGTGATCCTGGAACAGAGCCGGCACATGCAGCATCTCATCGAGCAGGAACTCAAGCGTGCCCGCATCACCGGCCGGGCGGCGGTGGGGCGTCACTTCCGCCCGCGGGAGGACCTGGGTGCGCTGGCAGAGACCCTGAGCACGCTCTACCACCAGAAGGCGCTGCACATCGGCCTGGAGGTCGAGTCGCCCGAGACCCTCTACCTCGACCAGGGGGACATGCTGGAACTCGTCGGCAACCTTCTCGACAATGCCGCCAAGTGGGCGGAAAAGGAGGTGCGCCTGTGCCTGGATGTGGACGGGAACCTGGCAGTGGTGGTGGAGGACGACGGTCCCGGCATCGACCCCCACCGGCGGAAGCAGCTGCTGGACCGCGGAAGCCGCCTGGACGAGAACCGGCCCGGCCACGGGCTGGGCCTGGCCATCGTGCGGGACATCGTGGCGCTCTACGGCGGCAGCCTGGAGCTGGACGATTCACCCTCGCTGGGCGGGCTGCGGGTGCGGGTGACCTTGCCCCTGGAGTAATTCCACCTGCACGCAGGCCGCCAGCCCCCCTTCGTGGCGGTTTTCCAGTTTCACCTCCCACCCCTGGATGGCCGCCAGCTGGCGGACGATGGCCAGCCCCAGGCCGCTGCCGCCGGTGGCGGTGCTGCGCGAGGGCTCCAGGCGGTGAAAGGGCTGGAACACCCTTTCCAGTTCCGCTTCGGGGATGCCGGGGCCGCGGTCGATCACGCAGACCCTGGCCTTCGCTTTCCTGCACTCCAGGCGCAGCACGACCTCCTTCCCGTTCCCGTAGTGGAGGGCGTTGTCCAGCAGGTTGCCGAGGATGCGGCGCATGGGCAGCGCCGGCACTTCCACGGAGCAGGAGGGGGGCAGCTCCACGACGAGGGCTTCTCCCTGCCTGCGGTACTCTTCCGCCACCGTCTCCACCAGGTGCTGCAGGGGCCGCCTTTCCATTGCGCCGTCGTCCGCCTGCATGGCGCCGGCCAGCTCCAGCGTGCGGGTGACGATGTCGTTCATCTCTTCCAGGTCCCGTCTCATCTGCGCCAGCAGCTCCGGGTCGGAGTGTGCTTCCAGGAGCTCCAGGGCGATGCCGAGGCGGGCGAGCGGGGTGCGCAGGTCGTGGGAGATCCCTCCCAGCAGCGTGGTCCGGTTCTCCAGCAGCCGCTGTACTTCGCCGCCGAGCTCGTTGAACTTTCGGGCCAGGAGGGCCAGTTCGGTGGGGCCGCTCTCTTCCAGGGGCTCGAGAAGGCCGCTCTGGCCGAGCCGCTGCACCCCCTGGCCCAGGCGGGTCAGGGGACGGTTGATCCGGCGCACCACGAGCAGGGTCGTGATGAGAATGAAGATCCCCGCCCCGGCGAAGATCCACAACAGTGCCCGCGGCGGCCTGGCGCCCACCCGGTCGTGGGAGAAGCCGAGGTAGAGGATCCTGTCGCCCGCCGGTACGGGGGCCCAGTACCCCTGTTCTTCTTCCGGTACCTGGTGGAGGTGGGTCGGTTGTCCCAGGCGCCGGCCCAGCGCCTCTTCCAGGAAACGCATGTAGGGGGAGTGGTAGGCGAGGGGTTCCAGGGATCCCGGTGGAGGCGTATCCCGGAGCCGGAGCCGATGCCCCTGCTCCAGTTCGGCGACGAATTCGGGTCGGATCTGCGGGGGCAGCTCCACCCAGGTCTGGGCCGACAGCACGATGAGGGCTGCCAGGTCGTCCGCTGCCTGCTGGCCGACCGGCAGCAGGATGTACCTGAAGGTGACGATGCCCGTGAAGAGGATGAACAGGAGCAGGGCGGCGGCGATGGTGAGCGCGGTTCTTGCGAAGAGGCTGTTGGGTGCTCTCATGCCGGTCATGCCGCGTCCGGTTCCGGGGTGAACATGTAGCCCTTGCCCCAGACGGTGCGGATGTAGCGGGGCTCCCTCGGATCGGGTTCGATCTTGTGCCGCAGGCGGGTGATGCGGACATCGATACTGCGGTCGTAGGGTGAGCGCTCGTAGCCCTTGAGCAGATCGATGAGACGATCCCTGCTGAGAACCCGGTTGGGGTTGCGGGCCAGGATCTCCAGCAGCGCCATTTCCCCGCTGGTGAGCGGGATCTCCGTTTCCCCTTTCCAGAGCGTGTAGCTGTGCAGGTTGAGCCGGTAGGGACCGAAACGGAAGACCTCGGTTTCGCCGGTTTCCCTGTTGCCCTCCGTACGCCTGAGGATGGCGCGGATGCGGGCCGCCAGTTCGCGGGGGTTGAAGGGTTTGGCGAGGTAGTCGTCGGCGCCGATCTCCAGTCCGACGATGCGGTCGATCTCCTGGCCGCGCGCGGAGAGGATGAGTATCGGCAGGTCCGTGGCGGCCCTGAGCTCCCGCGTCAGCGTCAGGCCGTCGTCCCCCGGCAGCATGAGGTCCATCACCACCAGGTCCGGCCGCTCCCGGGAGATCAGCGCCTTCATGGTCCTGCCGTCACCGGCGGTGCGCACCTCGAACCCCTGCTCGCGCAGGTAGCGCTGGAGCAGGTTCCGCAGGGCCGGATCGTCGTCGACGACCAGTATGCTGGGCGGGCGGCGGGACATGGGGGCGATGGTAGCAGAAGCCCCGGGAGAGGCCGGCAGATGAAACAAATTGTTACCGATTGCGGGGTGTGTGCCGGGCGCGGGCGCTGTATCATTCCGGCAGTTTCGGATTTCGCGCAAAGAGGAAATGCAAACATGTGCCGGTTGTGCTGGATCGTTCTTTCCCTGCTGCTCCTGGTGATGGCCGGGGTGGCCTACAAGGTGGTGGTCGTGGGCAGCGTGGAGGAGACGCCGGACGGGCGCCAAGCGCTGCTGCTGACGGGGGCCGAGCGCAATCTGGTGCTGGCCGAGATGCGGGGATTCCTGGTGGCGGTGCAGGCCATCATCGCCGCCACCAACGATGAGAAGATGGAAGCGGCGGCGGAGGCGGCCGCCCGGGTGGGCATGGCGGCCCAGCAGGGCATTCCCCCGGGACTCATCGCCAAGCTGCCGCTGGAGTTCAAGAAGCTGGGCTTCGACACCCACCGGAAGTTCGACGCGCTGGCGCTGGACGCCCGCCAGCTGGGCGATCCCGACCACACCCGGGAACAGCTGGCAGAGCTCATGGCCAACTGCCTCGCCTGCCATGCCACCTATAGCCTGACGGCGGCGGCTGCGGATTGAGCCTGCTGTCCGCGTCGGCCTTTGGCCTCGGCGGGCCTGCGTCGGGTGTCCCGGCTGCCGTGGGCCGACCCCGGCACAAAACCCCATTACTCCTGCGGCAGGCTCTGGATCCCCTTCATCGGCAGGAAGAGGCCGCAGCCCAGGTGGCGGTGGCCGCCCAACCCCTCCTCCTGCAACGCGAGAGAGTCTTCCGGGCCGAGGTCGGCCAGCATCAGGCTGCGGGTGACCAGCGGGCCCTCCGGCGTGGCGATCTCGGTGGTCCTGCCGCAGAGCGCCTTCTTGACGCGGATGCGCCGCGCCTTCAGCTCGCGGGCGACGCGCTCGAGGAAGCGGTTCTCGTCCTCGGCCTCCCCTTCCAGCATCCGCATGTGCCGGGCGTAGAGGGTGGGGTGGCTGAAGAGGCGCTTCTCGCGCGCCTTGCCCAGGGTCAGCTCGAAGCCGCCGAGGTCGAGGGTCACCCCTTCCAGCCGTTGCCGCACCTCCCCGACCCGCTCCTGGGGCACGCGCAGCTGCATGCGGCTGCGGCGCGAGGGGATCAGGTGCTGGCCCAGCGCGGGGTCGGGTCGCTCCCAGCCGTTCTGGGAGCCAGCCAGGTGGATCTCGTGGACGCCGATGCCAGCTTCCATCAAGTCGGGCAGGTGCGCCTGCAGTGCCCGGCTCAGGGCGTGCAGGTGATCCACCGGCAGCATGCGGCTGGTGAGGGCGAAGGAGAGATCCACCACCCGGGGCGATTCCTCGACGACATCACCGTCGGTCTCTTCTTCCCAGAACATGCTCACTCCTCCGGCAGGCGGGCTTGCAGCTCGTCCCGGTCGAACCACCAGTCGTCCTGCACCAGCACGTCCACGATGTTGCGCAGGCGCACCAGGAACTTCTCCGGCTGGTCGAGTTCCAGCTTCTCGATCCAGTAGTCGAACTGCTGCTGGCTCTCCACCTCGCTGTGGCGCCGCGCCACGTTGCCCAGCATCTGCTGGGTGAAGAAGAGCAGGTCCTCCCGCTGCCTGGGCTCGGTGGCGCGCAGGTCGGCCACGAAGGCGGCGGTGGCGGCGGCCACGGCGGCGCCGTCGGCGTCGGGAGGCGTGTCGTCGATGAGGTGCTGCAGCAGGGTGATGGTCACCTCGGGGTCGATGGGGTAGGTGACGGCCAGCCAGATGCCCTGGCCCAGGGCCGCCAGCGAACCGGACTGGTCGGCCTGGTAGAGCACCTCGCAGGCCTCGGCCGCCTGTTGCCACTGTTCGGTCTCGATGAAGTGGTCCAGCGCCTCCCGCGCCAGGGGCCAGGCCTCTTCGCCGCGCTCGAGCAGCGCCAGGTTGCGGGCCATCTCCAGCGCCAGCTCGTGGCGGCGTGCCGCCTCCGAGGGGGGCAGGGCGGCGTGCTGCTCACGCAGTTTCGCCAGCTCGCCCTCCAGGCGCGCCTTTTCCGCCGCCTCCTCGGCGGGCGAGACGGGCATCACGTCCGGCTGCCGGCCGGGATCGAGGAAGTCCATGGCTCACACCCTGCCGCAGAAGGCGGCCTCGATGCGGTCTTCCCAGTCCTCGGGCGTGTCGGGAAACTCCGGCTTCACGTCGGTCTTGAGGAAGCGTTCGCCGGCACGGGCGTACTCGCGCACCAGCTCCAGCAGCTCTTCGAAGCTCTCCAACTCGTAGTTGGAGACCAGGATGTTGCTCAGGGCCAGGGGTTCGTCGTTCATCATTTTCTTGGGATCCTTCTCGTACGGGTTTATACAGCAGAATATGGCATCCGTTTGATCCAGATCAACACCTCACCCATAGCGGTTGACGCTCGAAGCGTTGGTTGTCTAAGATCTGCCGTCAATTTTGCAGGATGAGTATACGCTAAAATACTGATCCTGCTTCCCGGGGCGCTGCCGCCCGGCGCCCGCCAGCTCTCGAAGCTGTAAAAAAAACACCGGTCGGTCAAGGGGTTGTCAGGCCGGTACCGCCGTTTCCCACGTGCAGGAGCGCGGCGTATCTATCCCATAGGGGATAGGCGCATGGGACGAAAATACCCCCGATGGCGGAGTGTTTCCGGGGGAATGCTCGGCTACAGTTAGCAGCTGCTGATGAAGGTGGGGTCTTTCCGCGGCGCGGTTCCCATCCATCGTCAAGAGGAGTGACAACAGTTTCGGGCCACCGCCCGTCCGATACGGGTCCCGGACCGCACAGGCGGCCCAGGCGTGGCACACGAGAGAACTACCGTATTCACGATCTAGTCAGGAGACTCAAAATGGCGATCGAAAAACACCATACCCCCATGATTGACCAGCTCGAGGACGGTCCTTGGCCGAGCTTCATCAAGGGCATCAAGCGCCTGCGTGACGAGCACCCCGATGAGCGCATCAACGCCATGGCCAACGACCTGCTGGGTCAGCTGGAGACTTCCTACGAAACCCGTCTCGGTTACTGGAAGGGCGGCACCATCACCGTCTTCGGTTACGGTGGCGGCATCATCCCCCGCTTCACCGAGCTGAAGGACGACGAGGGCAACCCCCGTTTCCCCAACGCCGCCGAGTTCCACACCATGCGCATCCAGCCCCCGCCGGGCTTCTTCTACACCACCGACATCCTGCGCAAGATCATCGACATCGACGAGAAGTACGGCTCCGGCATGATCTGCATGCACGGTCAGACCGGCAACCTGATGTTGGTGGGCATGGACTCCGACGCCATCCAACCCTGCTTCGACGAGATGAACGAGCTGGGCTTCGACCTCGGCGGCGCAGGTCCCTGCGTGCGTACCGGCATGTCCTGCGTGGGTGCCGCCCGCTGCGAGCACTCCAACATCGACGAGGGCAACATCATGCGCATCCTGCTGAACAACTTCCAGGATGACATGCACCGCCCCGCGCTGCCCTACAAGTTCAAGTTCAAGGTCAGCGGCTGCGCCAACGACTGCACCAACTCCATCCAGCGCGCTGACATGGCCATCATCGGTACCTGGCGCGACGACATGAAGGTCGACCAGGAAGAGGTGAAGGCCTTCGTGGAGAAGAAGGGCCGCAAGTACGTGATCGACAACGTCATCACCCGCTGCCCCACCAATGCCCTGACCCTGCATGACGACGACACCCTCGAGGTGAACAACAAGGATTGCGTGCGCTGCATGCACTGCATCAACGTCATGACCAAGGCCCTCTCTCCCGGAGACGACAAGGGCTGCACCATCCTCATCGGCGGCAAGCGCACCCTGAAGATCGGCGACCTGTTCGGTACCGTGCTGGTGCCCTTCATGAAGGTCGAGACCGAAGAGGACCTGGAGAAGCTGGTGGAGCTGGCCGAGGAGATCATCGACTTCTTCGCCGAGAACGCCCTCGAGCACGAGCGTACCGGCGAGATGATCGAGCGCATCGGCCTGGCCAACTTCCTGGAGGGCATCGGCATCGACGTCGATCCCAACATGGTGGAACGTCCCCGCACCAGCAGCTACGTCCGCATGGACGGCTGGGACGAGGAAGCCGCCAAGTGGGAAGAGCGCAAGAAGGCTGCGGCCAGCTGATCCCGCAAACCACACACCGACAGACCGGCCGCGGTCTTGCGCCGCGGCCGGCATGGAACAGACGAATTTCAGAATCTTAGGAGGTACGCATGTCCGATCAACCTCGCATGCCCATCGAATCCGGTACGCCGGATCATTTCCAGTACATGCATCCCACGCTGCGCAAGAACTACGGCCAGTGGGCGTATCACGACCGTCCGCGCCCCGGTGTCCTGCACCACGTCTCCAAGAATGGTGACGAAGTCTGGACCGTGAAGGCCGGTTCCCCCCGCCAGCTGGACATCCTGACCCTGCGTACCATCTGCGACATCGCCGACGAGTTCTGCGACGGCTACCTGCGCTTCACCATGCGCGGCAACATGGAGTTCATGACCACCGACGGCTCCAAGGTGGACGCCCTCATCGAGCGCCTGGAGAGCGCCGGTTTCCCCGTGGGCGGCACCGGCAACTCGGTGACCATGCTCTCCCACACCCAGGGCTGGCTCCACTGCGACATCCCCGGTACCGACGCCTCCGGCGTGGTGAAGGCGATGATGGACGAGCTCTTCGAGGAGTTCAAGAACGAGGAGATGCCCAACCGGGTGCACATCACCACCTCCTGCTGCCAGATCAACTGCGGCGGTCAGGGCGACATCGCCATCAACGTGCAGCACACCAAGCCGCCCAAGATCAACCACGACCTGGTGGCCAACGCCTGCGAGCGTCCCGCCGTCGTGGCCCGCTGCCCGGTGGCCGCCATCCGTCCCGCCATGGTCAACGGCAAGCCCACCCTGGAGGTGGACGAGAAGAAGTGTGTCTGCTGCGGCGCCTGCTTCCCGCCCTGCCCGCCCATGCAGATCAACGATTCCGAGTACACCCGCCTGTCGGTTTGGGTTGGCGGCAAGCACTCCAACGCCCGTTCCAAGCCCATGTTCCACAAGCTGGTGGCTTCCAACATCCCCAACAACGCTCCACGTTGGCCCGAGGTCGCTGCCATCGTCAAGAAGATCCTCAAGGCCTACAAGGAGAACGCCAAGGAGTGGGAGCGCATGGGCGAGTGGGTGGAGCGCATCGGCTGGAAGCGCTTCTTCGAGCTCACCGACCTGCCGTTCACCAAGTACCACATCGACAACTGGCGCGGCAGCCGCAACAACCTGAACCAGTCTGCGCACATCCGCTTCTGATCGGATAGGGAGTCACACAGGTCATGAAATTCGCGATACAGGTAAACGAAGGCCCCTACCAGCACCAGGCCTCCGACTCCGCCTACCAGTTCACCAAGGCGGCGCTGGAGAAGGGTCACGAGTGCTTCCGTGTCTTCTTCTACCACGACGGTGTGCTCAACGGCACGCGCCTGACCACGCCGCCCCAGGACGACCGCAACATCGTCAACAACTGGGTGGAGCTGGCCGAGAAGTACGATCTCGACCTGGTGGTCTGCGTGGCTGCGGCCCAGCGCCGTGGCATCGTGGACGAGGGTGAGGCCGAGCGCAACGGGAAGGATGCCACCAACATCGCGCCCCGCTTCCGGATCTCCGGACTGGGGCAGCTGATCGAGGCGGCCATCCAGTGCGACAAGCTGGTCGTGTTCGGCGATTAAGGAGGTTTGACGATGTCTGACAAGAAGCAGTTCATGTTCCTCAATCGCCGTGCTCCCTACGGCACCATCTACGCCTGGGAATCCCTCGAGGTGGTGCTCATCGCGGCGGCCTTCGAACAGGCAGTGAGCCTCGCCTTCATCGATGACGGCGTGTACCAGCTCGTGACCGGGCAGGACACCACCGGCATCGGCATGAAGAATTTCTCGCCCACCTACAAGACCCTGGGCGACTACGAGGTCCGCCACATGTATGTGGACAAGGACTCCCTGGAGGCCCGCGGCCTCTCCGTGGATGACCTGGTGGTGGTTCCCTGGGAAGACTGGGAGACCGAGGAGACGGTGGACAACATCGTGGAAGTCGTGGATTCCGCCAAGCTCGCCGAGCTGCTGGAGGAGTCCGACGTGGTATTCAGCTTCTGAGGAGAGAAAGATGAGCGATCTGCACACCGTAAACAAATCTCCGTTCGAGAAGAACTCCCTGGATACCTGCCTGCGGCTGTCCAAGGCCGGCTCTTCGATCCTCCTCTATGAGGACGGCGTCTATGCGGCGCTCGCGGGGACTTCCGCGTCCGACAAGATCACCGGTGCGCTGGCCGACCGCAAGGTCTACGTGCTCGAGCCCGACTTCCGCGCGCGTGGCCTGAAAGCCGACCGCCTCATCGAGGGCGTGGAGATGGTGGACTACGCCGGCTTCGTGGATCTGGTGGATGCCTGCAGCAAGGTCCAGGCGTGGGTCTGATCCCGCACTGGTAAACGATTCTTTTGTATTGACAGCTAGGAGACAGAAAGATGCCTATCGAAGTAAACGGTAAGACCCTGGAAACCGACGAGGAAGGTTACCTGGTAAACCTCGACGACTGGGAGCCGGCAGTGGCCGAGGCCATGGCCAAGGAAGACGATCTCGAGCTCACCGACGAGCACTGGGAGATCATCAACTTCCTGCGCGAGTACTACGAGGAGTACCAGATCGCTCCTGCGGTGCGCGTGCTGACCAAGGCTGTGGGCAAGCGCCTGGGCAAGGACAAGGGCAACAGCAAGTACCTGTACGGCCTGTTCCCCTACGGTCCCGGCAAGCAGGCCTGCCGTTACGCCGGCCTGCCCAAGCCGACCGGCTGCGTGTAACCGTCCGCGCCTGAAGATGGGAAGGCGTCTTCGACGCCTTCCCGGTTCCATGAAAACTGAAAGGGTTCTCGAAACATGTCGTTTCTGACCGTTCTCGTCGCTGCGCTCTTCTACCTGGCCACCGTGATCTTCGTAACCGGGGTGGTCTACCGCATCTGGCTCTATGCCAGGGTGCCGGCACCGCTGAGGATTGCAACCACGCCCGCGCCCGTCACCAAGGGGGGAGTGGTATTGCGGATGTTCCGTGAAGTGGCATTTTTCGAAAGCCTTTTCAAGAGCAACAAGCTGCTCTGGATCCTGGCGGCGCTGTTCCACTACGGGCTGGCGCTGGTGCTGCTGCGCCACCTGCGCTACTTCATCGAGCCGGTACCCCTGGTGGTTGAGCTGGTCCAGCCCTTCGGCAAGTATGCCGCCTTCGCCATGGTGTTCGGCCTGCTCGGGCTCTGGGCGCGCCGTTTCCTCATCGACCGTGTGCGCTACGTCACCGCGCCCTCAGATCATCTGATGCTGGCCCTGCTGGTGCTCATCGGCCTCAGCGGTGCCCTGACCACCTTCGTGGCACACACCGATGTGGTGGCGCTCAAGGATTTCGCCCTGGGCCTGTTGACCTTCGACCTGAAGCCGCTGCCCGGGGACCCGCTGCTGGTGATCCACCTGGTGCTGGTGGCGGTGCTGATGATCGTCTTCCCCTACAGCAAGCTGCTGCATGGCGTGGGCATCTTCTTCAGCCCCACCCGAAACATGGTGGACAACCCGAGGGAGCAGCGCCACGTGGCCAACTGGGCGCGCAAGCTGGAAGAAGAGAACTCCTGAAAACCGAACCGCAACAATCAGAGGCGATAGGTCCCGCTCATGGCTAAAGCGAATTTCGAAGTACCCGAAATCACCGGCGTCACTGAAGTGCCCCCCGTTCAGCCGGATACCATGGCGCATCTGGAAACCTTCCGCGCCAAGCCGGACTTCATGGAGGCCCTCGGCTTTCCCGGCGAGATGCCCGAGGACTGGAAGGAGAAGGCCATCGAGGCCATGGGCGACATGCTCAAGAAGTACCGCTCGCTGCAGGTGTTCCTGGATGCCTGCGTGAAGTGCGGGGCCTGCACCGACAAATGCCACTACTTCCTGGGCACCGCCGATCCCAAGAACATGCCGGTGGCGCGCCAGGATCTGCTGCGCAAGGTCTATCGCCGCTACTTTACCCTCGCCGGCAAGTTCTTTCCCAAGCTGGTGGGTGCCGTGGACCTCACCGAGGAGGTGCTGCAGGACTGGTACAACTATTACCACCAGTGCTCCCAGTGCCGTCGCTGTTCCGTCTTCTGTCCCTATGGCATCGACACCGCCGAGATCTCCATGGCGGCGCGCGAGATCATGGACCGCATCGGCGTGGGCGACAAGTACTGCAACGAGATCATCGGCAAGGTGTTCCGTATCGGAAACAACCTGGGCCTCCCCGAACCGGCCTTGGCCGACACCCTGGAAGGTCTCGAGGAAGACGTCTACGACGACACCGGCGTCAAGGTTCGCTATCCGCTGGACGAGAAGGGCGCCGAGATCCTGCTGGTGACCCCCTCCGCCGACTTCTTCGCCGAGCCCCACGTGGACGGCCTCATGGGGTACGGCAAGGTGTTCCACGAGGCGGGCGTGAGCTGGACCCTCAGCTCCTATGCTTCGGAGGCGGCCAACTTCGGCATGTTCATCGGCTCCTACGAGAACATGCGCAAGATCTCCCTGCGCATCCGCAAGGCAGCCATCGACCTGGGCGTAAAGCGCATCATCTTCGGCGAGTGCGGCCACGCCTGGCGGGTGGCCTACGCCTTCCTCAACACCTTGGCCGGTCCCTTCGACTTCCTGGATCCCAAGTACCCGGTGCCCCAGCACATCCTGGAGTTCACCTGGGAGCAGATCCAGGCCGGCAAGCTCAAGCTGGACCCCTCGGCCAACGACGACATGGTGGTCACCTTCCACGACTCCTGCAACGTGGCGCGGGCCACGCGCATGGGCGACAAGCCGGGCGGCCAGTTCGAGATTCCGCGCAACGTGATCAAGGCGGTCTGCAACAACTACGTGGACATGCCCGACGGCACCATCAAGGAGGCCACCTTCTGCTGCGGCGGTGGCGGCGGGCTGCTCACCGACGACCTCATGGAGCTGCGGGTGAAGGGTGCCAAGCCGCGCATGGACGCCCTCAAGGCGGCCACCGAGGAGCACGGCGTCACCCATATGGCTGCCATCTGCGCCATCTGCAAGTCCCAGTTCACCAAGGTCATCCCCTACTACGGGTTCGACATGGACCAGATTGTGAGCGTGCACCAGCTGGTGTCCAACGCCATCATCCTCACGGGACAGGACGAGGGTGGCGACGAAGAGGAAGAATCCGCGGAGGATGCAGCCTGATTCCGGGGCGCACCCCGCCGACAAGACAAACATCCCGCAAGGGCAACAGTTCAACTGGTATGGAGAGTGACAATGGCAACTCCTAGCGAAGAAATGAACAAGAGCCGTACCTGGCGTCGTTTCGAAGATGGAAAGAACACCTGGGACGACTGGACCGAGGACGTCTTCAACTACGACACCTCCTACAAGTGCCCCACCTACGTGCACGAGACGCCTCCCTGCCAGGGCAGCTGCCCCTCCGGCCACGACGTGCGTGGCTGGCTCTCCATCGTTCGCGGCATCGAGAAGCCCGCGCCGGACACCGACTGGCACGAGTACGCCTTCCGTCGCGCCACCGAGGCCAACCCCTTCCCCTCCATGATGGGCCGCGTCTGTCCCGCGCCCTGCGAGGACGGCTGCAACCGCAACGAGGTGGAGGACCACGTCGGCATCAACTCCATCGAACAGTTCATCGGTGACACTGCGCTGGCCAACGGCTACAAGTTCGAGGCCGGTCCCGACACCGGCAAGAAGGTGGCCATCATCGGCGGCGGCCCCGGCGGCATGGCCGCGGCCTACCAGCTGCGCCTGATGGGCCACGGCGCCACCGTCTACGAGGCCCAGCCCGAGCTGGGCGGCATGATGCGTTACGGTATCCCCAACTACCGGGTGCCCCGTGACAAGCTGGCTGCCGAGATCCAGCGCATCGTGGACATGGGCGTGGAGGTGCACACCAACACCCGCGTGGGCAAGGACATCACCGTTGAGGAGCTGGAGAAGAACTTCGACGCCATCATCTGGGCCATCGGCTGCTGGACCGGCCGCGACCTCCCCGTGCCCGGCTGGGAAGGCACCCCCAACTGTGTCACCGGTGTCGCCTTCCTCAAGGCCTTCAACGAGGGCCGCATGAAGGTCACCGGCAAGAAGATCGTCTGCGTGGGTGGCGGTGACACCTCCATCGACGTGGTCTCCGTGGCCCGCCGGATCGGCACCAGTGCCAACCTGCAGGGCAACCCGGAGGACGTCATCAACGACGCCAGCGTCTCCCACGACGACTCCCTGGAGTCCACCCGCGAGCCGGTGGATGCCACCCTCACCTCGCTCTTCAAGCGGGGTCAGATGATGGCCTCCGAGCACGAGATCGAGGATGCCCTGAAGGAGGGCGTCACCATCCTCGACGGCGTCATGCCGCTGGAGGTGATCAAGGGCGAGGACGGCCGCGCCACCGGTCTCAAGGTGTGCGACTGCGAGATGGAGGGCAACACGCCCAAGCCCATCGAGGGCACCGAGCGCGTGCTCGAGGCCGACCTCATCGTGGCCGCCATCGGCCAGGGCGGCGATCTGCAGGGACTGGAGAGCTTCGACAACGGCCGCGGCCTCATGGACACCACCGGCAACTACCAGGTGAAGGGCAAGCCCAACCACTTCGCCATCGGCGACATCGTGCGTCCCCACCTGTTGACCACCGCCATCGGCCAAGCCTGGGTGGCCGCCGAGTCGGTGGACGAATTCCTCAAGGGCGAGGAGATCAAGAAACGGCCCAAGGTGGACGTGCACCACTTCGACCTGCTGGAGAAGCTGCACGAGGCCGGCCTGGATCCCGAGGAGTTCGACCCCAACGCAGGCGACCTGCGCGGCACCTCCCAGGCCAACTATGCGGTGCACAACTACGAGGACCGCTCCTTCCAGGAGATCATCAGCACCGACGAAATGTTCCTGGGCTACTTCGAGGTGACCCCGCGCCACAAGCGTGAGGAGGACGTGCCCACCGCCGACGAGGTACTGGGCCACTTCCACGAGCGGGTCAAGGGGCTGGACGAGGAGACGGCGCGCAAGGAGGCAGACCGCTGCATGAGCTGCGGCCTCTGCTTCGAGTGCGACAACTGCGTCATCTACTGCCCGCAGGACGCCGTCTACCGCGTGCCCAAGGACCAGCGTACCACCGGCCGCTACGTGGCCACCGACTACGCGCGTTGCGTGGGCTGCCACATCTGTTCCGACGTCTGCCCCACGGGCTACATCAAGATGGGCCTGGGCGAATAAACGTAAAGCAGAGGCTTCTTTCATGACTGGCAAGCGCAGTATCACTCTGCTGGCAATCCTGGTGTCCGGCCTCTTCCTGGGGCTGGGCACCGCCTTTGCCGGCGAGGCGGTGGAAGGCACCGCCAAGGCGGACAAGCTCGAGAGCTGTGTTGAGCCCACCGACGTCATGCGTCGCAGGCACTTCGAGTTCATCAAGCACCAGCGCGATCTGACCGTGCACCAGGGCATCCGCACCAGCAAGCACAGCCTGGCCGGTTGCGTGGACTGTCACGCCCGCAAGGATGCCGGCGGCAAGCCGGTGCCGGTGGACGCCGAAGGCCAGTTCTGCGACAGCTGCCACGACTACGCGGCGGTCCACATCGACTGCTTCAGCTGCCACAGCACGGTTCCGGGAGGAAAGTGAAGATGTCCAGTGTGAACGATCAAGGGCGCCGCGACTTCCTCAAGAAAACGGTCGCCGCCACCTCGGTGACGGTGGCACCGGGCGTGGTGCTGCACACCCTCAAGGCCCAGGCCGAGCCGCGCACCACACCGGTCACCGACAAGGTGCGTTGGGGCATGCTCATCGACACCAGCAAGTGCGCCGACGGCTGCACCGACTGCGTGGAGGCCTGCGACCGGGAGAACGGCATCGACCTGGTGAACAAGCCGGAAGGTGCGGACGACGCGCTCTGGGAGCGGCAGCGTCCCCACTGGATCCGCCACGTCAAGCTCAGGGACAACATGACCGGCAGGATCACCAACCTGCCTCTGATGTGCCAGCACTGCGAGCATCCGCCCTGCGTGGACGTCTGTCCCACCGGCGCCTCCTTCAAGCGCGCCGACGGCATCGTCATGGTGGACCGGCACATCTGCATCGGTTGCCGCTACTGCATGATGGCCTGCCCCTACAAGGCGCGCTCCTTCATTCATGCCGATGTGGCCGAGAAGCTGACCCGCACGCCGCGCGGCAAGGGGTGTGTGGAAGCGTGCAACCTCTGCGTGCACCGGCTGGACAACGGCCAGGTCACCACCGCCTGTCAGGATGCCTGCAAGCACCAGGCCATCGTCTTCGGTGATCTGAACGATCCCGAGAGTGCCGTTTCCAAGGCGCTCAAGCAGTATCCCAGCGTGCAGATCCGGGACGACCTGAAGCTCAACACCGGCGTGCGTTACACCAACATCTGATATCCATTCGAGAAAAGAGGCGGGTGAAGTAATGAAAAAGGTTCACTTCAGCGAGTGGGGTGTGGAGAGTCCCAAGTACTGGGGCCTGCTGGCGCTTCTTGGCGTGGTCATCGCCATCGCCGGGGCCGCCACCTGGTACATGGAACACCACGGACACTGGGTGACCGGCATGACCAACCAGATCGTCTGGGGTACGCCGCATGTTTTCGCCATCTTTCTCATCGTGGCGGCCTCGGGCGCTCTGAACGTCGCTTCCATCGGCTCGGTCTTCGAGAAGAAGCTCTACAAGCCCCTGGCGCGCCTCTCGGGCCTGCTGGCCATCACTCTCCTGGCGGGCGGCCTGGCGGTGCTGGTGCTCGACCTGGGCAAGCCCGACCGCCTGCTGGTGGCCATGACCCACTACAACTTCAAGTCGATCTTCGCCTGGAACATCTACCTCTACAGCGGCTTCTTCGCCATCGTGGCGGTCTATCTCTGGTTCATGATGGACCGGCGCATGAACAAGTACTACAAGCCGGCGGGGATCGGCGCCTTCCTCTGGCGGATCATCCTCACCACGGGTACCGGCTCCATCTTCGGCTTCATCGTCGCCCGGCAGGGCTACGACGCGGCCATCATGGCGCCCATGTTCGTCATCATGTCCTTCGCCTACGGGCTGGCGGTCTACATCCTGGTGCTGCTCTTCGTGGCGAAAATGGATGGCCGTGAGGTGGGAGACAAGGTGTTGTTCCGTCTCAAGAACCTGCTGGGGGTCTTTGCGGCTGCGGTCTTCTACTTCACCGTGGTCTATCACCTGACCAACCTCTACGCCACCGAGAACCACGAGTACGAGTCCTTCATCCTGCTCAATGGTGGCGTCTACACCGCGCTCTTCTGGATCGGCTGGGTCTTCGTAGGCAACCTGCTGCCCATCGCTCTGGTCTACCATCCCGCCATCGGAAAGACCCGGGGCGGCATCATCGCGGCTGCCACCTCGGTGGTGGTGGGCGGGCTGGCCACGGTCTATGTCATCGTCATCGGCGGCCAGGCCTTCCCCATGGCCATGTTCCCCGGCAAGACCATCGTGGCCAGCGGTTATTTCGACGGCGTGAACGGCGCGCCCTTCCTCTACTCGCCGAGCCTGCCGGAGGTGCTCCTCGGCATCGGCGGCTTCGCCCTGGTGCTGCTGCTCACCTTCGTCGCCATCCGGGTGCTGCAGTTCCTGCCGGTCTCCCTGGCCGACGAGGCGGTGGATCCGCACCACGGCAAGTCTTGATTGACGCAGTCTGAAGGATCTGCGAAAAGGCGGTCATCGGGCCGCCTTTTGCTTTTGCCGCCATGACCCACCTGATGATCTCCGCCGCGCACAAGTCGTCGGGCAAGACGACGGTGACCATCGGCCTGTGCGCTGCGCTGAAACGCCGGGGTCAGGTGGTGCAGCCCTTCAAGAAGGGACCGGACTACATCGACCCTCTCTGGCTGGGGCAGGCGGCGGGCAGGGCTTGCTACAACCTCGACTTCCACACCACGGGAAGGGAAGAGATCGGCGATCTCTTCTCCCGCCGCATGGCCGGCGCCGACGTCGGCATCATCGAGGGCAACAAGGGTCTCTACGACGGCCTGGACCTGGACGGCAGCAACAGCAACGCTGCCCTGGCTGCCCTGCTGGGGGCTCCGGTGGTGCTGGTGCTGGACACCCGCGGCATGACACGGGGTGTGGCGCCCCTGATTCTCGGCTACCAGGCCTTCGACCCCGACATCCGCATCGCCGGGGTCATCCTCAACAGCGTGGGCGGGCCGCGACACGAGTCCAAGCTGCGCCGGGTCATCGAACACTACACCGACGTGCGCGTGGTGGGGGCGGTGCCGCGCAATGACCGCATGCACATCGAGGAGCGCCACCTGGGGCTGATGCCCAGCAACGAGACGGAAGCGGCACAACGGCACATCGACCGCATCGCCGACCACGTGGGCGCCCACGTGGACCTGGAGCGGATCCTGGAGATCGCCGCCACGGCGCCGGAACCGCCCTCGCCGCGGCAGAAGCCGCTTCCGGGGCCGGTGGCCCCGGTGCGCATCGCCATCGCCCGGGACGCGGCCTTCGGCTTCTACTACCCCGACGACCTGGAGGCGTTGCAGCGGGCCGGCGCCGAGCTGATTCCCTTCGACACCCTGAAGGACCGGGCACTGCCGCAGGCCGACGGCCTCTTCATCGGCGGCGGCTTTCCCGAGACCTGCATGGAGGCGCTGGAGGCCAACGCCTCCATGCGAGGCTCCATCCGCGACTTCATCGAGTCGGGCGGGGCCGCCTACGCCGAGTGCGGCGGCCTCATGTACCTGTGCCGCTCGCTCTCCTGGCAGGGGAGGCGATGCGAGATGGCGGGCGTGCTGCCGGCCGACGTGAAAATGCACCAGAAACCCCAGGGTAGAGGCTACGTGAGATTGTGCGAAACTCCGCACCACCCGTGGCCGGGTGGTGGCGACCGCGTGATCCACGCCCACGAGTTCCACTACTCGGGGCTGGAGTCGCTGGACGGGGCGGTGCGGTTTGCCTACCGGGTGGAAAGGGGGTACGGTGTGGACGGCCGACACGACGGGTTGATCCACCGGAACCTGCTGGCCAACTACTCGCACATGCGCAATGTGGGTTCCAACGACTGGGCGCGACGCTTCGTGGCCCACGTGGCCCGGACGGCTTCCGGGTGACGGAAACAGCAGACAGAGGTACGGGAACGAAGATGTTCAGGATTACGCCTGCAGCAGCAGACCAGATCAGGAAGGCCGCCCAGCAGGGGGGCACCGAGGGGATGGCCCTGCGCCTGGCGGTGCGGGAGAACGCCGACGGCTCCCTCAGCTACAAGATGGGTTTCGACGAACCCGCCGACGGCGATCTGCGGGTGGTCTCCGAAGGGGTGGAAGTGGTGATGGACCCCCGCTTCCAGGAGAAGCTGGAGGAGTGCACCCTCGATTTCGTCGAGCTGGAACCCGGCAACTGGCAGTTCATCTTCCTCAATCCCGCCGACCCCCACTACGTGCCGCCGAAAGAACACTGACCCCGCGCATTCCATGGAACTGGCGCCCGAAGACGCCCTGCGCCTCAACGTGATGCTGGCCAACCGCCCCCAGGCGGTGCGTATCGACGAGTCCCGCATGATCCTCTACGCCCTCTCGGAGAAGGGCGAGATGGAGATCCCCCTCAACCCCACCGTCAAGGACGAACTCTACCTCAAGTGGGTGCGCGAGCTCCTCTCCACCCAGGTGCTGGGCACCCCCGCCGGTTATCCCCTCCATCTCCAGCGCTGGACCCGCATGGGTCACCTGCGGCTGGAGAACGTGGAGGAGCTGTTGCTGCTGGGCGAGCCCGAGGCGGTGGTGGCGGTGGTCTACTCCGAGGATCTCACCGACGAGCTGGCGCGCCGCGCCTGGTGGGCCCTGGAGGACGCCGAGAACGCCCGCCAGATGCTGCGCAATCCCCGCATCGTGTCGGGCGAGATGGGGCCGAAGCTGGCTCGCTGGCTGGTGGAGTTCCTTCCCTTCGAAACCGAGGCGGAGCAGATCATGGAGACCGTTGCCCTGGTGCTGCAGCCGGGGCTGGTGGAACCGGCGGTGCGCGAGGAGCTGTGGAAGCGGGCGCGGCGCAAGAACGCCTTCTACGTGGGCTTCCTGGCCAGCGCGCCCGACGAGCTGCCCGAGGCGGGCGCGCCCTCGCCCCTGCTGGAGGGGTGCGGCGGGTCGCTGGAGTCCCTGGCCGGCGGCGGCAACCGGGTGGCGGCGCTGCTGCTGCGGGTGCTCTCCGCGCCCGGCCAGGTCTGGCTGAAGACCCTGAAGAAGGTGCTGGAGAAGCCGGTGAACCAGGACGTGGTGAACCGCGCCCTCGAAGTGACGGCCGGCTACTTCGCCGCGGCGCGGCCGGAAGGGCCGGCGGACGCCACCCTCGAGGAGCTGGCGGAGGAGGCGGCCTCCTGGGTGCGGCAGGACCCCGCGGCCGCCGCCGTCCTGGACGTCTGCCCGGAGCTGGAGTCCCCTCTCGCCGCCCTGCGCGTGCTCTCGGGCTCGGGCTATGGCGTGGTGCGGCCGGTGTTCCGCAAGACCGACGCCATCGGTACCCTCATGCGGCGCAAGCTGCAGCCGGTGATGGAGCCCTACCTGGAGCAGGTGGATCGCCTCCTCGGCGGCTGACCTTGGTTGCCGGAGGCGGCCGCTACCCGGCCTGTTCGGCCTGCGATGGGCCGAAATCCTGGCTCGAAGATCGCAGGCCCGCCGAGGCCGTCAGGCCGACGCGGGAGACGGCCTATCGCTTCCGCCGCCGCTTCGGCCGCCGTCCCTCCCAGGCGGCCACCGCCTGGACGATCTCCGTCCAGGGCAGTGCCTCGAAACCGCCCCACCGCTCCCGCGTCTCCTCCAGCAGGCCGTGGATGTCGGGAATGGGCTCGGGAAGGGGGGTGTCGGGATACAGCGCCCGGTGCAGGCCGCGCAGCCCCCCTACCTGCAGGCGGATCGCCTTGGCGTGGGGCAGGCGGCTGCCCGCTCCCGCGGTGCGCAGGGCGAAGAGGGTGGCGCGGCGCAGGGCCTCCAGGTACCGGCGGCACTGCTCGTGGGCCCCGGCCTCCTCGCAGTGGACCGCCTCCCGCTCGGCCAGGCAGATCTTCCGCATGCGGCTGCAGCTGCAGTGGGTGCCGAGGATCGCCTTCTCGTAGTGGCACTGGCGATCGTTCACCTCGCGGTAGATGCGGCGGTAGGCCTCCTCGTCCATTTCAGCCCCGTTTGAAGCGGTGGATCAGGCGGCGGTCGCGCTTGCTGGGACGGCCTTCGGTGCGCAGGGGAGTGGCGGCCCGCTCGGCGCGGCGGGCGGCCACGATCTCCTGACGGCGCAGCCGCGTGGATTCCTCCTCGCGGTAGAAGTGGACGGCCTCCTTCGCCGGCCGTCGCTGTCTCGGCAGCTCCAGCACCTCGATCTCCCACTCGAGACCGTTCTTGCTGATGTGGAGCCGGCTGCCCACCCGCACCTCCTTGCCGGGCTTGGTGCGCCGGCCGTCGAGATGGACGTGGCCGCCCTGGACCGCCTCTGCGGCCAGTTTGCGGGTCTTGAAGAAGCGTGCCGCCCAGAGCCACTTGTCCAGGCGCATGCGTTCCTCGCTCACGTGGGGCCGTCTTCGGAGACGTCGGGGCCGTGGCCGTAGGTGGGCGCCTCGAGGGCGGACTCCAGACCCAGCAGGGGATCGAGCCCGCCGCGGGCGTCCAGCGCCGCCATGTCGTCGTAGCCGCCCACGTGGACGTCGCCGATGAAGATCTGGGGCACGGTGCGGCGACCGCTGCGTTGCATCATCTCCACCATGCGGTCGCGGTCCAGGTCCACGCGGATCTCCTCGAACTCCACGCCCTTGGCCTGTAGCAGGGCCTTGGCGCGCACGCAGTAGGGACACATGAGGGTGGAATAGACGACGACCTTGGGTGCAGACACGGGATACTCCTCCGGGTGAACGGCCGTTCTTGACGACGGCCTGGATCTGTGGCTCGAATTATCCTAGCAATCCTTCCCCGCGCTGATCCAGTCTTTTCCGCCCGGCGGGGCTGATACACTATCCCCCTTTCCGGTTTCACACGGAGACGGCATGGCGAAAGAGGCTGCACCCCGGACCATTCGGCTGCAGGACTACCGGCCGCCCCCCTGGACCATCGAGACGGTGGACCTGCGCTTCGACCTGCGTGAGGAGGGCACCCGCGTCTTCTCCCGCCTCACCCTGAAGCGCAACCCCGCCTTCGGCGGCGAGGCGGACCGGCTGCGGTTCCATGGCGAGGAGCTGACCCCCGTCTGCATCCGCCTGGACGGCTCCGAGCTCCACGGCGACCGCTACCGCATCGACGACGAGGGGCTGACCCTCTTCGACCCGCCGGACCACTTCGTGCTGGAGTCCGAGGTGGAGATTGCCCCGGAGAAGAATACCCGCCTGGAGGGGCTCTACCGCAGCGGCGGCATGTTCTGCACCCAGTGCGAGGCGGAGGGGTTCCGGCGCATCACCTGGTACCTGGACCGGCCTGATGTCATGGCCCGCTTCAACGTGCGTATCGAGGCTGACCGCGCGCGCTACCCCGTGCTGCTCTCCAACGGCAACCCGGTGGAGGCCGGCGAGCTGCCCGGTGGCCGCCACTATGCCGTGTGGGACGACCCCTTTCCCAAGCCCAGCTACCTCTTCGCCCTGGTGGCGGGGGACCTGAAGCACGTGGAAGAACAGTTCACCACCGCCTCGGGCCGCCGGGTGCGACTGCGCATCTACGTGGAGCCGGAGAACATCGACCGCTGCGACCACGCCATGCGCTCGCTGGTCAAGGCCATGCGCTGGGACGAGGAGCGGTACGGCCGCGAGTACGACCTGGAGGTCTTCAACATCGTGGCGGTGAACGACTTCAACATGGGCGCCATGGAGAACAAGGGGCTCAACATCTTCAACGCCAAGTACGTGCTGGCGCGTCCCGACACCGCCACCGACACCGACTACCAGGGCATCGAGGCGGTGGTGGCCCACGAGTACTTCCACAACTGGACCGGCAACCGCATCACCTGCCGCGACTGGTTCCAGCTCTCCCTCAAGGAGGGGCTCACCGTCTATCGCGACCAGGAGTTCTCCGCCGACATGGGCTCGCGGGGCGTCAAGCGCATCGACGACGTGCGGCTGCTGCGCGCCCACCAGTTCGCCGAGGACGCCGGTCCCATGGCCCATCCCGTGCGGCCCGACCAGTACATGGAGATCAACAACTTCTACACCGTCACCGTCTACGAGAAGGGAGCGGAGGTGGTGCGCATGCAGGCCGAGCTGCTGGGGCCGGAGGCCTTCCGCAGGGCCACCGACCTCTACTTCGAGCGCCACGATGGCCAGGCGGTGACGGTGGAGGACTTCGTGCGCTGCATGGAGGACGCCTCGGGGCGGGACCTTTCCCGGTTCATGCACTGGTACCGCTACGCCGGAACGCCGGAGGTGGAGGTGGAGGGCGAGTACGACGCCGCCGGCCGCCGCTACCTCCTCCATTTCCGCCAGCGGGTGCCCGACACCCCGGGGCAGAAGAACAAGCCGCCCTTCCACATCCCGGTTCGGGTGGGCCTGCTCGATGCCGAAGGGCGTGACATGAGGCTGGTGCGCGAGGACGGTGCGGACGACCCTTCCCTCGTGGAGCTGCGCGACCCGGAACAGACCTTCGTCTTCCTCGAGGTGGAGGAGGAGCCGGTGCCTTCCCTGCTGCGCGGTTTCTCGGCGCCGGTGAAGCTGCGCTTCGACTACAGCGATGCCCAGCTCCACTTCCTGATGGCCCACGACAGCGACGGCTTCAACCGCTGGGACGCCGCCCAGCTCCTGGCCCAGCGCATGATCCTGGGGCGGGTGGAATCGGGCGTGGAGGCGGTGACCGCCCCCGACGACTACCTGGAGACCTTCCGCCGTACCCTGGAACGGGCCGACGAGGACCCGGCGCTGACCGCGGAGATCCTCCGGCTTCCCTCCGAGTCCTGGCTGGGGGACCAGATGGATCCCATCGACGTGGAGGGGATCCACCGGGTGCGCGAGGGGATCAAGGCCGAGGTGGGGTGGCGGTTGGAGGAAGTGCTGCTGGCGCACTACCGTCGGTTGGACGAAGAGGGCGAGTACCGCATCGACGCCGCCTCCATCGGCCGGCGCAGCCTCAAGAACCTGCTGCTGGAGTACCTGGTGGCCGGTGGCGGCGAGGTGGGCCGCCGCCTCTGCCTGGCGCAGTACCGGCGCGGCCACAACATGACCGATGTGATGGCCGCCCTCGCCCTTGTCGCCCATGGCGACTGGCCCGAGCGGGAGGAGATCCTGGCCGACTTCGCCGAACGGTGGGAGGACGATCCCCTGGTGATGGACAAGTGGTTCAGCGTCCAGGCCATGTCGCGCCGCGAAGACACCCTGCCGGGCATCCAGGTGCTCCTCTCCCACCCCAGCTTCTCCCTGGAGAACCCCAACCGGGTACGTTCCCTCATCGGTGCCTTCGCCGCCGGCAATCCGCTGCGCTTTCACGCACCCGATGGCAGCGGCTACGCCTTCCTGGTGGAGCGGGTGCTGGAGCTCGACACCATCAACCCCCAGATCGCCGCCCGCCTGCTGCGCAATCTCTCGCGCTGGCGGCGCCTGGATGAGGGGCGCCAGGCCCATGCCCGGGAGCAGCTCGAGCGGGTGCTGGCGCGCCCCGGCCTCTCGCGTGACCTCCACGAAGTGGCCCTGAGGCTGCTCGAGCCATGAAGGCGCTGCTGGTGGTGGCCCACGGCAGCCGGCGTGAGGCCTCCAACGAGGAGGTGCGCAGGCTGTGTCGGAGGATGGCCGAGATGGAAGAGGGGGAGTTCGGCCTGGTGCAGGCCGCCTTCCTCGAGCTGGCGGAGCCTTCCATTCCCGACGGTATCGGAAAATGCGTGGCGGCGGGCGCCTCCGAGGTCGTGGTCCTCCCCTACTTCCTCTCTGCCGGGCGGCACGTGAGCGAGGACATTCCCGCCCTCGTGGAGCAGGCCAGGCGTTCCCATCCGGGAACCGCCATTCGCATGGCGCCCTACCTGGGGGCCGCTGCCGGCGTGGCCGGACTGATGATGGGCCTGGCGCTCGCGCAGAACGGGGAGAAGTCCTGCTGAAGAATCGCCGGCGGCAGCCGATAACCTGCCAGGTAGAGGCGATGACCCAGGTTTCCGGATGTGATATGGCTGCTGCTCAACCCCTTCGTCGGATTCCTGCCCGGAAGGCGGAAGGGGCGCCTGTGCCTGGTCTTCGTGGCAGTCGCCCTCCTGGTCACTCGCGTCGAGGCCCGTGAGATCGACGTCACCATCGGGGTGTTGGCCAAGCGGGGGGCCGAATACGCGTTGAAGCGATGGGGCCCCACCGCGGACTACCTGTCGGAAAACATCCTCGGCTACCGCTTTTCCATCATTCCCCTCACCTTCGAGGCCATCCACTCCGCCGTGGAGAGGGGCACGGTGGACTTCGTGCTGGCCAACCCCTCCATCTACGTGGACATGGAAATCCGGTACGGGGTGAGCCGCATCGCGACCCTGAAGAACCGGCACGGCAGGCACGCTTACACCCGTTTCGGTGGCGTGATCTTCACCCGGGCCAACCATCCCGGAATCAGGCGGCTCTCGGATCTCCGTGGGAAGGAGTTCATGGCGGTGGACGAGTGGTCGCTGGGGGGGTACCAGATGGCGTGGCTCGAGCTCCAGCAGCGGGAGGGCATGGTGCCCGAGCGGGACCTCGCCTCGCTCCGGTTCGGCGGCACCCACGATGCTGTGGTGCTGGCCGTGCAGGAGGGGCGCGTGGATGCCGGCACGGTGCGTAGCGACACCCTGGAACGCATGGCCAGCGAGGGAACCATCCGGCTGGAGGAGTTCCGCGTGCTGGGCGCCCATTCCCGGGAGGATTTTCCCTTCCTGGTGAGTACGCCACTCTACCCGGAATGGCCCTTTGCGAAGGTGCGACACACGCCGGATGATCTTGCGGATCGGGTGGCGGCGGCCCTGTTGTCCATGTCGCCCGACAGCCGTGCGGCCGTGTCGGGCGACTACTCCGGCTGGACGGTACCCCACAACTACCGGTCGGTGCACCAGCTGATGCAGACGCTTCGGGTCGGCCCCTACGCGCACCATGGCGAATTCGGCCTGGCGGACATGGTGCGGCAGTACGGCCACTGGCTGGGGGCGCTGGCGCTGGTGATGCTGGGGATCGGAATGGTTCACGTCTCCTACCAGGAGGTGATCCTGAACACGGTCGAGGAGGGCATCTACGGCATCGACACCGAGGACAGGACCACCTTCGTCAACCGGGCGGCCGCCAGGATGCTCGGTTATTCGCCCGAGGAGCTGATCGGCAAGGTCAACCACGAAATCATCCACCACAGTCGCTCCGACGGGTCGCCCTACCCGGCGGCCCAGTGCATGATGTACGAGGCGATCCGCAGCGGGCGCCTGCAGTTGGTGGAGGGCGAGGTGTTCTGGCGCAAGGATGGCAGCTGCTACCCGGTGGAGTACTGCAGCGCGCCCATCATGAAGGATGGGAAGGTGAGCGGCGCGGTCATCACCTTCCGCGACGTGAGCGAGCGCAAGCGCATGGAAGAGCGGATCCGGTACCAGGCCTACTACGATGCCCTGACCGAGCTGCCCAACCGTCGACTGCTCATGGACCGCCTGCAGCAGGCCATCGCCCGGGCCCGGCGTCACGGCTACGTGGGCGCCATCCTCTTCCTGGACCTCGACCATTTCAAGGCGATCAACGATTCGCTGGGACATGGCGTGGGTGATGCGCTGCTGCAGCGTGTCGCCGGCCGGCTCTCCCGTTCCCTGCGCCAGGAGGACACCGCGTCGCGCCTGGGAGGCGATGAGTTCGTCGTGCTGCTGCCCGAGCTCTCCGGCGAGATCGGGCGGGCGGCAGCCAATGCGCGACGGGTGGCCGAAAAGATCATCGATGTGCTGGCGCATCCCATGGTCATCGAGGAGCGTCAGCTGCATGTCACCACCAGCATTGGCATTGCGCTCTTTCCCACGCTCAGCTACGAGGCGGACGACATCCTCAAGCATGCCGACATGGCCATGTACCGCGCCAAGGAGGGGGGGCGAAACAGCTACCACCAAGATGGAGGCGCTGCGCAGCCTGGGCGTGCGCATCGCCATCGACGATTTCGGCACCGGCTACTCCTCCCTGGCCTACCTGAAGCGGCTGCCCGTGGACAGGATCAAGATCGACCGCTCCTTCATCTGCGACATCGAGAGCGACGCCGACAGCGCCGCCATCGTCCGCACCATCGTCTCCATGGCGCAGCACCTGGCCGTGGAACCGGTGGCCGAGGGCGTGGAGACCGAGGCCCAGCTGTGGTTCCTGAAGGAGACCGGCTGCGCCTTCTTCCAGGGCTACCTCTTTTCGAAACCGCTGCCGCGGGAGGCGTTCGAGCGGCTGCTGAGCGAGGTGGAGGGAACGCGGGGATTCAGGGCGGGGTGACCAGCGGTCGCCGGTAGCCGATGGCTTCGGCGAGGTGGGCCTGCTCGATCTCCTCCTTTCCGGCAAGGTCCGCGACGGTTCGCGCCACCCTGAGGATCCGGTGATAGGCGCGCGCGGAGAGCCCCAGCGAGTCCATCGCCCTGGTCAGAAACCGGCGACAACCCTCGTCCAGCCGGCAGTGCGTTTCCAGTCCTCCGTTCTCCAACCTGGAGTTGGAACAGCCCTGGCGTTCCATCTGCCTCGCGTGGGCGCTTTCCACCACGGCGCGGATCTCGCTGCTCGGGCGTTCCGGGGGCGGGTCCGGATCCAGCAGCCTGGCGGCCGGCTGCGTGGGGACCTGGACCTGGATGTCGATGCGGTCCAGCAGGGGGCCAGAGACCCGCGCCTGGTAGCGGGCCACCTGCTCCGAGGTGCAGCGGCAGTTGCGCGTGGGGTCGCCCAGGTATCCGCAGGGGCAGGGGTTCATCGCGGCCACCAGCTGGAACCGCGCAGGGTATTCCGCCTTGCCGGAGGCCCGGGAGATGCAGATGCGGCCGCTCTCCAGGGGTTCCCGAAGCACCTCCAGCACGTGGCGTGGAAACTCGGGCAGCTCGTCGAGAAAGAGCACGCCGTTGTGGGCCAGGGAGATCTCTCCCGGCCGGGGCGTGCTGCCGCTGTGATTTCCATCTAAAAACGCTACATTCAACCCATCGCATCAATGGGTTGCGCCTTGTTATTCCATCTTTTCATGCTACAAACAAACATCAATAGCTGCTACGGAGGCCGTATTGAACAAATATAGCCGCAACGCTGTCGTCGCGGAGCCGCCCCGGCGCAAGGTGGGAACCACCCACCGCAGCGTCTCCGGCGTCCACCTGTTCAGGGGCGAGACCCCCGTGCCCTACGAATCCACGCTGGAGCGTGATTTTCTGATCCGCTTGGAGGCGGACCGCTCGGTGCTGGAGGTGATCTCCCAGCCCCTGACCCTCCGCTACCGCCATGGCGGCAGGGAATGTGTCTATACGCCGGATTACCTGGTGCATCACCGTCAGGATGGCTGCGTGCTTCGTTACGGGCAGCACCTGCCATCCGAACTCGTCGAGGTGAAGCCGAGAAGCGAGTTGGAAAGGAACCTTCCGAAATGGAAGCCGAAGTACAGGGCGGCGGTGCGCTACTGCCTCGACCAAGGGTATGTGTTCCGGCTAATGCACGAGGGCCGCGTCCGGGATCAGGCATGGGCCAACATGCGTTTCCTGCAACGATACCGGAAAATGCAGGTGGACGAGGACCTGCGGGACTGGATCATGGGAACGGCCCGGAGCATGGAGTGCTTCACGTTCCAGGAACTGCTGGATGCCTCCTGTTTCTCGAAGTATGGCCCTTATGGCAAGGCGCACGGCATTGCCGTGATCTGGCACCTGATCGCCACGGAGCAACTGAAGTGCGACCTGGTGGAGGAGCCGCTGGGCCGGGAGACCGTATTGTGGGTGGATTTCGATGGGCGGTAACCGGCGGAGCATCCTGAAACCGGCCGTTGGCGCGCGGGTGCGTCATGAAGGGCGGCTGTACGGGATACTGAGCATCGTGGACAGCCAGACGGTGGTGGGCGTTGACCTGGACACCGGGGCGCGCAAGGTGCTGGAGATTTCCCGGCTAGCCCCGCCGGATGATGGTGACACACCCCTGGTCGAACTGGAGGAGATCGACCCCTCCGATCTGGAGACGGCCCGGTTCCGCATGTCGGCCATCGAGCCGCTTCTGAGGCCGGGGATCGGCAGGCGGGAAATCGAAAGGCGGGCCGGCGAGGTAGGTGTGCATTTCACCACCCTGTACCGTTGGCTCAGGCTGTACGAATCCTCGGGGGTCCTAGAGTCCCTGCTGCCCCGCAAGCGGGGGCGCCGCCGGGGTGAGACCCGGCTCGACGATGCCGTGGAGGCCATCATCCAGGACGTCATCGAGACGGTGTACCTCACCCGGCAACGGGCACCGGCGCAGAAAGCGGTGCTGGAGGTGCGCCGCCGCTGCCTGGAAGCCGGCATCCAGCCGCCCCACGCGAACACGGTGCGCAACCGCATCGCGGCGCTCCATCCGTACAGGCGCCTCAAGGCGCGGGGGCGGCGGAAGGAAGCGGCGGAGAAATACCTGCCCACCCCGGGTTCCTTCCCCGGCGCGGACTATCCCCTGGCCTACGTGCAGATCGACCACACGCCCGTCGATCTGGTGCTGGTGGACGATGAATACCGGCTGCCCATTGGACGGCCCTGGGTCACCCTGGCCATCGACGTCTATTCACGCATGGTGGTGGGGTGCCATGTCTCCTTCGACGCCCCCTCGGAGACCTCGGTGGCGCTGTGCGTGGCGCACGCCGTGCTTCCGAAGGCTGACTGGCTCACTAGGCTGGGTCTCGGCGAGGACGAGGATCTGGCGTGGCCCGCCTACGGCCTCATGGACACCATCCATGTGGACAACGGCGCGGAGTTCCGTTCCTCGAACTTCCGGGACGCCTGCGCCATGCACGGCATCAACCTGGAATACCGGCCAGTCCGCCAGCCCCGCTTCGGCGGGCACATCGAGCGGCTGCTGGGCACCCTGCTCAAGGAGATCCACGGCCTGCCGGGAACCACCTTTTCCTCGGTCAAGGAGCGGGGGGAGTACCAGCCGGACAAGCACGCCGCCATGACCCTCAAGGAGTTCGAGGCATGGCTGGCCGTCCTGATCGGCAAGGTGTACCACCGGCGGGTCCACTCGGCCCTGGGCGTGCCCCCGGCAAGGCAATGGGAGATCGGGTTGTTCGGGGACGGCCGAACGGAGGGGCGCGGGTTGCCGCGCCTCCCCGGCGACCGGGTGGCCTTCCTGCTGGATTTCCTGCCGCGCTTCCGGCGCACCATCCAGCCGGACGGCGTGACCATTGAGGGACTGGCCTACTATGCCGACGTGCTGCGCCCCTGGATCGGCGCGCCGGATCTGGACAATCCCAAGGCCAAGCGCAAGTTCACCTTCCGGCGCGATCCCCGCGACATCAGCGTGGTCTGGTTCCTCGATCCAGACCTTCGCCAGTATTTCCGCGTTCCCTTCGCCAACCAGGCCCTGCCACCGATGAGCGTCTGGGAGTACCGGCAGGCACGCGAGCGGGCGCGGAAGGAGGGCATGAAGGCGGTGGACGAGCGGCGCATCCTGGAGGCCCTGGAGGAACTGCGGGACCGGGCCAGGAAATCGGCGGCCCGCACCAGGAAGGCAAGGCGGAGCCTCCAGAGACGCCGGGATCACCGGGAACGGGCCACTGTCCAGCCCGCCGTGGCCACTCTCCAGCCCGGGGCCGTCGGGGAACCGCCGGAGGATGGAAGCATCTTCGACATTGACGATCCGATGGAGGAGATCGAATGAAGGAAATGGATCTTTCCCACATTCATGAGAAGTTCCGGCATGTGGCCGGCCTGCCTGATGATGAGCGGATCCGGTTCCTATACGAGCCGCGCTGGATCGGCTACCCGCGGGCCACGGAGATCATCGGCCGGATGCGCGCCCTGCTCGAAATGCCGTCCCGCCCGAGGATGCCGAACCTGTTGATCGTGGGGGAGCCGAACAACGGCAAGACCACCCTGGTGCGCAGGTTCCTGGAGGTTCACGGGAGGTCCCACGTGGACGAGGAGCAGGGCGAGCCCCACATCCCGGTGGTGCTGGCGGAAGCCCCGCCCAAGCCGGACGAGAAGGGCCTGTACGTATCGGTGCTGGAGCGCTTTGCCACGCCCTACCGCGCCACGGATCCCGCGCCCAAGATGCGCTACCAGCTCATCCACCTGATGCGTTACTGCCACGTCCGGATGCTGGTGATCGACGAGTTCCATTCGCTGCTTACCGGCACGCCGGTCAAGCAGCGGGAGGTGATGAACGCCATCAAGCTGCTGTGCAACGAGCTGGGCATCCCCATCGTCGGGGTGGGCACGGCGGAGGCGGTCCGGGTGCTCCATTCGGATCCCCAGCACGCCAGCCGGTTCGACGTGGTGCGACTGGGGCTGTGGGAGCTGGACCGGGATTTCATCCGGCTGTTGGTTAGCTTCGAGCGGATCCTGCCGCTGCGCAGGCCCTCCGGGCTGAACCGCCCGGAGCTGGCGCGCCCCCTGCACTCGATCAGCGGGGGCAATCTGGGCGATCTGCACCGGCTGTTGATCGAGTGCGCCGTCGAGGCCATCCGTGGCGGCGGGGAGCGGATCACGCCGGAAATCGTGGAGGCTAAATCATGGGTCAAGCCTACTCGTGGCATCCGGGAGGTTGCCCGCTGAACCGGCGCTGGGTGCTGCCGGTTCCCCTGCTCCCCGACGAGGTGTTTTCCGGGTGGCTAGTTCGGGCGGCCTTGGCGCAGGGGTGCGACCCCTTGGTGCTCACGGGGGAGTTGTGGCCCAAGTGGCGCGTGTGGACGCTGGATTGCGACCGGGGCGTCCCGGACGCCAGGCTGGCGGTCCTGGAGCGTGAGTGTGGCATCCCGGCGGAGGCGTTCCGGGCCTCAATGCTGCCGCCGCTCATGGTGAATGTGGCTGGCCGGGTGCCGGAGCCGCATGAGCCGTGGCCCTGGGTGCGTCCGTTCGGGAGGAGGAACCGCCGGTGTGTGCAGGGTTGGCAGTATTGCCCTTCCTGTCTGAAGGAAGATGGCCGGCCCTTCCTGCGGCTGCATTGGCGATTGGCTTGGCATGTCGCCTGTGGCAGGCACGAGATGATGTTGCTGGACCGCTGCCCGCACTGCGGCGGCCCGGTGCTGCCGCACCGCCTCTCGGCGGAGGACAAGACGCTGGTCCGGTGCGCCCTGTGCGGCGCCGATCTGCGCAGGGCGCGGCCTGGGCCTGCTGGAGGGGGAATACTGGCGATGCAGCAGGCTTGCGACGAGGCGGCCAGGTCGGGTGTGGCGCGCCAGGGGAACGAGGATGCGCGGGTGGAGGACTGGTTCGACCTGGCCCGGTTCTTCACGGGATGGCTGCGCCGCTGCGACCTTACCGCCCGGCGCGAGTTCGTGCGCCAGTTGCTGCCGGACGCCGGGGAAATCGAACGCCCCGCCCTGACCCTGGGTGTCGAGGCGTTGCCCTTGGAGGAGCGGGCGCGGCTGGTTGTTCCAGCGGTGCGGCTTGCGTCAACCGGGACGCGGAAAATGGTGGAAGCGGCGCTGGAGGCGGGCTTGTCGGCTCGTTCCTTCCACACCCGGAACCGCCTGCCCGCGCTGCTGGAACCGGTGGTGGCCGCCTTGCCGGAACGGGGCAGGTCGCGGAGGAATAGGATGGCGGATGGCGGTGGCCCGCGCTCGAGGGAGGCGGTCGAGCGCATGTGGTGGCGGCTTCAACGCAAGGCGGGGTTGGCATGAGGCCGGACGAGGCGTGCATCCGGTGCGGACGCAAGGGTCGGCCCACGGGGCTGCGGAGGCCGGAGGGGGCGGTTTGCAACAGCTGCGCTCCATGGTTCCGGGAGCCGGAGCAGTGCCCCCGCTGCGGGCGCATGTCCCGGCGTCTGGCGCGCGTCCTGCGGTTGGGCATCGACGAGCCGGTCTGTCCCTCGTGCCAGCGGGCGGACCATGCCACATGCCAGGCTTGTGGCAGGCACCGGAGGCTATTCGAGGCGGAAGATGGGCGGTTGTTGTGCAGGCGCTGCATGGAGGAGGGAACCCGGCTGTGCGGCCGTTGCGGGAATCCCATGCCCGCAGGTCAGGGGAAGCGTTGCGGGGAGTGCTACTGGAAGGAATTGCTAGAAAAGCGGATCAGGATCTGCCAGGCGGGCCTTGGGAATGGCTTGGCCGAGGAATTCTGGGTGTTCGGGCGCTGGCTGGAGACGCGGCGAGGGGCACATGTGGCGGCGCTCAAGATCAGCAAATACTTGGAGTTTTTCCAGGAGATCGACGCAATATGGGGGCATGTTCCGTCATACCGGGAGCTGGTGGCCCGCTTCCACGCGGAGGGCTTGCGCCGGGTGAGGCTGGCGGTGCGGTGGATGGAGGAATCCGGAAGGTTGGAGGTGGACGAAAAAGTGCGGGAGGAGGATTCCGAACGGCGGCGTATCCGGGAATTGAAGGAAGGAATTGATGCCTCGACCGCAGGAGGTGCGCTGTGGCATGCTTTCCGCAAGCGTTTGATGGCTCGTTTGGAGGAAGGGAGAACTTCCCTACGGAGCATCCGCATGGTGCTCTCGGCATCGGCGGATCTAGTGCGGCGGGCAGAGGGGTGCGTACCCGTCCAGCCAGATTTAGACGCCTATTTGGTGGACAAGCCAGGGCAGAGAGCGAATATCACGGGATTCGTGAATTTCATCAATGAGGCGCAGGGAATGAGCCTAGTGCCACAGACAGACGATCGGCGGGCTAAGGAGCGTAGCAGGGCAAGGCTGGAACGCCAGCTCATCGCCATGATGAAGAATCCGGAGGATACACAGGAGTTCCGCACGAAGTGGGCAAAGGCTGCGGTGAGGTATTTCCATGGTCGGAATCTTCCGAAAGATGGCAACTTGCGGGACGCCCCAAGGGACGGATTACTGGCATGCGTGAATGGACAAGATTATTGGGTTCCCTTGCCAAGAACTGGTGAGGCAAGTTGACCCTTGCATTTCAACAGCAGACCACGAGGAAGACCCTGACTTCAGGCATGGGGAGGAATCGTGGTCATCCAAAGGCACCATTTATCGTAGAACTAATATAGAATATCCGCATGACGAGCAACTGGCTATGCCTGATCTCCACAGCCCTGTTAGACAAGGGCGTCGCTTGGGTAGGCGAACGCGTTTCCCGGTGGTGGAACCTTGCGAGAAGATGGCGTTACAGCAATGTAGGCCGCATATAGTAGGCTTGTTCTCCGGTCCATCCGTTCGCCATAGCTAACTGCGATCGGAGGAGGTGTGAAAAATATTGAAATAGTTGGAGGTGGATTTGTATAAGTCAAGCGACGAGCGTATTCATAATTCGAACTCACTCACTTCCTTGTGTGAGCACTCGGAACGGACTTCGTGCGCTCCACTAATGCGGCATGCTAAGCGAATTGCCAAATGGTCAGCTGGATTGCCAAACTCCGGGAACTATCTTATTCATGGGGATAATCTCGATGTATTAACCGGACTCGCTAAACTAAAACCTGGTTCTGTAAAGTGTGCCTATCTCGATCCTCCTTATAACAATGGCGAGTGTTACGAGCACTATACTGATAGTATGGGTCATGATGAGTGGCTTGAGGCCGTTACCACTAGAATCGAAAAAGTATTTGTATTATTACGAGAAGATGGGTGCATGTGGATCTCCATCGACGACTCTGAGCTCCATTATTTAAAGGTTGCTGTTGATGACGTGTTTGGGCGTCACAATTTTATAGCGACAGTCATTTGGGAACGTCGAACAACCCGTGAGAACCGCAAGGCATTCTCAAAAAACCATGAATATTTACTCGTATATGCGAAAAATGCGGAAATATGGAGAAAAGTGCGAAATACCTTGCCTCTTACTGATGAGGTGAAAAAAAGGTATAAAAATCCAGACAACGATCCGAGAGGGCCTTGGCAATCGGTGTCAGCGAATGTTCAGGATGGCCATGCCACTCCGCAACAGTATTACGCTATAGAAGGACCCACTGGGCGAAAGCATTACCCGCCTAAAGGGCGGTGCTGGGTTTATACTAAACAAAAAATGCTTGAACAAATCAAAAAGAATAATATTTGGTTCGGAATGGATGGTAACGGGGCGCCCCGCATTAAGCGTTTCCTTTCGGATAGAAAAGAAGGTCTAACACCGGACACCATTTGGCGAGCTGTAGATGTTGGAACTACCACCTCCGCGAAGAAGCACCTGCATGAGTTGTTCAAAGAAAAAACACTTTTCGATACACCAAAGCCGGAAGAGCTTATTTACCGAATACTTTACATCAGTACCAACCCTGGTGATATTGTATTAGATCCATACTTGGGATCGGGCACAACTGCTGCTGTCGCCCATAAAATGAACAGGCGATACATTGGAATAGAAAATGGTGAACACATTAAGTCGCATTGTGTGGACCGCCTAAAACAAGTAATTGCTGGAGAAGAAAGGGGGATAACAAAACTTGTTGGCTGGTCTGGTGGTGGTGGGTTTGATTTTTATAGATGGAAGAACACAAATAAAAGTGTCAAGTGAAATTTTTCGACCAATATATTACTTGGGGTGTAAGGCTAATTTTTCTACGGCAATCATTCATGCAATTGAAGAAGTAGCCCCAAACAATGGAACTCTCTGTGATCTATTCGCTGGTACAGGTGCGATCGCAGCATCAATGGGGCAAACGAGAAAGGTAATAACAGTTGATATACAAGAATATTCACGTGTTATTTGTTCAGCAATTTTATCTCCTGCTACATTCTTGACTAGGGAAATAAAGGATATTTTTGATAGTAAACGATTCAAAGAGCTTGAAAAACGACTAGTTGACTCTCTTGATCCTATCCTGCGTTATGAACAAGAATGTCTTTCTGATGCGATCACCGGAAATCCTTGCCGTTTAGCTGAATTTTTAGAAGCACCACCGCTGGCGGTACGAGTGTCTAATGGTGTAGATCAACCAGATTCTCAATTAACAGAGTTGATGAATAATGCTCTGGAAAACTTACGTAAGACGGGCCTGCTAGATTCGCCAGATACCACGGTAACTCGCTATTTTGGGGGTATCTACTTTTCATACAGACAAGCAATACATCTGGACTGCCTTCTCGCTGCGGCTGCCTCCATAAAAGAGGCTCACCGTAGAGATACATTTACTGCTGCCGTGCTCAGTACAGCAAGCTCTATTGTTAACACTGTTGGGAAACAGTTTGCGCAGCCGCTTAGGCCTCGAAACAAATCTGGAGAAATAAAGGCTAATCTTGCAAAAATAGTTCAGAAAGATCGCTCAATAAATTCCGTAGATGTTTTTTGTTTGTGGCTAGAAAAATACTCTAATTTAAAACCCGCAATCAAGAATCCCGTAGTTTTGCGAAAGGACTATCTCGAGGCGTTACAGGACGAGAATCTTTCATTCTCTGTGGTATATGCCGATCCACCATATACGCGGGACCATTACAGCCGCTTCTATCACGTATTGGAAACCATGTGTCTGCGTGATAATCCTATAATTTCTCGAGTGACGATCGCTGGAAAAACGATGGCCAGCAGAGGTGTCTATCGTGAAGAGAGGTATCAGTCCCCATTCTGCATACGCTCGGCAGCTCCAGAGGCATTCAGATCCTTATTCGAACATATCAGTGAAAGAGGAATCCCATTAGTTCTCTCATATTCACCACATGAAAGCGGTGACGGTACTCATCCCCGTGTTGTGTCAACAAAGCAAATATTGGAGCTGGCCAATCAATATTTTGATAAGGTAGAAGTGGTCGCGATTGACGGATCTACACACAACTTCCTTAATAGCAATGAGCTAAAATTAAAGGCCCGAGCTCATGCGGAGCTCATTGTTAAATGTTACGCATAGTGTGGTACCGGTCAATCTTCGGAACTAATTGCTTGTATTGGTAAAAGATTTCTTGGGGCGCCAGGCCATTCCTCATTCAAATCCTCTATAGGCATAATCCTTTCTCTCATAGGACGAGAGTTACCGCGAGCTGGTGGAATTTTCCCCAGCATAGCGCTTACTTTCGGATACTCCTTGGAGGTTACCGGTACTATAGTGTAACGAAACGAACAATTATCAAATTTTGTCGCCACGAGAATCATTCGTTCATCATGGCTAGTAACCTCATACTTCAATGATGCAATAGCTTGCAGCTCTACTCTGTAGTTGCGACTTTTATTTACAAATAAACGCTTTTGTTCTATTTCACCGATCTCATCGTTGAGGGAAACATTTTGAAGGAATATATTTATCGGCTCACCATTATATCCAAAGAAATTGGTTAGTGCTGATTTCCCGATGTCAGCCTGTCCATGCCTGTTCCTCGGGATTTCTCGAACCAATACAGCCTGTTTTGTAATAATTTCTTCTTCATTATCCAAAAATATGGTTGAAGTCTGCGCAGGCTTTTGTTCATGAGTGGCTAATGGCGGTGGCCGACGTATAATCCATACGCGACTATTCTCCACGGCCCGTTTCCATACGTCTTGGTCATCTATATCTCGCAACACACCTAATTTTCGCTGTTCATCTATCCATCCGAGTATTTGGTTATTGATCTGTTTGGATTGTGGTCCATCGAAAGTTTGGACTGAAAAAGCTTCCCAATTGCCATGCGGAGGGTTTGCTGTGGAATATTGGCCTAAACCTCTTACGGTGAGGTTTCCAGACCCTGTTAGTAAGGTCAACCTGTCAGCTGACGCAAACCAAGAAAACTTGGGGTGAAACGTACTATAAGGGTGATCATGCATAAATACTTCTGCATGCAATACATTATATTTTTTTACTTGATCGGCGAGATATAACAACGCCTCCGCGTTTGTAATAGAATCAACGCCAACAATTAGATGGATAGGTCTTCCGTTTTTCAGCATATTTTTTACGTGCGAAGCGCTTAGAAGCACTGCAATGCCGCCTTTGGAAGCAAATGCAAAGGCCCCGCCGCCACTTTCTGCATTTTGTGCAGCGTTATTTATAGCGTCTAGCAAGTCGGGGCGACCCGGCTTTTGAAAAATAAGCATGATAACCCTCCTTTATCTAGCGCCGTGTGCGCCGCCACTCCCAGGGCGGTGTCCGCTGAGCCTCGGGGAGCGACCACAACCCCAGGCGGCCCTTCCGGGCCTCTGCCTCGTCATCGAGCAGGCTGCGATCGTTCATGTATTTACGGTACACCCAGGCATGTCCCTCGCGCACCATCTCCCGGTTGATATCCCGGTCTCCAAGGCGGATTTTTCCGATGTAGCGGCCATAGCGATCCGTGCCGGTGACGGTCACCTCCACCTCCTTCTCGAATATCTTGGCAGCCAGCGCCTGTTTCGCTCTCTTTCCCCACGGTTGCCGCTTTTCCGGGGCATCGATCTCCGCAAGCCGGATTTTCCACTGCTGGTTCCCGGCGACGAGTACCTTCACGGTATCTCCATCCATGATGCCAACAACCCTACTGGATACAGTTTTTGATGCGCTCGCCGCAAGGCATGCGAACCAAAGCAGGAGGCCAAACAAAACGGCGTGAAGCCGCCGGGCAGGAAATCGAATCATCATTATGCTTTTCCCGGTAGCTTGGCGTGCATGTGAGTATTCTCCCTTGCCTTTTTCAGCATCCAGCCTTGTTCAACGCCAGCCAAGCGGTGTTTTCCCGCAGGGTTGTTCCCTTGGCAGGGACATGCTTGAAGGTTTCCGCCACCGTGGGACAAGAGCGCAGGATACCTTTCGAGAAGACGCCCTTGTTTTCCGCCGCCGCCGAGGCGGCCATCCTCAGCCACCGCAGCACGCCCTCGAGGTCGTCCTCTACGCGCACCGCCAATCCCTGGAATCGTTCGGCTTCTCCTTGTTTGCCGGGGTCTTTGCGCCGCTGGATTTCCAGCACGATCACGTCGCACACATTGGTCCTCACCCATATCAACAGGAGCCCCCTTTGCAAGCCGGATTCCTTGTCCAAGGTGAGCCAGGTGGTGTGTGAACGGTTAGCTGTGCCGGCTGGAAACGGGCATAGCTGCGGGAGGCTGTCACGCCCAATGGCGCCGTCCCAAGTCATCCATCCAAGGTCCTGTATCCGCTCCGGGTGCCGGTCCCTCAACATCTTGAATGTGTTCCACATATCCCATAGCACACCCATGCTTTCCACGATGACGGGAGTGCGCGAAACCACCTTTCCAACACCTTTGGGCGCACCTGCCGCGTCCCCCGCCGAAAGACGGTCCACAGGCTCCTTTACGGCCACCCCTTGCCTTTGTGTTTGTGTCTCATCCAAGTGGGCGATCTCCATTTCCGGTTCTTGGCCGAGAATCCTGAAGGAAGAGGAATCCTCCACCTCGAAATGTCCCTTGCCGTGATCCGGTGGCTCGTTGTCGTCAAGTGGCATGTCCTGGAATGCGGCAACCTTGTGTGGAACTGGAATGATGTCCCCGTCCCTCGTTTTCGCGCCGGGTGCCTTTTCTTTCCGTACCCGAAGGACCTTGATGGGAGGGCAACGGGGTAGTTCAAGACCCGTGATCTGGAGGCCGAGAAAACCTCCGTTTGGCAGTGTCTTGCCCACCACCTCGATCTCGCCGGTGTTCCCGTGCCACGGCTCCACCGCCAAGTGCGTGGGGCGCCGGCGGGCCAATTGGCTCCACAAGAGCTTCGCCAGACGCTGAGCATTCTGGTCATGAAGCAAATGCGCGAGGAAATAGGCGTCCTCGTTCTGCATGTACGCCCCTGGATGAACCACCCATTCATTCTTGGGAGATTCGGTGATGGAAGACTGGTGTTTGCCGAACAGACGCCTGGATGCTTCTGGCCATGGATAGGTAAGCAGAATCCGGTGGATCTCCCCGGACAATCCATAGGCACGGAGGAAGTAGGCGATGGCGGGCACAGCCAGCCATTTTCCTTCGGGAAGTTTGAACCGGAGGACCCAGGAGTCCACATCCGACTTAGTAAATCCAACCAGGAGCGGATGGCTGTACGGAGGAATCAGGTAGTGGCGATCATCGGTTTTATGGAGTGATGGCAGCGCCTCCCACCCGTATTGGGAAAAGTCCACCCGGAAGGTCTTGTTTTCCAATCCAAGTTCATTAACCTTCCGCCCTTTATGCCATACCGAGCCCAGGGGAACCTGTCCGAGCATGGCGACGTTGACCGCGTGCATGCAGGTCGCTGTCAATAGGCTTCCTTTCTCATCGACTTCCCGGAATAGAATGTTGATGTTCGGCTGGTAGCCCTGCGCCTTGTTAGGAATGACTTGGCCGTACCACCAGGCGGCGAACCGCCGATCCCATGAGGGGACGATGTTCGTGGTGCTGTTGATCTTCCGGCCCTTCGCTGGGATCACTGAAGCCCTCCCTCAGATGTTGGAGATTGGGGAGGAATGTAGCAGGTTTTGTTGGGATGTAGCAGTTTTGAGTGGAAGTCACAGCCGCCGCCCACCAGGGCCACCCCGGAGCTGGTGTGGTGCGGAGCCCGGTAGGGACGCAGCCGCCACTGCCCGGCCTGGAAGGGGTGTCCCGCCACGGAGGCGATGGTCGCCCGTTCCAATGCCTCCTCCTCGGAGAGCGGGGGCAGGATGCCAGGCAGGCGGCTGGCCAGCATGCTCTTGCCGCTGCCGGGCGGGCCGCAGAAGAGGAGGTTGTGGCCACCTGCCGCGGCCACCACCAGGGCGCGCTTGGCCTGCGGCTGGCCTTTCACTTCCGCCAGGTCCGGCAAGGCGCCGTAGTCGGGCGCTTCGGTGACGGAGGCCCGGTGTGGCGCCACCGGCTCCCGGCCGGCGAGATGGGCGGTGGCCTGGAGCAGGTGTTCCAGTGGATGGAGGCAGGCGCTGGAGACCAGGCTGGCCTCGGCGAGGTTGCCCGCCGGCAGGAAGAGCGGGTGCCCGGCGCGGGCCGCTGCCATCACCGCCGGAAGCATGCCGACCACGGGCTGAATGGTTCCGGAGAGGGTGAGCTCCCCGAGGAACTCCAGCCCGGCCAGTGATTCCGCCGGCAGTTGCCGGGAAGCGGCGAGGATTCCGAGCGCGATGGGCAGGTCGTACCGTCCGCCCTCCTTGGGCAGGTCGGCCGGTGCCAGGTTCACCGTGATGCGGCGGGCGGGAAACTCGAAGCCCGCGTTGACGATGGCGCTGCGCACCCGCTCGCGGCTCTCCTGTACCGCCTTTTCCGCCAGGCCGACGATGTGGAACGCGGGCAGGCCGTTGGCCAGATGGACTTCAACGGTCACCAGCGGCGCATCCATGCCCACGCTGGCGCGGCAGAGTGTGGTTGCCAGTGTCATAACCTTCCCTGGTCATGTGGTGAATCTCCGTCAGGCGCTATTGTTCCGGTTTTCCAACGCCTTTTCCAGTTCCCCGATGCGCCGTTCCAGGGCGTCCACCTTGGCCCGGGTGCGCGTCAGCACCGCCTGCTGGATCTCGAACTCCTCCCGGGTCACCAGGTTCAGCTTGCCCAGTGCGGCCCCGAGGGTGCTGCGCAGGTTGTGTTGCAGGTCGCTCTGCAAGGCCTGCAGCCCCTTGGGCAGGTTGGCGGTGACCTTGCTGGAAATCTCGTCGATGACTTTCGGGTCGAGCATCTTCTTGTCCCTCCGCAGACAGGCCTTCAGGCTACCCGGGCGGTGCGCTCCTGTCCAGCCTCGTGCCCCGAATCGGCGCAAGGAGCGCCCGTTCGCAGCCGGGAGCTCCCCCAAATGGTGCATGGCGTTCACGGGGAGCACGGCAACAGGTCGCCTGTGTGCGTGCAACATATTGATATTCATTGATTATTCATAAATGGCATGATCCATGCTGGTGATGATGCGTGGTTTTCCCCTACTTTCATGCCAATCACGATCCGAGGAGTAAAGCGATGAAAATGAAGAAACTTGCCATTGCCTGTGGAGCGGCCCTGCTGGGCGCTTCTTCCCTGGCCCAGGCCGAACTGAGCGCCAATATCGGTGCCACCAGCAACTATCTGTGGCGGGGCATCACCCAGACCGGTGACGATGCAGCCGTCTCTGGGGGCATTGACTGGAGCCATGGGTCCGGCTTCTACCTGGGTACCTGGGTTTCCAACATCGATTGGGGTGTAGGCAGTGGTGCCGAGGTTGACTTCTACGGCGGTTATGCCGGCGAAGTGGGCGAATTCGGATACGATGTTGGCGTCATTTACTACTACTACCCCGATGACGACTACGACAATTCCGATTTTACCGAACTGACCCTCAGCGGTTCCTGGAAATTTCTCGAAGCTGGTATCGCCTACACCGTCAATGGGCAGGCCGCCAGCGGTGCGCCCTTCGACAACGGTGATCTCTACTACTACCTCTCTGCCAGCTTTGACGTGGCCGAAACCTGGAGCATAGGCGGCACCGTCGGTTACTACGACTTCGACACCAGCACCGCCTGGGAGAATGCCAACAACCACGGTGACGACGTGAACTACGGCCACGTGCAGCTGGACATCACCAAGAGCGCTGGCCAGTGGGGTGATTTCACCTTCACCGTTTCCAAGGCCAACACGGACTTCGCTGCCGGCGCTGCGACCAACTACTGGGGCAACGACACCGATGACGTGAAGTTCGTCATCTCCTGGGGCAAGACCTTCGAGTGAGGAGTGAGCAATGAAACTGGTAACTGCAATCATCAAGCCCTTCAAGCTGGATGACGTCCGCGAGGCCCTCTCCGAGGTGGGCGTGGCGGGCATCACCGCCACCGAGGTGAAGGGCTTCGGCCGGCAGAAGGGCCATACCGAGCTCTACCGCGGGGCCGAGTACGTGGTGGACTTCCTGCCCAAGATCAAGCTGGAGGCGGCCGTGGCCGAGGACCAGGTGGACCAGGTGGTGGAGGCCATCGTCAATGCCGCCCGCACCGGCAAGATCGGCGACGGCAAGATCTTCGTCTCGCCGCTGAAACAGACCATCCGCATCCGCACCGGCGAGACCGGTCGTGAAGCGCTGTGACGAGGAGGAGCTGACCGATGGAAAACCAGATCTTTGAACTGCAGTACGCCATCGACACCTTCTACTTCCTGGTGATGGGTGCGCTGGTGATGTGGATGGCGGCCGGCTTCTCCATGCTGGAGGCGGGCCTGGTACGCGCCAAGAACACGGT
>Ga0256914_1000246_pt1 | contig 52515 bp, 44 predicted proteins | sample HulkmetaG_FD_191571 | JGI IMG/M metagenome (GOLD analysis project Ga0256914, IMG submission 191571) | Hydrothermal chimney microbial communities from Main Endeavour vent field at the Juan de Fuca Ridge, Pacific Ocean - Hulk | ecosystem: Environmental > Aquatic > Marine > Hydrothermal vents ...
TCAGCACCATCCGGGCGCTGGGCCTGTTCGATACGCGGCTGGCCATCGCCATCCCCTACTTCGGCTCTGCGTTCGGCACATTCCTCATGCGTCAGGCCTTTTTGGAGGTGCCGAGAGATCTGGTGGATGCGGGAGTCATCGACGGCTGCAACTGGTGGCAACTGCTGCGTCATATCTATCTGCCCCCCTCCAAGTCAATGCTGGTGGCTTTTGGGTTGTCGTCGGTGGTGTGGCACTGGAACGAGTTCCTGTGGCCCCTGGTGGTCACCAATAGCGATAAAAGCCGTCCTCTGACCGCGGGCCTGGTGCGCTTCACCCAGTTGGGAGAGATCGGCGCGCAGTGGTCGCTGCTGACCGCGGCCACGCTGTTGGTGGTGGCGCCTCTGTTCATCATTTTTCTCATCTTCCAGCGCCAGTTCATCCAGAGCTTTGTGCATTCTGGCCTAAAATAATGGTAGAGCGGCAGTGCGAAACGCCTTACGCAGATAGCCTGACCCTTCCCTTCTAACCTCACCCTCACGGAGCAATCGCATGCCCGTCAACGACACCTTCGACGTCATCTTCCTCATCGCCCGCCCGGCCGCGGGCAAAAGTGAAATCATCGACTATATCAAACGTACGCCCGAGCCTGACCGGTTCCGGCGTTTCCACATCGGACCATTCGACGAACTGGACGACTTCCCCATGATCTGGACCTGGTTCGAGGAGGACGCCATCCTCGAACGCATGGGGCGTCCCCGCCTGCACACCGACGACCAGGGCTACTTCCTGCACAACGACCTCTGGCATGTGCTCATCGAACGGCTGGATATGGATTACCACAAGCTACTGCGCGACCATCCCAACTATCACGCCTGCCGCACGACCATCGTCGAATTCGCCCGAGGCAAAGAACATGGTGGGTTCAGCGAAGCCTTCCAGCACTTCTCCCAAGACATCCTGCGCCGGGGAGCCATCCTCTACATCAAGGTTTCATGGGAGGAATCGCAGAGAAAGAACCGCAGGCGTTTCAATCCCGACCGGCCCGACAGCATTCTGGAACACGGCCTGCCCGATGAGAAGCTGGAGCGACTGTACAAGGAAAGCGATTGGGAGACGTTCAGCGCCGGGGACCCGCAATACATCACCATCCAGGGCGTGCCCGTACCCTATGCTGTTTTCGAGAACGAGGATGACGTCACCACCCCCCGAGGACCAAAGCTGGGTCAGCGCCTGGAAGAAACCCTAATGCTGTTATGGGAGATTGCCAACAAAACCCGATCGTGAGAAAATCAGAAAGACGCAATCGCCCCTTCTTTCGTGAGGTAACCTAATGCCCTCCCTCGGCAACCCATCTCTCCGCACCAAGACGCTTCTAACCATCGGGTTCATAGCCGCCATCGCATTCATTCTCAGCGATCAGGATATCCTGGCTCTCTACTGGCTGCGAATGGTCACAAAACCCATCCCCGTGCTACTGATGGCCATTTATTTGCTGTTACTGCCCGGCAAGGGACGCTTTCAGTGGCTCATAATCCTGGGGCTGATCTTCGGCGTGCTTGGTGACATCCTGCTGGAATACTCGCCTACAACCTTCATCTTCGGACTCATCGCCTTCCTTCTGGGGCACATCCTCTATATCATCGCCTTCGTACTGGATTGTCGACGTCCTGGCCTGGGTTACGCCATCTTCGCGTACCTTTATGGCGTCGTATTGTATAGCTTTCTCGATATTGGCGACATGGGAGAAATGGCGCTCCCCGTGCTGCTTTACGTTCTGGTCATCACCACCATGGTGTGGCGGGCTGCAGCCCGCTATCATGCTCCAGATAGCAATCAAGACTCAGCAAAAGCGGGATTCGTGGGCGCTCTACTCTTTCTGGCCAGCGACTCACTCCTCGCCATCACATTGTTCATCTACCACATTCCTTTTGCTGGCGTCGTGGTAATCATTGCCTATTGGTTGGGACAACTAGGCATCACAATGGCAGCAACGTGGCAACACAATCGCTCACAATCATAAATGCTCAGGAATTTCTCGCAATGTTTATCCTTTTCCCAGCCATTGATTTGCGACAAGGGCGTTGCGTACGCCTGAAACAGGGGGATCCTGATGCCGAAACAGTCTTCAGCGACGACCCCGCAGCCATGGCCCGACACTGGGCAAATGAGGGCGCCTCCTGGTTGCACGTCGTCAATCTGGATGGAGCGTTTGGCGATGCAGGCCGGGCTCACGGAAACCGCCCGCCAATCAATCTCCAACGCCTGCAGGAGATACGAACCGCAGTGGAATTACCCATCCAATTCGGTGGGGGTATTCGCAACTTGGAGGACATCCGAATGGCGTTAGAACTGGGTGCGACACGCGTGGTGCTGGGCACCATCGCTGTCCAAAACTACGATATCGTGCAACGGGCCTTGGCCCGTTTTGGCCCGGAGCGCATCGTGGTGGGCATCGACGCCCGCAACGGCATGGTTGCCACTCACGGTTGGCTCAACACCAGCGATATGCGAGCATCCGATCTCGCACAAGCTATGGCCGCGGTTGGCGTCCGGCGCGTAGTCTATACCGACATCAGCCGGGACGGCATGATGACGGGCGTGAACACAGAAGCCAGCGTACAATTGGCTCTGGCCAGCGGATTACGCGTCATTGCTTCGGGCGGCGTGGGGTCGATCCACGATATCCAAACACTGGCAATGCACGAAAATGATGGTATCGAAGGCGTTATTATAGGTCAAGCTTTATATACTGGTCGATTTTCATTGAGTTCAGCCTTGAGAGCATCCCAACAATAGACCGCCATCCCGCTGATGCCGCCATCCCAAACATCAGTGTGCCTCACAAACAAAATGACTGATGAAAAAAACGGCTGTCCCGAGCATCATGGTTTTGCTGCTGATCCTGATCGGTTGTAGCCATGCTAACCAACCACCAGACCTCATCGTGGTTAACCAAACCGGCCATACCATTTGCAAAGTGATGGTCAACGAAGATGTTTCGATCCCCTTGCCGCTATCATGGGAAAATGAACTGCGCTTTTCAAAATTACGGGATGGAGAACAACTGGAGTTGCACATCAAAAAACATAAGCCCAACTACATGATACACGTCGAGTCTTGCGACAAAACCCTGGTTGGTTCCTGGTATGGACTAAAGCAAGGTGACACCATCACCATGACACACCACAACATGATTGATCGGCGCACACCAATTCCAACCAGAGCGCCACAACCTACCAGGGCGCCCGCCATCGTCACCATCATCAATGGCAGCAACCAACAAATATGTAAACTTGCGCTTGCAGTGCGACGAACACCCTACCAATTCGGCAACAACATCCTGAAATCCCCCCTGAATCCAGGCGCCAGCATCACCCTAAACGAATCCGAAGGAGAAATCAAATGGGCAGTACAGGTGATCCAGGTCCGCAATTGTGACGGAACAGAGTACATCACCCAACCCTTTACAGCGGAAGGAAACGTCACGATAACACTAACCGGATCAGCCAGCATCATCATCCAGCGTAAAAACACATCGTAACAGAGCGCCACCGCCGTTGAGAGACCATGCCACAGGGAACACCAACAACGCCAAACTGACACAAAGCGACTTTGCGACTTTGCGTGAAATCATTTTTCAGCTCGGTGGACTAAATCACCGACAAGGTGCTAATAATAACAATATCCGTGAGAATTTTATGTGTAGCACATCCTACGCGCCTCCACTATTATACTGGATGTACTGCACCTCGTCCGCCAACATGGAGAACACAATGACCAACACCTCACCGCCTTGCATCTCCCGCAAAACTGCCCTTTGGATGGGGGCGGCAGGCATTGCAGGAAGTCTCGTCTTATTTTCAGGGGATATGCTTTTCTATTTCAACGGCGCACAGACCGATCTTCTCGCAAACATGGCCGACATCCCCCCACAGCGTATACTCCTCAGTGGCCTGACATCCCTTATCGCCGCCTGGCTCTACACATTGGGAGCTGGACAAGTCTACTATGCATTCCAACCCGCCCGCCGCAGGCTACGCCTGGCCATCTTTCTCTCCTTCGCGGCCATCATGATCGCCTATGGCATCGTACACAGCGCATACATCGCCATCGCCGTTTCCGCCCAACATGCGCGCGTCTTCGATGCAGATATAAAGTCCGCCGCCCAACTGGCCATCGCCGCCAACCAGACCCTACGCACAGCAACATACATCCCTTTTGGCATTTTCAGCATCCTTTTCGCCATCGTCGTCTGGAAAAAACAAAGCCACTATCCCCACTGGATACTCCTTTTCCATCCCCTCATCCCTTTCTTACTCAACGATTTCATCATCAGTCGCCTTCATGGCAGCATAAAAACCATCGTTGGCGGCGGCTACCTCAACCTGATATTATTACTCTTCTTCACAGCCTCAACGGTGGCATTGGGAATGAATCGCCCATTGTCCACAACGCACCCATAGCACACTTTCACTTCCCTTGGAGCCATCGTTCATGAAAAAAACTGCTGCCATCCTTGCCATTTCATTCATCATTTTTATATCCATCATTGCCCTTCTTGCCTGGCATTCGATTTCAGCACCTTGGCCCCAAACCAAAGGTGAACTGACCATACCGGGTTTGCACGAACAAGTCACCGTCATTCGAGACAAACGAGGAGTGCCTCACATCTACGCCCATAATCCCCACGATCTGTTCATGGCTCAAGGCTATGTACATGCGCAAGATCGTTTCTGGCAAATGGAATTCTGGCGGCGCGTTGGGGCAGGGAAACTTTCGGAGATATTTGGAGAAAGTCAACTAAAAACCGACAGATTTTTACGCACGCTGGGAACCGTGTCCGCAGCCGAACGTAGTTGGGAAGCCCTAGACGAAACAACCAAAGCAGGGCTTGAAGCCTACGCAGCCGGGGTGAATGCCTATCTCACCCAACACAACGAACACTTGCCAATGGAATTTCAAATTTTGAGTTTGACTGGCGTCAGATACACCCCCGCCCCCTGGACACCCACAGACACGCTCACGTGGGCAACCATGATGTCCTTGGATCTTGGACGAAATTACAAAAGCGAATTGCTACGAGCCCAACTGCTAGATCGCTACGGTCTCACCTGGATGAATGAGCTAACCAACTACCCCTATAACGAAAAACGCCCCATCATCGTGCCAGATGGCGTAGCCTGGAATCATCTAGGATTGGAAGCCACACTGGCAGCAATACCCGAGGATGGCCTAATCTTGGGATCAGGCAGTGGTGTAGGCAGCAACAACTGGGTAGTCGCCGGAGACCACACCACCACAGGCAAACCACTTCTGGCCAATGACCCTCACCTTGGCATTCAAATGCCCGCCATCTGGTATGAAAACGGCTTACACTGCCAGCCAGTCAACGAAGAATGCCCCTACGATGTCGTTGGATTCAGCTTTGCAACCACCCCCGGCATAATCATTGGCCACAACCAACGCATCGCCTGGGGCGTCACCAATGCCCCAACCGACGTTCAAGATCTCTATATCGAACGCATCAACCCCCAAAACCCCAACCAGTATGAAGTCGATGGCCAATGGGTGGATATGGAAATTCGGCAGGAAACAATCAACGTGGCTGGTCGAGATGAGCCAGAAATCATCACCATCCGTAGCACACGACATGGCCCCATCATCAACGATGTCGCCTACGGTCCCGGCAGCGACTGGACCTATGGATGGCAACCACTTGCCCTCCAATGGACAGCCATAGGAACCAACCGCCTGGTGCAAGCCATCTTAGGCATCAACCGGGCTGGTGACTGGCAAAGCTTTCGCCAAGCCCTACACTACTGGGATGCTCCCTCTCAGAACTTTGTCTATGCCGATATCGACGGCAACATTGGCTATCAGATGCCAGGATTGATTCCCATCCGCGCCCAGGGCGATGGCACCCTGCCCGTTCCTGGCTGGAACGACGACTACGCCTGGACAGGTTTCATTCCTTTCGATGAACTCCCCACCCTATATAACCCACCACAAGGTTATATCATCACCGCCAACAATAAAATCACAGGGCCTGCTTACCCCTATTTCATCGGGAATGAATGGCCTCCAGGCTATCGGGCGCAACGTATCCAGGAACTCATCACTGCCAAAAAACAACTCACCATCACCGACTTCCAACACATTCAGGGAGATAACGCCAACCTCCTCGCCCGCGAGATAATCCCACTGCTGGCGAAAGTGTCGTTGCAACGAACTGAAGTCGCAACCATGCGTGATCATTTGTTGCAGTGGGATACACAACAAGACCCTGATAGCGCCCAGGCGCTCATTTTCGAAGATTTCTACTATCACCTCTTTCCCGACATCTTCGAAGATGAATTGGAAGACACAATGACCTTCAACAAAAGACTGGTGGAACTTATGATCACCCAGCCCGATGCACACTGGTGGGACAACACCAAAACCCCCGAACGAGAAACCAGAGAAGACATCCTGACCCAGGCGCTCAACGAAACCTACGATGACCTGAGCAAACGCTCGGGAAAAAACATGAAAAACTGGCGCTGGGGAGATCAGCACACGGCGACCTTCCGCAACCAAACCTTGGGAAATTCAGGAATTGGCATCGTCGAGGCACTGTTCAACCGTGGACCATTCGAGACCGGCGGCGGAAACGACATTGTCAACGCCACCAGCTGGAGCGGCAAAGAGCCCACCCCATTCGAAGTGGTCTGGTTGCCTTCTATGCGAATGATAGTGGATATGGCTGACTTCTCGCGTAGCCTGAGCATCAACACCACTGGCCAATCAGGACATCCTTACCACAAGCATTACGCTGACCAATCTCAAGATTGGGCAACCATCCGCTATCGCCCCATGCACTGGGAACGCTCCCAAATCGAGGCCGACGCCGAAGGCGCACTAATACTCAAACCAGAACCATAGCCGCCGTGACCAAACGAACCATTACCCACCTTCTGCACGAAGCCATCCAACAGTTGAAAAAGGCAGGTGCAAGCACGCCCGAACTGGATGCAGAGGTGCTGCTTGCCAAAATACTGGCCACGGATCGCACCTGGCTTATCGCACATCCCCAGCAACCACTCACGCCCGCACAAACGCAACAATTTCGCACATTGATTGAGCGACGCGTTCGCCACGAGCCCTTGGCCTACATCACAGGCGAACGCTGGTTCTACGACATACTGCTGCATGTCAGCCCAGCGACCCTCATTCCCCGCCCAGAAACTGAAGAACTCGTGAACCTGGCGCTATCCTGGTTGCAAGCGCACCCGCAAGCAATCGTAGCCGACATCGGCACAGGCAGCGGCGCCATCGCCCTGGCGTTGGCAAAACATGCTCCATCGCCTGTGCACATTTTCGCCACCGACATCAGCGTCGCAGCGCTCACTGTTGCCCGGGAAAACGCTCGTCGACTCCAGCTAGAACAACGCATTATCTTCCTTCAGGGAGACATACTCACCGCCCTGCCCGAGCCAGTCAATCTAATCGTTGCGAATCTTCCCTATGTGGCCGAACGAGATCGTGCAACACTAATGCCCGAAGTGCGCGACTTCGAACCGCAAAATGCCCTCTTTAGTGGTCCGGCCGGCCTGAACCATATGCAACGCCTGCTGAGCCAAGCGCCCGCCTACTTGCGCCCTGGTGGTGCGATGCTGCTGGAAATTGGGTTCGACCAGGCCGATGCTGTCCGTGCGCTCGTTCGCCAACAATTTCCTTTTGCAGCCGTTCGCATCCATCAAGACCTGGCCGGACACGATCGCGTGCTCGTCATCGAAACATAACTCCGAGTGACGCCCTGTCGGTGCCACAACAATGACCAGGAACCTCGTACTCAGCCAAGTCTTGAAAGATGGATAGAGCCGTTTCAGTTTTATGCGTGCCTCTTTGGTCGTAAACTGCCAATCGACCGTAGCGCCTGAGTTGTTGCGCTGGTGTTCCCAGGCCAGGACTTCCTGAACGAGCGCTGATTCGGAATACGATCTGCTAACGCTTGCCTGACGAGAACACTCAGTTCGATTTCAGCCATATTCAGCCAACTGCCATGTTTCGGCGTAAAATGAAAGCGAAGGCGCTGAACGAGCCGATCGTCACCAAGGCTTAAGTTCGTTTTTTAGCATCAAACGAATGGTCGCATGCGAGATGCTCTCAAAAGGAACCTCTTCTAACTGCACCAACTGGCCTGCCAGCACGCAACGTCCAGCGTCTGTGGCCCGACGATGGCGGACTGTTTACCAGGGCAATAAGATGCGCCTCCATCTCGCCATCCATCTTGCGCTCATAGATGCGGTTGCGTTTCTTGTCATGTAAAGCCGCTGCAAGACCTTGCTCCGCATATCGTTTGCGGATGCGCTCCACGGTCGCCCGCCCCACAGGCAGAGCTTCGGCAATGCGGCCGCCGGCTCCCAGCCCTGATTTCAACCGGCAGAAAACATGAACATGAAATTTGTGTCAGGTTGCCAGACCAAGCACAGAGCCAACAGGCCGGAAGAAGGACCGCCTCAATACTTTAGCTCTGGCGACAGTACGATAGGAGCGCCCAAGGGCTCGCCGGTTGGACTCAACACTTGCAAACTGAGGGTATGCAAACGCTCGTTGGCCAGCTCAGAGGGCAAGGGAATGGCATGTTCGCCGCGCCAAGGCAGATCTATCAACCAACGACTGGTAGGATAGCCAGGCCCGACCAAATCATAACGCCCAAGTGCCACATCATCCAGCCTGAATTCGAATCGATAATCCAACCTGGGCTCTTCGGTCGCCAGCCAGAACGTAGTCAAATGTAGAATATCACCAGGCGCCAGCGGCGTTTCAGGTGCATGACTGAACCCCTGTTTGTAGCGATTGTGCCCCAAAAAGACAAAAGGAGCGCGCACCACTTCATCCCGGTAAGTGATGGGCAAGATGGAAGAAGGCGGAGCTTTGACTGGGGGGACAATACTCACACTGCCCAACAGAAGGTGATCCTCCTGACTCCCGGGACCAATCACAGGCAAACGCTGTCCCGATTCGGCGTCATAAAGCGCCAGAATCAACGAATATTCGCCCGGCGGCGTCGCAAAAGGAATCGGAAGCCCATAACCATCCAAAATCGGCGCCCCTGGCGTCCAAGACGTCGTGGGACGCATCCCTCCCACAGGCTCACTATCCACCTGCGCCACCACCTGATCGGCCAAATCAAGAAGTTGTAACGTAACCTTGTAGTGGGAATCGATGGGGGTAGTCGCCAACCAGGAAAGGCGCACGCGAGCGATATCGCCTGGTTGCAAGGGCTCGGCGCTGAATCCGACCGCCTCCAGCAAAATAACATCGCCAAAACGAACCGGCTGCTCATATGGCATTGGCTCAGGAGGCGTAGCCGCGCTGTAAGCCACAAAGCGCAGATTTCCCACCCACGCATCCCAGGCCTTGAAAGCATGATCCGCAAGATACGCTTCAATCACGCCATCAGGGTCGGCCTGCTCCGTGGCCCAATAGATGGCGAAAATCCGATTGCTTTCATGCAAAATCGCGTCCAGACGGGAACGAGTGCCATCTGCATCGATGGGGCGAGTTTCGGGTAGAGGATAAACCTGCGCCGAACCATGATCGTATTGCCGAAACACATCGATTTGACCAGGCGCGTCAAGAATGATAACGTCGCCAGGCCGGTAAATTGCGGAAAGATAGGCGGCAATGCTGCGATAATCGTCTCGAGCCACTGTGGGATCATGATAGTAATGATCGAGCGCGGGAATGGCAGGCAACACCAACAAGAGAAACAGAATGGGGGTAACGATATACGCCCGCACCGCGGCGGCGTCGATATCTTCACGGCGAGGTCGACGAATGGCAGGAATACCCACTGCATCCAACCCCAAAGCCAATAGCAACGCCCAGGCGGGCGCGGCCAGCAATAAAAATTTGAAGAAAGTAGATGTGAAAGCGCCAGAGACCAACATCGCGACCAATGGTAGCAGCAACCACAACGAAACTAACGTCACACGGGCCAGATCCAACCCGCGAGAACGAACCTGCCGCCACAAGCCCCACAGCACGAGTCCTATGGCAAAAAGCGCTATCATCGGTTGGAGGAATATCGTGATGGGACAAGGGATGACGCCACAGATGAACAGCCGCAGGGTTTGCGCAAGGGCCGACAATGCATTGAGATGCACTTCGGGGCGAGGCCAGGAGCGTAGCTGATGCCAAGCTGTGGGCATCCACGGCAAGAAAAAGAACAACGCCAGACTTTGCAACGCGACCCATGGGATCAGAAACCGGAACAGGAGGCGCTTGAGACCATCCAAACGCCGCCGGATGAGCCAAACACCAAAAGCCAGATTCAACGCCACCAGATGAATCGGAAAAGCATAATGGGTGTATAACCCCACGACCGCGAAAAAAAGATAGGTTAGCGTGGCTCCCAATGCGGGAATTCTGCCGAGACCGGGAGCATCATGCCACCATTGCAACAACGCATAAGCTGTGAATACCCCAGCCAGGGCCAGTAATTGATACATACGCGCTTCCTGGCTGTAGTAGATGAGAAAAGGATTAATTGCGGCCAAAAGCGCCGCCATCAGACCAGTGCGCCTGTTCTTCATCGTGGCGCCCACCAAATACAGGCCCCAAACCACCAAAACGCCCAGAACAGCTGAAAGACTGCGTGCGCCTTTTTCATCGACGCCGAACACACTGCCCCACAGCTTTAGCAGCAAATAATAGACCGGGGGATGGATATCCGCCGCCGCCGACTCCACGATATCGCCCACAGATTTCTGGGCCAGCGCCACAGAATTGCCTTCATCGGCCCAGAAACTCTGACCATCCAATCGATAAAACCTCAATCCCGCGGCCAACAGGAGGATGAGTAAAAGGGGAATATAAGGAAGAAAACGACGCATGGGCAAGATTATTATCGAAAATCAGACAAAGGTCAAACGTTCATAGCGTTGGTGCGAGCAATGCACAATGTGAAATACCCAATATGCAACCATTTGAGGTGCATCAGCAGGTTGATCAAGCACTCTCCGCTATACAAGCCGGCAAACATGGAGGAATATGGACAGAAAACAGCATTTTCCTTTGTCCTTGTTCCTCCTGCCGCCCCTTTGGACAGCGAATCCCACCAACGGCACCCGTTTATTAGCACGGAAGAGTCGCATCTCTGGTAGTGAAATGGTTTGGATTGGGACAAAGAAAAGGGTACAATTGATGCCACCAACTATTTTTGATCTCGGAGTTTTGCATGCAGTTTTCAAAATTTGGACAGAAATTCACTACCCATTCAGGCATTTTACAATTGATGGCGGATCTGGGAGATGCGATCCATAGCGAACGCCCTCTGATCATGCTTGGAGGCGGCAATCCCGCCAAAATACCCCAAATCCAACAGGCGCTACGTGAACATCTGCATGGTATTTTACGCGACGAAGCCCGATTCGAACGCATCATCGGTGATTATGGTCCGCCTCAGGGAGATTTTGCCTTCCGCAAAGCCCTGGCAAAATTGCTGCGGGAGCAATATGGCTGGAAACTCACCGAGGCGAACATTGCCTTGACAAATGGTAGTCAGACTGCTTTTTTCTATCTTTTCAATATGTTTGGCGGCGAGATGGAAGATGGCATATTTCGTCGAATCTTGCTACCACTTACGCCCGAATACATCGGCTATGCAGATGCGGGAATCGCTGATGGTCTCTTCCTTTCGGCTCGCCCCACCATCGAATACATCGACGATGTGCTGTACAAATATCATGTCGATTTCAGTCAGCTGCAAGTCGAAGAGGATATCGGAGCCATCTGCGTCTCCCGTCCCACCAATCCTACGGGCAACGTTCTCACCGACGCCGAAATCCAACATCTGGCGCAATTGGCGCGCACACGCAACATTCCTTTCATCATTGATGGGGCGTATGGCACACCTTTTCCTAATATCATTTTCACCGACGCCGAACCCATGTGGGATGAGCATATCGTGTTGTTGCTGAGTCTTTCTAAATTGGGGATGCCTGGCGCCCGCACCGGGATTGTCATAGCAAATGAGACCATCACCTCAGCCATCTCCAGCATGAACGCCATTGCCAGCCTGGCCCCAGGAAATATTGGCGCTGGCATTGCGCTTGATATGGCCAGGTCGGGAGAAATTATGCGCCTGGGTGAAAGCATTATCCGACCTTATTATCTACGCAAGGCGCACCAAGCGCTGGAGTGGTTCGCCCAAGCCATGGGGGATACCCCCTACCGTATCCATAAGCCCGAAGGCGCTTTCTTCTTGTGGGTTTGGTTTCCAGGATTACCCATCGACAGCGCCCGACTTTATCAAAGACTGAAAGATCGAGGCGTTATCATCGTTCCCGGGCACTACTTCTTCCCTGGTCTGCAAGAAGATTGGCGGCATCGACACGAGTGCATTCGTGTCAGCTATGCCCAGGCCGATGCTACCGTCAAGGCGGGCATCGAGATCATCGCCGAAGAAGCGCGACGGGCGTTTGCAGGCTGAAAGCAATACTGCACCTCGGAGACAAACCATGACGACACATTCCACCGGCAAAGTTGCATTAATCACAGGGGCGGGACGCGCTAGTGGCATTGGCGCAGCCATTGCCCGAAGACTGGCCCGGGATGGCATCTCCGTCGTTCTGGGGGACCTGTGCGCCCCTCCATCTCAGCATCCACTAAATCCGGGCGGCGGCCAATGGGCGGCGCTGCAAGCCATCGCCGAAGAAATCCAAAGCATGGGCGTTGACGCGTTGCCGGTGCAGGTGGATGTCACAGACCCTGACTCAACCGCCACAATGCTGGAGATGACCCTATCTACATTTGGAAGGCTGGATATTCTCGTAAATAACGCCGGGGTGGCGGTAGGCCCCTCCCCAGTAGCGCAAATGGATCGTAGCGCCTGGCTTAAGACGATCGAAGTGAATCTAACTGGCGTTTTTTATGTCACACAAGCTGCGATTCCCGCATTGATTCAGACTGCGAGCCAACACGGCCACGGACGTATCATCAACATGGCATCGCTGGCAGCTGTGCGGCCCAAGCCCTTCCTTTCAGCGTATGCAGCCAGCAAAGCGGGCGTCATCGCCTTTACCCAATCGTTGGCGCAAGAGATCGCTGGATACCACATCACAACCAACGCACTGCTTCCGGGCGATATCGACACCGATTTCAAACGTTGGGGGTTACAACTGGAAAGTATGGTGCGAGGGAAAACGTATGACGCTGTGGTAAAAGCGGCCATCGCCCAGATACCGGTCGGGCGCATGGGGACGCCCGCAGATGTGGCGGCGGTAGTTGCATTCCTCTGCTCAGATGAAGCGGATTTCATCACTGGCCAGGCAATCCACATTACAGGAGGCCGCGAGTTGATGCAAGCGATGATACCAGGTCAAACGGAGTAGACGCCGAACACGGGAAGGAAGGAGCGCGCCGCTATTGGATGATGAATCGCTCCTGAATCCGAGCAAGCGCCATAGCAGCCTCAAAAAGACATAGTCGCTTACAGCGCAAGTGTTAATTCACCTTGAATCGAACGCTTGATGAGGAAAATCGACGGGAGGACTGGTTGGAACCTGCTGCTCAACGGCGGACATCATGACGTTCGCTCCCATTTTCAGAACGGGCCGCTTGCGGATATAATGAAGCGACATTGAAGATCGAAGAGTGAGGATGAAGGAGTATCAAAGACGTCATCCCTTCCTCCTCAGTCTTTGCTCTGTAATCACAAACCACCATAAGGACGTCGACATTGACAACCATTCCCACCAAATGGGAGCTGCCCAGCCCAGTTCCCCGCGCGATTCGCGCCCAGCTTGATTCCCTTCATCCTGTCATCATCCAAACGCTTTACAATCGCGGCATCACCGATCCAGAAGATGTCGCTGAATTCTTTGGACACCACGTGCGTCCAGATGACCCCTTTCGGCTTATTGGCGTCACTGAGGCTGTCAGTCGTTTGCGTCGCGCCATCCAACAAGGCCGGACGATCGCCGTATATGGTGATTTCGACGCCGACGGCGTGACTTCCACAGCTGTCATGGTGCAGACATTGCGAGCCTTGGGCGGTGATGTCATCCCTTATATTCCTCACCGGGTGGATGAAGGCTATGGGCTCAACACTGGTGCTCTGGTCTGGCTCAAAAATCAAGGCGTCAGCACCGTAGTCTCGGTCGATTGCGGCATCCGGGCGGTGGAAGAGGTTGCGTTCGGCAAAAATATCGGCCTGGAAATGATCATCACAGACCATCACTCCATCGGGCCAGAAGTTCCTGATGCCGATGTGGTGGTCAATCCCAAGTTGCCCGCATCCCAATATCCTTTCCGAGATTTTGCGGGCGTAGGCGTGGCCTTCAAACTTTCACAGGCCCTGCTGCGGGTGGAAGAAAACAGCCCCATTGCTGGTCATCCCGTGACGCTAAAAGAAGAGGATCTGTTGGATCTTGTGGCCCTGGGAACAGTGGCCGACATTATGCCCCTGGTGGGTGAGAATCGCACGCTGGTCAAACGTGGACTGAAGAAGCTACAAGTGGCCCGGCGTCCTGGCATTCGGGCGCTGGCACAGCGTTCGGGCGTCAATCCAAGAGAAATCGACGCCACCGCCATTGGCTTTCGGCTGGCTCCTCGTCTGAATGCAGCGGGACGCCTGGAAAGCGCCGTGTTGGCTTATGATCTGCTGGTCGCGCCCGACGCTGCTACAGCCGAAGACATTGCCTACAGATTAGATCTTATCAATCGCCAACGACAGCAGCTCACCAGCGAAGCTGTGGATTGGGCGATTCGCGAATTGGGCGACACTCCCCCCGACGATGTTCTACTCGTCGCGCGCCAAGAGCTAAATCCAGGCATCGCCGGACTCATCGCCAGCCGGCTGAAAGAACACTACTTCCGCCCGGCATTGGTGGCTCACCTCGATGGTTCTGAGGCGCGAGGTTCTGCGCGCAGCATCCCCCAATTTCATATCACCCACGCCCTGGATCAATGCTCCGAATTGTTGATTCGTTATGGTGGACATGCAGCCGCAGCGGGCTTTACCGTACCCCTTGAAAACCTACCCAGGCTGCGACGCTGCCTCAATGACATTGCCCGAGAACAATTGGTTCCTGAAGATTTGGTCAAGACGTTATCTATTGACGCCATCGTGCCGCTGCGGGCGCTCGATTACGCGTTATTGGCCAAATTACAAGAACTGGAACCCACAGGTGCAGCCAATCCCACCCCTGTGTTGGCGATTCCCAATCTCTTGGTCAAGGGCCAATATCTGGTGGGGGCAGAGGGCAAGCATCTGAAACTGCGCCTGACCGACGGCGTCGTCACCTTCGATGCCATTGCCTTTGGGCAGGGCATACGCACAGAACCCCTACCCATGCGCATCGACGTGGCTGCCTATCTCAATGAAAATGTTTGGAAAGACCGACGATCTCTGCAATTGATGATTCAGGATATCCAGCCCGCAGGCAAAGGCGTGCCTGCGGAATTAAGGCCCCGGTAGAAGAGCGTCAAAAGCACAAGTCCCCATTCTCACCGTCCGACACAAGTCGGGGCTATACAGGCCTTCGGCCAACGGACGACCTGTGCTGTCCAGAATACCGACTCAGGACTAGTACTCAGTCAAATGTAGTTTGATGGAAAACCTCTTGGGGCCGTGGCCTTTACCATCGAGTAAACTCGGATTCTCCAGGCGATTTGCGCCAGCGGTCAACCTCCGTCGACCGTCTCTGGTTGGTGAAGGGACGGCGTAGGCCGTCCGTTGGCCAGAGGCCTATGGAGACCGACTTCAGTCGGCCTGTCGGGCCGGCCGTCGCCTTCTCCCCTCAAAGCAGACTTGACTGAGTACTAATCGCCGCAGGAAGACCACTGACGTGAAGCGCCTAAAGAGCCCGAGTTCACTCGGCTAATGCTGCGCAATCTGTAATCAGCATTCATCTGTTTGCATTTCACTTTTAGCACCCCACCGTATTCCCACTCTCACCATCATGGAAAGACTCAAATATCTCTCAGGTCCGGTCAAAATCGGTCTGGCCACCGCAGCCATCGCCATTCTGCTGGTCATCATTGGCATCATCCGTGGCAACGTGCCCGCCAACCCCCTCAGCATCCTCATGGCCCTGCTCATCGGCGGCGTGAGCTGGTTTGTCGTGGCCTGGGCCATCGCCACGGCCGCTCGCGACGTTGAAAGTGATCTGGACACAGAATCGCCCCCCAACGCCCCCAAATCCCAACCCAAAACCTAACCCTAATCCGAATGCCCCTCAAATCCCCTTTCTCCTCCCTCGCCGCCTGGCTCATCGACATGGATGGCGTTTTGTACCACGGCAAACGCCCGTTGCCCGCGGCCGCCGAGTTCATCAACGCCCTACAGACCGAAGGCAAGCCCTTCATCTTTCTCACCAACAACGCCACCCGCACCCCCAGCGAATACGTCCGGCGCCTGGCAGAAATGGGCATCGTTGTCAGCGAAGACGCCATCTTCACCTCGGCGCTGGCTACTGCGCGCTTTGCCCAAGAACAATTTCCCTCACCACGCCCTGTCATCATCGTTGGCGGCAACGGCATTCGCGTGGCCATGAAGAATGCCGGGTATACGTTGGTGGAGCAAGCAGAGTTGGCCTCGTTGGCCATCTCCGCCATGGACACCGAGGCCACATATGCTCGCATGGCTGAAACTGCGTTGGCCATTCGCGCGGGGGTGCCATGGATTCAAACCAATCCTGACCCGACGTTTCCATCCGAACGAGGCATTTTGCCCGGTGCAGGAGCAATTCAAGCATTTTTGGAAACCGCCACCGAGCGCAAGCCAGTGGTCATCGGCAAACCGCAGCAGGGCATCTTCCGTCAGGCCCTGGCCATCCTAGGTGCATCGCCCGAGGAGACGGTGATGCTGGGCGACCGGCTAGAGACCGATATCTTGGGCGGGCATCGCGCAGGATTGAAAACCATCTGCGTGCTCACAGGCATCGCCAGCCGGGCCCAGGCCGAAGCCTACGAGCCCCGCCCCGATTGGATCATTGAGGACCTTACTGCGCTGGTAAATGCTTGAGTACGCTCAGCATCCCCAATAAGTCTCATCTCCCCACAAAAATCCATGCCTGCCCTCCTTCTTCTAGACCTTTCTCGAGATGAACTCCAGGATTTGATGACATCCTGGGGCCAACCCGCGTATCGGGGCAATCAGATCTACAACTGGCTGCACAAAAATCTGGTTACTGATCCGGCGCAGATGACCAATCTGCCCAAGGCCCTGCGAGAGCGCCTGGCCGCGGAAACCTACATCAACCCGCTGCAACTCATTGCGCAGGTGGATGACGACGCTGGCGAGACGCGCAAGGCCTTATTCCGCCTGCCAGACGGCAGCACCATCGAGGTGGTGCTGATGCTTTATGACAAACGCCGCACGGTGTGCATCTCCACGCAGGTGGGCTGCGGCATCGGCTGTCCCTTCTGCGCCACGGGCCTGGGTGGGCTGGTGCGCAATCTCAGTCCGGGCGAGATCGTTGCTCAGGTACACTGGTTCGAGCGTTGGCTGCGGAAGGAGAACCCAGACAGTGAAGGTCTGGCAGTGCAGCGCCCCAGCCGGGTGACCAATATCGTGGTGATGGGGATGGGAGAGCCGCTGGCCAACTACGACGCCACCATGCAGGCGCTGCAGGCCATTGCCGACCCCAAGACCTTCTCCCTCTCCGCCCGCAACATCACCCTCTCCACGTCGGGCCTCGTCCCCAAAATCGACCGCCTGGCCGAGGAGCAATTCCCTATCCGGCTGGCCGTGTCGCTGCACGCGCCCACCGACCGCTTACGCAACAAGCTAGTGCCCATCAACAAGCGCTACGGTCTGAACGCGCTCATGGCCGCGCTGCACCGGTATCAGAACAAAACCCATCGCCGCGTTACTTTCGAGTATGCGATGATGCGAGGGATCAATGACGCGGTGGAGCAGGCGCATCTGCTGGCCGACCTGCTCCTGCCCCTGAAGACCGCGCATGTCAACCTCATCCCCCTGAACCCAACGCCCGGCTCGCCCTACCAGCCCAGCCCTCGCGAAGCGGTGCGCCGCTTCCAGCAAATCCTGGAAGATACGGGCGTCACCACCACCGTGCGCCTGCGCCGGGGCGTGGAGATCAGCGCGGGCTGCGGGCAGCTCCGCCAGGCGAAACAACAGCCAGAAGTGCTGCAGTTTTTTCAGGCAACGAATTAACATGAGCATACGCCCGCAACTCAAGCGGCAGGGGAGCGGTTTGGGCCGAAAAGTAGGCAGATGGTAAAATAGGTGGCTGCCCGGCTTATGAATGCGCATCTAACTGAGTCCGCCATGCTGGATCTCGCCATCGTTATCGTCAATTACAACACTCGCGATCTTTTGCGCGCCTGCCTGCGTTCAGTTTATGGTAGCGAGGGAAATTTCTCTTATCACATTACTGTGGTGGATAACGCCAGCGGTGATGGTAGTGTGGAAATGGTGCGGGATGAATTTCCCCAAACCAGAATCATATCCACCCCCAAAAATGGCGGCTTTGCCTACGCCAATAACATTGGCCTACGCTCGTATGGGTTTGGGCAAAACCATCCCATCGAGGAACTACCGCGCTATGCTCTGCTTTTGAATCCAGACACCGAAGTGACTCCCACCGCGTTGGCTGAGATGTTGGCGCTGATGGAGACTCGCTCCGACATCGGCGCATCAGGCCCCCGCCTCATTCTCCCGGATGGCAGGTTGGATAAAGCTTGTCGCCGGGCTTTTCCTTCCCCTACTTCCTTCATCTACCGGGGCCTGGGGCTGAGTAAACTCTTCCCCCGCCATCCTCGTTTCGCCCAATACAATCTTACCTATTTGCCAGAAGATCAAGAAACAGAGGTGGATAGTGTGGTGGGAGCATTTATGCTGGTGCGACGAGAAGCGTTAGAGGCTGCGGGCCTATTGGATGAAAGTTTTTTCATGTACGGCGAGGATCTGGATTGGGCCTGGCGTATCAAGCAGGCAGGATGGAAGATTTGGTATTATCCCAAAGTCATTGTCTACCATCACAAAGGCGCGGCCTCACGGGGCAATGTGCGAGTGCGACGCGCCTTTTATGACGCCATGGCCATCTTTGTGCGCAAACATTACAAAGATCAAACCAATTTCTTGCTTTATTATGCCATCCTGACAGGCATCGCCATAAAGGGGAGTATCGATGTAGGAATGACATGGTTACGTGGTCGCAAGATGGAGGCGCCAGGATGAAAAGTCGCATCCGCTGGCTCTTCATCTTAATCCAGGTGGGTGTGGATGTCGCGTCCGCGGGCTTGGCGCTTTTTGCGGCACATCGGCTACAGCGGGCCTTCAAGCCAGGCTCAGTCGATCGATTCCTCGCCTACGCGCCCATGACGATTTTTCTCATCGTCAGCATCGTCATTATCTCCTACCTACGACGACGATATCATGGGCACCGGCCGATCAATTTTCTGAATAGCCTTTCGAGGACCATCGGCATCGTCACGATTGCCGTGCTGATCTCGCTAACCTCCCTGGTTTTCCTGTTTCCTGACCAATTCAATTATGACACAGTTCCTTATCCGCGTAGTTTTATTTTGCTAGGATGGGGATTAGCCATCATCTTTGTCACAGTGGGGCGATGGCTTTTCAGCCAATTCGTTCGAATACTGCAGAAACGAGGCGTTGGCAGACAAAAGGTGTTGGTGGTCGGCAGCGGCGATATCGGACGCATGTTAATTCAGAAGTTACAGGGAGCAAGTGATGGAGGGCATGAAGTGGCCGGATACATCGAGGCCAATGGCGAAAGCATGAAGATTGCTAATGTGCCACGGTTGGGACGCACCGCTGATATCCCCAATGTGATCGAAAAATACCAGATTGATGAGGTGGTGATAGGTTTGCCCGAAGCATCACATCGAGAGTTGGTGAGAATCATTTCGTTATGCGAACGAGAAAAGGTCAGCATCAAAGTCTTCCCAGACGTATTCCAGATCATGGCCACCGAAGTGGCGGTTAGTGATCTTGCCGGCCTGCCTTTGCTCTCGGTGCGCGATGTGGCGCTGCGAGGTTGGAAACTTTCGCTGAAAAGAGCCTACGACCTGGTGGTCGCCACCACAGCGCTCGTGCTGCTTTCGCCATTCATGCTTTTTATCGGATTGCTAATCAAACTGGAGTCACCTGGACCGATGTTCTATATCCAGGAACGCATGGGGTTAGACGCCAAGCCCTTTCCAATGATTAAATTCCGGTCCATGCGCACCGACGCTGAAGCCCACGGACCAGGATGGACAACCCCAGACGACCCTCGAAAAACCAAGCTGGGTGCAATTATTCGTAAACTCTCAGTCGATGAATTGCCCCAACTTATCAACGTCATTCGCGGAGATATGAGCGTGGTAGGACCACGGCCTGAGCGCCCAATTTATGTCGAGCAATTTCGTCAATATATCCCCCGCTACATGGAACGCCACCGCGAGAAAGCGGGCATTACAGGCTGGGCTCAGATCAATGGTCTGCGAGGCGACACGAGTATTGTTGAGCGCACCAAATATGATTTGTGGTACATCGAAAACTGGTCATTGTGGTTGGATTTCAAAATCACCCTGCTGACCATCGTACGTATCTTTACCGACCGCAACGCTTATTAACACCTCACACCCCACGCCCACCACATCAGCCCCCTCCGCAGCCGCGGTTGCAGAGGGGGTTCCGATTATTGCTCAACTGGATTGCTTGGGGTTCCCACATCCTTTCAGGTGACATAGCGCCAGCAAGACTATCTCAACCAGGACGGACCAGAACCAAGAAAAGCTCTCACACAAAGTGTCGCCAAGCCGCAAAAAAACAAAATCAAGGGCGGCGCACTTTGCGACTGTGCATGAGACTATTTTTGCTCTGGAGGCAACACTCTCACTGACGAGGCGCTAATCGTCCTCGCCCCAGTCCTCATCATCCCAGTCTTCCGCATCCCAGTCATCAGCCGAAGCGCCGCCACGACCAAATACGCCCAGCAATTTGCCTGTGACGCCGCCAGCGACGCCCACAGCGCCGCCTGCCACATCCTTGGCGCTGCCAGCAATACTGCCCATCACACCGCCGGTGAGATTATCCGCCTTTGAGGCGACGCCATCGGCAATTTTACCCGCCAGACCAAAAGCTTTACTGGCGGCTTTACTGGTCACGTACAAAGTGGCTCCAGCTGCAAATCCCGCCACAACCAAGGCCGTGCGGCCAGTTAGTTCGGCAGAAATGGTTCGCGTTTCACCTTGCTCCTCCATCTCCCATTCTCCATCCCAATCACCCCAATCATCCCCTTCCATTTCCTCTAACACTTCCATCACAGACACACCAACATCAGCGGTGGCCCTTTCGACTTCATCTGAACTCACTTCAGACACAGCTTCTTTTGCTTCCATCACAGCGTCGGAAGTTTCTTCTTGTAATGTTTCAACTTCAGCAACGGCATCAGCAACCGTCTCTTCAGCGGCATCAGCAATCTCATTTTCTGAGACTGCAGCAGCCACATCTTCCATACTATCAGTATGTTCATCGCTCATGGTGCGTGACTCCTTTGGTGGTTCGTGAAAAACAACAGGAACGCCCGTTAATTTGACGCATCGACAACCTAAGCGCAACTTCTTTCCAGAATGCTCCAGCCCTGCTGGCCGATAATTCGATGCAAAAAAGAGCAGGAAGGTTGCACGTGAAGTGCGTGTATTATCGCACTAATGACGCATAGCGGCAAATCCCTTATGACGCAGCGCGTCTGGAAGCACAATTCTTCCCGGCCATCCACGTGGAATTCATCCTTCTGGACGCGTGAACCCGTCAACTAAGTCCAACACAAGCTCCTTGAGATCGCTACGATTGGGCAATACGCCCATGATGCCATACATGGGTGCGCTGTGCGCAGGCAGGCCGGATCCACCACCCAAAAAACCTGAAACCTTTCCAGTAAGCCAACTCATCCAACTTTGCGGCAAGATGGCGGCAATCGCTTGAATGATTGTAATGAGCAAAGTTTGGAGAAAGCGCCGAGGGGTGGGGCGACGCACAGCTTCAACACTGGCCCGCAAATCGCGCAGAAACGCATTGGCAATCGCTCTATGACCATAGTGCAGCGTCATGTGTAGGCTGGGGGGAAACTGCTGCCGATCGAGATGCCAACCACGCATATCCAATTCATCGGCGAGTAAATAAACATCCAGCTCATCTGAGGCAATAGCCATGACGCTGATGTCGGGATCGCTGAGGATTTTCAGGCCCGGGATAGCCTCCACGCCCGCCTTGATCTGATCCCGCGTGGCCATCACCGCCCGGGCCCGATCCAGATAGCCCTCTTCGCCCAGATAATTCATCACCGCCCAGGCCGCGGCAATGACGCCGCCGGGACGGGTGCCCGCCATGGTTGGTGATGCGTAAATGCCGCCTGGCCAATCGGTCGTAGCAAAAAGTTGATGACGACGTAAAGACTTATTGCGATACAAAATCACCGATGCCCCCTTGGCGGCATAACCATATTTATGCAAATCCACAGAGATGGAAGTAACGCCTGGCGTCCTGAAATCCCAAGAAGGCACAGGATATCCCAGTCGCTCAACAAAAGGCAACATCATGCCGCCAACGCAAGCATCCACGTGACAAAGCAGATCATGCGCCTGGGCCAACGCTGCAATCTTCGCGACCGGATCTACAACACCCTGCGGATAGGAGGGAGCGGAGGCCACCAGCATCACGGTATTGGAGGTGATGGCCCGGGCCATGGCGCCCACATCGGCCCGAAAATCATCACGCACCAGGGTGCGCACCAGCTTCATATCGAAATAATGGGCGGCCTTGTCGAAGGCGGGATGAGCCGTAACAGGCAGCACTACCTCGGGAATGGCGATATCAGGACGATTGGCGCGGGCCCACTCCCGGGCCGTAAGCATGGCCATCAGCAGGCTCTCAGTCCCACCAGAAGTCATGTTCCCCACCACCTGAGCATCACCGCCCAGCAAGTCCGCTGTCATCGCCACCACCTCGCTCTCGAACTTGCGCAGGCTGGGAAATGCGGTGGGGTTCAGCGCATTCTCGGAAAAAAACTTCATGTAGGCCTCTTCAGCCACCCGATGCACATCCTCCCCGCCATCGAATACCAGACTGAAAACGCGTCCCTCCCGCCAGTGCACATCCTGGTCGCGGGCTGCGTCCATCTCCCGCATCAATGCCCGCTTGTCCTTCCCCTCTTCGGGCAGATGGATGGACCTTGATGCAGGTTTGGGACTCATGTGTCTCTATTCTCCGTCGTTGGAGCGCCCCGCGACCTCAAAATGCACGACGTTGGGCTCAAATTCAATGAGGAAATCCTTGTCCTCATCGTAGTATTTCGCCACCTCAATGTCGCTGCCTGCAAATCCCCGAATCGAGTCCAGGTTGTCACAAAAGGTCAGGGTGATGAAATGTGTCACATCGCCATCGGGACGCTGCAAAATGTAAACGGCAAGATTGCCCGGCACCGACTGGTAATCGGGAATGGCGCGCTGGTTGAGAAAATTACGGTAAGCCTCGGCCTTTTCGGTGGGCACGATACCGTGCCACATTCGCGCAATCATCTGAGAATCTCGCTGAGAGAATGGAGAAAATGAAACGATCAATGATAGTGCTTCAGCGCCCGCTGCAGATCGCGATCTGCGTCGCGTTTGGCGATCTCGCGACGCTTGTCATATTTCTTCTTGCCGCGCACCAGGGCCAGTTCCACCTTGGCCCGATTATTCTTCAGATACATCTTCAGCGGAACCAGGGTCCAGCCCTTTTCCACCAGCTTGCCATGCAAGCGATCGATCTCACGTCGGTGCAGCAGCAACTTGCGCGGACGCCGCGGGTCGGGATTATCGCGATGACCGTGGACGTAGGGGGCGATGTGAACATCCATCAGCCACACCTCACCATTCTTGATGATAGCGAAACCCTCTTTGAGACTGACCTTGCCCTCCCGTACCGATTTGATCTCGGTGCCGGTGAGAACAATGCCAGCCTCGATGGTTTCAAGAATTTCGTATTCGTACCGCGCCTTGCGGTTTGTAGCGACAACTTTGACGCTCATCGTTATCAGTCGTTGTGCAACTGCTGTTTGAGATAATCAATCGCAGCATCAAGCTGAAGGTCTTCTTCGGCATCCAACGAAGGAGAAACCACCAAATCTGGGCGGAGTCCCTGTCCATTGATTTGACGGCCCTTGGGCGTGTACCAATGGGCGGAGGTGATGCGCAACATCGACCCGTCGGGCATATCGAACAAGGTTTGAACCGAACCTTTGCCAAAGGTCTGCTCACCGATGAGCAATGCTCGGCCATAATCCTGCAACGCTCCCGCCACAATCTCCGAGGCGCTGGCGCTGCCGCCATCCACCAATACAACCACCGGAATATCCTCCGGCACGATAAGTTCGCCCGTGGCCATATGCTCTAGATTACGCTTTCCTGTCTCTTTCACGATAACACCGTCAGGAATGAACATGCTAGCGATGCGGATGGCCATATCGAGCCTACCGCCTGGATTGCCGCGTAAATCAAACACTATGCCCTGAGCGCCATCCCTTAGCCCCTGCTTCAAAGCAGATTCCAACTTATCCGCTGAGGGATCTGAGAATTCATTCAGCTTCACATAGAAGATGTGGTCATCCAGCATCTCCGATTCCAATACAGGTATCTCCACCCGAGCGCGAGTGATAGTAACATCGAAAGGCTCCTGCTCATCTCGCCGGATGGTGAGCGTGACCTCGCTGCCAGCGGGCCCGCGAATCAATCCAACAGCTTCGTCAAGAGTCATCTTCGTAATGTCCTGCCCATCGACAGCAATGACCTCATCACCCTTGCGCAAACCTGCTTTATAAGCTGGAGACCCCTCGAAAGGATGCACGACGCGCACGCCAGTGCCTTTATCCTTATCCGACGGCTCGACCAACGCACCGATACCCTCAAAACTACTTTCCATGTCCATACGGAAATCTTCCGCCACCTTGGGCGGCAGCAACATCGTGTAACGATCTCCTAAACGTTCAATCACGCCATTGGTGGCCCAATAGACGAGCTCATCAGGTTCGGGCATGACATTCGGACAATCATGATACAAACGATTCACCGTAGTCCAGAAGAAATCAAAATTATCAGGGGCGCCAGCGGGCATCTTGAACCCACTAACCTGAATAATGTTAGCCTCCTCAGAACCAGCTTCGCCACACGATTCGATATGCTCCAACAAACCCTGAATCGCTGCAAAAGTCACATCGCGCCCCTGGGGGACATCGCCATCATAATTTTCATTCAGAAGATTAAGCGCATCCCAAAAAGTCTCGAAATTATCTGGCTCAGCCACTGATTGAATACGTTCGCCACTGGTAACGCCGTCCGGTTCGACCGGGCGCAACACAGGTTGACTCTCGAAAACGGATTTACCAACAGCAAAACCAGAAGCGAAACAACCACTGGAAAGAATCATCAAAGAAAGCAAAACGATCAGGGTGAGGAGGAAGTATTTTGTGGTTTTGCTGTAATCAGATTGAGGTGTAATCATTGTTATCTGGTGAGAATGAAAGCGAATGTGAAAATTCAATGACAGACAACGGCGTTTCTATAAAACCTCGAGCGACAGAAGCTGGACTCAGTTCGGGAGCAGAATCCACGACATCTCGAAATCACAGAATTCCAGCTCGAGCTTAATTCAAAAGCCGCACAAAATCCAATTTCAGTAGATCACGATTTGCCATGATGCGCAGAAACGGATCCGTGATCCGGCGGTGATTCGAGCGACAAACCCGCCGGATTGCGAATCCGGCTGGACACATACTCTCGCAATCGTGATCTACTGAATATAACTGTGGAGATGTGGATTCGAAGATTGTCTAGTCTAGCATATGAAGGAAGATATAGAAAACAATATCAGATAGCAAAGCATTAGTTTTCAAAATATGCGACCTCATTCCACCAACGCGCTTTTCCCAGTGCACTGGCAATCAGACCAGGCGCCCAGTGCACCAGCAGAATGAAATTAGACTCTGTAGATGCCACCACCTTTACTTTCTCTGGCAGGCGCATGACATGCTTCAGCGCCCCGAAAGACGGAGGCGCTCCCCTGGCCGCAGGCCTGAAGCGCCCGACTTGAGTCGGCCATGAACGCGAAAAGCATCCCATTATGAAATGCACCCCCTCATTGCCACCATGCTGGACAAGCTCCGAGATTCTGTTACAATAAAATATGAAAGAACCCATCTCTTCCCACTTCTTCTCTCAAAACTTAAGCCATGAGCGCCTGGATGGCAAAAAAAATCTTGATGCTACTAGGTTGGCAGATTATCGGCCAGCTACCTGAACCTCGCAAGTGTGTAGTGGTCGCCGCGCCACATACTTCCAACTGGGACTTTCTCTACCTTTTTCTAGTTTCCAAAATCATAGGCACCCGTATTCACTGGATGGGCAAAGAAGAATTATTCAGGGGGCCATTAGGCCCAATCTCTCGCGCCCTTGGCGGCATTCCGGTTAACCGAGGAAAGTCCACAAACTTGGTGATGCAGATGAAACAAGCTTTTGCTGAGAACGACGAATTGGTTTTGGCTGTACCGCCTGCCGCCACCCGGCGTCACACTGATTATTGGAGATCTGGATTTTATTATATTGCGCTAGAAGCGAACGTACCCATCACATTGGGATTTGTCGATTATGGTCGTAAGCACGTAGGATTCGGCCCCAGTTTCATGCCCACCGGAGACATCACCGCAGATATGGACATCGCCCGCGCCTTTTACAAAGATATTCAGGGAAAATTCCCCGCCAACAAAAGCGCCATACAACTCAAACAAGAAATTGCTCCAAACAAAAATTGAGCGCCAACATGAATTTTGGGGGATGGAAAGGGGAACACACACAACATAAAATAAAAACCGTATCACCCAATGCCATTTGTGACGTTCAACTTCTTATAGTAGAATTCCATCCATATTGAGAATCAATGAGCGAGGGTCGAGCGGGTGGACCCATTTCGTGTTGATTCGCCTCGCCACATTCCACAACTTTATATCTGCCCCCCAGGCAAAAGGAGAAGAGCCCCCATGAAACGCATTTGGCTACCCCTCACACTCATCTTACTTCTCTCTCTGCTTCTGGTTGCTTGCACCTCAACAGGCAACGAATCCGCTCCGGCGGAAGAACAATCTTCTGCAGCAACCAAGGAAACTGCCCCCGCCGAGGCAAAGGATGTTGTCACCTGGTATCAGTACGACCAGAACAATGAAGATCCGGCCAGTGATGAACGCGTGGGCAACGAATATCTCAGAAACACGATTCCACAATTCAATGAGGCGTTCAAGGGAAAATGGAGTTGGGTCAACCAACCGAAGGCATTTGACAAGATGACCACCGAACTGGTGGCTGCTGTGCAGGCTGGAGGAGACGTTCCAGATATTTACGAGTTGAGCAACACCCAAGACCTGGTGGATTTTTATCGCCACGGCACAGCCCAGGATTTGAGCGAGTGGGCTAAGGCGCAGTCCTGGTGGGGAGATCTGGATCCGGCGGGCATCACGGCTTGCACCGGGCCCGATGGCGGCCTTTATTGCATTCCCATGGCTGAGCGCCCGCAGATCGTCTATGTGTGGAAAGATCGTTATCCCAACGGTTTCCCCAAAAACCCGGACGAGTTCATGAAAAAGGCTGAGGAATTAAAAGGGGAAGGATTATACGCCATGACCTTCTTCGGCTCCACCGACAAAGGCGGAGAAGGCGTAACCCGGGCCATCTGGACCACCATCTCCTCCTTTGGCGGTTCTTTCGATGATGGCAAGGGCAACATGGTCCTCAACACGCCCGAAAACATCGCCGCCATCCAGTTTCTGCGGGAAATCGTCGCCAAAGAGTACGTGCCCGAGATCGCCTTCGCCGGCGGATTCCGCGAGGAAGACGCCTTCAAAGACGCCTCCGCCGGAGCATTTCCCACCGGCCTCTTTGGGTATCGCTATCTGAATCCCCTCACCGCGCCCAGCGGCAAAAAATATGATAAAGGCAACGCCGAAGACATGCTGGACGCCATCGCCGCTGGTGACATTTACGTCTCCCCCTATCTGTCCACCGAGGGCAACAAGCCCGGATGCGGCATCGACATTGCTGGCTTTGTCATTCCCACCGGGGCCAAAAATGTAGAGGGGGCTCACGACTACATCAACTGGATGATGGAACCGGAACAGAACGCGCAGTGGGTGGCGGCTGCTGGCGGTGGATTCCCCGTCCTCAAAGCCACCCGGAATCATGAAATATTCCAGGCACCACTCTATACCCAGGCCAGCGATGCGCTCGCAGTTAGCGAATGTCGCCCCTGGTTTGGATCGTTGCAACGCCCCAATGAAGCCCAAGAGCAAATCATGAACGCGATCTACAAGCTCATTAAAGAAGACCCTACCGCCAACATCGAAGAAGTTCTAACCAAAACCCAAGAAGAATACAACGCCAACAACTAATCATTCCAGGTGCGACGCCCGGCGCCGACGTATGCGTCGCACCTGGCTTTTGCCATACATCACCTCCTCGCTTGGACGGCCTCCATGCAAAAGACTGCACTGCCACGCTCCAGAAAGCGCCGCTTCCAAAATACACTTCCGTTCTGGCTCATTCTCCCAACGCTCATTGTTCTACTCGTCGTCCAGGTATATCCTGCACTTTATACGGTGTGGTTAAGTTTTCACGAACGTGAACCCAAAGGCTGGGTGTATGTGGGATGGGGGAATTTTCAGAGACTTTTCCATCAAAGCCTCTTCCACGAAAGCATCGGGCACACCATCGTATTCCTGGTGGGATACACGGTCATCACCATGACCGCGGGATTCTTTATCGCTTTGCTTCTCAATCGCAAGCTGCGCTTGTCTGGTCTTTACATTACCCTGCTCTTCATCCCCTGGATTCTCGCAGACATCATTGCTGGCATGGTGTTTCGCCTGCTGGTCATTCCTGATTACGGATTGCTGGCGGGGTTCCTTCAGAATCCGGCGATTTTCCCGCCCAAAGGATTGTCTGTGCTCACAGCGGTTCCGCCGCACCCCTGGTTTGGCGACTTTCCGTTTCCGCCAGCTCCCGCCATGATCTTACTCATCCTTGCTTCGTCATGGCGAGCCCTGCCCTTCATCACCTTGCTTTTACTGGCTGCCATGCAAACCGTGCCCACCGAGATCATCGAAAGCAGCCGCATCGATGGCGCCAATGGCAGGCAGATCATTCGCCATATTCTAATTCCGCTGATGTTACCAACCATGGTGGTCGCTCTGTTTAGCCTCACCCTTACGGGCGTCAACAGCGTGGGCATGATTTTCAGCCTCACCGGGGGGGGCCCGGGCACATCGACCGAGGTGCTAAGTTACTTGCTCTACACCATCGGATGGAATCAGCTACGGTTTGGGCGGGCCGCGGCCCTGGCGTTGATGATGGCTATTGTCAACTGGTTGTTAATCACAGGAACATTGCGACTGACTCGCGTCGAAGAGAGGAGTCGCTAAGATGCTGAAAATAAATCCGTTGACGCGTAAAAGATTAAATCAGATGGCTGTAAATGTGGCGATCCTCTTGGTCATCGTATTTGCTATGATCCCCATCGCCACCACGGTGCTCATTTCCTTCAAACGGGAACAGGATGTCATCCGCAAGCCGCCGGTCATTTTCCCCTGCGACACCCCCGAGAAATCCTTCGATCTGCGAGCATGTCGCTGGTCCACCGAGGGCTACTATCGGGTGCTCGCACCCAAACCCTCCAAAACATCGCCCCTGGGGTTCGTGCTTACGGGCAACATGCTTCGCACCTATCTGCCCAACACCCTCCTCTACGCTTCGGTTACCGCCTTCATTGTGGTGTTTTTGGCGGGCATGTCAGGCTACGCCTTCTCTCGCTATCATTTTCGCGGCTACAGAGCTCTGATGACCGCGATTCTGGCTATCACCGGCGTGCCACTATTGACGAATCTGCTGGCGCTTTACCAGATGGGCGTCATCTTGCGCAAAGCCGATCTCCCCTTCTGGGACGACCGGATTTTCATCGTCATCGTTTACATCGGCTTTTACCTCCCTCTCAGCGTGTGGATCGCCAAAGGTTTTTTCGACGCGATCCCGCGCGAATTGGAGGAAGCAGCGCTCATCGATGGCTGCACTCCACTATGCGCATTATGGCGGGTGATCATGCCCCTGGCCATGCCTGGCCTGACAGCAATCTTTTTGCTCACTTTTGTCAATGTCTGGAACGAATTCATCGCAGCCTACCTACTCATTGCCAAAAACGAGTACAAGACCGCCATGTACGGCCTCTATGATTTCCTGGGGCAGAACATCATCAATGTGCAGGTCATCGCCGCAGCGTGTATCCTGATCGCTACGCCGGTAGTCATCCTCTTCCTCTTCACCCGGCGCACCTTCTTCCGGGCCATGGTGGAAGGCGCTGTCAAGGGTTGATAGGAGATGGATATCAATTTCAATTACCTTGTTGCTTTTCTTCAACGACTGATTCGCGAGCGGTCGCTTTCGGGCGAAGAGGGAGCAGTAGCCGCTCAGATCGAAAACCAAATGCGGGCGTTGGGCTTCGACGATGTATGGAGAGATGCCAATGGCAGCGTTATCGGCGTCATCGCGGGCGCACGATCCGGCCCCACATTGCTGCTGGATGCGCACTGCGACACCGTGGGCGTAGCTCCAGGCCCGTCCTGGCAGCATGATCCCTTTGGGGCTGAAGTGGTGGGGGATAGGCTTTATGGTCGGGGAGCCAGTGACATGAAGGGGGCGCTGGCCGCGATGATCTACGCAGCAGCGGCCCTGGATCGTTCACAGCTGGCCGGGCGGGTGGCTGTCAGCGCCACAGTGATGGAGGAGGTGATGGAGGGCGTAGCGCTGGCGGCTGTGATAGAGGCCCTTCGCCCCGATTTCGTTGTCGTTGGCGAGGCCACCAACCTCAATCTCAACATCGGGGGGCGAGGACGGGCGGAAATCAAGCTTGAAGCCAGAGGCAAACCCGCCCACTCTTCATCGCCACATCTGGGCGTCAACGCCGTGCATCGTATGCTCCCCGCCATTCAGGCCATCGAACGCCTGACCTTCAACGATGATCCACTGTTGGGGCCAGGCCTGATGACGCTCACCGACATCATCTCCGAGCCCTATCCGGGCAACTCGGTCATTCCCAGTCGTTGCCTCGCCACCTACGATCGGCGTCTGCTGCCGGAGGAGACGGAAGCCAGCGTTCTGGCTCACTTGCGCACACTGCCCGAGATGCTCGATATCGAGGTTCGCATCGCCGAAGGCAGACATATCACTTACACTGGAGCTGTGTTGAAAGCGACCAAATTCTTCCCCGCCTGGAAACTGGCTCCCGATCATCCTCTGGTGCAGAAAGCCCTTACAGGCCTGAGAGCGGCAGGGCTGACGCCAAAACTCGGCGCCTATCGTTTTTGCACCAACGCCGCATACAGCGCTGGCCGCGCAAGCATTCCCACCATCGGCTTTGGTCCCGGAACCGAGGCCCGGGCGCACATCGTGGACGAATACATCACGCTGGATAAATTGAACGCCGCTGCCAACGGCTATTTGCAGCTCAGCTATCGCATTTTGCAACCCTGAGCCACCAACACCCGCAAAGCAAGAATATCCCCAAACCCAACACAAGGAGGCAGAATATGGCCCAACGCATGGCCCTGTACATGCAGGATAAACACCCCATCCGATATGAAATCGAGATGGCGAAATACGCAGAAGAAAAAGGATTCTCTGAAATCTGGCAGGCTGACACCCGTCTTGCCCGGGACGCCGTGGTAATGATGAGCGCCTTCCTTACCGAGACCACACGTTTGCGCATCGGTTCGGGCGTGCTGCCTATCTGGACGCGAAATGCGGCGGTCATTGCCGCCACCTGGAGCACCATGTGGGAGCTGGCGGGCAAAGCCCCTGATGGTCGCGGCCGCGTCATGCTGGGTTTGGGAGCCTGGTGGGAGCCCATCGCCTCCCGGGTGGGCGTGCAGCGCCACAAGCCACTCAAAGCCATGCGCGAATACGTCGAGGCGATCCGCCAACTGTTCACCATGGAGGAAGTCACCTATCATGGCGAATTCGTGCATCTGGACCAGGTTAAGCTGGATGTGGCTTTTGGCGACATCTCTCCCCGCGATATCCCCATCTACATTGGCGCCACCGGCCCCAAAATGCTGGAACTTTCGGGCGAGATATGCGATGGCGTCGTCCTCAATTATGTGGTTTCAGTGGAATACATCCGCCAGGCCGTGGAGCGGGTGCGCATCGGCGCGGAGCGAGCCGGTAAAACGCTGGACGATGTGGACAGGCCCGAGCTGCTGGTTTGCTGCCTCTCGGACGATGATCCCGATGCGGCCATGATGGAGGGTAAGACCCTGGTGGCTTACTATCTGGGCACCGAACCTCACATCATGAAAGCCAGCAATGTGGATGAGGGATTGATCCGCAAAGTGCAGGAATTCGTGGGGTGGCCCGCCACCGAGGAGGATTACCGCCGGGCTGCAGCCCTCATCCCTGATGATGTCGTGCGCAATCTGATGGCGGTGGGAACCACTCGCCAATGTCAGGATAAGGTGGCGGAATACATCGACGCTGGCGTCACCTGCCCCATTCTTTACCCCATGATGGATGACATCAAGCCGGTCATCGACGCTTTTTCCAACTGGACGCCCTGACTTGTTCACCTACCACCTGCCTGTCAAGATTATCTTCGGCCAGCCCGCAGTCATCGCTCTGAACAACGAGCTCGACGCGCTTCACGCCCGCCGCGTCCTCCTGGTTAGCGATCCTGGCCTGAAAAGCCTGGGATTGGTGGAGCAGGTGCGGGCCGGGCTCGACGCGGTTGACCGCGCGGTCATTCCATTTACCGATATCCACGGCAATCCCACCAGCGATGACGTGGCCGCGGCTCTGACGTTGGCTCGCGCCAACCAGGTGCAGGCCATCATCGCCCTGGGCGGGGGAAGCGCCATCGATGTGGGCAAGGCTGCGGCCATGCTCATGACCAATGGCGGACGTTATGTCGATTACCAGTGGGGAGGCAAAGCCATCACGCAGCCCAGTCTGCCCTTGCTGGCCGTCCCCACCACTGCGGGTACAGGCAGCGAGGCCAGCAAAGTGGCGGTCATCGTCGATCCAGATCGTCCTTTCAAAAAGGGCGTGCTCACCCCCCTGATGTTCGCCCGCACAGCCATCCTGGACCCGGAACTCACCCGCACGTTGCCACCCGCCATCACCGCAGCCACTGGCATCGACGCCTTTACCCACGCGCTGGAGGCTTACACCGGACGACGGGCCAACCTCCACACCGATATGCTGGCCCTGACGGCGTTGCAGAGCATTTGGCGGGCGTTGCCGCGAGCCGTGGCCAATGGTGACGACATGCCCGCTCGTTCGGAGATGATGCTGGCCGCGACCTGGGCAGGCACAGCCATGGATCACGCCGGGTTGGGCCTTATTCATTCCCTGTCCGGGCCGCTGACCAGCGCATTGCATCTGCACCACGGACTGACCAACGCCATACTTCTGCCCCACGTATTGCGTTTCAACCTGCCCGCTATCGCTCGCGAACGTCGCCAACAACTGAAACGCCTCACCGGTCTTGATGCAGATGCGCCTGACGATGTGTTGGTCGAGACTCTAGTCCGGTTCGTTCACAGCTTGGGGCTGCCCGCCCGACTGGACCAGGTCGCTGATGTTTCCCGCCTGCCCGACAGGTCGACCATCGCCACGGACACGTTGCGCATGGCCATGACGCCCAACAATCCCCGATCTGTCACCGCCGCCGAGGTGGAAACGCTGCTGGAAGCCATGTTGCATTGATCGGGCTTTTCCTGACAAACGACGAAACGATGCATCACGCCGCCGATTGCCTCCCCAATCTCTTCTGGTATCAACACCATGACAATATCATCACTTACCCCACAAACCCGGGCTTTCCTCGACCGTTCACCCCTCGGGTTGCTCATCGATGGCCAGTGGGCACCTGCTGTCACGGGGGACACCTATAGCAGCGTCAGCCCCTCCGATGGCTCAATGCTGGCCGAACTGGCTTCGGCGGGCGTAGAGGATGTCAATCGGGCCGTCGACGCGGCCCGGCGGGCGTTCGATAACGGCTGGGCCGAGATGTTGCCTGCGCAGCGAGAGCGTCTGCTGCGGGCCTGGGCCGATCTCATCGCCGAACACGCGGAGGAGCTGGCCGAACTGGAATCGCTGGACAATGGCAAGCCCATCCGCAACACCCGGGCCATCGATAGCAAGGTGGCTTCAGCGCTGGTTTATCATTTCAGCGGCTGGCCCAGCAAGATTTACGGCCACACAGCGCCAGTCTCCGTGCCCGGTCACTTCGTTTACACACGCCGCGAGCCAGTGGGCGTGGCCGCCATCATCATCCCCTGGAACTACCCGCTCATCCACGGGGTGCAGAAAGTGGCGCCAGCGCTGGCCTGCGGCAACACCGTCATCCTCAAGCCTGCCCAGCTCGCCTCGCTGCCCCTGCTGCGCCTGGGCGAACTGGCGCTGGAAGCGGGATTACCGCCCGGCGTGTTCAACGTCATCACCGGTCGCGGATCGGTCATTGGTCAGGCCCTGGCCGAACACCCTGGCGTGAACAAAATTCAGGTGACCGGCTCCACTGCTGTGGGCCGCAGCGTCATCCACGCCTCTGCGGGAAATCTCAAACGCCTGGCGTTGGAATTGGGCAGCAAAGCCCCCAATATCATCTGCGCAGATGCCGATCTGGAAGCCGCGATTCCGGGCGCATTTCGAGCGGCTTTTGGCAACACAGGCCAGAGCTGCGTGGCGGGCGCGCGGCTGTTCGTGCACGCATCTGTCTTCGATGACGTGTTGGCAGGACTGCTGGAACTCGTGAACGCGGCCAAAATCGGACACGCCATGGATCCAACCACCGAACTGGGCCCCATCGTGGATGCGGTGCAAACTCAAACCATCCTCGATTACATTCAAAGCGGCGTCGATCAGGGTGCGACCCTGGTGTGTGGCGGCGAACGTCTGACTGATGGCGATTTTGGCAAGGGTTTTTACATCGAGCCCACAATTTTCACAAACGTGAATGACGATATGATCATTTCCCGCGAGGAAATCTTCGGGCCGGTGCTGCCAGTTTACTCTTTCGAGAGCGAGGAGGAAGTTGTCCGCCGGGCCAATGACACCATGTACGGGCTGGCCGCGGGCCTGTGGACTCGCGACGTTGGCCGGGCGCATCGTCTTTCCGCCCAACTGAAAGCGGGCGTGGTGTGGGTCAACACCTATGACATGTTCGACGGCTCCGCTCCCTTTGGGGGTTTCAAGGGCAGCGGCTATGGTCGCGACAATGGTATGGAGGTGTTAGAAGCCTACACCGAGGTCAAATCGGTGTGGATCGCCACCCAATGACGTCAACCTACGACGCGCTGGTCATTGGCGCTGGCTACATCGGTTACAGCGCCGCCTTCGATCTCATCCTTCGCCCCTGACCAATGAACCAACACTATGATCACATCATTGTGGGCGGCGGCTTCGCCGGATTGGCCATAGCGTATCATCTGGCCCGGCGCGGGGCTGCGGTGTTATTGCTGGAAGCTGAACGCATCGGCTACGGCGCATCAGGCGCGTGCGCTGGTCGGGCGCAGGTTTCAGAAAGTCATCGTGGGTTACACATGCGCCTGACGCTGGATGGGCTGGCTCGCCTGGAGACGCTGGAAGCAGAGCTTGGACGAGAGTTCGAATGGCGTCGCCTGGGCAACATCATGCTCATCGAGCAGGAGCGCCACTGGCAATGGTGGAGCGAGCAGGTCGCTTATCTACAACAGCTTGGCGCTTCCGCGGCCATGCTCTCCCCCGAGGAGCTGCGTCAGGCCGAGCCCTTGCTCAATGTCGAGCGATTTCTAGGTGGGGCCTGGTGCCTGGAAGGGCATCTCAACCCATTCAAGTTCATGCATGCTTACGCATCAGCGGCCCGTAAGCACGGCGCTGTCATCCGCCAACACGCCCGCGTTGTTGGACTTGTCAGCCACAAGGGCAGGTTGATAGCGGTGAAGACAGCGCACAATCGTTTTGCTGCGGACGGGGTCATCATCACTGCCGGCGCGTGGACAGGACAGGTTTTGCAGACAGCAGGCGTGCATCTGCCTGTGCAGTTCACTCATGCCGAGGCGGTCATTAGCGAGCCCCTGCCGCGGGTGTTGCACCATCACATCGGCCTGGCCGATTTTTACGAAACTATTCACAACGCCTCGCGAGCCGTCTCGATTGGCGTGGCCCAACAGCAGAATGGTTCCCTGCTCGTCACCGAAGCGGTGGAGATGACGGAACGCATCCACCGGGCCAACAGCGCCTGGGGAATACCAGCCATCGCTCGCGATCTGCTGGCGTTGTTTCCGGCGCTGGCGGATGTGCGGATGGTGCGGGCGTGGGCCTCGCCCAGCCCCTTCTTGCCTGATGAACAACCCGCTATTGGCTGGGTTCCGGGCCTGGAAAATTGTTTTGTCGCCACTTGTTTTCATAACACCATCACGACTATTCCCATTCTCAGCGAGCTTATCGCGGAGACTGTTTTGGGCGGACAGCCAGAGATAGACATGTCGCCTTTCAATCCCGCCCGTTTTCAATAGCTCAGCCGTCAAAATCATGCGTATTTCATTTCCCGCATCTTCGACTTCCTCCAGTGAACGAAGTCGGGCCATCACGATATTCGTTGATGGTCAACCAGTCATCGCCTATGAAGGTGAAACAGTAGCCGCTGTGCTGCTGGCGGAAACGCGTCGCACCTTCCGTCGCACGCCCGGAAGGAATGAACCGCGTGGCCTTTTCTGCGGCATTGGCGTTTGCTATGATTGTTTGGTGACGGTCAATGGCCAGGCCAATGTGCGGGCGTGCCAGACGCCGGTGGTTGAGGGTATGAGGGTGACGACGGAAGAGACGCAGCGCCAATGGCGGCAACCTGCTTCCTCGGCCCGCGCCGAAAGGGGCGGGCAGGCAGATTTATATGTCGAGGCGGCGGTGGTGGGGGCAGGGCCAGCGGGCCTGGAGGCCGCGATTGCTGCAGCTGGCGCGAGCGTTCGAGTGGCGTTGCTGGATAGCGCGTCACAATTGGGTGGCCAGTATTTCAAGGGTCCGGACTGGCAGCCTGTTCCGCAGCAGGACGCCGAGGCCGCAGCGCTCTTCGCCCGCGTGCGAGACATCCCCACATTACAGCATTTTGTCAAGACGCAGGTTTGGGGGGCGTTTCCTGAAGGTGATGGGTGGCTGCTGACCCTGGATGGCCCGAGCGCGCCTTTTCGCATTCATACGCAGACACTGATCCTGGCTACGGGCGCTTATGATCGCCCCATCGCCTTCCCTGGGTGGACGTTGCCGGGCGTGATGACGGCAGGCGCTGCGCAGACGCTGCTCAAATCGCAGAACATCCTGCCCGGAAAGCGCGTCGTGGTGGCGGGTGCAGGCCCGCTGCACTGGGTAGTGGCGGCGCAACTGGTCAGAGCTGGCGCCGAGGTGGTGGCAGTGTTGGAGGCTGTTCCGCGCGCCCGTTTCCTGCATCCCAAACATATCCCGGCGCTGTGGAGGCAGTGGCAACGTTTGCGCGAAGGTTGGGAGGCGTGGCGCGCTTTACGCCGCGCCGATGTGACGATGCGATTTGGCTGGGGCGTCCTGCGCGCCCATGGCCATGAGCAGGTTGAGGCGGTAACGATTACCCCGTTGGACGAGCAATGGACGCCCCAGCCAGGCCGGGCTGAAACCGTCCCCGCAGACACTGTGGTAATCGGCTATGGCTTTTTGCCCGCGAATCAGCTCACTCGCCTGCTGGGCTGTGAACATGAGTATTCGCCGCGACGGGGCGGCTGGATTCCCCGCCGAGATGCGTGGATGCAAACCAGCCTGCCCGGCCTCTTTGCTGTGGGCGACGGCGCGGGCGTGGGCGGTGCGGCCCTGGCGCGAATCGAGGGGGCGTTGGCGGGCCTGTACGCGGCCCATTTGCTGGGCAGGTTGAGCAAAGAGGATTTGCATCGAGCCGAAACATCCTTGCGGCGACGCTTGCGGCGGGAGCAGCGTTTCGCGACCATGTTGGGCGATTTATTCACGCCCGGCCCGGGGCTCTACACCCTGGCCGATGAAACCACCATCATCTGCCGGTGCGAGGAAGTGCGTCTGGGAGACATTCAGCGCGCTCGGGCTGCGGGCGCTGAGACGCTCAACGAGATAAAGGGTTTGACCCGGGCGGGCATGGGCAACTGCCAGGGGCGCATCTGCGGCGACTTGATGGCTCATGCATTGGTCTCGGGCGACGTCGCAACACAAGAACAACAACTGCGTAACCTGGGCATGCTTTCGGTGCGCCCGCCTATTCATCCTTTGACCGTCGAGACATTGGCCGAGGCGGCGGAGGACATGTAAGCAGTTACAGCTAGCCGCCTTTTTACCATCGGCCTGCTCAATGGGCGCGGTTCAATTTGGAGCGTATTTCTTTTTGCCGGGCGGATTCGTAATCCGCCCTGGGGAGCCCCGCTCCGGAACCAGATTCATCAATCCGACGGGTTGGCAATGATTGGCCCAATTTTGAAATACCCCCAGCTCAACAACTTAGTAGCAAATCTCACAAAACTCTGATATACTCCATCCAATTCTTTTCGAAATGAAAACGATTACTACAACAAGCATTCGGCAATCTTCACCCCACGTCGGCACCCAAAACCACGCTATGGCGGGTGTGACGATTGCCGCCTCGGCCGCGCGGGATTGCAGCCCGGGCCGCAATCCTGTTGCTGGATTCCAATCTGCGTATCTGGCCCGAACCTGATTTGTTGGAACGCTTTGAGCCATTGTTGTCGGAATTGAACGCTCTGGCCAAAGTCATCCAACCTGTCGACGGCATCTGCACCTGGCCGTCATCCACCCCAAAGCAATGAACAAATATAAAGTTGTATTCACGACCGAACGTGGCCAGCGACATCAGCAGGCCGCATTACAGGCCGCGCCCGACATCCTCGATGTCACCATGCTGCGCCAACCAGATCGGGCCGAACTGGTGGCGGCGCTGAGCGATGCGGATTATCTAATTTCGGAACGGGTGGGCGTCATCGATGCAGGACTGCTCCAGGCGGCTCCCAGGCTAAAATTGATCTTGCGTCTGGGCTCTCTCACTTATGACATCGATGTGAACGCCGCACAGCGGGCGGGCGTTATCGTCTGCCGTTGGCCCGTGGGCACGGTCATTCGAGTGGCCGAACATCTGATGCTGCAAATGCTGGCGCTGAGTAAAAAGCTGCGCGAAACCGAGGCGATCGCTTTGGCGGCCAGTGATGACTGGGGCGAAAGCAAGCGCACCGATGAGGACACCTTCGCCTACAACTGGTCGGGGCGAGAAAATGTGGAAGGGTTGTGGCGAAAAACCATTGGCATGATGGGCTTTGGGGAGATCGGCGCAGAGCTGGCCCGGCGCTTGCAAGGCTGGGATGTCGATATCCTTTACCACAAGCGTCGCCGCCTGCCCGAGAGCGTGGAGGCGGCGTTGGGAATTCGCTACGTGGATGAAGACGAGCTCTTCCGCCAGAGCGATTATGTGGCCATGCTGCTGCCCTATTTCCCCGAAACCGACATGCGCATTGACGAAGCATACTTTGCCCGCATGAAGCCCGGATCGTATCTGGTGAGTTGCGGTAGCGGCAGTGTTATCGACGAAACAGCTCTGGCCAAAGCCATCGCCGCGGGCAAACTGGCGGGTGCGGCCCTCGACACCTTCGAGTGGGAGCCCATCCGCGCCGATAATCCCCTCATCGCCCTGGCCCGTCAGGGATACAATGTGCTTCTCACACCCCACATTGCGGCTGGGGGCGCAGCGGCCGCGGCCAGTGAACGCCAGCAAGATTACACGAATATCATCCACCACATCCAGGGCAAACCTTTGCACTATCGCATCGTCTAAGCGAGCCGCACTCATGACCACAATTCTCATCCAAAACGGCGCCCTCGTCACCATCGATGACGCCCAACGCGTTGTGAACCCCGGGTATCTGTTCATCGAAGGGGATCGCATCGCCGCGCTGGGCGCAGGCGAGCCCCCCACGGTCATGGGCAAAGCCGATGTCGTCATTGACGCCTCGCTGATGGCTGTGATGCCGGGCATGGTCAATGCTCACACCCATCTTTTCCAGAGCTTCATCCGCGGTCTGGCCGATGACAAACCTCTGCTGGAATGGCTAAAAACCGCTATCTGGCCCGTGGCCAAAGCGCTGAAGCCCGATGAAGCGCACCTGGCAGCGTTGGTGGGGCTCATCGAGAACCTGCGGGGCGGCGCCACCACCATCATCGACCATCAATACATCCACACCGACCCCGCCAATGACGATGCCGTGTGTCGCGCCGCAGAGGAGATCGGCGTGCGTTTCATGCTGGCCCGAGGATGGGCCGATCAGGATTACCATCCCGCGTTCATGGAGACGCCCGAGCAGATCGTGACCGAAACCATGCGCTTGCGAGAAACCTGGCAGGACGCAGGAGATGGTCGGATTCAGGTGGAATTTGCGCCCCTGATCCCCTGGGGATGCAGCGACGCCACCATGCTGCGCACCCATGAGATTTCTCAACGTTGGGGCGCAGGCACACAAATCCATGTGGCTGAAACCCGCACCGAGGTCGAAATCAATCTGGAAAAACGAGGCAATCGTCATATCGAATGGTTGGATGAGCTGGGCGTGTTGGGGCCCGGCTATCAGCTGGTGCATAGCGTATGGCTCGACGATCATGAGCTGGATCTTATCGCCGATAGCGGTGCAGCGGTGGTGCATTGCCCGGTGAGCAACATGTATCTGGCCTCGGGCGTAGCCCGCGTGCCCGAAATGCGAGCGAAGGGCATCCCTGTGGCCCTGGCCACTGACGGCCCCGGCAGCAACAACAATCAAGACATGATGGAAACGCTAAAGGTGACTGCGCTGCTGCACAAAGTCTCCACCCTGGACGCGATGTCCCTGCTGCCTGAAGATGTGCTGTGGATGGCCTGCCGCGGCGGCGCGGCCGCCTATGGTCAGCCCCAGCAGATCGGCTCACTGGAAGTGGGTAAAAAGGCGGACGTGGTCCTGATCGATCTGGATACGCCTCTGGCCATGCCCGTCCATCGCGTGTCCTCAGCCCTGGTCTACAACCTCGGCGCTCGCGATATCGATACGGTGATTGTGGATGGCCAGATACTAATGCGAGACAAGGAGATCACCATTCTTGATGAAAAAGCCCTGTTGGCCCGCGCCCGTCAGGCTTGCAATGCACTGTTTCGACGCGCGGGCGTGGTCGTCGACTAAACCGAAATCAGAGCGACCAAGATGGACGAAAAGCATCAACCCTCACTTTCCAATCGGACATCAGGCATAAAATACTTTCCATGAACCCCCAAGGCAAAACAGCTCTCATCACCGGCGGCGCTCATCGCGTGGGCAAGGCAATCACCCTGGCCCTGGCCCGCGCCGGAGCCAATGTTGTCATCAACTACCGCTCGTCGGCTCAGGCCGCACAGGATACGGCGTCAGCAGCCCGCGCGCTGGGCGTTCAGGCCCTGCCAGTGCAGGCTGATATCGCGGACAACGGCCAGGTGCGGGCGATGATCCAGTTGGCCGAGGAACAGTTCGGCAGCGTGGACATCCTGGTCAATAGCGCTTCGTTCTACCGGCAAACGCCCTTCCCCACCGAGGATCATCGCGGCTGGCTGCAGGTCACCCGCATCGGCATCGATGGCCCCTACTACTGCGCCAACGCGGTGGCTCCGGGCATGTTGGCCCGAGGCCAGGGCGTCATCGTCAATATCACCGACCTCTCTGCATTCGAGCCCTGGCCTGGTTTCATCGCCCATAGCGTCAGCAAGGCCGCGCTCATGGCGTTGACCCGACAACTGGCCCTGGAGCTGGCGCCCGCGGTGCGGGTCAACGCGGTGGCCCCGGGCCCGGTGTTGCCTCCAGACGATTATTCGCCCGAACGTATCGCCCGCACCGCGGACAAAACCCTGCTGGGACGTTGGGGGACGCCCGAGGATGTGGCTGAGGCCGTGCTTTATTTTGTGTGGGCCGATTACGTCACCGGCGACATCCTCTTCATCGACGGCGGCGAACGTTTTGGCCATCGTAAATACGAGGGAGGATGAAGCCGCGATGAACCGTCCTGTTGTCGCCGTCACCATTGGGAAAAATCACTATGGCCGCATGTTCAACGACCGCGCCTGGCAGGCCCTGGCCGCGTTCGCCGATGTCATCCATCATCCTGGCCCCGAACCCGCCACGAAAGAAGAGCTCATCGCGCTGTTACCCCCGGCCGACGCCTGCATCACCAGTTGGGGTGTGGCCCGGTTGGATGCCGACGTGCTGGCCGCTGCTCCGCGATTGCGGGCCATGGCTCACATGGGCGGCAGCGTCAAGCGTTTCGTCTCTGAGGCGCTTTGGCGACGGGGCGTGCACGTCACCAGCGCGGGCAAGATATTGGCGGTGGATGTGGCTGAAACCACCCTGGGCCTGATGATTGTGGGCATGAAAAGGGTTTGGCCTCTGGCGCAGCATGTGCGGGCGGGCGGCTGGCGCGAAAGCGATTGGTGGCCTGCTCGCGAGCTGGTGCACAAGCAAGTGGGCGTCATCGGCGCCAGCAACGTGGGCCGCCATGTCATCAAGCTCCTCAAGGCCTTCGAGGTCACCATCCTGCTTTATGATCCCTTTGTCTCCCCCGCAGAAGCGGAGCAACTGGGCGTTGTCAAATTGGACCTGGAAGCGTTGTTGCGCCGGGCCGATATCATCACCCTGCATGCGCCCCTCAAACCTGACACCGTTCATCTTCTCAACGCCGAGCGTCTGGCCATGATGAAAGATGATGCGCTGCTCATCAATACCGCCCGCGGCGGACTCATCGACGAGCCCGCGCTCATCGCCGAGTTGCAAAAGGGGCGCTTCTTCGCGTTCCTGGATGTGACCGATCCGGAGCCGCCAGCGCCAGACAGCCCGCTCCGCTCCCTGGATAACGTGGTGGTGACGCCCCATATGGCTGGGTGCATCGAAGATTGCAGTCGCATGGGCGAGTTGGCCGTAGAAGAGCTGAGACGTTTCTTCGCGGGCGAGCCGCCCATCTATCGCATCACGCCCGATATGTTCGCTCGCATCGGGTGATCCTTGATGAACGCATCTATCCCCGTCAGCGTTCTGCGGCTGGAGCCGCTCCCTTCGTCTCATCCCGATGTGGCAGCTTTCTCGCTGCGAGGCGACGCCACAATCGGTCCCATCCGAGCGATCGAATTCGCCCGGAATGTGAAGCTGCCTCCCCGCCGTCGCTTCTCTTACGAACATCCTTTTCGTCTCAAAATCCTGCATTTCAACGATCTGCATGGCCACATCTGCCATTTTACCGAACATGGCGAAGTCCCCCTGTTCGCCAAAATGGTCAGTCGCATCAAGGCGATGCGGCGGCAGGCCCGGCAGCGAAGGGACATGGGCGTCCTGGTCCTGTCCGCCGGAGATGATCTGGTCGGCTCCATCTTCGATGAATTGCTGGATGCGGAACAGGCGGCCCATCGCGTTCATGTCAGCTATCGGCTTTTTTCGGCTGCGGGCGTGGACGTCGCAGTCCTGGGCAACCACGATTTCGACATGGGCCCAACCATTCTGGCCGAATCCATCCGCCGTGACGCCCGGTTCCCCCTGCTTTCCGCCAACTTCACCGGCTCACCCCCTCTGCAAGCGCAGATCAGCCCCGCGGCCCTGTTCGTGATCAAAGGCGTACGCGTGGGCGTCATCGGTCTCTCGACGCCCGGTGAGATCAACGAGCAGTGGCGCAACGCATTCAGCCTGCTGAATCCCGTGCCTGTGGTCCGCAACATCTTGCCGGCGCTGCGCCCCCTGTGCGATGTCGTCATCCTCCTCAGCCATCTGGGGTACAGCCTGAGCAGCCATGCCGCGGCCATGCGTTACGCTGGCGATGTCGAACTGGCCCAAAGCCTGTCCCCAGGCGGCGTCCAGCTTATCATCGGCGGTCATACGCATCACATCCTCAACGAAAAAGGGCTTTCGCCCGGCAACGTCGTCAATGGCATCCCCATCGTGCAGGCCGGCAACCTGGGCGAGTTCATGGGCGAGGTGGATGTCACCATCCGGGAGGCTCCCGCAGTCACCAACGCCCGCCTCTACCGCACCGCGCTGTTGCCCACCGACGAGACATTCCATCGAGACCACATCGAGCCGATGGAGAAATTGGTCACGCCCTTGCTGGCCCGGCCCCTGGGGCGCACCGCCCATCACCCCGACCTCGATACCGTGTGCGTCCGCAACGATCTGGCTGCTGGCGAATCGGCTTTCGCCAACTTCATCGCCGACGCTCTGGTCGCCCGCTGCCGAGCCCATGGTCACCCCGTAGATCTGGCCTTTGTGGACGCCACCAGCATTCGCACCGGCATCCCCGTCAACGGCACGCTCACCCTGGGCGACTGGTTCAACGTCATGCCCTTTGCCGACACCATTCGTCTGTGCCGAATGACGGGCCAGCAGCTCATGGCATTGGTGCAGGATAACGCCCGACGCATTGATTTGCCCGGTCAGCCCCACATCGAACGGGGTTTCCTGCATTTCAGCCGTCAGGTGCGCTATGTCATCGAGATGAGCGAAAGCCGCGAGCGGATTCAGGCCCGCGACATCACCTTTGCGGGCGAACCACTGGAACAGCATCGCTCCGACATTTTTGTGGCCGCATGCACCAGCTTCGTGCGAGAGCCCGCCCGCTCCTGGCAGGAAACCATCAGCCAGGCCGGACGTTTTCCTCTCTTCGATCTGGGACAACTGAGCCATCTCGACACGGGCCTCTTCTTGCGCCGCGAGCTGGTCGCCTACATCATCGAGCAAGGGGGCGTTACCGCCGAGGCCGGAGCCCAACGCGATGGCCGGGTCGCCCTCTTGCGAACATAGAACGTCATCATCACTGTCGATTTCAATCCATTCCATTTCTCACAGGTGACATCCAATGACAACACGTCGACTCAATCACATCTTTCGTCCGGATGGCCGCGCTCTGATCGTGGCTTTCGATCATGGGCTTTTCAGCGGCCCCGCCAAAGGCATGGAACAGCCGCAATCCACACTGGAGAAAATCGTTGCTGGCGGCGCTGACGCCATTCTCACCAGCTATGGCGTGGCCACCCGCTTCGCGACCACACTGGCTCCCCTGGGGCTCATCCTGCGCCTGGATGGCGGGGGCACGTTGCTGGGCGAGATGGGGCCCGGCGCACAATTCTACACCGTCGAAGACGCCTTGCGCCTGGGCGCAGACGCAGTGGCCATCTCAGCATTTCCTGGCGGAGCCAACGAGGTTGATTCGCTGCACATGCTGGCCCGGTCAGTGAGCAAAGCCCACGCCTGGGGCATACCCGTGATGGGCGAGATGGTTCCGGGCGGCTTCGATAGCGGCCCCGAATTCCGCACAGCCGAAAGCATCGCTCTGGCCGCGCGCGTGGGCGCTGAACTGGGCGTCGATTGGGTGAAAATCCCTTACGCCTCAGGCTTCGATTATGTGGCCGAGACCTGTTACGTGCCCGCCGTCATCCTTGGCGGAGCCAAGAAGGGCAGTGAACGGGCGATGCTGGAGGATATCAGCCAGGCGTTGCAGGCTGGAGCCAGGGGCGTCGCCATCGGTCGTAACATTTTCCAGGCCGATGATCCCCGGGCGATGACAGCGGCCATCGCCGCGCTGGTGCATGAAAACGCCAGCGTCGATGAAGCTATGGCCATTTTGGATCAGTAATCCTGAACCTGGTGACCTGACACAAAGCTCATCTCCACGTTGCCCACCGATTGAACTCAGGGCTTCGGGCCTTCGCCGCCTGCCAGCCGCCGCTGACAGCAAAATTGATCGATAAATCGCGGATGAACCCTCCCCGCAGGCAAATCCCTTTCCGAATTTCCTCCCTCGCCCGTCTTTGAGCGGAGGAGGAAGCAAAGGAGAGGGCTGCTCCTCCAGAACCGGCTACATTCGGCTCATGACTGAAAAATCCCAAATTCCGCACAAGGAGGTCGCCTATCGAGCATACCCTGTCGATTATCCACCCATCCATCACCCCAAAAAAGGAGTCGTATCATGAAGAGAAACAACTATCTCCTCTCCATTCTCATCATTGCAGCCCTTCTCGTTACCTTGCTCGCGGCCTGCGGCGCACCAGCTGCCCCCACCGCCGAAACGCCCAAAGAAGAGGCCCCCGCGGCCCAACCCACCGAGAAACCGGCGGAAGCGCCCAAAGAGGCGGAAAAACCTTTCGCGGGCGCCGAACTCACTCTGGCCTCGATGACTGACCAATACGTTACCGCTTTCCAATACCTCATCCCCAAATTCGAGGAAGAGACCGGCATCAAGATCACCCTGGATGAGTTGGGCTATGTGGACCTTTACTCCAAGCTGACCGCCGACTTCGTGGCCCACACCGGCAACTACGATCTGATGACGGTGGACATCGTATGGTCGGGCGAATATGCGCAGAACAAATACACGTTGCCTCTGGATGATTTCATGGCCCGAGACAAGGAGCAACTGGCGCTGGATGACATCATGCCCGTGGCCTGGACTCTGGGCGAGTGGGAAGGCAAGCACTGGGCTTATCCCCTGGCCGGATATGCGAACGTCCTCAATTATCGCAAGGATGTGTTCGCTGAGGCAGGGATGGAGCCGCCCAAGACCCAGGAGGAGCTGCTGGAATACGCCCAGAAACTTACCAAGCCCGATGAGGATTTCTATGGCATTGCCCTGCTGGGGGCCAAGGGGCCGGCTGTGGCCCAGGATTACATGGTCTTCGTCCAGCAGCATGGCAGCAGCATTCTGGATGAAAACGGCAATGTGGCCATCAACACGCCCAAGAATGTGGAAGTCCTGGAGTTCTTTGGCGAGCTCTTCAAATACGCCCCGCCCGGAGCCACCGACTACTGGTGGGATCAGCGGGAAACCGCGTTCCGCTCGGGCAAAGTGGCCATGATGGAGGGCTGGAGCATTGCCCGGGCCGGTTACGAGAATCCCGAAATCTCCTCGGTGGTGGGCAAAGTCGATATCGCGCTGGCGCCTGTGGCCGAAGGCATGGAGCCCAAATACGGCTTTGGCGGCTGGGGCATCGGCATCAACGCGGATTCCAAAAACGCGGAAGCCGCCTGGGAGTTCATCAAATGGCTCTCCTCCCCCGACATCCAGAAAGAATGGATCCGCCATGACGGCGCGCCCATTCGCCGCAGCACCCTGGAGGACCCCGAACTGAACAAAGAGTATCCCTGGTTCCCCGTGCTGCTGGAATCCTTCGAAAATGGCGATGGCGACTACCGCCCCCGGATTCCGCAATACAGCATCATCCAGGACGCCCTGGGCACCACGGTGAACGCCTATCTCGTGGGCGAAATGAGCGCTCAGGAAGCGCTGGATCAGGCTCAGGCTCAGGTGGAAGAAGCGTTGAAGTAACCATCTCTCACAAGGTGCGGCGCACCACGCTGTACGTGCGTCGCACCTGCCATGTTCAGAATAACCGCCAACCGAATGCGAACAAAATCCAGGCAATCCATCTTCTTCATCGAAAAACATTATCTGCTACTGCTGGCCCCATTGCTCATCTTTGTCGCCGTCATTGCCCTCTACCCTCTTTTCTTTTCCTTCTACATTAGCTTTTTCAAATATCGCCTCACAGACCCTAATCAAACCCGTACTTTTCTAGGGTTGGCAAATTATGTCAACGCTTTTCATGACAAAGTCGTCCTGACCGCCATCCGCAACACCCTAGTTTTTGTCGCCGGGACAGTGGGCATCGAGCTAATGTTGGGCTTAGGGCTGGCTTTGCTCTTTGCGGGCGAAGGACGGGGAATGCGCACACTGCGCTCTTGGTTGATCATCCCCATGGCGTTGCCATCCCTGGTGGTGGGGTTGGTGTGGAAATCCCTCTACAATGTGGACTTCGGCGTTATTCCCTACTACCTCAAGCAACTAGGCGTAGAGATGGGACGCGGGCCATTAGGCGAAATCAAACTGGCCATGCCCGCGGTCATCCTCATCGATATCTGGCAATGGACGCCCCTGGTGATGATTATTTTTCTGGCTGGACTAAAAAGTCTGCCCCACGATCCCTACGAAGCTGCCCGGGTGGATGGAGCCAGTCGCTGGCAAAGCTTTTGGCACATCACCCTCCCCTTGCTCAAGCCCACTATTCTCATCGTGTTGCTCTTGCGCACCATGCAAGGATTCAAGGTCTTCGACATCATCTACGCCACCACCGGCGGCGGGCCCGGCACCGCCACCACCGTCCTCAATTATCACATCTACACAGTGGGCATGGTCTTTTTTAAGATGGGCTATGCCGCAGCGTTGGCCAACATTTTATTGGTCATCGTTGCAATTCTCGCCATTCTCTACATCATCGTCCTCGAACGACAACAGCTCTGAACAAACGACCTCATGCGCATCTCTAAACTCGAAAGCATCATCCGCGGCATTCTTATCTTTCTGGCTGTGCTTTTCTTCATGTTCCCCATCTTTTGGCTTCTGACCACAGCCTTCAAATTCGGTCGCGACGCCTTTGCAATCCCCCCAAAGTGGATATTCTTCGACTTCACCCTCAAGAATTTTCAAGACATCTGGGCCAACACCAAAACGCCCCGCTATCTGCTCAACAGCATCATCGTTTCCGCCGGGGCCACCACCCTCTCACTGCTGCTGGGCGTGCCCGCGGGCTACGCCATTGCCCGCAGCAAATCCCCACTCATCAACACCAGCTCCTACTTCTTCCTACTCTTGCTCATGATCCCCCCCATTGCCATGCTCATCCCTTTTTATCTAGTGATGCGAGATCTGCATCTGCTGGGTAGCTATGCAGCGCTCATCACACTAGACACCATCTTTGACGCCGCTTTCGTGGTGTGGATGATGCGGAGCTATTTCCAGGATGTGCCGCAGGAGATGGAAGAAGCAGCGTTGGTGGATGGCGCTTCGCCCTTGCAAGCGTTCATCAAGATAGCGCTGCCGCTTTCTGTGCCCGGCGTTGTGGCTTCGGCCCTCTACTGCATCATCTTCTCATGGAATGATTTCCTCTTCGCCTTGATGCTCACTTCGCCCAAAACCAAGACCATTCCCCTGGGCATCATGGCCAGCTTCAGCTCCGTTGAGATCAGTTGGGGCAAAATGGCCGCCATGTCCCTGATCGCAATCATCCCTGCTCTCATCATCGCCCTGTTCCTCAACCGTTACTTTGTGCAAGGGCTGACGATGGGGAGCGCCAAAGGTTAAAGGAACTTCTCTTATGCCAACACCTCCAAAATTGATGCGCCAGATGTGGAGCGAAAAACCTGGCGAACTCGAACTCCGCTACAATCCCATCTTTGAGCTGGGAGACAACGATGTGTTGATTCAGGTGGCCTACACCGGCATTTGTCCATGGGATGTACGGGCTTTCACCGGCAAGTCATCGGTGGCGTTTCCGCGGGTGCTGGGCCACGAAAGCTCGGGATATGTGGCGGCGGTGGGCAGCAATGTGCATGACTTGAGCATCGGCCAGCCCGTCACCGCGGACTTTATCGTCAAATGCGGCGTTTGCAAGGCCTGCCGTCGCGGGCGTCCCAACCGCTGCCAAAATCCCACCTACCAGCAGTTCGGCGGTGGGTACGCCGATTACATCCGCATTCCTCGCCAAAATGTCTATCCCCTGCGCCCGACCACCAGCATGAAGGCGGCCGCTTTCATGGAGCCTCTGGCCTGCGTGTGGCGGGGCCAGAAGATGTTGAGACTGCAGCCTGGCGATGTAGCCCTCATCGTCGGCGCAGGTCCCATCGGATTGATGCACATGCAGGTGGCCCGGCTCTTCGGCGCTCAAGTTATCGTTAGTGATCTGCTGGACGCCCGATTACAAAAAGCTCGCGAGCTGGGCGCCAACTGGACGGTCAACCCCACCCAGCAGGATGTGGGCGCGTTCGTGCGGGAGATCACCGACGATTGGGGCGTAGACGCTGCGGTCATTGCAGTCGGCTCGGCTCGCCTGGTTGAACAGACCCTGGCATATCTGGCTCCGGGCGGACGTCTCAACATCTTCGCGGGCATCTATCCTCGCGATCAGCTCCATATCGATCCCAATGTCATCCACTACGGCGAATTCATCCTCACCGGTTCGGCCGATAGCACGCCCCAGGATATGGCCCGGTCATTGATGCTCATCGAAAACGGCCAGGTGGATGTAGAGAGCCTCATCAGTCATCTGCTGCCCCTGGAAGAGCTGGGCAAGGGCTTTGAGATCGTGCAGAACACGGCTGGACTCAAAGTTATGATTGAGGTCAATGGCGAAGCGCCCGTCCATGAACTCTGAGCAAACGCCAGCCGTTCTCACCATCGACGCCGGCACATCGGCATTGAAAGCCGCGCTGTACAGCCATCGCGGTCAGATGCTGGCTCTGGCTGTTCAGCGTTATGGCTATCGCACCCCCAGGCCCGGTTGGGCCGAAGCCGACCCTGCAGACTGGTGGCAAGCGCTGGTCGCCGCCCTGAAAAAGCTGCGAGATCAGGGCTACGCCCTGGCCTCGGTGCGAGCCCTGGGGATCACCGGACAGATGCACTCGCCGGTGCTGCTGGACGAGACTGGACAGGTCCTCAGCCCCGCCATCCTCTGGCTGGATGGTCGAGCCGCAGACGAATTGCGAACGCTACAGGCCCAATTGCAGCTTCCTCCCCACCAGCTCAACGCCAGTTTCACCCTGCCCAAACTGTTGTGGCTGCATCGGCATCGGCCCGAGATTATCACTCGCACCCACACTCTGCTCTGGCCCAAAGATTATCTGCGCTTTCGTCTCACCAGACAGCGGTTGACCGATCTCACCGATGCCGCAGGCGCGGCTCTGCTGGACTGGAAGCGACGAACATGGGCTGTGGAGCGTCTGGCCCTGGTGGGTCTCACGCCTGATGCGCTGCCCGCCATCAAGCCCTCTCATGCCGACGCCGGCGCACTGGCGCCCGAAATGGCCGCCCACCTGGGTCTTTCTCCCGATGTCCGGGTCATTGTCGGCGCAGGAGATGTCATCTCCTTGTTGGGCGTCGCGCCCATGCAACCGGGACGCATGATCTGCACGCTGGGCAGCTCCACCATGCTGGCCACGCCCGTCCCCCACGCTTTCCAGGAAGACCCGCAACACCGCCTGCACCTTTATCCATTTCTGCCCATCCCCATCCTCAACGGCATCCAATCCACCAGCGGCGCGGCCCTGACCTGGGCCTGGCATTCCCTTCACCCCGAACAGGCATCCCTCGAAACCACCGTTGCTGCAGCCCTGCAAACGCCGCCAGCAGCAGAAGGTCTGCTCTTCCTGCCATTCCTGGCGGGGGAGCGCAACCCCTATTGGAATGACGCCCTGCGCGGCGCGTTCTTCGGTCTTTCCCTGGCGCATGGTCGCGATCACATGATGCGAGCCGTCATGGAGGGCGTGGCGCTGAGCGTGCGTCATTTACTCGACATCGCCGCATCCTTGCGAGCGCCTGTCGCTGAGCTGGCCCTGACGGGCGGCGGCGCCGCCATCCCCGGTTGGGCGCAGATATTCGCCGACGTTTGCCAGCGCCCCACAGCCCTGTATGCCAGCGAAAGCGCGGCCACCCGGGTCATCTTCGCCTTCTGCCTCATGGCGATATCCCCGCAAACCAGCTTCGATGAGGCGCTCGCCGCCGCACTTTCGTCGCCACAGGCCCATTTCATTCCCCAACCCGCCACCAGAGACCTGTACGACCGGGCCTATTGCCGCTATTTGAAACTGGCCGACTTTGCTACACAACTCTCCGAGCTGTGAACCAACAACTAGTACTAAGTCAAGTCTGCTTTGAGGGAAAATGGCGACGGTCGGCCCGACAGGCCGACTGAAGTCGGTCTCTATTGGCCTCTGGCCAACGGACGGCCTACGCCGTCCCTTCACCAACCAGAGACGGTCGACGGAGGTCGACCGCTGGCGCAAAGCGCCTGGAGAGTCCGAGTTTACTCGATGGTAAAGGCCACGGCCACAAGAGGATTTCTATCAAACTACAATTGACTGAGTACTAGTTACCTGACACAAATTCAGTAGATCACGATTTGCCATGATGCGCAGAGCCGAATCCGTGATCCGGAGGTGATTCGAGCGTCAAACCCGCCGGATTGTGAATCCGGCTGGACACAGACTCTCACATTCATAATCTGCTGAGATTGGCTTTGTCCGCCGTCATTTGGCCGAATGAATTCGGTTCTTGGGGCGCAGCCCCCTCCTTTGCTTCTTCCCCCGCTCCGAGACGGGCGGAGGAGGAGATGTGGAAAGGGATTTGCCTGCTCCGCCCGTCCCCCTGCGGGGACGGTTCTCCCAGCCGCGATTTTGCAATCTATATTTTTGAAAGAAGGGTTGTCAGCGAAGGCTGACAGGCGGCCGGAGGCCATCAGCCCTGATTTCAATCGGTGGGCAATTGGGCATGAAATTTGTGTCAGATTGCTAGAACCAACAACACCCTTCCTCGAACCAGGAACCTGACCATGCCACGATTTACCTACACCCGTCCAGACACCTTGTCGGAGACCCTTCGCCTGTTGGCGGATCCTGGGCACAATAG
>Ga0256914_1000247_pt1 | contig 52499 bp, 46 predicted proteins | sample HulkmetaG_FD_191571 | JGI IMG/M metagenome (GOLD analysis project Ga0256914, IMG submission 191571) | Hydrothermal chimney microbial communities from Main Endeavour vent field at the Juan de Fuca Ridge, Pacific Ocean - Hulk | ecosystem: Environmental > Aquatic > Marine > Hydrothermal vents ...
GCATCCAGACCCGCCTTACCGAACTGCGCGGAGAATAAATTCTAACCGAGAGCCCGACTCTCAAATATTTCAGCCCTTCCCTTTGCTCAAAAAATCAGCTGTGCTTTATTTCTATTTTTTTCAAATCATCCGGCGTGTCAATGTCGTCTAAAATACCGGCATCGTCCACGCTTAGCCGCAAAAGCATCTCACTGTGCTCCCGTAAAATATCGCGCAAAGTTGCCGTTTGAGGGGCTGCTAAAACAGACGGGAATAATGCGGCGGGCAGTACGACCGGATGTCCCCCCCTCTCCCGGAAGGTGGGAATGATGATCGCTTGCGGATTTTCCCGGTGGGCTTCAAGCAAAGTGCGATAAGTTCCGGGAGTAATGTGCGGCTGATCGATCAAACACATCAGTACCGCTTCGTTCGTTTTGCCCAATGCCTGTATTCCCCGACGGAGGGAAGAGAATTGTCCCTGTTCGTAATCGGCATTCACCACAATCTTAAATGTCTCCCGGTCGGGCAAAACGGGCAAAATTTGCCCGGCCCGGTGCCCCAACACCAAAACAATATTTTCCATCCCGGCCTGCTGCAAATTTTGCCGCATCAAACGCAAAAAAGGAATGCCGTTAAAACGTGCCAGAACTTTCGGACTGCCAAATCGCTGTGATTTTCCCCCGGCCAAAATAAGCGCAACCATTGTTAGCCGTTCCCTTCCTTAAAAGCCGTCTTCATGCTGACAGACTGTACATCCACCGCGTATTTTACGGCAATAATTTCGGCCATGATGCTCACGGCTATCTCGAACGGCGTTTGTGCTCCGATATTTAATCCGATTGGCATGCGAATTTTTTCGATCATTTCGGGTGGAATTCCTTCGCGAGCCAAATCCCCCAAAATTTTCTTCGTTTTGGTTGCGCTGCCGATGGCGCCCAGGTAGGCCAGCTTTTGCGGGGCGCAATGTTTGAGTACCAGCGCATCGTACGCATGGGAATTGGTTACCACCACAACGTACGTGCTTTCATCCAGTTCCACCTGCTTTAGGGCCCGGGCATAGGGTGCGCAAATAATTTGATGCGCCAGAGGCAAAGCCTCTTTATTGGCAAATTCTTCCCGATGATCAACCACCACCGTCCAGAAGCCGCTCTGCGGAGCCAGCCGGGCCAGAATTTCGCCCACATGTCCGGCGCCGAAGATAACCATCCGCTCCCGGGTTCCGATCGGTTCGAAAAGCACTTCCATCGAGCCACCGCACAACATGCCTCCCTTTTCGTCCAAATCGTAGCGTTTGCGCCACAGATCTCGCCGTTTCCAGTTACGCTGCACTTCGCGAACAGCCTCGTATTCGGCACGCCCGCCGCCAATTGTCCCAAAGGTTTCGCCGCTGGCCAGCACCAGCATTTTATCCCCCAAACGTCCCGGCGATGATCCTTCTATTTGAATAACGGTAAGCACCACCCCTTTTTCATTATTTGCAATCGCCTGATGAATGCGTTCAAAAACTTTGTCCATCTCTTCCTTCCATTGCAATTTAGTATTTCTCTTTTGTACCCCGCCGGTTGTTCCTGAAACAAACTTTGCCGATATCGCGGAAAGGCAAAATAACCAATAATAAATTTCAGCACAACTTCAAAGGTGTAATCATTTAGGAAAGATGCCGCGGACGCTGCTGGTTCTCGATTGTTACCACAATACCCGCCTGGCCTTGCAGAGGACATTTGTACACGCAAATGCCGCACCCGATGCACAAATCTTTAATCACGTAGGGATATTTAACCATGCGCGTTTTACCGGTGGCCGGATCGGTGTAAGGACGTATTTCAAATTGAATGGCCTTCTCCGGTGTGGGACAGTGTTCTTCGCAGACCAGGCACTCCTCATTCCGCGCATAGGGAATGCACAAATCTTTAACAAAATGAGCCAGCCCAATAGGTGTTTTTTGTTTTTGGGCCAGGCTCAACGGCAAAATTGCCTCGGTGGGACAAACCTGCGTGCACAAATTGCATTCATATTCGCAATAGCCCAAACGCATGTCTGCCACGGGCAGCCACAAATCATCGAGGGTATTTTGAATGCCCGAAGGCTGCAGACAGGCGCCATTGGAAGCACACACCCGCACACATTCCATGCAGCGAATGCAGCGATCACGAAAATCTTCTTCCGGCAAAGAGCCCGGCGGACGAATTTGGGTATTAATGGCCTGCTTGTTTTTTGCTCCGATACCCAAAAGTCCCAGCGCGGCCACACTTGCCGCTCCGGTTTGCAGGAACCGACGGCGCGAATAATCCACCCCGGAATGATAGGGCTTCCATGTCCATTCGTAGGAAATGGATTTGAATTTTTCGGGGCAGGTAGAAGCACAACTAAAGCACTGAATGCATTCCACCTTGTTGGTGTGCCAAATATCGTCTGCGGGAATGGCTCCCATTTTGCACTCGGTGTGACAAATACCGCAGGCCGGGCACGATGAATGAACCACGCGTCCGAATAGCCGAAATTGAGAAAGAAAGCCCAGCAGTGCCCCGGCCGGACACAAATAGCGGCACCAGAATCTGCGGCTCAGCTTTTCGGCTGCCAGAATCAATCCCACAAAAAGAAAAATCCACAGCACTTGTTGGTAATGCGCTTGATTCTCCGGCATGAAAACGATTTTGTAGTAATCGTACAACCAATAGGCCGGGCCCTCAATCAATGGAATGTTACTCAGTGTAAGCAAAGCGGTTTCGGCAAATAGCGTAAACACGGGATAAAAGAGGATGGCCAAAGCCCGGTTAAAAATGGAAAGCGGATCGAAATACCCCCAAAGATGCACCGAGAACAGGGCCAGAAGAAGCAAACCGACCAAAAGGGCAAATTTGAATGCGCGTAGCTTTTCGAATTTACCGGTCTTGCGATTATCGGGAGGTTTAATAATTTTATCGGTAATGTCCAGCAAGGTCCCCAGCGGGCACATCCAGCCGCAAAAAAAACGTCCGAACAGCGGGGTAAGCAGTAAAATCAAAAAAGCCGGCCAGAGAATCAAATGCAAATGCCCGTCTTTAATAAAAAGAAAGACCGGAGCCAACGGGCTGAAACGCAATCCTATTTCCGTAACGATTCCGTGATCATAGGGATAGCGGGTGATCAAAAAAAGAAAAACAAACAACAGAAAAAATACAATTTGACTGATGCGTCGCGCTGTTCGCACAAAAGACTCCCCGTGTTTTGGCATTTACCGGACAGAAGACTTACAGGATAATTTTTCGCACGTTCAAGTGTTCCGGCGTGTATTTGGCCAACCCCTTCTGGTAGGCACGCCGAATGTGCTCCACTTCATCTAACTTCAGGCCAAACAATTCCAGGGCCAGGTAGTCGGCCGTCACGGTGCAATCACTCATAATCAAGGTTTTGGTCAATTGAACATCCGCCGGGTTGCCCCCTGCCGGGCCATTGGCCGTCAAAATGCGGTAGGCATCAATAATGGTCAGGGTAGGCAAAATTTTACGATCGATATCCGTCAATTTTTCGGCAAAATGATTGTGAATTGCGCCGCGGTTGCCTCCCATTACTCCCATCAAATTTTTAAGCCCCAGCGTAACGCGGGAAATTCCATGATGTTTGGCAATGGGCACGTTAATAACCTTGTCCGCTTTCAGGTATTCATCATAGATGGGCCACTCTTTAATTTCCACACCATCGATGGGAATCGTTTTAAACTTGTTGCGCCGAATGTGCTCCACGCGTGCCCCGGCCTGTTTGGCCATTTGTTGGATTTTACTGTTGCGGTAACAGCGTCTGGCATTGTTACAGGTACGGTCAAACACCTTAACTTCTTTGGCTCCGGCCTGTTTGCAGGCTTTTACAATGGCCGCCACCAAATCGGGATTGGTATCGGCCGCCAATTGCGGAGGACGATCCCAGCCGATATTGGGTTTCACCACGACCACATCTCCCTTTTGCACAAAACGTTCCAAACCGCCGTAAGCCTTTAAAGCCGCTTCCAACAACTCCGCCGGTTCACCACCCTGTACCCATACCGCATGCGGAAACGGATTGGCCCGGGCTGATTTTTGCCAATTAAGCAGCGGAAACATGCCCAAAGCGGCAGTCCCCACTGAAAAACGTTTCAAAAATTGACGACGTCTCATGGCACATCCTTTCATTGGCGTTGCAATCCGGCCCGTCGGACGACAGGCCGGCCTCACCCCTGATCGATTTAATATCAATATAATTGCAGGGCGGGCCCCATGCAACAACGGCGGACGGTTTTTCGGCTTTTGGGAGAGAGCTTAAAAAAATGCTTAGTGCAGCACCCGGCGAATCACAACCAAATGCTTGCGATAAAATGAATTTTGCAGCGATTCAATAATCACCCCGTGGGTTTGAGAAGCATGAACGAATTCCCCGTTCCCCAGATAAACACCCACGTGCTCTATGCCCTCGTCTTTCTTAAAGCGAAAGAAAAGCAAATCGCCGGGTTTCAAATAAGGAGGATGAACGGCATATCCCAAACGTCGTTGGGCCGCCGCCGAGCGGGGAAGCGAGACATGAAAGACCTCTTTGTACAACTGCACGGCCAATCCCGAGCAATCGATACCGCGGCGATCATTTCCCCCGTAGCGATAGGGAATACCCAGCCAGCGCTCGGCAGCCTGCCGCAGTGCATTTTCTTTGGTGGAAGGATTCACAGAAACAGGAGAAGAAACAGAAGGCGGTTTGGATGTGAAACGCGTGGTGGTGGCGCAGGCAGAAACAATGATGGCTATGACCCATCCCAGCAGAATCCCACGGAATGCTCTATGCATGATTTTTTCCTTACGACGGCAAAAAGGCATTCCAATGCCAATAAGTGAATGCCCATTACCATTGACGATTTTCGATCAATTGCGTAAGCTCTCGGAGCAACGCATTGTATTGATTTTGGGGCAATACATTTAAGGCTTGCATGGCCTGATCAAAATATTTCTGATACATCGCCTGCACTTCATCGGCCACACCGGTTTTTAACAATTGTTCCTTAAACGCCTCTAATGAAAGTGCGGGCAATGTTCCACCCGTTTTTTCTTTGAGACGAATTGTTAAAACGGTTTGTTTGTGCTGTTGCCAATCGCTTCCAACTTTTTTGCCCAGAGTTTCCTCGTCGGCCATTACGTCCAGCCAGTCGTCCTGAATTTGAAAAGCCAAGCCCAAAGACAGACCAAATTGCCGGAATGCTTCGATTTCGTTTTCACGGGCCTGGGCAGCCAGCGCTCCCAACTCACAAGACAGCTCAATTAAAACGGCCGTTTTGCGACGAATCATATCCATGTAACGCTCAAAAGAGACATTTTCATCTTGCTCGAACATTTTATCCAGCCCCTGCCCCTCGCAAATCACCAGCATAATTTCATTAAAGCGCTGGGCCATGCGCAACACGTCTCCCCGTGGCGATTGCAGCAATTTTTTGAAAGCCAGCCCCATTAGCCCGTCACCGGCTAAAATCGCCGTTCCCACATCCCATTTTTTGTGTACCGTCGGTTGCCCACGCCGGGTGTCGTCATTATCCATAATATCGTCATGAACCAAAGTAAAATTGTGCATGAGTTCAACGGCAGCGGCAGCAGGCAGGGCATCTTCCAGCGAGGCATTGCACGTCATGGCCGAAAGCAGAGTAAGCAGGGGACGAATGCGTTTCCCGGGTAAGGCAAGTACGTAATGGATGGGTTCATAAAAAAGGGGAATGTCTTCCCCTTCCCCAATATCTTCTAACTCGTGCTGCAAACGGTCCAAAAAAGGGCGTAGTTTCCCGAAGAATATTTTTTGCTGTTCAGACATTAATATTCAAACCGGTTTTTAATAATATCGTAAATTTCTTCGCGGGTCTGGGCCTGCAACAGGGCATCGCGGAGTTCTTTGTTCTTTAAATTCCGGGAAATAACCGCCAGTGTCTGAATATGCGGCCCGGAGGTGTCTCTCGGAGAAAGCACCAGAAAAATCAAATAAGCCGGTTTACCATCCAGCGATTCGAAGTCCACACCATCGCGTTTAATGCCAAAGGCAATCACCAGCTTGCCCACCCCATCGGTTTTGGCGTGAGGAATGGCCAGACCGTTTTCCAATCCGGTGCTCAAATATCCCTCACGTGCCAGAACATCTTGCAGGGCCACATCACGATCTAAAAGCTGATTATTTTCATGAAGCAGGTCTAATAATTCTTCAATGACCTGAAATTTGGTTTCTCCTTTTAAATTCGGCTCAATTTGCTCTTTCGGCAGATATTCGTATAATTTCATTGTCCCTCCAATTCAACAGTATGTGTGGAATATATCTAATTATTAAAATCGAGTCAAACCTTTGAAATGTTCGTTTTTAAGCCGAAATGGTGATATGGCGCCTATGCTCGCCGCAGCGAACGGGTAATGCGGAGAAACGTTCTGCACAGGTGGCGCCCACACACACGGTAAACCGACCCGGAAAATCGCGTTCCAATTCCCATTTGTAATTTTACCCGTATTCGGTCAAAATAGCGCTCTGAAAAGTTGTTTTGAAGCAAATAAAAATTTTTATTTCAGCATTTTCCTTATTAGTTTTAAGTTTCCGTTTTAATTTTGAAAATATTGAGGAAGATACTATGTTGAGCATGTACGAAATCATTCGCAAGAAGCGAGACGGACACGTTTTAAGTGATGAAGAAATACGTTTTTTTATTAACGGATACGTCAAAAATGAAATCCCCGATTATCAGGTAGCCGCTTTGCTCATGGCCATGTTTATTCGCGGATTAAACGAGCAGGAGTCCAATGCTTACACCGAGGCCATGCTGCATTCCGGGGAGATCATCGATCTTAACGAAATACCGGGAATTAAAGTCGACAAACACAGCACGGGCGGCGTGGGCGACAAAGTTTCCATCGTTTTAGCCCCGATCGTCGCTGCCGCCGGCGTTCCCGTTCCCATGATTTCTGGCCGTGGTTTGGGACACACCGGAGGCACTCTGGACAAACTGGAAAGCATTCCCGGTTTTCGTGTTTACCTTAATACCGACGAATTCAAGGCCCTGCTTAAAAAAGTCGGGGTGGGACTTATCGGTCAAACCGAAAAAATTGTTCCTGCCGACAAAAAAATTTACGCATTGCGGGATGTAACGGCCACGGTAGAATCTATCCCGTTGATTTGCGGCAGCATTATGAGTAAAAAGATTGCCGAAGGCATCGACGCCCTTGTGCTGGATATTAAAACCGGTAACGGGGCATTCATGAAAGAATACGACCAGGCCCGTGAGCTGGCCAAACAGCTTATCCAGATTGGCGAACGATTTGGCAAACGCACCATCGCCTACATGACCAACATGGACCAACCTTTGGGCGAAGCCGTGGGCAACTGGCTGGAAATCAAAGAATGCCTGGACATGATGCAGGGTAAAAGTCCGGACGATTTGCTGGAGGTGACCTTGACTTTGGCCGGAGCAATGATCTACCTTGGCGGGCGCGCCGATTCTGTGGAAGACGGCATGGGACTGGCCAAACAAATTCTGGACAGCGGTGCCGCACTGGAAAAATTCATGGAAATTGTGGTCGCCCAAAACGGTGACCCGCATTATTTGTTCCACCCCGAACAATATCCCACATGCAAACACACGGTAGAAATTAAAGCCCGGCAAGATGGCTACCTGGCCATGGTCGATGCGTACAAGGTTGGCCTGACCGCGGTATTATTGGGTGCCGGCCGCGCCAAAGCAGAAGACAAAATTGATCCCAGTGCGGGCATCATGGTTCACAAAAAAGCGCCGCAGCAGGTACGTAAAGGCGAAACCATTATGACCTTTTACACCGATCGCGGCGAAATACTGGAAGAGGCGGAAAAACGCCTGCACGAGGCCATTACCTACAGTGAAACCGCTCCGCCAGCTCCCAAAATGATTCTTGAATATCTGGACAAGGAGACTTTAAAGCTTTAACCGATGGGTCGCATTACACGTAAACAAAAACAGCGCATCCGTTATTATTTAAAGGCCAAGGCGGCGCTGGAAGATAAAAAGAATATTATTCACAGCGGGGACGTGCCCAAATACATTGCCCGGCACGTCCCGTTTATTCGAAGATTAGCCAAAAATCTCGACCAATTAATCATTATTGCCTCGTTTGTGGAACCACCGCTCAAAACGGGACTGATCGACCGCTTTCTGGTTTTGGCCGAATTGGAAGAACTCAATCCCATCATTTGCCTGAACAAAGTCGATTTGCTTGAGCGCCCTCAGGAGGCGGAAGAAATCGCCGACATTTACCGGGCATTGGACTACCCGGTCATTCTTACTTCGACGAAAAGCGGTCAGGGGATCGAAGCCTTGCGCCAGGCCATTCAGGGGCACGATTCGGCTTTTGCGGGGCATTCGGGAGTTGGGAAAAGCAGTTTGCTCAACGCACTGGCGCCCGATTTGCAACTTTCGGTAAACACGGTAAGTCAATCCACAAAAAAAGGACGGCACACGACTTCCAAAATCCGCATTTACCAATTGGACGAGCAAACGCGGGTGGTGGACATGCCCGGAATTAAATTATTGGATTTCATTGACATCCATTACGATGAGGCGCGTCTCTTTTTTCGGGAATTCCAACGTTACGCCCCGGATTGCAAATACCGCGACTGCCAGCACATTACCGAAGACCATTGTGCGGTTAAAGAGGCGCTGGAAAAGGGTGAAATTCATCCTCTGCGCTATCAGTCCTACCTTAATCTGGTCGAATCCCTTAAAAACTTTGCCTGAGTTTAAATCTCTTCTCCGAACAGTCCCTTGTGAATTTTGAAATATTTTTCCACACGCAGCCGATGCACTTCTTCTTCCTGCGACAAATTTTCCAGCAATTCCACCACTTCCGGATCGCGGGCCAGCTCTGCGGCCATCTGGTAGCGCTTTTGCGCGGTAAATTCCCGCTTCATGGCCATGTCCACAAGCTGCTCGATTGTCAGGTCGGCCGGAAGCTCCAACGCATCGGAGCCGTGGGAGGTGCTAACCAATTCCAGTACCTGCGGATTTTCGATCACCGCATCCAGATCGTACATTCCGGTTTCCAGAATATTGTACAGCATATTGGCATGCTGTTTTTCTTCTTCGGCTAATTGCCGGAAAAACTTCTTTGTTTCCTCATCCTGCGCAATGTCAACACCAAAGCGGTACAGCTTTTCGGAATTGTTTTCCTGCGTAATGGCCGTTTTTAAGAGGTCTTTCAATGTAGTCATTTACTTTCCTTATCTCGTTTCACACACTTAATGAATTATTTCTCTTGGAATTTACGCTACTTTTGTTTTTCAAACAATATTACCCGGGTAAAACTTGTAACGTCGCCTGTCTTTTTCACGATCTCCTTTGCTTTCCGTGCGTAAATATCCTAACTTTGCAAAGCGCGTAAAACCTAACAAGATAGGACGGGCATGAAACTTTTGATTGGGGTAACTTCTTCCATTGCCGCATATCGCATTCCTAATTTGGTTTCGCAATTAACCAAAAAAAATTACGAAGTTAAATCGATTGTTACCGAAAAGGCCAGGGCTTTTGTGGCTCCGCAGGCCCTGGCGGTAATGAGCCAGAATCCCTGTTACACCGACGCCGACGAATGGGGCAACACCCAGGCCGTGCTGCACATTGAATTGGCACGCTGGTGTGATGCATTGCTTATCGCTCCCTTAACGGCAAATACTCTGGCCAAAATTGCCAACGGAATTTGTGACAACCTGCTGACCTCGACCGTGCGTGCTCTCGGAGAAAAACCACTTATTCTGGCTCCGGCCATGAATACGCGCATGTGGGAAAATCCCCTGACGCAATACCAGTTGGAACAGGCCGGCAAATTTTACAACATTACCGTAATTCAACCGGTTAGCAAACGTTTGGCCGATGGCGACATTGGCATGGGTGGCCTGGCCGAAGATCAAACCATTATGGAAGTTTTGCACCACTTTGAGCAATAAAGCCCCCGGCCTTTGTTGACCCGGGATAAAAAATTTGTTGGCGCATAAATTATTTAACACCTAAAATGGAAAATCCAGAGAAACAATTAAAAGAATATTTAGAAAAATTAATATTCAAATACTTGTACATTCACTCTTTACATAAACAAGTATTGCTAATTTCAGAATGGGAGAGGCCTGACAGGATAATTGCTATTCAAATCGGATCATTTTTTTTTGAGTTGACTTTATTTAGTTTTAGACGTACAATAATTCTTGAATTGTGTAAATTTCTTTCAGAAAGAGAAGATAAATCTTTGCTTGATTGGTTAGGAAAGGCAAAGCAAAATGCAAAAGCATTGAGGCCATCTGTTTATTCTCCTGGAATAAAAACGAGTGATTCAAGAAGGATATTAAAGCCTTGTGAATATATAAAAATTATTGAAAGTCAAATTAGCAGTATTCACAAATATGATAGTATTATACAGACTTTGGCAATAAGACGAGATAAAGATATTGCACATAGTGATAGAACATATTTTAATGATCCTAAAAAACTACATGAATTATTTCCAATAAGTGATCTTGATATTAGTTCTTTATTAAATGTAATTAGTGAAATACTTCGAAGACATTATTCATTATTATTTCATGCTGATATTACTTTAGAAGTTTCAAGTACTAGTAACGTGGATACGATATTAACATATATAAGAGCATTTGACCGTGTATGGCATGATAAAAGATTAACTAGGGATTTTGGAATTCGTGTAGTTGAATATAAGCAGGATAGTACCGATCAAAATTAAGTACGCATAACGAACCGTTTAACACGGACGCAGGCACGCCCCGAAAAGGGCAGGCAGGACACGATTTGAATCCACTTCGTTTTTGGCCGGTCTAAATTTGCGTTTGAGCTCGCGCCGGTTAACCGTGACGTTACCAAGACAAATAAAGATCGTAAATAAATGGACAGATTTTATAGCACTAAGTTTACCTTAATTATAAAAAAAGCAAAACAATTATTTTTTATAATTATTTTTGTCTTTTTAATGACAATTCTTCCTCATTTAGAAATTAATACAAAACAAGATTATACCTTTCTCATAATCGAATTGGTACTTGCGTTTATTGTGTTAATTTCCTTTATTTTTATATTGAATTACACTACAATTTATATCACTTTTTTAGAGAATTCTTTAAAAGTTTCAATTGGTCTAAACAAAAAAGAGAAAACTATTGACTTTACCGATATTCAAACTATAGAATTTTCGGATAATGGTAAATCACCTTTGACGCCATTAAAAAAGCCAAAAAATTCGAAAGGTAAAATTATACTAGTATATCCTGGAAAATATAAATTTGAGAAGTCTGTGCTTTTATTCGACCTTGACACTTTCGTCAATGCCGAAGAATTAAAACAAGAATTTTTAGCAATTTGTGACAACTTTAATATTCAAAAAATTGTTGCTAACGAATCGCCCAACCGGAATCGTTGATTGATGAATTAAAGTTGCTTGCTAATAAGAAAGATATTCCCTACCAATCCTTATTAAAGATGTTTCTTGCTGAAAGGGTAGAAAAAGAAATTAAAAGATATTCCAGAAAAACGGGTTAAACAAAATCATTTTAGTCCAACAAACGGTTTAACACGGACGCAGGCACGCCCCGAAAGGAGCAGACAGGGGCACGAATTCAGCCCTAAATTGAAGTTTGTCGGCCGTGTTTTTCGGCAGGTTGCCGGCAGGCCGTTTCGAATAAAATTTCCGGAAGGGGCTTTTCTTTTTCCATCTTTAAAATCGGTTAAAAATACCATCTTCTTCTTTTTTTACTTTTGTTTACTTCCGCCTTTCCGATAATAAAATGCGTAAGAAATCTGGAGATTCGATGGTCCCTAAATTCATCAAAGTACAAATTAATGAACAGATTAACCCCACGGCGCTGGAGCATTTACAACAAACGTGCAACTCCGAAATCAACCAACGTTCGCGCTCCGGCCCGCTTATGTACATCACGCTTTTTCTGATTGTCTATCTGGCCACGACGCTCCACCGGGATTTTCCGGTACTTATCCTTTTGTCATTCATCGGTATCTTTTTTTTGAGCCTGGTGCGGTTTCTATTAAGCCTGCTTTACGACAAAATGCCCAAGTTATTTGGCAGGCATTGGGTAACCATCTTTACCATCACCACCCTGGGCATTGCCACCATCTGGGGATGGATTGCCGCCATTGCCGTTTCGTACTACGGCATTCATTTAAATTCTCTTACCATGCTGGTTATCATCAGCGGCCTGGCCGCCGGAGGCGTAGCGGCACTTTCGCCGAACTACCAGACCAGTCAGGCCTACATTTCGCTTTTGATGCTTCCGCTTCTTTTTATTGCTTTTGTACGCGGAGGCACCCAGCTTTATGCCTGGGGATTTCTCTTTCTTGTCTTTTACACCTACTTGAGTTACGTCACCAAAAAATTGAACGTGGAATACTGGCGCATGCTGCTGCAAAATTACGAGCTGCGCAACAAAACCATTCAATTGGAAAAGGCCAAAGCAGAAGTCGAAGCCGCCAATCAGGCGAAAAGCGAATTCTTGGCAAACATGAGCCATGAAATTCGCACCCCCATGAACGGCATTATCGGCATGACCGAGCTGGCGTTAGATACCCAGCTTACCCCGGAACAAAAAGATTACTTGCTTACCGTCAAATCTTCGGCAGACACATTGCTTGCTTTGATCAATGACATTTTGGATTTCTCGAAAATCGAAGCCGGCAAAATGGATCTGGAATACATTGACTTCAATTTTTACGACATGCTGGGTGATGTTATGCGCCCCTTGTCCATCCGGGCTCAGGAAAAGAAAATCGATCTTCTTTACACCATTGCTCCCGAGCTCCCCTTCTTTGTTAAAGGCGATCCCGTACGCATCCGCCAGATTTTAATCAACCTGATTAACAATGCCATTAAATTTACGGATCAGGGAGAGGTGGTTACGCAGGTAGAAGTGCTGGAAAAAACGCAAGAGCACCTTCGCCTGAAAGTTGGGGTACACGATACAGGCATCGGCATTCCGGAAGACAAAAAGGAAAAAATTTTCGAATCATTTGTTCAGGCCGATTCTTCCACCACCCGCAAATACGGTGGCACGGGTCTGGGTCTGGCTATTACCATGCGTCTCGTGAAATTAATGGACGGTGAAATATGGGTGGAAAGCCCCTCCTCTTATCCCCATCAAAAGCAGGGTGGGCCCGGTTCGTCTTTCTATTTTACCATCCGGCTTCAACCTGCCGATAGTACGGAACATCCCCATCTGGAATCCGCACGGGAAGATGTTAAAGACAAACGCATCCTGGTCATCGACGACAACCCCATTAATCGTAAGCACTTACGCAATATTCTGGAACGCAGCGGTGCCCACGTGGTTACCGTGGAAGACGGCCCAAGTGCCTTGCGGCAGTTGGAAAACGGGGCCCAGTTCGATTTAATTGTCACCGACTCGCAAATGCCCGAAATGGACGGCTTTTCCGTTGCCGAGAGAATTCGCCAGAATCCCAAATGGCGCCACATTCCCATAATGATGCTTACCTCCAGCGGCGTACGCGGCGACAGCGACCGATGCAAAGCCATTGGCATCGATGCCTACCTGCCCAAGCCGGTTAAACTTTCTGAATTTATGAACGCCATTCAAATGACTCTGGGACGTTCCAAAATCAAAGAAAAAATAAAAAAAGAGCCTCCCTTGGTAACGCAATACACGGTGCGGGAAAACAATCCGCGTTACCATATTTTGGTGGCGGAAGATAACCCGGTCAATCAGAAATTGGCCATTCGCCTTCTGGAAAAGGCCGGCAACCGGGTAGAAGTTGCCGGGAACGGACAGGAAGTTCTCGAAAAGTTAAAAACCAGGCAATACGATGTTATTCTGATGGACGTTCAAATGCCCGTTATGGACGGCATTCAGGCTACCAAAGCCATCCGCGCACAGGAAACGAACGGATCGCACATTCCCATTATTGCTCTGACGGCCCATGCCATGAAAGGCGATGCCGAACGCTGTCTGGCCGCAGGAATGGACGGCTACGTTTCCAAACCTATCCGCAGCGACGAACTGTTTCAGGAAATTGAACGCGTGCTGGCCAAATACCACAAAAACAAATAACCGCCAAAGCCTGCCGGAATATTTCTCCTGCTTCATCTTTTTTTTGCGCACACGGTTGCATCTTTTCTGTTTTTTTTGCTAATTGGCGCTGAAATCCACTGGAAAGGATCAACTGCCATGCGTCGTTTTTTTATGCTTTTGTTTTTGGTTGCCTTCTTTAACCTGGCATTTGCCCAGAACACCACGTTTGATGTTAAAGCCCACTACATCAAAAAAGAATACCGAATTCCCATGCGGGACGGCGTTCACCTTTTTACCAGTGTCTATTTGCCGAAAGACACAACCCGCTCCTATCCGATTTTACTCCAGCGGACGCCCTACAGCGTGGCTCCTTATGGCGAAGATCGTTACAAGAAGCATTTGGGGCCATCGTACAAATTCGAAGAAGAAGGATTTATTTTTGTCTATCAGGATGTGCGCGGGCGCTTTATGTCCGAAGGCACCTATTGCAACATGCGGCCCTACCTGCCCCACAAACACGGCAGGCAAACCGACGAAACCACCGATACCTACGACACCATCGAATGGTTAATCCATCACCTGCCCCGCAACAACGGGAAAGTTGGCGTTTGGGGAATTTCCTATCCGGGATTTTACACATCCATGTCTATTATCGATGCGCATCCGGCTTTAAAGGCCGCTTCGCCTCAGGCTCCCATCGCCAATTGGTTCGTTGGAGACGATGTGCACCACAACGGCGCTTTTGCCCTTCTTTTGGCCTTTGATTTTTTCTCCGTTTTCGGAGTGCCCCGCCCGGAACCGGTTAACCACTGGAATAAACCCATCGTAAAATTGCCGCCGGACGGTTACCAATTCTTTCTGGAAATGGGCGCGCTTCCCAATGCCAATCGGCACTACTTTCACCATAAAATTGCTTTTTGGGACAGCCTGATGGCCCATGACACCTACGATGCTTTCTGGAAAGCACGCAACATTCTTCCTCACCTAAAACACATTAAACCTGCCGTGTTGGTGGTGGGCGGTTGGTTCGATGCCGAAGACCTTTACGGGACATTAAATACGTACAAAGCCATTGAGCGACAAAATCCGGGCAGCACGAATGCGCTCGTAATGGGCCCCTGGTCGCACGGAGGCTGGCAACGTTCGGCCGGTGATCGCCTGGGAGACATCCGCTTCGGTCAAAGAACCAGCCATTTCTTTCAGGATTCGGTTTTATTCCCCTTTTTCATGTTTTATTTGAAAAACCGTCCCGGTTACCGGTCTGCCGAAGCTTTGTGCTTCGATACGGGAGCACGCCACTGGCGGCAATTTGCCCACTGGCCGCCCAAATTCCAACCGCATGCCTTGTATCTCGGGCCGCAACACACATTGACCTTTACCTCCCCTCAATCCGACGATTCCACATACGATGCGTACATTAGCGATCCCGCAAAACCGGTGCCTTTTACCCAACGCATTACCAACCGCTGGGGGCGTGAATTCATGGTAGAAGACCAGCGTTTTGCCGCACGACGGCCGGATGTGTTGGTTTATCGTTCATCGGTTTTAAGCGATTCGCTCACGCTGGCGGGGCCGGTTGACGTGCATTTGTCGGTTTCCAGTACAGGCAGCGATGCCGATTTCGTGGTCAAACTCATCGATGTTTACCCGGACACGGCGCAAGATTTTTCGCCCAACCCCTGCAAAGTACGCATGGGGGGCTATCAGCAACTGCTCCGTGCCGACATTTTACGCGCCAAATTCCGAAACAGCTTCAGTAAGCCCGAGCCGCTGGTGCCCGGTAAAATCACCACTCTAAAAATGACCATGCAGGATGTGTATCACACCTTTTTGCCCGGCCACCGCATCATGATTCAGATTCAGAGCAGCTGGTTCCCCCTGTTTGATCGTAATCCGCAGGTATTTACCAATATTTATCGGGCCGAAAATGCCGATTTCCAACCGGCCGAACAACGGGTCTTTTACTCCCGGCGCTACCCCAGCTACCTGACACTGCCCGTTCTGAGCGAATAAACCGCGGCTATCTCTAATTTTGGCAACACCTGCGCACCTTTTTTTAAGGCGCTTTGCGCCTTTTCAAAAATGCGACGGCATCCTTCCCTCGCCTCCGTCCGGAGAAGGAATTCTCCGTTTTGCAAATCACAGCCGTTACCATTAAATTGTTCTTTTGATAAAAGATGAAAAGGACGCATATTGCAGAGTCAAAATTTGTACATCTACGGGCGGCAACCGGTTCTGGAAGCCTTACGTTCCCGGCATCCGGTTTTGGGCGTTTATCTGGCAAAAAACGTCAGCGGTAAAGCCATCGGTTCCATTCGTAAAATTTGTGAGAACCGTTCCATTACCGTAAAAACGATCGACAAGAATGCTTTGCAAAAATTTGTGGGCCCGGTGGTGCACCAAGGGGTCGTGGCATTTGTGCGCTTTCAGCCCTATCTGGACGAACCACAGTGGCAGCACCTGGTAAATACCGAGCAAAACCCGTTAGTTTTAATCGCCGACCAAATTCAGGATCCGCACAATCTGGGAGCCATTTTACGCACGGCAGAAATTACCGGAGTCGATTGCATTGTGCTGCCCCAAAAGGGAAGTGCGCCACTCAATGCCACGGTTGCCAAAACTTCGGCCGGAGCACTGTTTCACACACACTTCTACCTTGCTCCCGTTCTGGAAGAGACGCTGCTTCAATTGCGGGAAAAGGCGTTTTCGATTTTTGCCACCATGCCCGCGGCACAGCAGTTGATGTATCAGGCAAACTTTAACGACAAAACCGCACTCATCATTGGCAGCGAAGGCAAAGGAGTGCGCAAAAGTTTGCTGCACTATTGTACCCATTCGATCAAAATCCCCCAATTCGGAAAAGTAAATTCATTAAATGCTTCCGTCTCTGCGGCCATTGTTTTGTACGAAGTAATCCGTCAACGAAAATTCTCCGATCTGTAAAATGGGAAGTCCGGGAACAAAGTCATTGAAAAATAAGTAATAAACTCAAATTAAGAATTTAGGAGAGTTTATGCCTCGAATTTTGTGGGTGGACGATGAAATTGAGCTTTTACAAGCCCACATCCTGTTTTTACAGGAAAAGGGCTATCAGGTAGTTACCGCCACCAATGGCGACGATGCAATTTATCAGGTCAAACACCAGGATTTCGATCTGGTACTCATCGACGAAATGATGCCGGGCAAAGACGGCTTGACCACGCTAAACGAAATAAAAGACCTCTACCCTTACCTGCCGGTCATCATGATCACAAAAAACGAGGAAGAATCGTTGATGGAAGAGGCCATCGGGCAGCGCATTGACGACTATTTGACGAAGCCCGTCAACCCAAGCCAAATTTTAATGGCCTGCAAGAAAATTCTCGATCGCAAAAACATTATCGAAGAAAAACGTAGTGTGCAGTATGCCAATGAGCTCAACCAACTTTCACTGGCTTTGATGAATCCGCTCTCCAGCGAGGCATGGATAGAATTGGCTTTAAAACTCTTTCGCATGGACATGGAATTAGACACAATTCTCGACCAGAATTTTCGCAGCATTCTGAATGATCATCGTCGGGAAGCAAATAATGAATTCGGCAAATTCGTAGAAAAGAATTACGGAAGATGGGTACACACCAAAGATGCGTCCCAGCGTCCGGTATTTTCCACCGATATCGTATCGAATTACATCATCCCCCGTTTAAAAGAGGGGCGGCAGGTGGTTTTTCTGGTGATTGACTGTTTGCGGCTGGACCAATGGCTTTCGCTGGAACCTTATTTCTCCGACTGGTACAAAATCGATCGCCAATACTACTATTCCATTTTGCCCACGGCAACGCCATTTTCACGCAATGCTTTGTTTAGCGGTCTCTTCCCGGAAGACATCGAAAAATTTTATCCGGAACTCTGGTCCTTAAACGAAGACGACGAAAGTCTGAACCGCTACGAAAAAGAATTGTTGGACATTCAACTTCAAAGACACGGCCTGAATTTGAAAAACCGGCTGAAGTATGTTAAAATCATGAACAGCGATGACATGCGAAAACTGGAACGCAATTTAAACAACTACATGGATGCCCAATTGCTTTCCATCGTAGTCAACATCGTCGACATCATTGCCCACAGCCGTTCCGATTTGCCGATTCTGAAAGAGATTGCCCCGGACGAATCGGCTTTTCGCAGCTTAACCCGTTCCTGGTTCGAGCATTCGCCGCTTTTTTCTATTCTTCGCGAACTGGCCAAAACCGATGCCCTTATTTTCGTAACCTCCGATCACGGCAGCGTACGCGGTTTACGAGGCACCAAAGTCATCGGCGATCGCGAAACGTCTACCAATTTGCGTTACAAATACGGACGCAGCCTGAAGATCGATCCGCGGCAGGCCGTACTCATCAAAGATCCGAAAGAATGGCGCTTACCCAAGCGTGGGCTTAACACGACCTATGTTTTTGCCAAGGAAGATTACTATTTTGTTTATCCGACAAATTACAATAAATATCTGAATTACTACAAAGACAGCTTCCAGCATGGGGGCATCTCGTTGGAAGAGATGATTTTACCCATTGTGCGCATGGAGGGAAAGCATTAGCCTTAAGGCACAACTAACTATTTTAACGTAAACGATTTCTTGAGCGAACAACCGATGAGTTTTGTCATTCGATTAAAATCAAAAATAGAAACCAGCTCATTTTGGGCCGATCAGAACAAGCGCATTTTGGTCATCGCCTTTTTGCTTTCCTTGCTGTTCCATGCGGTGCTTTTCTTATTTCTTAATTTTAATGGCTTGCTTTCACCCGATCTGACAGAAGTGGCTCAGGAACAACCGGAACAGGTCACCATCGTTTTTCCGGAAAACAAACCCGAGCCAAAGACCAAAGAGTGGAAAATTGTCGAAAACATTAATGAAAATAACGAAGTGCCTCAAAAAACCGATCTGCTTTCCGACAAAAATTCCCGAGCGAAAAATCCCGAGGCAGGCAAGGCCATTGGTGCTACACCCAAAAGCGATGGCAACGCGCCCATCCGCGATTTTTCTCCGGCCCCCAGTTTCAAATCGTTTTCTTCTCCTACGAGCAAGCCATTCACAAAAGAAGCGCTGCTGGGCGAGCATTTGGCAGAGAATACTTCTCCCACCGAAGAACGTCGCCGGAAAAAAGCGCAACTGCAATCCACACCCACTCCGGGTGCCAACCAAATGATGCAGCAAAAAGATTTTTCCGTCGAAGATTTGGGCGCAATTTCCCTGAGTACCTACAAATGGGAATGGGCGCCTTACGTCAATGCTTTAAAACATAAATTGTACCAGGTTTGGTTCGCCCCACCGGCCTACTACCAATTGGGATTAATCCACGGCTACACGGTGGTGCGCTTTACTATCGACCGGAAAGGGCACATGACTCATCTGGAAGTTCTGAAACAAGTGGGGCACAAATCGCTGCAGCTTTCCAGCACCGAAGCCATTAAGGCCTTATTCCCATTTTTACCTTTGCCTCAGGACTTTCCTGAAAAAGATTTAACTATTACTGCAAAACTCATCTATCCGGATTTAAGACAAGGGAGATAACCATGTTAGAATTTTTCCAGCACGGTGGTATCATGATGTACCCGTTGGCATTAACCTCGCTTATTGCCGTGGCTTTAATTATCGAACGCTTTATTTCACTACGCAAGAAAAAGATTTTGATCCCGGAAATCATCTCGGTAGTAGACAATTTTTCTTCGTTCAAAGATATCGATCTTGCCCGTAATATTTGCCAAAAATATCAGGGGCCTCTGCCCAATATCATTCGCACGGTATTAGATCACCATGACATGGAACGCCCGGAAATTCGGGAAGTGCTGGAAGATCAGGGAAGGCAAGAAATCCGCACGCTGCAACGCAATTTGGTCGCTTTGGAAGCCGTAGCTGCCGTTTCGCCCTTAATGGGTTTGCTGGGCACCGTGTTGGGCATGGTGCAAGTATTTGCGGTGATCAAAGAGCAGGGGGTGGGACAAACCGCTGCGCTTTCGGGAGGTATTTCTCAGGCCCTCATCACCACCGTTACCGGTCTGTTTATTGCCATTCCCACTTTGCTATTCTACTATTACTTTTCGCAAAAAGCCGACAATTTTATTCTGGATATTGAAAAATACACCAATGAGCTGGTGGACAAAATTTTTCACATTCGCAAAAAAGCCCTTCCGGCCGACGAAGCCGTCGAAGCGTAAACTTAAGGAAAGAAGAGCAAGCTCATGAAACTTTTGACCAAAGAAAAGCGAAAGCTCAACATTAACTTAACGCCGCTTATCGATGTACTTTTTATTCTGATCATCTTCTTTTCGGTGTCGTCCACTTTTCTCGAACAGCCGGGCATTGAATTGGATTTGCCCAAAGCCATTAGTTCCAGGGCGCACACCACGCAAAAAATCATCATTTACATCGATAAAGAAGGTAATATTTTTTTGAATGACAACATCGTTTCGCTCAACAATTTGAAAGCCGAAATCAAAAAGCTGGCAAACCTGCAAAAGGATCAAAGCATTGTTTTAAAGGCCGACGAGGCCGTGCACCACGGTTTGGTCATCCACGTCATGGATTTGCTTCGTCAGCAAGGAATTTATAAAATAGTTGTTTCGACAACCAAACCGCAAAAGTAGCTCTGGAGATACACATGCCCAGAAAAAAAGAAATCCATTTTGCTCTGTTGGGCCTCGGTAAATTGGGGCAGGGATTTTACAAATTATGGATGCAAAAGAAAGACGAAATTCTGGAGAAAACAGGCTTCCATTTGAATTTAAAGCACATTCTGGTCAAACACACCCAATTCAAACGTCCCGATTTTGTCGCGCCCGGATTGATTACCACCGACATTCAAGACATCCTGAACGACCCGGAAGTAACCATTGCCATCGACGCGATTGGGGGCATCGAGCCTACCTTCTCCATCATCAAGCAGCTCATTCAGCGCAAAATCCATCTCATCTCGGCCAATCGCATGATGCTGGCTTCCAAAATGGAAGAGCTCACCGATATTTCCAACCAGAACCGTGTGTACATTCAACCAGAGCCCTCGCTGGGCGGCGGTGTACCGATTATCAGCACCTTGCAACGCGACTTGTTAGCCAACAAAATCAAGGCGATGGTGGGCATCGTCAGCGGTTCGTCCAACCTGATTCTCACCAAAATGACCGAGCAGAAAATTTCTCTGCAAGAGGCGTTAAAATCCAAAGAAATCATCAAATTAGGCGAAAGCCTTTCCATCATCGATTACGAGGGCTCCGATGCCGCCCAGAAAATTGCTATTCTGGCTGCCGCCGCATTTGGAATCAGTGTTAATTTCCTGCACATTTACGCCGAAGGAATTTCGGACATTTCCGAATTCGACATTAAATCGGCCGACGACTTCGGCTATGTTTTCAAATTGTTAGCCATTATTAAAAACCACGGAGACAAATTCGAAATTCGCGTACATCCGACTTTGGTACCCAAAAACCACCCGCTGGCACTGGTGCGCGGCGAATTCAATGCCTTTCTCATCGACACCGATCTTATCGGAAATTATATGGTCTTTGGACGGGGTGTGGGCATCGAAGCCACCAGCAGCATCATTTTACGCGATCTGGTCTATCTGGGCAATCTCATTCGTTACTCTCCCTCGCGCATGGACACTTACCTGCCCCATCGCGAAACCCAGAAACTGGTTCCCATCGAAGAGATCGAATCGGCCTATTACGTGCAATTTCCTTGTTTGGACAAACCCGGCGTAATCGGCCTGATTACCACGGTTTTTGGCAAACACAAAATCAATATTGCTTCGGCCCATGCCGAGGTGCACAGCACAAATTCCAACACCATCGGCTACGTGCACATTTTAATCGACTACGCCAAAGAGGCCGATGTATTGCGATCCATTGAAGAGGTAAAAAAGCAAGACATCATTCGTGGAAAAATCAAACTGTACCGAATTTTAAAGGAGGAAGCGTGAACAGCGTAAAGCGCACGGACGGCAAAATTTTCACCCCATCCAAGATTATCGGCGTCGGGCTCAATTATTCCGAGCACATTGCGGAAATGCGTTCCCAACGCACCGCCGATCCGGTGCTGTTCTTAAAGCCCAATTCCGCCCTGGCATCCATTAATCAACCGATTCGCATTCCTACCGCCTATGGTGCCGTGCACCACGAAATTGAACTGGCGGTTTTAATCGGCAGAGCAGGCTTTCACATTCCTGCCGATCAGGCCTTTCGGCATGTCGGAGGTTACGCCCTGGCGCTGGATTTAACGCTGCGCGATGTGCAACGCAAGGCCAAAGAGAAGGGACATCCCTGGGCCGTTGCCAAGGGATTTCGCGGCGCATGCCCGGTTTCTGACTTTGTCCCGGCAGAACATGTTGCCAATCCGCAGAATCTGGAGCTTACCCTCTCGATTAACCAAACTTTGCGCCAAAATGGCAACACAAATCAAATGCTTTTTACCATTCCCGAACTTATTGCCTATGCCAGCCGCTTTTTCCCCCTGGAAGAAGGGGACATTCTCCTGACCGGCACCCCGTCTGGGGTGGGCCCGTTGGTGCCGGGAGATCGGATCTCTGCTAAAATCGAAGCTGTTGCACAAGTAGAAACCACATGTCTGGATTGGGGAAATGACTGATAAAGAACTAATGGAAAAAACACAATACACCATCGACGATCTTTTGCACATCATGCGACGCCTGCGCAAAGATTGCCCCTGGGATGCCAAGCAAACTCACCAGAGCCTTAAGCCTTATTTGCTCGAAGAAACTTACGAAGTGCTGGAGACCATTGATCAGGGGCAATACGACAAGCTGGCCGAAGAATTGGGCGATTTACTACTGCAGGTGGTTTTTCACAGTCAATTAGGAGACGAAGAAAAACGATTTGACTTTCAACAAGTTGTTACCCATATTTCCCGAAAATTAATTCGACGTCATCCCCACGTATTTGGCGATAAGGATCTGAAAGATGCCAAGGAGGTGCAGGAAAACTGGGAACAATCTAAAGTCAAAGACGAAGCCCGGACTTCGCTGCTCAGTGGCATTCCCAAAGCCGCACCGGCTTTGATGCAGGCTCAGCGTTTGCAAGAAAAAGCCGCTACGGTTGGCTTTGAATGGGAATCGATCGAGCCGGTGTACGAGAAAGTCAAAGAGGAATGGGACGAACTTCAGTCCGCCATCAAACAGGGGAATCAAAAGGAAATTGAAAACGAATTCGGCGATTTACTTTTTGCTTTGGTCAATTTAGGGCGATTTTTACATGTGAATGCCGAGGACGCCTTGCGAAAGACCAATCAAAAATTTATTCGGCGTTTCGAACACATCGAAAGGCAGTACGACAACGACGTGGACGCGATGAAACGTGCCTCCCTGTCCGAATTGGATCGCCATTGGGAACAGGCCAAAGATAACGAACATGACTAATTTGCAACGTATCAAAAAAAATCTGGACGTTTTGCGGTCGGCCGACGATCTGGCGAAGGCCACAGCCCAGGCCGCCAGCGAATTGCAGCCAGCTTCCCGCTGGCTTTTGTTCAAATACCAGCCGGGCACGGTTCCCTTTACCCTACTTTTCACCACGGTTCAAGAGAACCAACTTCCCGATTTAAACGACCCGAAAACCTTAAAGCACTGGATTAGTTTTTGGCTGGATGCCTTGTCGGATGACGGATATGCTTATCTTTTGTTGTCTTCGGAGACCTTCTCCCCCGAAGTAAAAGAACTTTTGCAGGTGTGGCAGCAATTGCACGAAATGGGGCAGGCTTTGGCCGGAGCGCTGCTAAGCGAGCAGCGCATAAACTACGGCAACCAGTTCTCACAGCTTCTGCACGATGTGGAATCGTTAATCAATCTGTTCCAGAACCCGCAAGTCGATCGGGCCACTTTGCAAGAACGCATTGCCTACCAAAAGCGGTTGAACAAACGTCTGCTGTTCTACCAGAGGGAACTGGAGCTCTTTCCCACTTCCGTGGCTCTGAGCGATTTTCTGGAGGCTTTTTTGCAGAAGCGTGGAATCGCGCAGGAAACACTCAAAATCCATTATCGGAACGTAGATCCGTTTGTGCCCTTAACCGTTGACCTGGAATTGCTGGATCAGGCCATGGGAGAAATTCTCGACAACGCCTTGCAGGCTACATCCGGCGATCTAAGCAAAATTCGGATCGAAATAAAAACCCAGCACGGCCCCGCACAATTAGCACTAAAAGAATGGCTAATCATTTCGATAATAGATAATGGCGTCGGAATACTTCCGGATTTTTTGGAATGGGTAACCGCCCCCTATTTTACGACATGGAAAGAGAAAGGCCATAGCGGCTTCGGATTGTCCATCGCACAAAAAATTCTGGAAGCACACCACGGTTTTTTGGAAATTCATTCTTCACAAGGAAGTGGTTGTTCGGTAAATCTAATCTTGCCCGGATTTAGAGCAGATGAAAAATAAGTACAAAGTTTTAATTGTCGAAGACAATTTAATCTGGCAGCAAAGCTTTAAAAAGTGGTTGGGCAAAGACTATCTATTCGAATTTGCGCCCAACGTGGAAAAGGCCAAACAGGCTTTCATCCGCTTCCTTCCCGATATTATTTTGCTCGACCTGGGACTCCCCAAAATTGAACAGGGGCTGGCCCTGTTGGATTTTTTTGTCTCTCAAGGCAGCGATGCCAAAATTATCGTCATCACTTCGTCGCAGGATCACCAGCACGCTCTGGAGGCCCAAAAGCGCGGCGCTTCTTCTTACTTCTTCAAATCCGAGAACATCAAAGACGAATTGCCACTCATGGTCCGCCGGGCATTGCAAATGCAGGCTCTGGAACGGGAAAATCGCGCTTTACGCCGCAAGCTGAACGAAAAACTGGTGTTTGAGGGTATCGTCGCCGTAAGCAAACAAATGCAAAAAATCCTGAACCTGATCGAGCAAATCCGCGACACCCTGGAACCGGTACTCATCACCGGCGAATCGGGTGTGGGCAAAGAGGTGATTGCCCGGCACATCCACAAACGCAGCAAAGTCGCCCAAAAGCCCTTTATTGCCATTAATGCCGCGGCGCTTCCGGAGACACTTCTGGAAAACGAACTGTTCGGCCATGAAAAAGGCGCCTTTACCGGTGCTCAGGATTTAATGAAAGGGAAACTGGAACTGGCTAACGGCGGCACCATTTTTCTGGACGAAATTGGTGATCTGCCTCCGTCCATTCAGGCAAAATTACTCCGCGTGCTTCAGGAAAAAAAATTTTACCGGCTTGGAGGCACAAAAGAAGTAACCGCCGACTTCCGTTTGATTACCGCTACCAATCGCTCGCTAATCGACGAAGTAAAAGCCGGCAAATTCCGCGAAGACCTTTTTTATCGTCTGAATGTCATCCCCATTCACATTCCGCCATTGCGTGAGCGCCCGGATGATATTCCCGCTTTGATCAATTACATCGTGGAATCTTACTGCCGCGAAAACAAAATCCCTGTTCCCAGCATCGATCCCTCGCTAATTTCTTATTTTTCCCGTCTGGAATGGCGCGGCAACGTACGGCAGCTTAAAAATATCCTCATTCGCATGCTGGTTCTAAATCCGCAGGTGCTTACCCTGAAAGACGTTCCCGACGAACTGGTAGAACAAGAAAATCCTATTCTCCAGAATGCACTAACCAACCGTCTTTCTCTGGACGAAATGACCCGGCTTTACGTAAAGATGGTTTACGACCACGTGGGCAGAAACAAAAAAGCCGCCTGTGAATTTTTAAAAATAAACTATCGAACTTTAATGAATCGTTTAAAAGACAAAGAGGCTATGGAAAAGTAAATATTTTAAATTTTAACCTTACGGCAATTGTATTTTTTACAATTCCTGGTTTTTCAAAGTTGTAAAAAATACAATTTTCAAATGTCGTACCTTTTTAATTCGTTGAAAATAAACGAATTAAATACCAAAAGCTCCCATCCTGCATTACCCATTGATTTTACAGAAGTTACAAATTGGCACTATCTTTGCAGTTATTATTGGCAAAAAGTAAGATGGGAGTTTGAGCTATGATGATTGACCAAATCCTTGACGGGCAATTTAAAATCGAATCTTTGCAAGATGAACAAGGACGCCGGTATTTTTCGATTAAGATTGCTTTCTCGGATGACGACATCTTAACGGTTTACAAGGAAAACATGCACGATCTCATGGATGTTTTACCTAATATCATTTCTTCTGCTTTAAAAGCAAGAATTTTAACCGAAGCTGTTCCAAGCTATTAAAAGGAGTTTAATATGAAGATCTTTGTTTGCGAACAAGATCCCTATCGGGCCAAATTAATACAGGATATTCTGGGCATTTACAATTACCGGATCGTGAGTGTCAATCACATTTCCGATCTGTTTCGCAAGGCCCATTTCCAGCGCCCGAAAGTTATCATTGTTGATGAAACCTTTGTGGAAAATTCCCCCAGAGATTTCTTCCGCCGCTTACGCAAAGATCCGATTACGGCCAAAATTCCGGTAATTTTTATTAGCAACCATGCGGCCAACTACTTAAGCGATACCGACGGTTTAACCGAAGTAGTCCAGGAGCCTTTTAAAATCAAAAATTTTCGTCATTACATCGATCGATGGACGATTTTCAGAAGTTTGCATTTACAAAATTGAGAGAATCATGGAAACATTAGTTATTGTACATCTGGTGCTCATCGGAGTGCTATTTGTCGTTAGCAATATTCGCATAAAAGACGACGCGCTCTCCTAATTGTACAATTAGAGAGACAGCAAACGGCTTTTATATTTTAACCCTAAAAGGGAATTTAATCATGAACAGGATGTTCTGGGTTAGGATATAAAAGCCTTTTTTATTTTCGCTTCCAGCGCCCGTCCGGCACGATATTAATGGGGCTGTGTTTTTTAATGTAGTCTATTACCGCCTCACGCACAAACACATTCAACCGTTCAAATGCACTTTCCGGCAAAAAGCTTAACGGCACCATTCCCGAATTTCCCTCGGCCAAATATTCCGAAACCGCAACTCGATACGTTTTTTGTTCATCCAGAGGTTTGCCCCGCACCAAGAATTGTACGACCCGCTTCCCGTTAGGGCGTTTGGGATCGTACACCACTTTCCCGCCGGCAATGGCAACGCCCATGTAGCTGCCCACCACACTCCGTTCGATCAAATTTTTTAACAACGCACCGTCCACCTTAACCACTGTAATTTTATTGGCAAACGGGAAAGCATCAATAATGTCCTGCCGCGTTATGGGCCCAATGGGAATAGTTTGCCGCATACTGTTATAATTGTTAAAGGCAAAATCGGCACCCGAGGCTTCCAGCATGGCCTCGGCCATTAAATCGCCCAGGGGCGATTCCCCCTGCGCACTGCGCGCCAGAGTAACCAACGTGTACCCAATGATTTCTTTGGGATTGGTGTGATAGGCCACCTGCAGGCTATCGATAAAAGCGGCCATTTGTGCATCCGGCCAGAATTCATCTTCGGTAAGCAGCAAAAGGCTGCCATCCCTGCTCAAAAAGTCGTAACCGATAAGTGCTTTGCTCTTAGCATCCATTTTAAGTACTACCACCCCCAGGTTTCCACCAGATGAATAATTCTGGAAGCACAACGTATGGGTCAGCGGGTCTTCCCAGGGTTCGCGATAGCCGCGCCGCCCATGACTGGAAAAAATCAAATCGATGCCCTTAACAAAATGGGCCAACTCCATCGAATTCAAAAAAGAGCGTTTAACAATTTTCTGCCGTTCCATGTCCTGGATGATGGGGTAATATTCCTGGGCATCGTAGGGTAACCCCAAATTGGACAGCGCAATCACCAAATCACACTTTTGTGCCCGCAAAAAATCGACCGTTTTTTGGGCGGCGTCGCGTTCCTTCAAAAAGTGCAATCCGCGAATTTTTTGCGCATCGTCGATAAATTCCGTAGCCTGACTGGTGATGCCCAAAATGCCAATTTTGATTCCCTGCCTCTCCAGAATAACAAAAGGCTTTAAATTTTGCGGTAAAGAGATGGTATCGTCTGCGGCTAAATTCGCTGACAAAAACGGGAAACGCGCCAGTGGCGCCAAACTGAGAAATGCCTTGCCCATCACATCAAAATCCATGATTCCCGGGGCAAACGCATCGTAACCAATTTCATTCATATAATCGATAATGGCCTTACCCTTTGAATTACGCACCAGGTCGGAACGGTCGCTCAAAATATCGCCTGCGTCCAGCAGCAAAACCACATCCCCGGTTTGTGCGGCCTGACGCCGTATTTTATTGATCACCGTTGCAGCCGAAGCGCCGCCCCCCAACACCGGAGGAAAATTCGGGTTCAAAAAGCGTGCCTTTTGTTCGCCAATTTGCCCGTAAATATCATTGGTAAAAAAAACATAAATCCGTTTTGTCGGGTTCTGCGCCTTTAACTGGATGGCCAAAAGTGCCAGCACACCAAAGGCTATGAATCGTTTAATCATCCTTTATTTCCTATTGTTTAAATCAATCCGTTGCACACGCCCTACTTAAACAAGGCATAGCGAAAATCGAGACGCAGAAAATATTGCGTCCAGGTTACCCGATCCATATCGGTTCGGTTGGACAGCCCAAACAACGAATTCGGGAAAATATCGTTTTGAAAATACTGTTGATTGGTCAGCCCGGCCGCCGCATCAATCCGAAGGGCTCCTGCCTGCCAGCCTGTCCCTATGGTAATCAGCGTTCGCGTCAAATCCCTGTTTTGGGGCAGGGGATTAAAAGCAAAACCGATGCGAAAAGGCAGTGTGTCGAAGAAAATATGCTCCACACCGGTACGAATTATGTAAATATCCCGATAATTCCCGGTGTTCAAACGAGAATCCGAAAAGTTACTCCAGAATTCGTAGTAAAAATCCGCAAAAACCCGGGCCTGTAATATGTTCTGGAAGCGATAGTCCACTCCAAGCCCCAGACGTGTGGGATAGGTGATGGTTTCCGTAAATTTCACGATATTTCCGTCGTTCTTTTTTACGCTGGCGTCAAAACGTATTTCATACGGCGCACGAAAGGCAAAAGCCAGGGCCATCCGTTCCGACAGCTGATAGTGCAACCCTGCATTAAACAAAAAAGGCGTTCCGCTTAAAGTACGGGAGCGGGTTTCATCCAGGCGGGGGTATACACCTTCGCCAACCTTAGGCTCGGTGTGGCGTGTGGAATCGATGTCGCCCATCAAAAAGCCCACAGAAATCCCCACACTTAATTTGGGGAGAACCCGGTAGGCAATCCCGGCGTAACCCATTTGCAAAAGGCCATCTTCTTTTAGCCAGTTATAGCCCAAAAGTTTGTCTGTTTTGTCTACGGGATCGCGCACTTCTTCCACGTAATCATAGCGAAAATCGCGAAAGGGCTGCCAACCGGCTTGCACCGCCAACGGATTGCCCAACACCTTTGGCAGAAGGTAGCGCGCATGAAAATAGCCCCCGTAATACCAGTTGTTGTTGTATGCGTAAGAACCATAATCGTTAAATCCCACAAAAGAATCGTAATAGGGATATTCTCGATTTTCTACCGACTTGTTGAGCGCAAATCCGGCCTGGAGCGTTAGACCTTTTTGCGTTGTCACGGCCAATGCAGGATTGGCAACGGTTTGCCCCAGGGCGCCCTGCAAAGCCATTCCACTACCGGCCAAACCCAGCATGCGTGCGGAATAGGAAAAATTCTCTTCTCCGTAGCGCATTTTGTCAAAATTTAAATTGCCCAACTGGGCAAATGCCGAAACGGCCAAAACACTCACTGCGATGAATAAACGGATGATTCTCATTCTTTGCCTCTATTAAAAATTGTAGTTTAATTCCAAATAAAACATTTGCTGCTGCGGACGAAGCCACGGCGCGGAAAACATCTTTCCGGGATTTTGCTGAAGCGTACTCGGGTACGGTTCAAAGCGAATATTGTTGATCGGCTTGTGATGATCGGCCGTATATTTTAACCGCACCGACAAATTTGTAGTTAACCGCGAATAGACCGAGAGCCAATAGCGAAAAGCGCCTCTCCGGCTGTCCATGACCATGAACTGGGTATCTTCAAAATTCCACAAGAATCCTTTGTAATAGGCCAGCATTCCACTAATGCGGAAATAGCGATTGAAATTATGGGAATAATTTGCGGCAATGGCATCGCCTTCCAGAACAATATCGCCAAACACTCTGGGCCGCGGATGCACCACAAGCTTGGAATTGGAATAGAGCAGATCAAGGGCATCATATCCCGAAAGCCGGAAGCGCACTCTTCCCCGAAATTCGTAGTTTTTGTAATAGCGGTTCGAAGTTGCAGCGTTCTGCTCTTCGCGGGCCTGCCATTTGTGGCGCAATTGAATGGTTAAGGGGTAAACCGGCCGATAATTCACCGTGCCCACCAAACGGTAATGTTTGGCCCGGTCGGACTTGCGCATCCAATTATCGTAATCCATGCGAAAGGTCAACTGACGGAACATCTGGTAATAGGTGCTCAAAAAGAATCCTTCTTCGGCCTGCGGTTGCGGATTGTTCTGGTACAATTCCCCGTATAAAGGCGATTGCAAATAGTAATAGCGTTCGTAAATAGTCCCCTTGTAGCGCTGATAATTGGAAAACGATCGTTGGTAGGGATTGTCAAAGCCCAAATCGTAATTGCGGTACAAAGCCAAAATATTGAACGTTTCTTCCTGCCAGTAAATGGATGTTACAAAAGCGCGAGGGCCGGCTCCCAATTTAAAGCCGGAACGACTCTTGTCCAGAATTCCGTATTCTCCCTGAATGGCAATGTTTTTCCAGACAGTCTGGTAATTAAACCCGTAAACCCGACGGAAAGAAACGGCCTGGCTCCAAAAAGGGTTATCTCCGCGGGCTACCGCTCCGCCGTAGCTTTGTTTAATTTCCGCATCGGCGGTCGTCTGGCGCAAGTCCCAATTCTGACGCCCTTTGTAGTCAACGCCAACCACCTCGTAGGGATCGGGGTCCAAATAACGATCGTAGGCGCTCTCGTAATAGCTAATTCCCACAAACGTTCCCGGAGCAAAGGTGTACTGCAAATGGCTTCCGTAGGTCAGCTCGTTAACGGCGTTTAACCAGCTCAGATCGTCATGTTCCGGGCCACGTAGCGAATCACCCGGTGTGTACGTTACCCGCTGGTTCAAGACAATAAATTGGTTAAACGAATGCTTACCATCGTACAATTTGCGATTCAAAATCGCATCACGGGGATGATAGGAAACAAATCCAATGCCCCGCAAATTGTGGTAGTTCAGTTCAAAAGCCAGCCCGCGCAAGGTAAACTCCCTGCTGCGTGAAAGGTCACCGGAAATTCCGTTAAACCGTTTGCGGAATCCGTAACCCGACTTACGTGGCATGAAAAAATCGGTATTTTCCATTACCACGCCCTGCCCGAACGAAACCTTGTAATAACCGAGCACCAGTTTTTTCAGAATCACATCTTTCCAGCGCAAATTTTTAAACGTCACATGATATTTCATTTCCGGCCAGTGGAAGGGATTGGTCAAAGCATAGTGTATGGGCTCGCCCAGTGTGCGCACATAGGCCAGGCCTAATTCGATTTTATCGCCTTTGTTGAAGCGCATTTTGTAATACATGGCCGGCCACTGATTTACACTGGAAAAGCGATTCTGCAAGAAATCCAGGTTCTGGGCCTGCGAGGCTTGTTCGGCATCTTTGGACATAAAGGGTGTGTTGTCAGCCCGCATCAAAATGCTGCCATGCCAATTGCCCATCGATTCATCGGAATACTGCACAAAATTGCGCACACTCCGATACGCGTAATTGGACAAGCCGGGGGTGTAGCGCAGGTCGCGACTGTTGCGAAACCAATGAATAATGCTGCGCTGGCGCAAAATGGCCACGGCATCTACAGGAGAGACGTTCTGCAAATTGACCAGATCTTCGTAGGAGATGGTGTTAATGTTCACCGGTTCCAGTGCCTTTTCGATCCACAAATCCACAAAGTCGCTGTTAATGCCCTCGCTGGATGACCAGCGTTCCAGACGGTAGTAAATCTGTTCGATTCTCTCCTGCACTTTGGATTGTTCTTTAACCGGAACTACTTTAATACTTTTCTTTAAGCGATTAAATGTCGGAACATCCATTCCGGGAATGTCCCACAGTTGGTAAATACTGGTCAGGTATTGGTCGAAATGGATGTAATCGTACAGCTTGCGGGCCATTTCCTCGGATATGGGCAAAGAGCGAATTTGTTCGTAACTGGCTCGATTCACATCCAACGGTTGACTCGCTTGCGCCCAGAGCGGTGCAAAAACACCCGCCTGCAATGCAAGCACGCTCCCAAGCAAAATCCCCAGGAATTTCATTCGCTTTTGCTGCAGGGCGGTGGTGACCCGATAAGGTTTTAGCCAATGTATCATTGTTAACTTTCGTAATTTCATGTCCGTTAAATCCGTTATTGTCCGAAGTTGTACATCAACCCGATTTTGTGGGTTTCCGGCAACACCGGATGGTTTTGAAAAGAATAATCCAGCGTAAAGCCTTTGTAGGTTAAACCCAGCCCGGCTGAAATTCGGTTAGGCGTGGTACCGGCGCCAAGACGCAAAGCCAGCCACGGAGCCGGATGAAATTCAATGCCGCCCAGAACCTGCGTATCGTAGCCCACCGTTTTATCCAGATTGATGGAAGTAATGATCTCGGTTATCGGTCGGTAAGCGACGCCGGCAACAATGCGCTGTGGCAAATCGTGTTTGGTATACTTACCCAACGACGGTGCATTAATGTTGTAGGCAAAAATGCCACCGTAAATTCGATGGTACAATGTGCCCTGCAAGCCCACATCCAAACCCAATGTTCCCGCGGCACCCAATTTGCGATTTTCGATCGACTCACCCAAATCCCAGTAATAGTACCGTACATTGTAACCAAAAGTCAGGCTGGAATGGAGATCGTTCATCAAATAAAAACCATGGGAAAAGGTAAATGTGTTTTCCCGGGACAATGTGTTACCCTGATATTTTACGCCGAAAAATTCAAAATTTACGGCAATGGTACCATATTTCCCCGGCAGGGGCATGGATGCTCCGAAAAATGTGTTTTGCAGAAAAGTTTGGTTAAAGGGCCGCTGCACCGAAGAGGCAATTTGATAGGTGTGCAACGAAGCCAAACCTGCGGGGTTGTAATAAGGTGCCCAGACATCCGCATTGCTGGCCACCACGGCATTGCCCATTCCCGTGGCTTGTGCCGAAGGATAGCGGCCATCGAAAACGCCGGCCTGCGCACCGTAAAAGGCCATTATTAAAAGAAGCATGAAAATTTTAATTACTTGTCGCATTGCCTTGCCTTTTCTTTATTTTAAAATCGTTCCGACCACAATGGGCGCAATTTTTACAGTTCGTTTTCCGGTATTGTTGTTAACCACCTCCAGATGGCAAATGTAGGTGCCCAGAGGTACCAATTCTCCAAGCTGGTCCCGGCCATCCCACTGCTTAACAACCGGGAACGGGAGCCCCGTCCCGTCAAACAGGGTGGTAATCATGCGGCCGCTCATATCGAACAAACGCAAAGTAACATGAGAATGCACCGTGCCTGCGCTGTATTCGATTGGCAGTTTTTCGCCTTCATCCGGCACAAACGGTTTGTTGGGTACTTTTAAGCTTATTTGCCCTTCTTTTTGTTCCAGTTTAAAGATGTCTTCCTGATACCCTACCAGCAATTGTCCCACGCCGTTGTAAATTCCCACAACACCGCGGGCCACAATGTAATCACCAATCTGAAAGCCACTTAAATCGAGGCCGGCCGTATCCCAGATGCGCACACCCACTTCTCCGCTCCCGTCGTTGATGTACAGCGTGGTTCCTCCACCGGCAACGCTAATGTTCGAGACAAGCCCCTTTGTTTCCACAAAGCTTCCTTCGTTACGGGCCGTAGAAATATCGAACGTGCTCATGGTTTTAACCGCCGGAATTTGCTGATTTTCGCGCAAGACGACCAAATCGCTTTCCTGCAACTCTAACTTGCCCTGATATTCTTTGAGCGTACCGGTTACCAGAACCAGACGTCCGCGTTTTAGACGGGTGTCCAGATTCCCGGGTAAATAGATGTTAATCCCGGCACCGCTTTCATCCTGAATGTAAGCATCGGTAAAGTTCGTACGCAGGATGCCTGCACCCAGGGTAACCACACCGCGCACGGTAACTGTGCTTCCAATGGAACGCGTGCGTGCCTCGCTAACAGAAATGAAGGCACGATTGGTGCCCTTACCCACCAGCACCACGGGCGAAGCACTAACGGGGGCAACCAGCCCGCCGGGCGGTGCCGTTTTTACGAGAAACACCGAGGTCGTGTCGGCATTCGGACTTTGCAAATTATTCACCGTAATTGATCCGGTGTTAAGATCGGTTAGCGCAAAGCCTTCGAGGGTAATGGTATTTCCGTCTACCGCAGGGGTCAAACCGGCAAAGGCTTCGCTCACCTGCACATCTGCAGCATTTTGTGTCCAGCCCCAATTCGCGGGAACGGTTAAAGTCAAACGGCCCAGAGTATCGGGCAATGTTCCCTTTACAGTAAAGTTCAGCGCTACCGTTTCGCCTTTGCCCACACTGTCGGGCTGTACCGAAACCTGACCGGTTCCGGCAACCGTTTTGGGCAGCGACGATTTAAAGATGTCTTGCTGGTAGCAGACCAAAAGTTGCGGCGCAAGGCGGTAGCTGCTAATCACCCCGCGGACGCGAATGGTATCGCCTACAGTAAACCCCGAAAGATCCAGCCCGGCCGTATCCCAGATGCGCAAAGCCAGTACGCCGCTGGCGTCTTGAATGGTCATGTTGGTGCCGCCGCCGACGCCTTCGGCCTTATCGGTAATCACTCCGGCGGTTTCGACAAAGGTTCCTTCAAGGTCTATGTTCCCTGCACCGGCACAAGTTAACAGGGGTACGGCCGGCACCTCGTTTCCGGTAGAAAGTACCGTTAACGTAAAATTCTCGATTTGTGTCGTCACATCGTCGTATTTTCCCTTGTATTCCGAAACGGTTCCCGTAATGCGCAAACGATTACCGCGTACCAATTCGGGATAATTGGTACTTTGATCGCTCAAATTAATGCCTCGTCCCGATTCGTCCTGCACGTAAGCGCTGGTACGGTCGTTACGCAAAACATTCACCCCTACGGTTACTACGGCCTCGATGGTTACTTGTTTGCCAATGTAGTCGTTCACATTATTCTGAATGTCCGCAATGCTTAAACGTTTGATTACCTGAACCGCGGGGAAAACGCCGATGGGCGTTAAGGTGCCATTTGCCGTTGCCGTTTGTACCGGAAACACATAACGTCCTTCTGTTGCCGGAGCCTGTAGTGCTTTAATCGTTACACTGCCCGTTTGCTGGGCAGTTAAAGAGGCCTGGGTGATGGTAATGGTATTTTGATCGACCGCCACCTGCGCCGAGGCAAAGGCATCGCCTTGCAGTTCAACATCGGCTGTCAGTTGCGACCAGAAGAAACCTTGCGGGACGTCGATCTGAATGGTGGTGAGAACGTAGGCCTCGTCGGTAGAAAAGGAAAGAACAAAATCGTGCGTGGTACGGGCATCCACCGTGTCGGGAGCAATCGTCGCACTCCCGCTGCCATCGCCCGCAACCAGGCTAAAGCTACCGGGCGTAGGCGGGGCCGTTTTAAAACTTTGTTGCCAGTTTTCGGTTGCCTCATTGTGTCCGGTAATTCCGTTGCCTCCGCTGGACACTTCGTCAATTTCTTCCGTTCCGTTGCGTTGCAGGCTTTCCCCAGAAGGAATGTTTGACCAGGCCTTCTGCTGCGATGTGGCCAGATCGTTCGCATAGGCCGAGGCCGTAGCGTCGGCATCCGGGCCATCGATTTGCACTCCGCTTTTGTCCATCCAAACGCTGTTAAAGGCAACCAATCCCCAGGGCAAATAGTCCACATCTTTTACCAGATCACTCTGCCCATCCCATTGAAACAGAACGACCATGCCTTTAATCGTTTCAAAACCGGGATTGTCGCCTGCACGCACTACCTGCATGTCCGGCGTGTTTTCATCCGTACCCTTAATTTCAAAATCCGCATGTTTGCCAAACGCATTAAAATACCCGGCTCCATCCAAAGCCACTACTTTTACTTCGCCGGGCTGAATGGTTCCCGACGGAAAACGCGCGACAAAGAATGAGGCCGTAACCGGATAGGTGTCGGTCACAATTTGGTAATAGGTATTGTAATTGGCTAAATAACGCTCTCCCAATTCGACAGGCTGGGCGGTTTTGTTGGCAATTTCCACAAAAGCCTTTTGGGCCTCGGATGAAGGTGGGATGAACACCTCTGTAATCAGCAAATGGCTTTGTGCCAGCAAGACTAAAGGGAGTAGCAAAATAAACAAAATTCGATTCATTCGGATGAACTCCTTCGATGATTACTCAAAAAGACGCCCTGCTGCTTTTGGCAACAGGGGTCTCATGATTTTGCGGCATTTTCACACCACGATTTTTTCGACTCACACGTTGTTGTTACGTAACCTTTTGGACCGTTCCACGGTACGGAACACGTTTATTTAATAAGGATTAATTTCTCTGTTTTCATTTGCCGGCCTACTTTCAGAACGGCAAAGTAGACACCAGTCGGTACGCTTTTGCCGTAGTCGTTGCGGCCGAACCAACGCATTTTGTACAATCCTGGTTTGAGATTTTTACCGCCAATTAATGTACGAATCTTTTGGCCCAGAATGTTGTAAATGCTCAATTCCACACTTGCCTGCCGGGCATTTGCCGGAATGGCAAACTGTAAGGTAGTTGAAGGATTGAACGGATTGGGATAGGCCGGATCGAGGCGTAAATTCTCAGGTAAAATGCCGTCGGCCGCGTACTCGATGGCTGTAGCACCGGATAAATCATTAAGCGAACGCGGAATAATCTGATAGCCGGCTGTGTACGGCTTATCGCGATCGTATTGAGACAAAATGCCAATAACTGTTTGCGGCCAGGTCGGCTGAGGCGTTCCGTCGATATTGGTATCTTTGTCGATGCGCAAGGTTATTTGCGATGTACCGTTGTCGTCGGTAATGGTTAAGTTGGCATCCTTGCCGCTATCGGGCCAGGCTGCTGTCCCCGTAACCGTATCTGCATTGACCACTTTTAGCAACAAACCTTCCAAACTTTCCGGAGCACTTAAAATAGTGGCAATGGTTACTTCCAAAGGCTCGGGCATGGTAGCCTCGCCATTGTCCACAATATCGGTTTGGGCATTAATCGGCACCAGTTCGGTAAGGCCATTGTACTGCTTTAACTGGCCTGTTACGGTGTACTTGTGCCCTGCAATAAACGGGACATTTCCGGCGCCATACTTAAAGATATTAATTCCCTCAAAATTTTCGTTTTGCATGTACACATTCAAATTATTGGCATCAAAGACGCCTGCACTCACGGTGGCTATACCCTGTGTCTGCGCATAAAAGCCGCTGTACAAAAGCTCGCCATCCGCATTGGTCTGGCGCAAACTTCCGATATTGGTTAAACCGGCAAAAAAGCCCTGCACCTGTGCTTCGCTTTCTTCATCGTCGTTGTCTTTTGCGTACACCCAGTAGCGCACCAAGTTTCCGTCCTGGTATTCCGAACCGGGAATCGTGCCAACGAAGATGGAATCACCCACGACTGCCGTCATTGTCACGGATTTTTCTTCGCCACCGTTAATTGAATAGCGCAATTGTACGTCGACAACGGTACCGTTATCCGTTACTTTCACGGTATCCGTAAAATCCTGATTGGGTTGCGGTACATAGGCCGAAACGCCCAGATATTCAATAACCGGTGCGGTCGTACTCAACGTAACATCCTGTTCATCGCGCGGCTCGATTTTGTAATTGCCGTAGCTGTATTCGCAAGGACCGGTAATGGTGTATTTTTGTCCTAATTCCGGCGTGAAGCCTTTGTAAATCAAATCATCTACACGGCAAGGCCCGCTACCGTCGTTCACTTCCCACTCTCCGTAGCCAAGGTCGGTGTTGGTGCATTCCGCACCCGTCACTCGCACCAGAACGGACTCATATTGTTCCTGCGACACGTCTCCGGTTTTTAAGGTAAGCGGAGCCGGTACCGTTGCGTTTTCTTCCACCACACTAAATGAGGTTAAATCCTTGATTTCGGTTTTCCCGTAATGCTCATCTACCGTACCGGTTAATAACACTTTGTTTCCGACTTTGAGTGTCGATGCATGGGTGCCATCGTACACATAAATTCCACTCCAGGGTTGCGCCGCATCTTGAATATAATAGCCATATTTGGTCACACCGGTCACTACCCCCTGCACGGTAACCACCTGCCCCATGTACGGGGAATCTCCTTCATCCCCATTAGGCGTTTTTTGCACATCGGCAATGCTCAACGTCTGGGCTTCTTTGGTCGTGCCGCTGGCTGTAGGTACATCCCCATCCGTTTTGTAATCGATATCGCTTCCGCCATTGTTGTAAGGATAAATTTTAAAAGTGTACGTGGTCAGCTCTTCCAGATTGGAAACGGTAAGTGTGTTTTTCCCGTCCTGATGCAGCACATTAAAGGCAGCCACTCCATCGGACCAATCCTGATCATTGGGGACAGGGGTACCATCTGTTACGGCAGGGAAGGTCGCATCGCCTTTTACGCCCAAAACGAGATATTTGGTGGGCAGTACGTCGCCTACGGCCCCAATCCAGCTAAGAAAGATTTGGGTGGCCGATGTCGAATCTACCTGAAATTGCGTTACATGGTTGGAGGGTTCCGGTAAAATTCCAGAAAATTGCTGATTGGTGTTAATTGCTCCGGGCGTTGCCGGTAAAGGATTTTGCCAGCCAAAGGCATCATAGGTTGTACCCGAGCCACCCAGTTGCAGGGAATATCCTACGCTATCGGGCTCGGAAACCATAATGTCGATGGATGTCAATCCGTTGGCTGAGCCGCCGGTGGCGATGAGAGTGCCTTCATAACTCAGGAACTGTCCGGAAATTAAATTGCCCTGGTAGCTCAGAGCCATACCGTCGGCTTCTCCGTTCTGGATACCATTTACAGGATAGGTGTAATAGAAAAATGTAAAATTATCAACTGTCTCGCCTTTGGTGAATTGATCCAGTGTTTTTGTATCGTACACAGAGCCGTCATTTCCATTGTAAAGTTCCACGGCAAAATCCGCCAGATTGTACGAATCGGCATTCTCAATAACCACCTCAATAAATTCGTTTTCATCCGTGCCGAAATTATCGTAATGAATTTCGTTAATCCATGCGTTTTGGGCCCATAACAGGCCGCTCAGCAATAATACAAATCCTATTAATTTAGTATTAAACGTGCGCATTTTATTCACTCCTCTTTAATTTGCACAGGGATCTATAAATTAATAAAAATTTCGAATAAAACAATTAAAAATGTGGGTTAAAACCCCCATTATTTTCTGGAGAGATCATCACCCAAGGCAAATGCGTGGAGTTCGTTGAGACAGCCCGAATTGACATTACGAAACGTTTTTTCTCCCGTGCTAAAAGGCGCCAATTTAATTAGGCACAAACAAAAAAATTGCTTATTTTAACCAGTGATGTGAAGGGGTGGCAAAACCGTTAAAACGGTTTTTTTTAAATTGCGTCATTCATGAATTCATGAATGCTTCACTACTCACGTATCTGGCGCAAGGGATTAATGCAATTTCAAAGGGTTTGTTATGAAAAACAAACGATTAAAAATCGTTCTGACCTTCTTTGGATTTTTCCTGTTCACGACTATTCCCCTTTCGGGCGGAGACGTTTATCTGGTGATCGGTTCGGATACGGCCATCTGGGAAGGCATGAACACTAATCGCTTCCATTGCTTTTACAACGTAGGCTTGTACACCGATCCCCTGCGTAATGCGTACAAGGTAATGGATCCCGCTTTCCGGGCCAGGCTCACGGACTCGGACGGACATGCGCTCAAAATGACCTGGTGGATGATGGCCGGTAATATTTTCCGCTACGCATCGAATACCAACGTACCTATCCCCAACATCATGACCATGTATTTAATGAAAACCTATCACGGTAACGAGGTAAAAGCCAATGGTGACGAGCTTTCGTTACATTACCACACCTTTCGCTGGTACGATTACAACAATGACGGAACTTACTACTGGAATCAAGCTTTGAAATTCACGGATTGTCTGGATGATTTTAATTACACGCTGGCACAATTTTTACTGGAAGAACAGGTCTTTCCGGTTTCTTTTCGTAGCGGCTGGCATTACATGGACAATGCGTGGCAACACTATCTGGATGACTACATTTTGCCTTACAGTTTACACAACGACTACCCCCACAAGCATAACGATACCGTTGAACCGATCGACAATATTTACGATTGGTCGCAGGCACCTTCGGCCTTTGTGCCCTACCGACCTTCACCGGAGAACTACCAGTTACCCGGAAAGGGCAAAGGCTGGAATGTACGTTCTGCGCATTTTTGGCGGGTTATTAACGAGCATTTGATCGATACCGTTTTTGCCGCGGCTCAAAAAGGAACGGATCAGGTGGCTTGTTTTTGGGGGCACTTGCCGGAGCACGATTTTATTAACAACATCGAACGGATTGATAGCATTGCTCACGCCCGCATCGGCAGCTACCCGGATGTACGCTTTTATTATTGCACGGCCACGGAGGCCATGCAGCGTTGGCGCAGAGCGACCGATCACCAGGCACCCAAGCTGACTTTTCGTACGCATTCGGAAGGCGACTATTTGTATTTTGACATCGTTACCGACGAACCGATCTTTCAAAAACAGCCCTTTGTGGCCGTTAAAGACATTTACGAAAACTATCGTGTTTTGGATTGCCAGCCAATCGGAACAAACAGCTGGCGGACGGTTGAACCGATTCGCGGGGATAGCTTTGCCAAGGCTGGCGTAGCCGTGTGCGATAGTTTGGGCAACCAAAGCATGGAATTCATTCGACGTTTGCCTGACGATATGTTTGTTGACAATTCCGATGCGGCACACTTTACGATTCTGAGCGGGAACTGGCAGCCCGAATCCGGCGGTGCACCCTGGGGGACCGATGCCCTTTCGGCAACTTTGAATGAAGGTGATTCGGTGTCGGTTGAGTGGCAATGTCCCGTTCCCAAAACCACATTTTACAATGTATTTATTCACATGCCCAATGTCGAAAATCCTGCTTTGCATTTGAAATACGTACTGCAAAACGGAATGTTTTTTGACGATACGATTACGGTGACGCGCGGTGTGCCTGGCGATGAATGGTATTACCTTAAAACCGTTTCTGCCTCGCAGGAGGCGGCTTTAACCATTCGTCTTATTGCCCTGGGAAAGGGGCAAAACGGGCGCAGGGTGGTGGCTGATGCGGTTAAAATTTCGCCTTTGGTGCCGGATAAAGATCTACGGGTTAACGAGGTTTTGATTTCGTTTGGTGCGGTTAGTTGGGGCGATACGGTAAATTATGCCTTAACGCTGCAAAACAGGGGTAAAGAGGCGGTTTCGATCTCTAATATCCGTTTGCCTTCCGCCACCATGTTTACTCCGGTGCGTTTTCCTTTTTCCATTCCGGCCATGTCCGATTCTACCATTCCCTTGTTCTTTCACTGCGAACAAATGGGATCGTTCCGCGACTCTCTGGTTATCGAAAGCGATGATACGCAAAAGCCGCGTCTTGTTTTGCCGATCCATGCGATTATTAGCAGCTACTTTAAAGTGATCGATAATGAGGATCCGGATTATGCGGAATTCGGGGAATGGCACACCAGCAATGCGCAGGCTTACGGTTCTTCCAGCCGTTATGCCTGGCTGAATCAAAATCCGTTGGCTTATGCCGTGTTCACATGCAGATTACAAAAGAGCGGGGTTTACGAACTTTACGAGATTGTGCCTAAAACCCGAAACGCCACGGATAACGCTCTTTATGAAATTTGTATTGATGGGGTGGCAATCGATTCGATTTACAAAAATCAGAATGAAGGCAGCGGATCGTGGGCACTCCTTGATCGATTTTATTTCCCGGCGCATGTTGACATTCGTGTGCGCGTGCTTGACAGCGGTCAAAGCACGCAGGGAGAGGTTTTGCGCGCCGATGCCATTAAGTTTTCGCTGGTGAAAGAAATAACCGACCTGCCCGAGAACGGTTTTCCGAAGGTGGTTCGCCAATTTTCATTAAGACAAAACTATCCAAATCCGTTTAATGCACGCACCGTTATTCGATATAATTTGCCGCAAGCGGGACACGTACGGCTGTCTGTTTTTAATGTGTTGGGCGAACGCATCCGTACGCTGGCTGATCGCTATCAGCCAGCCGGGCAGCACGCATGCGTTTGGGACGGAAAGAACGACAGGAACGAAACGGTGAGTTCGGGGATTTATTACTACCAAATCGAGGCCGGCCACTTTCACGAAATAAAGAAAATGATCTTGCTGAAGTGAGTCCGCCGACTCAGACAACAAAAAACGAAAAGGCGGAGAGCACTCCGCCTTTCACCTGTTCAAAAATTCAAATATCTTCCACCCAAACCTGCTTACCACTGTCCGGTTCGAATATATTCGTCGATTGCGGCAGCCGCTTTACGTCCTGCCCCCATTGCCAGGATTACCGTAGCCCCACCGGTAACGATATCTCCACCGGCAAACACGCCCTTCTTCGAAGTCTTCATCGTATCAGGATCCACGACAATAGTCCCGCGTCGGCTAACCTCGATTTCCGGGCTGGTTTTGGTAACCAGCGGATTGGGTCCATTACCGATAGCCACAACCGCCACATCCACATCTAATAAATAATTGGAGCCTTCAATCGGGATGGGACGCCGGCGACCCGATTCATCGGGTTCACCCAATTCCATCTTAATCAACTCAACTTTATGCAGCCAGCCTTCGTCATCTCCCAACAAACGGACAGGGTTTGTTTGCAGCAAGAATTGTACACCTTCTTCTTTGGCGTGTTTTACTTCTTCCACACGCGCAGGCATCTCCTTCTCCGAACGACGATAAACAATGTAGGCATTTTTTGCCCCCAGACGCAAAGCCGTGCGCACCGCATCCATCGCCGTATTTCCACCGCCAAAAACCGCCACATTCTTGCCGTGCAAATCAATAATAGGTGAATCGTATTCCGGAAATTTGTAGGCTTTCATCAAGTTTACGCGCGTTAAAAATTCATTGGCCGAATACACCCCGTTCAAATTTTCACCTTCAATGCCCAAAAACCACGGCAAACCGGCCCCCACACCAAGAAAGACCGCATCAAAACCCTCTTCCTCGAACAACTCATCCACCGTGTAACTGCGCCCGATAATGGTGTCGGTTTGAAATTTAACACCCATTTTCTTCAGGCCATCGATTTCTGTACGAACGATCTCTTTGGGCAAACGAAATTCGGGAATTCCATAGACCAACACACCGCCCAGTTCGTGCAATGCCTCAAACACCGTCACATCGTAACCTTTGCCACGTAAATCTTTGGCGCAACTGAGTCCGGCAGGTCCACTGCCCACAATCGCCACCTTTTTCCCATTGGACTCTTTAACTTCCGGAATGTCGATCTTTCCGGATTTGCGTTCGAAATCGGCTACAAAACGTTCCAGATAGCCAATCGCAACCGGTTCACCGCGCTTGGCCACCACACAGGCTTCTTCACATTGTTCCTCCTGCGGACAAACGCGGCCGCAAATGGCAGGCAATGCGTTATCTTCTTTAATTTTTTTCACGGCACCTAAAAAATCGCCCTCGGCAATATAGGCAATAAAATCTTTTATCTGAATATTCACCGGGCACCCAGCCACGCACGTCGGTTTGGGGCACTGCAGGCAGCGCTGGGCCTCGGCAATGGCTAACTCCGGTGTGTATCCTAAATTCACCTCATCAAAATTCCGGCTTCGTTCCATGGGATCCTGTTCGATCATAGGATGCCGGGGAATTTTCAAGCGTTCCTTTGGCGTTAATTTTTCCATTGTTCTTCCCGAATAGTTTAGTTTTCTTCTTTGATTTCCTTAATTTGTTTTTCTAACCGACAGTGCTCTTCGAAGCGTTTTAAGGCCTCCTCTTCGTACTTGCGGTACATTCTATTGCGATCGGCCAAATTCTTAAAGTCCACCGCATGAGCGTCAAATTCCGGGCCATCCACACAGGCAAACTTTGCTTTTCCGTTAATCAGAACCCGGCAACCGCCGCACATTCCCGTGCCATCAATCATAATGGGATTCAAGCTTACGACCGTTTTGATGTTGTAAGGCCGCGTCACATCGGCAACCGCCTTCATCATGGGGATAGGGCCGATGGCCAGAACAAAATCGATTTTTTTGCCCTGATCGATCAACTCTTGCAACTTCTGCGTCACAAAACCGTGAAATCCGTAAGAGCCGTCATCCGTAGTAATGTAGGCCTCGTCACTCACCGCCTTCATCTCATCTTCCAGAATAACCAAATCCTTTGTTCGCGCCCCATTAATGGTGATCACGTAATTTCCGGCTTCTTTTAAGGCCACGGCAGTGGGATAGGCAATTGCCGTCCCCACGCCTCCACCAATGCTGACAGCCGTGCCGAAATTTTCGATGTGGGAGGGTTGTCCAAGCGGTCCGACCACATCCATGATGTAATCCCCGCTCTCTTTCATGTTTAGTTCTTTGGTTGTTTTACCAACCCCTTGCACAATAATCGTAATGGTTCCCTTCTCCGTATCGGAATCGGCAATGGTTAACGGGATGCGCTCTCCGTGTTCGTCGATACGTACAATAACGAATTGCCCGGCTTTGCGTTTTTTGGCAATTCGCGGCGCTTCGATCTCAAACTTCTTAATATTTTCCGCTAAAAACTGCGCTTCAACAATCCTAAACATAATCTTCCCTGTTTTTTATTTTTAGTGTCGCTTGTTTCGATATTTTTCTAATTGTAAATATAATAAATTCCCAAAATTAAAACAACCACATTTCAACAATTTAATTTTTTATCCTATTCTTAAATTTCACAAGTACTTAGCAACAATAATCCGCTCTATTTTTTTGCGTACTTGTGAAAATATATTACAAAGATTTCTTTTTCGGAGCAACAAAATGTGATTAAACAATTGCCGAAAACGATTATTATCCCGCCAGCCACCAAATCCGGCTGCACAATGGTTCAAACTCTTTTTTGCTCCGAATATTTCGATGATCTAACTCATCGCGACGCTAATTCGTTCCTCGGTGCAGAATAAAAATGCTTTAATTAGGAAGGGCTACAAGCGGACAAACATTTTACCCGCCATCTGACGAATAAGTCCCATCAACTCCAGCATGAGTAAACTGCTTAATGTCTCAGCCGGCGAAAGGTGGGTTTGAAAGGCAATCTGATCCACGTGCAGGGGATCGCCAGACAGCACATCGTAAATTTTTTTAAGATTCCCTTGTAACTGGGGAACCGGCCGGGCTGGATTGTCAAGTTGGCGGCGCATCTGCGGAGCAAGCGCTTCGACAATTTCTTGCGGATCTTCGACCAGCGTTGCTCCCTCTTTGATTAACTTATGACACCCGGCGCTTTTGGCCGAAAGGACAGAGCCGGGAACCGCAAACACTTCCCGATTTTGGTCATTGGCATACAGTGCAGTTAAAAGTGCCCCACTTTTTGCTCCCGCTTCGGCAACAAGAACCCCAATGCTGATTCCGCTAATGATGCGATTACGCTTGGGAAAATTTCCCGCATCCGGGCGAGTGCCCATCGGGTACTCTGTTAGGATCAGGCCGTGCTCGACCATTTGCTTAAACAAGCCGATGTTTTCCGGGGGGTAAACCACGTCTATTCCATTGCCCAGCACGGCAATGGTAAACGCATTGTTCTGCAGGGCCGTTTTGTGCGCAATCGTATCAATGCCGCGGGCAAATCCGCTAATAATGGCAAATTTGTTTTGTGCCAGCACACGGGCAAATTTTTCGGCGACCAGCCGTCCGTAGTTAGAGGGTATGCGGGTGCCCACAATGGCTACGGCAGGATTTTGTAAAGCTTGCAAGGTTCCCTTGTAAAAAAGAAAAGCCGGCGGGTCGTAAATTCTCTTTAGGGCGTCGGGATATTCATCATCCCAATAGGTTAGTACATTCACCCCATATTGGCGTACGCGACGCAATTGCTTGCTTACAAACTCCCTGTCGGGGCCGGCCTTAATACTTTGTGCGGTTTTTTGATCAATGCCCTCTACGCCCACCAACTGCCGATAGCTGGCCTGTAAAACCGCCTCGGGCGAACCCAACACCGAAATAAGCTTGCGCAGGCGTGTCGGCCCGACCAGAGGGATAGAAATCAATTCCAATAATGCTTGCAAATCAAAGCGGCTCATTCCACTTCTTCTTGCTTAACGGCCGTCTCTATTAATTTAAGGAATGCATGTTTTAGCTCGTTCAAATTATCACCACGCACGGCAGAAATAGCCAAAGCAGGATGCGCTGCGTCAAACTGAGGCAATGGTTCATTTTCCTGCAAAAGATCAATCTTGGTCAACACAATCATAAACGGTTTGCGAACCAGCAAATCGCTGTAGGCCTGTAATTCATGGTACAATTTTTTGAATGTTGCCACAGGGTCCGGGTCGGTTACGTCGATTAAGTAGGCAATAGCGCGGGTTCGCTCGATGTGCCGTAAAAACTGGTGTCCCAATCCCTTCCCCTCATGCGCGCCTTCGATCAACCCCGGAATATCGGCCACGACAAACGTATTCAATTCCCCAACCGAAACAATCCCCAGATTGGGTGCCAAAGTCGTAAAAGGATAGCTGGCAATTTTGGGACGAGCGTGAGAAATGCGCGAAAGCAAGGTGGATTTCCCGGCATTGGGCATACCCACCAACCCGATATCGGCAATAAGTTTTAATTCCAGTTCGATCCAGCGTTCTTCGCCGGGCTGCCCGGGTTCCCATTCCCGCGGACTCCGGTGGGTAGGCGTAGCAAAACGGGCATTGCCTTTGCCGCCCCGGCCGCCACGCGCCACGACCAGTCGCTGGCCGTCTTCCACAATGTCTCCTAAAATCTCACCGGTTTCGGCATCTTTTACGACGGTGCCCAATGGTACTTGCAAAATCACATCCTGGCCTTTTTTGCCGTGGCGATTGTCTCCCATACCGTGCTGCCCGCGTTTGGCCTTGTACAATTTGTGGTAAGAATAATCTTGCAGGGTGCGCAAATTGCGATTGCCAACCAGAATAACACTGCCACCGTGGCCACCATCTCCCCCGTCCGGGCCGCCCTTGGGTACGAATTTTTCCCGGTGGAAGCTAACACAGCCACTGCCTCCATGCCCGGCTATAACATGAATTTTTACGTAATCTATGAACATAATTTTAACTCGATATGCGTTTTAATGAATGCTTCCGGAAATACCAAAACGATGAATGTTACCCAAATCGCTAAAATTCGAATAGGCATAATCAAAGCGAAATGCCTTCCAATAAATGGACAGTCCTCCGGAAATTCCTCCGAAATTTGTTTGCGCCGTCGAAGACGTTTCCAGATCCTGGTGCAGCGCATGGCTGTATCCAAGACGAACCCGTAAATGCGGACTTAATGTCAATTCGCCGCCAGCAGAAAATCGTTTTAAACGATCATACCACTGGTCTGCCGCTCGATTTAATCCGTGCAACATTACACTTATTTCCAGAGGGAGATGTTCCAATCTTTTGCTTAGGCCCAAATTAAAAGTTGTCGGTACCGATTCTTTCAATCCGCCATACGATTCAACATTCCAGCCCAAATTCCGCAATGTGGCGGCAACAAACAAATTCTTCTGAAACGGCACCGTGTAATGCAAACCAAAACTAACCGTAATTGCCTGGGCATTGTAATTTTCTATTTGCGAATACGCATAACTCAGGCCCACCCCGTAAAGAAAGCCATTGCCCAGCTCTCCGGCCTGAAAAAGTTCCAGCGCAAAATCATTGGCCGAAAAGCTTTTGCCCGTAGGCAGGGCATTCTGATCGGTTTCTTCGAACTGTCCGTAATTCATGTAACGTACGGCAACAGCCACTCTTTTCAAGTACGGAGCAACAAAACTGTAAGCGGCCTGCCCGCCGTTAATGTCCAACAAATAATTGGCATAATTGAATATGAACGGTCGGCCTTCAACTTTGGCCAGCCCTGCGGGATTAATTGCAATGGCGTTCAAATCGCTACTCATAGTAATAAAGGCCGAGCCCATTGCGGCAGAACGCGGCGAGTAATCGGTATTCAAAAACGCAAAGCCCGAAGTAATGCCAGCCACAGCGGAATAAACGCCTACAAAAAGAGCCAGTATGAAACGAATAAAATTATTCTTCATGGATTCCCTTCAAATTTTTTAACAATGGCGAGGCGGAATGCTCCACCAAAAATGCGTCAAAATCAACCCTTTGCACATTGGGTAACGGTTTTCCTAAAAACATGGAGCCAATGCGGGCAAAGGAATCGGGACTATCGCTGACAAAAAAGCGGTCGTCCTCGTCTTTTGGTCCGGTTGCCAGTAAATTTAAATTTTGCAAGATTTTTCTCACGGCCCGGGCGGTTTCTTTCCCCGAATCGATCAATGTGACTTTAGGCCCCACAATTTTCTGGATAAGCGGTTCCAAAAGCGGATAATGCGTACAGCCCAGAATGATCGTATCGACCTGGGCATCCATCAAATCTTTTAGATATTTTTTTAGAATAAGTTCCGTTACTTCGTCGTTTAACCAGCCTTCTTCGACCAATGGAACCAACAGGGGGCAGGGTTGGCCGAATACCCGTGCCTGTGGCATCAGGTCTTTAATTACCCGCGTGTACGATCCGCTGGAGATGGTTGCGGATGTACCGATAACCCCGATTTTGTTGTTTCTGGTCGATTGGACAGCGGCTTGTGCACCCGGTTCCACCACTCCGACCACCGGAATATCCAGACGGTCTTTTAAAACCGTCAAAGCCGAGGAAGAGGCCGAATTACAGGCAACCACCAAAATTTTAATGTTGAATTGCAATAGGAACAACGCGTCTTCCATGGCAAAACGCTGAATAAGCCAGCGTGATTTGGTTCCGTAAGGGATACGAGCGGTATCTCCGAAATAAACCAAACGTTCATCGGGCAAAATTTGCTGAAGCTGTTTGACCACAGTCAGGCCGCCCAATCCAGAATCAAAAACTCCGATCGGTTGTTTCGATTTATCCATCACAATGCGCTTTCAAAATCATTCTTGAATTTAACAATTCCTTCGCAAATGCCCAGAGCAATTTTCGCCTGTGTGGAATTACTCCGCAGCAGCCGGGCCTCGTGCTTGTTCGAAATAAATCCGGTTTCGACCAGCACATTAGGCATGGTGGCATTCACCATTACGTAAAACGGCCCTTGCTTAACCCCCCGATCTTTCATCCCAACGGGACTTAACCGTTTTCTCAAAGATCGTTGTACAACGGTAGCCAGATATTGGCTGTATTTAATGAAAGCATTTTGCGCCAATGTTGCAAGTACAAAATTTATCCCCTGATATCGCTTTTTGTCTTCCCGGGTTTCGAATTCAATTGATTTATTTTCCAGAAGAACAGCATCGCGCGCTTTGGCATTTTTCTCCGCGCTTAAAAAATAGGTTTCGAATCCGCTAACCGAATGACGGGAATTGGAATTACAATGGATGCTGACAAACAACTTACCATTGTGTTCATTGGCAAACTGGGTACGCTGCCAAAGAGGAATAAAAACATCGCTCTGGCGTGTGTACAAAATTTTTACGCCGGGCAATCGTTTCTTTAAATATTTGCCGAGTTTTAAGGCGATTTTAAGGACAATGTCTTTTTCTTTCAAATGGTAGTAGCCCAGTGCACCGGGATCTTTTCCCCCATGTCCGGGATCGATAACGATGGTGTCGATCATCCAATTCGACTTTTGACTTTCCAGATCATCCGTAATCGATTGATCCTCTTCTTCGGTTCCCGGCTCTTTTTCCTTTTTTTGTGTGCGTGTTTTGTAGCGTAAAGTCAACAAAATTTGCTGCGATTCCGGATTAAAAATCACTTCGTGATCTTCGGGCATTTTTTTCAGCCGGAAGCCAATGGAAAGCAATTGCTCGAATTGCACGGCCCGAATTTCGGAAAGAATTTTATCTTTTACTTTGCGGTTGATGGACTTTACATCGCCTTTGCCCCCAATAATTTCCAGATAAAGCCAATCATTGGTTATTCTTGTGTGAAGCTTTTTAGAAGTAAAAGATGTAGTGGTGGAAAGTGTAATCAAAACGCCATTAACTTTGTGTTCAAAATTAATGGAGGTAATGTTTACATTTTTGGGATAAATACGTATTTGCGGAATGGCCGAAAGGTATTCTAACTTAACGGATGTAAAGTCGGTAATTAATTGACAGAACTCGGCAACAGGTGCCCACACACTACCGTCCTGCCAGATTGGGAGATGGCTAATCTGCAGGATACGATCATTGATGATGACAAAAGGATTATCGGCGGTAAATTTTATTTTTGCCTGGCCAATGGTGACGAGCGTTTTCTTTTTTTGGATGTTCGTAAAACTGGCAAATCCTCCTATGTCGGCAAAGCGTTCCAAATTGATGTAAGGCACCTGCTTTCGCTCGATTAGCGGTACGGCTCCTATTGTTTTGTTTGCCTTTGTCACGGCCAAAGATTTTTCTTGGGCCCTTAGAACTTTAAGCGGTTGCAAAAACAATAACGACAAAGAATAAAATATGTCTCTGAGAAAGTTTCGGCGAATCATTTTGTGCCCTATTTGTCTCGCTTCTTTCTTTGAAGCATTTTAGAATAAACGTCCTGCTTAAATTAAATAAACTTGTGACTTTGCAAATTTATTTTAAAATTTAGCAAAATAGAATGTAATATCAAAATGGAACTGCCTATGGGCGAGCAAATTCTTTCTACCCCCAAAATCACTTTTAAGCGTTTGCTCAGCTTTTTGGGGCCGGGTTTTCTGGTTACCGTCGGATTCATTGATCCGGGAAATTGGGCAACCAATATCGAAGGCGGAGCGAAGTTTGGCTACGACTTGCTCTGGGTTATTACGTTGAGCACTTTGATGCTGATTCTCATCCAACACATGGCCGCCAAGCTGGGGATTGCCACGGGGAAGTCTCTGGCCGTTAACATTCGCGAACGCTTTTCTCCGTTTGTTTCGGGTATGATTGGGGTAACAATTGTTCTGGCCTGTGTGGCAACGGATGTGGCAGAACTGTTGGGCGGTGCGATCGGATTCAAGCTCTTGTTCGGAATGCCTTTGTGGATGGGGGCGCTTATCACGGTTTTTTTGGAGGTTTTCTTGATTATCAGCCAGCGCTACCATCGTCTGGAACGGATTATCGTGGGTTTTTTGAGTATTATTGCTTTGTGCTATGTGTTCGAAATTGTAATCGTCAAACCTGATTGGGGATTAGTCGCACCGGCATTGTTTGTGCCCAAAATTGACTCGAGCAGCATTTACATTGCTATGGGTATTTTGGGGGCGGTGGTAATGCCGCACAATATTTTTCTGCATTCGAATGTCATTCACAGCCGGAAATGGGGAGCTTCGGAAGCCGAAAAGAAAAATTTTCTTACGTACGAAAAGCTGGACACGCTTTTGGCCATGACGATGGGCTGGATTGTAAATTCTTCGATGATTATTGTGGCTGCTGCGGTTTTCTTTAATAGCCACGTAATTGTGGATAGCATTGAGCAGGCTTCGGAAACACTTCGTCCCCTGGCGGGGAATCTGGCGAGTCTTCTGTTCGCGGTAGCTCTGGTTTTTGCGGGGGTCGGTTCGTCGATTACCTCTTCGATGGCCGAGGTCAATGTGATTACGGGTTTTCTGGGACAGCCGGAAGATCCGCGCACATTTCTGTACAAAATTTCCGTATTTGTCACGGCTATTCCTTCGTTTCTGATTATTCTGTTGAGTCTTAATACTTTTAAAATTCTTATCTTCAGCCAGGTGGTACTTAGTGTTCAATTGCCGTTTACGCTTATTCCTTTGTTAATTTTGGCCCGGGACAAAGAACGAATGGGTATTTTTCGCAGTGGAAGGTTTGAGTTTTCTGCGGCCATTTTAATTTCGGCAATTGTTATTGTTTTGAATTTGTATTTACTCTATTCTACCCTTTTTGGAGGGGCATAAGATGCAAGTTTACAAAAACATTCTGGTTACTATTGATTGCTCATCGGTTGACGAAAAAATTCTGGATCACGTTGCGCTTTTGGCCAGGCAAAACAATGCAAAGGTGGTTCTGCTGCATGTCGTTCATTCCCACACGCTGGATCAAGAACGTGCTTTGCGCGAAAAAGCGCAAACGATTTTAAACCGGTACTTAAAAAAGTTACAAACAAAGGGTGTGGAAGCGGCTGTACTCATTCGGAGTGGTGAACCGGAGAAAGAGATTCTGGATGAAATTGAAACGAATAAATATGATTTGGTAGCCATGGGGACACATGGGCACAGGTTTTTGGGGGATATTTTGTTTGGGAGTGTTTCGGATACGCTAAAACATAAAATCAGCGTTCCTTTGTTGTTGATTAAGGGAGAGTAGAAACCGTTTAAACGGTTTTCTGCTCGTCAAGGCAAATGAACTACTCCACCCGGTTAAAACCAGGGATAATGAAAAGGCGTAAAATGAAGTATTTCCAGCAACTTTTTTTAAGTCTGATTCTCTTC